>QWCO01000070.1_pt1 | contig 54797 bp, 72 predicted proteins | sample 1972611 | NCBI WGS metagenome assembly QWCO01 (sample SAMN09866706, study PRJNA288562) | Human oral metagenome isolate term1_saliva, whole genome shotgun sequencing... | reverse complement strand
CAATATAAGGACATGAAATCGCTTGTTAAAGAAATGAAGAAAGCTGGAATGGTCACAAAGAGACAGAATAAAGGTTATAAACTTCAATTTAAAGCCATGCGCAAACATATGTCAGCCACTAAAGATCGTGCGGTATTGTCGGAAATGTATGACCAGGCATCTAAATCAATGGGCCGAGCTATGACATTTAATAATACTAAAGCGGGTCGTCTAAGGTTAGTTTCGGATGCTAAAGACAGTAGAGCAGAACAAATACGTAGAAAAGCATCTCAATATATGAATTAATAAAAACGCGGAGTCTACATGGCTCCGTATTTTTTTTGAATTTCTTAAAATTCCCCGGGAGTGATTTTCAGATCAAAATCGCATTATTTACCTGTCTCATAATGAAAGGAGGAAGTGTTTATGTTAAATGAAATAAATAGCATTCGGAGTATTTACATATACTCCTCTTTTTTCGCAGCAATTCCCAATCCTATAATGAAAAGAATTTTAATTATAGGAGGACATCACTATGTCACACGAACAAAAATTTGCAGTTAATATGAATCAAATCGCTATGATTAAATTAGCATTATATTTAGACGACAATGAAATGAGTAAAATGATTAGTCTCGGACAAGACTACACATTGGTTAATTCAAACGCCAATATGTATATTGTTGAGTACTATAAGAATCTACTCAAAAGATTGGAGAACGAATTAAAAGCTATTTTAGAATCCATAGACGCAAAAGAACTTTATATTAGATCTGCTTTAGCTCGTAAAACATACGACATGTTGGAAAATATTTTAAATGACGAAAAGTTAGGATTTGTAAAAATCAGTGAAATTGAAGATGAAGAAGTTAAGAACTTAATAACTAGAATTGGTAAAAGACAAAAAGAAATGGAGTCTGAAACTGAGGAAATTATTAGATTCTTTCTAACATTACAATAACACTGAGGGATTACATATCCCTTCTTTTTTCGCAGAAATTACACGGTATATAATGAAAAGGGCGTAGCTCAGCGGGAGAGCAGCCGTACTTCGAGATGCGTACGGAGGGTCGCGGGTTCAAATCCATGCCACCTTTTCAATAATTTTAAATAGGTACTTTGTTAGCATATGTAAGACCAGGTGCGATTCCGGGCGGTTAAACAGGGAGCGTTGCTCTATACGCCTATTTTTTTTTGAAATCATTTAAGGAGGTTTGCTATGCCAGTTAGCAAGAAAAGAAAGAAAACAACATCAAAGCGAAGATTTGGTTCGACCAAGTATATCCCCGAAGTCATCAATCTAGCTTTCAAATATATCCACGCTCACTACGAACCAAAGAACGATGAATTCCATATTTATCTAAACTTGGTTTGTAACAACACACCAATTATTGTATCGGGTTATATTGATCCGGACAAGAGTTATTTTACTGGTATACGGATACATAATCCAAAACCTAAGAAAAGCCATACTGCACAAACTGTGTATATCACAAGAAAAGATGCTCCAAATTTCTTTGCAAATGTGAAAGCTTATGTTGATACTGTTGGGGATTTGTTGGATACAAATGAGCAAATTCCTGTATTGGATATACAGAATAATGGAGAATATTTCAACGATAAGACTCTGGGTGACTATCGGAAGCTTATTTATCCGCAGAAATTACATATCCTATAATGAAGAAGATAGCTCAGCGGGAGAGCATCCTGATTAATCAGGAGAGGCGACGTGGTTCAACTCCACTCTCTTCTTTTTTTTGAATTTAGCAGTTTTTACACAGTGTATAATGAAAGAAAACTAAAGGAGGAAGCAACCATGAATAAAGGATTTATGGGACTAATTAACTTTGAAGGAACACCGTTGGAATATGACGCTGAAAATGAAGGCCTAGGAATGGCTCTACTTAAAGGTGCAGGCCAAGGTGCAATCGAAGGATTATTAGCCGTAGGAACTATTGTTACAGCAGTTGCACTATTCACTAGTAAGAAATAAAGAGGGATCTTAGGATCCTTTCTTTTTTGTTTTAGTCAAGCCATTCATAATAATTATTTAAGGAGGAAGCCTCATTTATTGTCAGTCAATAGTGGATGGTTTGATTAAGCCAAATTAAAGGAGGTAAATAATATGGCTATTATTTTATTGGTGTAGGCATACATGTGTGCAGATATTGTGTCTATTTTATGTGATAAAAAGGAGGAAAAGAAATGACTACACCAATTAATTTCATTACAATGCCCGATTTCGCAGCTAGAAATCAAGAAGACGTTAGTATATCAATTGCTATAAAAGCTGTTATTGTGGACTATCCTAGAATGACAGACCCCATCGATAAAGCTGCATCAACGCTATTGATCACACAATATGACAAGATTTTTCAATTCGATGAGTATTCCATTAAAGAAGATCTCGAGTTTGTCAAGGATTACTTCTTACAAAAATTCGCCAAAGATGTTGCTCAAGATATGATTTACGTATTTTCGCACGACCAAGAAGTTAAGAAACGATTAGATGCTATTGCAAATATGAAATGGAGATAATAAAATGAGTAAAGATGGTCTAGTAAAAATTTCCAAATTAGAACATAATGCTATATATGGTAGAAAATTTATGGATGAATTTAACAGAAATAAGGATAAAGGTAAAGTTAAATTCCATACAAAACCCACACAAGTAAATCGTAAAAATCCTGTTTTGGTAATCGATTGTTATCCGGTCGTTCGTCGATGGATGTACGAACTTGATAACGGATATTTTATACTATTTTCAGTATATGACAACACTCGTTCAGAAGCTGTTGTGGCAAACTATTCATCAAACTACGAAGCAGTCTATCATCTTGATTACACCATGGTAGATATTAATACAAAACAAGATCTTGTAGATTTTGTTACAGACTACAACAAATATTCGGTTTTGGATATGTGGAAATTGGAGAAGGAAATTAAGGAATTTGAGTGACATGGACTACAAAGAACTTAAAGAACAATTAAGAGAAACTTGGAGGCGTTATTATTTCTTTGTTAGATGTGATAAATATATGGTCAATGCTTTTAATCAATCATTAGAGGATTTAAATCATCTTAAATTTGAAGGTTACAGAATTATCGAAGACTACGATACACGCCATCAATTTGCACAAACAATCAGTGAGATGATGACTCTTGGTCAACTGTTTGGTAAGTATAAACTTCATCATCGAATTTTGAAGTTTATTAAATATCTATATTTAATATATAAATTCAACAAACTGCCATAACACGCAGCTTTTACATATCCTATAATGAAAGAATATTTATTATAGGAGGACATTACCATGTTCAGAAGAATTGTTAGAGAAATTGGATTTCGCACACTTGCATTATACGCTGTGCTTGAAGAGTCTTATGTAGAGAAGCTTGAAAAGCAAGGGTATATTTCGGAGGATAGCGAATACCATAAACGAAGACTAATTACTGTACAAAAGGTACTGAACAAACTAAGAAATGAAGGATTTTAAAAAGGAGGATAAAAATGAAAACTATTTTGGACATTTTCAAAGCATTGTTTGGAATGCTCTTCGTGAACTTAATCGCGGGACTATTCAACTTTGTTGGAAAATTATTTAAATAGAGGATTTGATTATCCTCTTCTTTTTTCAAATTTAGAAAGGAACTTACTATGAAATACAACTACAACCAAATCACAATGATCTATCATCGCAAACCAATTCCTGTAAAGCCTATCAAAAAGGCCGTCATCAAACTTGGATGGAAGCATGGACTAATTGCCGGCGTTATCGTTGGTGCATATCTTGCATTGAAACAAAAGAAAGAAGGTAAATAATATGTTGGAAGTTAAAACAGACTTTTTAGAAAAAGAACTTAATGTTATCAAACACGTTGATGAGCACTATGGTGAAGATTTGGCTATGATTGACTCCGCAGAAGAGGTGGGCCAAAAGATTGTGAAATCGGCAGTTTACCTTAGTGTGGCTAGTTTTATTGTATGCGGGATTGGAGTTTTAACACGAGGTCTTGCACATAAAGCAGCTAAAGAAGTATATCAAAACATGGACAATGACCAAGAACTGCAAGAATTATTTAAGGAGCTTGATGATGCAAGAAATGAACTATATTCTTAATAATGACCAAGTTAAAACTCGGTCAACGTTTTTGACTTGGTTATTTTTCAATAAATCAACGCGCAAGTTGTGCCTAAGCAGTATCGAAACATTACGTGAAGATATCGACAAGCTTGTATATTTACAAGAAAAAGCATATGCCGCTCGTGATTTGAATTCGTTTTTAAAATTAACCGAGGTGGTTTACGGTATGAAAACCCTATGGAACCTTATAGTTAAGTATGGGTATTGTAATCGTAGACTTACTTATAAAGAAATCTTGGATCTCAAAGTGATAATGAAAGTAATCGAAAAAATGATTAGTGAGGTAGTATAATGTTTAAAAAGTTATTTAAAATTGAGGAAGTTGAATTTGATGACAAAGATATGCAAGAAGCATATTACCGTGGACAACTCGACGGACGTTCTCAGGAACAAATTAATAATGCTTTGGGTATTTTTCTAACTGGAGCTGTTACTGCTCTTGGGTATCTTATCCTTGGACGTCGTAACACAAGATACAATCGTTCCCTAAACGAAGCTATTTCTGAAGAAGGGAAACTAGGTGAGTCTATGTTTCTTAAGGATCAAAACGACGAATTACGTGGTATATTTGGAGAGGACTGATGGCTAAAATAGATCGAGTTATCATTGAAGTTAATGATAAGGTATATTCGTTCTTAAATCCTACATTTTGGGACGAGACAGAATACTATTATAATGTAAATCACCCAATGCCAGTTACTAAACTTTCGGTCATCATTCCTTATAATAAGAATTTTGTTAACGATGTCTTAGATAAATCTTGTTCAAATTTTAGAGGAATTAAAAAATCAAAATACACATTGGTACTACAAGGAGTTCCATATATTGTTAATGGGAGGTAAAATGATAGGAAGATAAGGTATACTCAGCACTTGTTGATTCATATGAAACACATAAGTATATTACTTCTAATAATACTGACAAAGTTAAAATTTGTTTTATAGGAAATCCTATAATTAAATCATTTCATTGGTGGTATGATCTTTCGGGAGCATTTATCAAGAGACCCTATATAATTGTGGATTTTCTGGATAAACCACATATTTTAGTAAGTATTAGGAAAGAGAAACGTGACGGATTCGATACTCCAATCTATATTTTAATCCTGAGACCCTTACTAGAGCCACCAATGCTACCACCAGCTCGATTTGAGCCAATACGTAGCATATATTCACCGCAGGAATTCCCTATGCTATAATGAAAGGAAGGTAAATCATATGAGAAAAATTATGATGGCTATATTATACGACGGTCTTGACATGCAGATTGAAGAGATCAAAATTCAAATGGCACTATCTGAGGATAACGCAGAGATCATGGATCTAAACCTCAAGCTTGCTAAACTTGTTGCTGTTCGTAATGAACAGCAAAAGTATAAGGTTAAGCCTGAGCAATTGTTCCAGGCTCTTGTAAACATCTTAGGAATGGCTGCTGTATTGAATTTTGAACAATTCAATATAATTTCAAGCAAGATGTGGTCTATTGTATCGAATCGATTTTTCAAATAAAGGGATTAACTTATCCCTTTCTTTTTTGTGAGGTAGAAAAAATATTAAATAAGAAAGAGAAGATTTTAAACTATTGTACTCAAGATCCATCAGCGGCAGAGCATTTTCATGATTATTACACAGACATGATGAACGATATTCGTATCTTGGGTCAAAGCGATTTTTTAAGACTTAGTGGTAATGAGTTAGATGCTGAAAAGTATATTGTTGTCGATGTCTCTCCGATTACATATATCGAGGTATCTAATACGTATATATTCAATATACAAATATATACGGACGAAAATTTGTATACTAGAAAAGATTTTGTCGAATCATATGCACAATATAAAATTGAAAGTATGTTAGAGGAGATATAAATGTGTGAACCAGCAAGAATTGTGAGAAAGCATGTTAAATATCCTGGTAACAATAAGTTCCAATTATTTATTAGCTATACGCATGAAGATCAGGCAATGTCTGATTATAAAAGATATTCTGCTATGTCAGACTCGATTCATAAAATCGAACCGGAGATGCTATGCGACGAACTAAACTTTTTCAAAGCGGGCATAATCACTGAAGTTACTCCACTATCATATAATGTTAGAGACGACCGATGGACTTTTACAGTATTTGGTTATGGGGTTTATAATGAAAAGATGACAACAAAAGAAATAGTTAGAAAATACTATTTCGATAAGGAGGAGCCATAAAATGGGAGAACCAATTTATAATGTTAATGGGCAACTAAGTCCAAATGACGAAAATGCTTTTATTTTGAGAATCGAGACATCTAATCTTAACATCATCAAAGATTCAATCGAAAGATATCGAACTATTAGGAATAATGTGGAACTTCTAGAAACAAAATATTTTCTAGAAGCTGTGGATGAGTATCCAGATACTTTCCTTATTATCGATATTGATCCAATTGTATTTGATGACAAGAAGAATCTATATTTCATCACATTATATTGTTATGGTAATGATGAGTTGGATTCTAAGATGGACATGCTTAAAAGATTCTTTGAGAACTTTTACACAAGGAGTAAACGATGAAAGAAAAGCTTGTTGAATTAATTGACTACAATTTATCAGATTTACTTTTGATGATTGCCTTGACATTTATTTTTATAGCCATCGAGTTATCCTGCTTGGCACTTCTTATTCATTTGACAGTTACTATGGGATTTCTAGGATTCTTAATGGCTGCTTGTTTAATGCTGTTCGTTCTTTTTATATACTTATTTATTATGGTAAGTATATATGAATATATGTAAAGGAAGTAAATAATGACACATAACAGACCAATTGTAAAGACGTCGGGAGAATTTAAACAGACAGTTATTAATATGGTACGAGCAATGCCATTAGATGATTTTCTGTTAATTCCACAGTCCGAACTCGACAAATATATTTCCGCTTGGACCGAACCAGATGTTAATGGTGTTGTCCCTGCTAATGAGGACTATAAACAATATTTCCAATTCATTATGACCATTCCACAAGACATGCACGTTTTGGATATGGATTTGTACTATTTTCGTATTGCTCGTAAGATCATTGGTAATATGATGATTGCACTGCTGGAAACAAAATATTACAATACTATATTTGGTTCTTCCGATATTGACTACGAAAACTATATGCTTCTTTATGAATTGATTTTGGATACTGCTGACAAAATTGAAGATAATCCTGACAATCGTAGAGCATACATGAGTGCTACTGAATTGAAAAATGAATTTAGTAAATATTATGAAAAAGTATTAAAAGAAAAAACTGACAGTGAGGGCTGAACAGATGAGGCATACAAGGCAATATACCCTCATATTGTCTAGGGACGATTTTTACGACGCAGTTGTTGGTAACTTGCGTAATCTTCCATTACAAGAGATATTTTGTATAGAGGATTGGTATATCGATCGTCTTATTAAAAGCTGGACGAGGGTTAAATTTGATGAGGAGTACAAAAAGTATATCTTCGGATTACTTATGGTATCCGATAAAGTTGGTAAACTTGACAGTGAGTTATGTATCTGGAATATTACTAGAAGTTTGGTTGATGAGTTGATCATATGCCTCGCCGAAGGATTTTATTACGATAATTTCCATACGACTATTGGAGAGAATCTAATGATTCAACCATTTGAACGTTTTCCATACGAAACATTGGATAATGAAAAGATAAAATATTTTCTAGATATTATAGATACTATTTATGGTCGTATTGACGTTGGTACATGGGACACTTTAACATGGCTTAGAAATACTTTAGGAGAAGACTATTTAACATGAAACACCATATTCATATTACAATGTCAGATGATGACATGATGCATTTAGTAGAGAAATTCAAATATTGTGACAAGGAATTGGAAATTGAAATTCCAAACACACACTACCTAATTCATTTAAGAAGGGACGATGCTGATGAATAAATTTCCATACGATCCTAAGAAATATGTTGAAGCGCTCGCTAAAGCTGCTGCTGTATATTCAAAAGAATTATACCATGACGAATTCCATCGTCCGAGATATTCTTACGCTATGACTTTAGAGAAAGCTGGTGTTAAGAAATTCTGTAAATATAAGGTCAATGAAATTTATCGACTGATCAACGATATTCGTACAAAGAAAAATCTACCAGAGGTTCCATTATTTTCTGGAGAGGCTTTGTGCACTGAAGGATTGTAACGCAGAATTTACATATCCTATAATGAAACAAAACTAAAATTAAAGGAGGACATGATAATGTCAGAAAACGTTTCAAAAATTGAAGAAGTTAAGGAAGAACTTAACGAGGTTACTGAAAACTTGGCGACACAAGCTGAGGACACACCACAAACTCAAGTTGCTAAAGAACTGAACACTAAGGACAAGATTGTGCAAACAATCGTAGCCGTTAGACCAGTTGTTAAGCGTCTCTTGATCATCACTGGTGTTGTAGCCGCTGGCGGAATTGCTGCCAAAGTGATTAGCAACCATGTTAAGAAATCTTCCGAAACAACGGAAGATGGAGAAGTGTTGGAAGGTGATTTTACAATCTCTGAAGACTAAGTTTCACTAGAATACTGAGAATTACTCTCGGTATTCTTTTTTTTAAATTTAAAATCAAAAAGGAGGAAACCCGGTGAAAGCTTTACTAGGGCTATTATTCATTGTTGGTGTATCGTTCGCCATTTACATGATGATTTACTTAGCGTTGATTTACGTGTTCCATTTGGACGCTTTACTGTCAACTCTTATTCCTGCAGGTTCTGTGGGATTATTGACATATTCATGGGGGTATACAAATAATGAAAAGCCGGAATAAATAATTTATGGCACTATGTTTAGAAGACTATGGGGCTGTGAAAGTTGATAGTTTAACTCGAGGAACATGTATGTTCTATATTCCGCTGGACGGACCGAGAGATGTACTATTAGCTGACTTAGCTACCGAAATCAACGTTTACCGTGACGTTGCGTCATATAAAGGTGAGCAATATTACATCGATGGTGTAACAAAACGAATGAATCCAGCTAATGCTAGTTGGATTGCTGAGATAGAAGGAAGGAAACTATGACAAAACAAACAACGGATTACAACAAAGTACCTCGTAAAACGAATGCTTTGGAAGAAGCAAACGAGTTACTTGACAAGCACGTACAACCTGTCGCAAAGGGTCGTGTAAAAAAGCCCGGGGTTGGAAAATGGCTCGGAGATGTGTTTTTCGGAGAAGAAGGATTCCGTGGCTGGTCATCACACATGTTTTATGAAGTAGTTGTACCAAGCTTGCAAAATGGGCTTGCGGATATGGCTACTACAGCGGTGCAGCGAGCTATTTTTGGACAGGACTATATCCATGCTCGTAGGAATTCTTCGGGGTACTGGGGGCGTGGCGTAACGAATGTCACGCGAATGGACGCACATCGAAATGACTACACTCAGTCATACGCAAAACGTAACAGACGTACGTCTAACTACGTAGAAGAAATCATTTTCGAAACACGTCAAGATGCACAGGAAGTATTCAATATAATGCTCGCAAATCTTGACACATATGGCATTGTTACAGTTGGGGATTTCTATGAACTTTCGGACCAACCGGCTAAATTTACCGACCAATCATTTGGTTGGACAATTAATGCTGGGGGTCAAGGACTTGCTGGCGCACGTATTGTTGCTGCTCGTGGCGGAGGATTTAAAATCAACTTCCCACAACCTGTTGAGGTTTAATTAAAATATTGGAGGAAATTAAAATGGAAAAATCATTATTAATGTTAGGTATTGATCTAGATGGCGATATGGTATACACCGTAGATAAAAACGGAAACGAAACAGCTGCCCCACAATGGGTTAATGTGATTGAAGAATTTGCGAAAGGATGTAACTAAAATGAAAAAATCACTCGGAACTCTCGTATTGCTTTGCACACCACCTGTTGGTTGGATTATCCTTGCTATCATCTGGCTTACAAATAAGAAATAGGAGGAATTTATGAAAGACATTCGTATTTATCCACGTATTCCTGGTGTAAAACCTATGATTTTCCATGACGTAGAAAACGTTAGCCTTGAGAAGGATGGTCAAAACTGGGTTTTAGAATTTGATCATATTGATTATGTTCGTAAGGATGAAGCTGTAAAAGCACATTCTGCATTCTCAAGCGAAAGCGCTATGGCGTACACGTTTTTGTATGAAAAAATCACACCTCGTCCGTTTACTTTTAAATCTAAAAAAGGAGAAAAATAATGAAACTACCTAAGTTACCAAACATTCAAACAATCAAATCAACCGCTAAATCAGCTATGGTTACCACCAAAATCCTCGGTAAGAAATACGCACCAGTCGTATTGTTGGGTGTTGGTCTTGTCGGTTATGGTTATTCTGTATATGCCGGAATCGAATCTGGTAAGAAGCTTGAAGCTACAAAAGCTAAATACGAAGCTAAAGATGCTGCTGGCGAAGAATATACACGCTTTGAGGTTGTTAAGGATGTTGCTAAAGACGTTGCAGTTCCTGTTGCTGTTGCTACTGCATCTACTGCTGCTATCGTATTAGGATTTGCTATCCAAACAAACCGTCTTAAAGCTGTATCTTCCGCACTTGCTATGGTTACCGAAGAACATGCTCGTTACCGTCTACGTGCTAAAGAAGTCCTTGATGAAGCTACATTCAAGAAAATTGATGCTCCTATGGAAACCAAGACCGTCGAATTAGATGGCAAAGAAGTTGAAGTTGAGTCAATTGTACCTAACGAAGGTGATTTCTATGGACAATGGTTCAAATATTCTGCTAACTACGTGTCTGATGATCCAGACTATAATGAAAGTTATATTAAGGAAGTTGAGTCATATTTTGTAAATCGCATGATGAAGAAAGGCGTGTTGACTTTCGGTGAAGTTCTCGATCGTCTTGGATTTGAAGTTCCTCGTGCTGCCGTACCATTTGGTTGGACAGACACTGACAACTTCTATATTGAGTGGGATGCGCATGAAGTATTCGACGAAGAAAAACAAGAATACGACTTACAATTCTACGTACGTTGGAAAACCCCTCGTAACTTGTACGCTACCACATCTATCAAAGATTTCGTGCCAAAGAAAACTAGAAAGGAATTGAACTAACATGCGAACACCTATCAAAGTTATTTTAGCATTGGTAGGGACTGCTGGCGCTGGATACGGCGCCTACCGTCTCTATAAATGGTGGAAGGAAGAAGACAAACTCGAAAAAGAGGGGTTATCTTACGAAGAACTAGTTGCTGCCAAAGAAGCTGCCGATAATCAAAAGAAGCTTGAAGAAGATGCTGCACGCCAAGAAGAATTCGCAGAACATCTACGTGAATTGGATGGGTTACCAAACGATGGTCATGATTGGTATAAGACTGAAGATGGTCAATATATCCGTCGCGAACTTACACCATTCGAGCGCAAAAATGGCGCAGACTACAATCCTCTCGAAGAGGAGTACATCATCGAATCCGATATTCATGGAAACGAACGTGAATACATACAAAAATATAAGGAAGGGAGCAAGCTGTTAAATCATCGAGACAACACATACACTGCTAGTGATATTGTTAACGTTACTCGTGAAATGACGGCACAAATCAGAGCATTGAAACGACAAGAAATGGAACACGACCGTCAAATTTACGACCCTAATACACAAGAAGGATATGACTACTACCGCGCACTTGTTATGGAACGCTTCAGTATCATGGATAATGATACCCGTGACAAACTTGCTATCTTATTCTCATGGGAATATATTCCTACTCGTGAAAACATTGGTGACTGGAATATTCGTGAAGATATTGTACGCGACCGTACAGAACACTTTGGCTTCGGAACAATCTATTCTGACTGGTCATCTATTGGGGAAATGGTTATTTACTTCTCTAGCCGCTTGTCAAGTTCTACTGGGTATGGCACTACCGAACAATTTGTTGATTGGATTGTTGATACTTTTGGGCTTGATTTGGAAGATGATAAAGACCCAGTTATTCATGATACTATCATATCGTTCGTTGAAGGTCATCGTCTCGGTAAAGAAAATGTGGATAATACTTATGGCTTATTCCATTTGCCTAAGGACGAATATGTAGATGCAGACACATTGTGGCACGAGCACAACCACGCTATTTCGCTTATTCTAGATGAGCGTTTTCAACCTGTATTTAGAATTTCGGATGAGTTAACAGAGGAGTAATTCAATGATTGAGAGAATTAAAGAGTGGGATATTACGATTAAGTGTGTGCTATTGTTATTTCTATTGAGAAATATGATGCTACACCCTGTGATTCGTAATGAGGCAGAGGAATGGTTGGAGTCTCATCGTATTTTACTATCCGATTGGAAAGACGAAATAGATGGACCATGGTATAAGGAAGCTACTTATTTTGATAACTCAAATGATTATGAAAATGCATATCTTAACAGTGACCGTTTCGAAGTCATTCAGTATAACGCTCATAAGAATTTGTTCTATGATGTTCGAAATACGGGAGTCGATTTAATTCTAAATCCTACAGCACGTATTCGTGATGTTGGTGATAGCTCTCCTGGTCGTGTGTTTTTTATTACTAAATTGGTTGGAGTTACTATTCCGTATATCTGTATCTTACCGGAGAATTCAGATCAGCGTAACTATGTATTACATCATATTCAAACTAGAGCACTGCAGGGTAATCGTAAGGATGTTATAAAACTAATTAACATGTATTGTGATGTATATCCTATGCTGGCGTTTGATGATACTGGTAAATCCAATTTGTACACATTTGGACGCCAGATTTATATTACTGGTGTTATTAATGATGGACTATATATTGATCTACACAAAGAAAGAGAGGTTCGTCATGTTCAAAAGACTGTTTAACTTCTTCTTTCGCTATGAACAAGGTCTGAAAAAATCCGCGGTTCGAATTCATCATGAGAATTTCAGAAAAGAGACTCAGTTTACAAATGTGTTAGTTAAATGGGCTGATATTTATAATGGGGTGATGCTAAAACACAATCAGAAAGTCCCTCACCCTTATTTGAATATCTTCGTATCAACTGACTACAATTGCTTTAGGAGTTATTCGTTAAAGAATGGGGGATACTATCCGTTCGCAATCATATCAGAGCGTCCTAATGACTTACGAGTCCTTATATTTTGCGATGCGATTGAATTACACAAATTCTGTGATGCAATGATAGATCCAGAGTTATGCTATGACGTATATATGGGAGAATCTATATCTAAAGGTCTATTCAAAGTCTTTAGATTTAAACTTGATGATACTCATTTTGTATGTGAGGATTTGCATACAACGATATATGTCGAAGGTAACGATTTTATTAGATGCATGTTTGGTGAAATTCCATTTACTGCATACAAACCAACTGCAGATGAGTTATTTTTAGTTGATTACTTCACTCTATCCGGAATGAATGAAGAAAACTATTTTAACTATGAAAGACGACATATGCCCGATTATATTGAGGATTACAAAAATAGAATTAATGAGGTAAAAGTAAAATGAAAGAATTGAAATTTGACATCACACGTGTTCCTGTTTTGAAATTGAAGCATTTCGAGAATCAAGCAAAAATGATGGCAGATATTGGTGTTGACGGATATGGTTCTACTGCAGAAGGTCAAATGAATACCTGGGTAGATGGTGTAGTTCGTCTTCTAGCTAATGGTGGATATGTATCTGTAGCCGATCTACGCAAAGCTGCTGGTCTTGATGTAATCCCTGCTGACCATTTCACTGGTTGGGATATTCGTGCTACTACATCTATTGAAATTAAAGAAAACCGTGTTGAATTTCCGCTCATTCTGATCAAAACCTTGGGTTGGCCTATTGATGTTAACTATTTTGATTGGTCTGTTCTTAACAAGGTCAAACACGAAGGTCTTGAATTGGATAATATTGAATACTTCAGTAACTATATTGAAGACCTGAAATCTTACTACCAATTCACTGATGAGCAAGTCAAGAAATTCTTAGCCGGTGAGAGATACTGGGAGGAATAAGAATGGGAGCACTATATTTAACACTCACGAAATCGTATAAGGCCGAAAATCCTATGGGTGGCGAAATCTTTCTAGATGTTAAAGACTATCATTTAACAGATGATTTTCTGCATATTGAGCACCGGGTGTTGACTAAGGATTGTATGGTGGTCGAAATGACTACGACAATAGCTCGCCGATATATTGTTGATATTCAGGCATTTGTCAATGCTAGAGATCTAAACAATTACCTAGGACGTTACGATCATGTGTACCAACCGTACTGGGGTAATCCAAATATTTCCTACGTTATTGAACGTGAATTTCAAGACGGTCCATACAGGTTCCATCTAGACAACGAAGTCGTTGATGTTGTAGAAGGTGAAGGTGGGTTGACTATAACATACACTAGTGGTACGAAAATCAAATATCCAAAACACGAAGCTTTACGTTGGCGTGTGATTGACTACAAGAAAATGAGGTAACTCATGAGTGAGTCATATAGTATAAAAAGTCATTCTGTCGGTCCGACTAGAGGGTTTGCGGTTCCATTCAAACAAGGCAATGGGGCGTTGTTAAAACGCCTTATTAACCAACGTTTTGTTAGATTTGGCAAACCAGCAAAAATCTCAGTCACCTATCTTGATGATACTGACGAGGAGAAGACTACAGAATTCCACAATGTCAAAACAGTGGGATTTTGGGACGTGAGTCAGATGTTAGAGATAACGTCTGACTTTGGATATGAATCTATCGTGTATAGAATTCATAAAGACGATATTATTAATATTGAGGAGAGGTGAACAATGAAACTCATAGAGAACAAACTAAAAGTTATCGATATTGATTATCATGATGATATTCTATATACTCCGGGTCTATTCTTTGACGTAATCGAACATTATTTCGAAGACCAATTTCTGGTTATTAAATGGTATAAGAATTACGAAGATGGAAGCACTAGGGAAGTTAAGACTTATATCCCAACGATAAACATATCCAAATTCAATGTTTATCTCGATGATACGGATTTCGAATAGGAAAGAAGGTAACAAAAAATGACTAAAGTAAACCAACAAACAATGAAAACTCAGTACGACGGGCAGTATGACACATTTTGTCGTAAAAATCACGACTATGGTAACTCATTTGAGGAATCTTTGGACCAATTCGGAATCGTCGCTAGCATCGTCCGTATGAGCGATAAGATGAGGCGTTTAGCGTCCCTAACAGATGAGTCTAAAACGCAGCAGGTGGGCTCTGAGAGCCTCCTAGACACCCTTGAGGACCTATCTAACTATGCTGCTATGACGGCGTGCTGGTTAAAAGGTGTGAGTGCCGAAGATGAGGTTTCTGGTCCTGACATAGAGTATGTTATGCTACGTAGTGCTGAAATGGAAAAAGAGTTTAATAAACACATACCTAGTAAAGTAGAAAATATTGACCCTAGAAATTATGTGCTTAATATGCTATCAGATATTTTTAGAGTTGTCCAGGTGAAGATTGAAAAAGACGAAATGCTTGTACCAATGGATGTTTCGGACGAAGCAGGACTTATTGCTAAGACTATTGTAGAATCACAAACGGTCGAAGAGGGTGGTGCGGTTATTAATAATTATATGTATACTCGTAAAGATATACCATATGAACTTAAGGACTGGATTTATGGGATTATTATGCGCTATGTTTACTATCTTAAAAAAGAACGGGAGGAAATTGATAACTTTACTGAAAAACTTTCCGATTTAGATTATGAGGTCGTTTCTCTTTTAAAACAGGTCAAAAAATTCCATTACAAAATTGAAGAATTCAAGATGACCGAAGCAGATCATAAGGAACTGGAAGAAATCATAAATCGTCTGCGTGTTATAATTAATGATGCTCCAATTTCAAAAGAGGGCGTGGTCTCTTTAATTAAAAAACATGTACGATTAAATCCCGATGTTTTAATCCACCATCTCTTTAACCGACCTGAAGATACAGTAAAACATCTTCTCAAAGATTTATATGCGACTGTATTTGTTTTCCGTGATAACCGTGTACCAATCGGCGCTCAACTAGATTGTCTGGACCGAAAAAAAGAAGTTTGTAATCAACTTGCAAAAATCGTCTTAAAGGGTTCGGTAGACTTTGCTACAATCACTATTATGGTTAATACATCAACAGAATTACATGTAGATGAAAAGAAAGACATTCTTGAATCTATCGTAGCTGCTGCGTATGAAATTGGTTCTGAAAATTTCCCGGGGTTTGATCGCGACTCTGAATTCCTAAAAAAGAAATTCCATATTCCAGATGAAGTTTCGGAAGATCTTAAGGAGCCCGAAGAAGAACCCGAATGCAAACGTACTGTTCTTGGAATGATTTTCCCGTTTAGACTGTAGGAGGATTGCGATGTCCATACTTAAAAATCGTAAAAGTTTTGGCATAGTTAATCGTAAAGAATCTCATTCTCATGAACGAAATAAGAAGTCCATTCTTCTAAATAAGGTCATTTACGATAGCTCTATAGTATATGATGAACCCTTAAAACTAATGGTTAAGTTTGTTGGTCCTGAAGGTAATATTTATGATTTAAGTTTTGGTGATGTTTATAGTATAGACTATTGGCCGAAAGATAAATATTTCGAAGTTCAAACATTCAAAAATGGTGAGTACATATACTATCAAATTCTTAAAGAAGATGTAATCGACGTTTTTGAGATTGGATCAACATCAATTCGCGATCTATTTCCTATGTCGACACTCAAACCAGTACTAAAAGAAAATTTAAATAACCCGCATGGAGTTATTGGGTATAAACTTCCTAGAGGCGCTGGTAAATCCAGAGCATTATTGTCTAGACTGACTGGTATGGATTGCTTTGATTTGGAGCCAGGTCATATTCCTGAGGTCTCTATGTCCACGAATGAAGAACCTAAAAATATCTATGAGGAACTGGAGGAGTTGTTTGTTAAACAGAACGAGCATATTAAAGTTCTTCTAACAAGTGGTGCTGGTAAGACTGATATTACTCCATTAGCTATATTGGATTACAAATCCAAAACATCTGAAGCTGTAAATGGGTATGATCTTATGGTAGCTTTGGACTGTCTTATTCCTAATTTAAGTAAGGAAGAATTGGAACATTTTATTAATGTTGCGAATAACGTATTAAAAATGAAGGATTTTGATCATGAGTAAATTTTATAGCGGTGAGAGGTCTATACGAGGATATCTCAATGAAATTGAGAAGTACTACGAACTTATGAAGAAATCTAAAGATTTTTATCATTATTCACATTATCTGACCTTGGTTAAAAATCAAATTGAATTTCTTTCTCAATATATCTATGAAACGGATAAATTAGAAGAATTCAAACATTGTATAGACCATACCGGAATTGATAACAACATGTGTTCGTCTATTATTAAGACCGTGGAACTCAATATTCACTTCATGGTTAAAGGTATGGCTTATACTCAATTTAAAAAGGAAAAGGAACATCTTAAGAAATGGCGAAAGATGTTAAACTTGACTCTGGATACTACGGAGAAATAAAAGTTGGAGAACCTAGCTATACAAATGTTACTAGAAACGGTTTTACTAAACATATTCATGTCGTAGACTCAGACACTTGGAATAATATCCGAGAACAAATGGGTCTGGTGGAAGAAAGGATTGAAAGTAACTCAACGTATGAGGTTATTGAACGCTTTGAGAAAATTCCACCACACTATATTCCTGATTACTATCATTCAGGAGACATTATAAAACTAAAAGGAGAAACAAAATGACAATTAACATTAACACAGCAATTGATTGGATGCAAGCACGCAAGGGACAAGTATCCTATAGTATGACATCTCGTGATGGTGATGACTCTTACGATTGTTCATCATCTATTTATTATGCACTACGCAGCGCTGGAGCTGCCTCAGCAGGTTGGGCTGTAAATACTGAATACGAACACCAATGGCTCATTGACAACGGATACGAATTGATTTCCGAAAACACACCGTTCACTGCTCAACGTGGGGATATCTTCATCTGGGGACGTAAAGGATATTCATCAGGTGCTGGTGGACACACCGGTATGTTTATTGATGGTGATAACATCATCCACTGTAACTACCCTTACGATGGTATTTCCGTAAATGACCACGACGAACGCTGGAATTATGCTGGTCGTCCGTATTACTACATCTACCGCTTGACAAACAATGACGCTTCTCCTGCACCTGTTAAGAAAGGTTGGCAAGAAGACTCTAAAGGCTTCTGGTGGGCGCGTGGTAACGGTACATATCCTGCTTCTCGCTTCGAGTATATTGAAGATAATCGCTCATGGTTCTACTTCAATTCTGAAGGCTATATGGTTGCTGAAGACTGGGTTAAACACACTGATGGTCACTGGTACCACTTTGACAAAGACGGCTACATGGCTACGTCTTGGAAGAAAATCAATGGATATTGGTACTACTTCAACCGTGACGGTGCTATGCAAACTGGCTGGGTGAAATACTTCGACGATTGGTTCTACCTTGATCCTAAAGATGGAAATATGGTTAGTGATCAATTTATCCGTTACAATGACGGTTGGTATAAATTACTTCCTGACGGACGCCTTGACAGCAAGCCAGCATTTACTGTTGAACCTGATGGTTATATTACCACAGATACGGAAAATACACGTAAATAGTTGGTAGGACTATGGGTAAAAAGAACACAAATCCTATAGTCCTCGACGCATTTGACGCGGTTTATATTCATGATAAGCAGGGTGTAGTGACTGGATGGAAGCTTGTATTGAGCCGAAATCCGGTCCTTACCACGCTTTATGGAGAGGTTATTCGGGCTAAAATTAGCGGTTTTGAGTACCTTGTTAGGGTTGCTGACAGGTATCAAACGGACAATAATCTGGTAAATCGGGTCGAAATTTCGTGGATTAAGAGGTCTAAATAGTGGTATTTTACTATAATATTGTGGGAAATTGGGTGGATTTTTGTATGAAATTGCTGTAATATTGCCTAGATATTATAGGAATATCTTAGGAAAACTGATGGATTTTGGCCTAAAATTGGTCAAATTTGGGTGTTTAGCTGCACGTTTTTTTTTGTGCAGCACATGAAAATTTTACGGGCAGCACGAAATTTTGCTATAATATTTGAGGTAACTGCACGAAAAAACATGGGGAAAACATAAAAAACCCGAAAATACACAGGAAAATCTCACATTTTCTATTGTATATAGGAATGAGTTAAAAAGTGTACTGTATATAATAACAATAGGGAAATGCGGGCAAAAACATGTGTAAGGCACGAGGAGGTAAAAATTAGTGGATTTTTTAGATGTGTCTGTGAAAAAGTTCACTTCCAACAATCGTACCGTTGATTATGAGGTTTCTCCTGACTTTATATTTGGCGATGCTAAAGACTTGGTTGTTAAAGGTTCCAAGTTTTACGCATATTGGAATGGAAGTTTCTGGGACACTAAACAGAAAAACCTATTTTATGATATTGACTCTCTGCTTTGGCGTAAGGCAAGAGAATTAGAAGATGGACGTCCTGGTCTGAGAATTGACGTTAAAGAGATTCGAAAAGCATCTGCGGGGAAGTTTCGTTTATTTGCAGATTTCTGTAAAGCTTGTGAAGCTAGTGAGATTTCTTTCAACCAGAAAGTTTTGTTTGCAGATCACAAGATGCAGAGAAGGGATTACGCCACAACGCAATTGACATATTCGCCACAAGAAGGAGAAGCAGTTGCGTTTAAAGAATTGATTGGTACCTTATATCTTCCTAAAGAACTTGACAAGATATTGTGGTTCATGGGAGCGTTATTTACGAACAACATGTACAAGATTGAGAAGTTCATGTATTTGTATGGTTCAAAAGGTAGCGGTAAAGGTACTGTCTTAAAAATATTCCGAATGCTATTTCAGGAATATTGTGGAACTATTGATTTGAAATTGCTGACAAGTGCTGACCAATTTGCAACAGGACAAATTCAAGAAGTTCCGTTATTAATTGACGAAGATACTGACATCAGTCATATTTATAACGACACTCCGTTATTGAAACTGACAAGTCATGAAACTATATCAGTCAACAAGAAATTTAAAGAACCTTATGACGTTAAATTTATTGGTTTGTTAATCACAGCCTCTAACCAACGTTATAAAGTTCGAAATGTAGACTCGGGTATTACTCGACGTGCCATAGTTGTAAACCCAAGTGGACAGAAAGTAAGTCATACAAAATATAATCAACTCATGACTCAAATCAAATACGAGCTTCCGTATATTGCTAACATGGCAATCCAAAGATTTGAAGAATTGGGTTTTGATTACTATGACGATTATTTTGATGTCGACATGGCCGAACAGACTGACCATATCTTTGACTTCATGCGAACCAATGCGATTCATATGCAACATGGTATAACTTTGAAACAAATCAGTGAGTTATATCGTGAGTATTTGGAAGATATGGGATGGAAGACGGACGGTTATAAAGCAACAATCAAGAGAGAGGCTCTTAGATATTTTGACACTATGCTTAAAGATAGTCATATCGATGGCATGCGCGTCAATAATTATTTCAAAGGGTTCCGATGGAATGTTGCATTTCCTGAAGGTGTCGTAGGTACAACTGAGGCAAATGATACTGTCATTCCAGACGACTGGTTAGATTTCAAGTATCATAACGAGGTGTTTAATAAACTAGCATCGGAATATCCTGCACAGCTGGCTTTACGAAATGGTAATCCATCTGAAAAATGGGACAATGTCGTGACAACTTTGTCAGATATCAAAACAAACAAATTACATTGGGTTAAAGTTCCACTTAATCATATTATCATTGACTTTGATTTGAAAGATGATTCCGGTAATAAAAATCTTGAGTTGAATATTGAGGCAGCTTCGAAGTTTCCACCAACTTATGCTGAGCTTTCAAAATCAGGACAAGGCATTCACTTACATTATATCTATGACGGTAATGTCAATGAGTTAAATAATTTGGTCGATAAGCATATTGAGATCAAAGTGTACAAAGGCAACGCCTCTCTGAGACGGATTGACAAAGCATCCAACAACTTACAACCTTCTCATATTTCATCGGGCTTGCCGTTGAAAGAGAGAAAGGATGAGACAATGTATGAACATGTGAAAGAGATCACATATACAGAAAAGACGTTGCGTAAGTTTGTTAAACGACAGTTGGGAATGATTGAGGGTAAAGAACCTAGTCATCCAAATACAAAACCAACTATTGATTTTATTGCTCACGAAATTCAGAAAGCATTTGACATGGGTCTGGAATATGACTTGACCGATTTGAAGCATGACGTATTTCTTCGAGCTATTCGTTCGACAAATAACAAAGAGTACTGTGTTGCCGTATTCCAAAAGATTCCTTGGTCGTCTATTAGAGATGATGAGGGAGCTACTGAAAACAAACTCACAAACTTCACAAAGATTTATCCGAAAGAAGAATTGGTATTCTTCGATATTGAGGTGTATCCAAATCTGTTTGTTGTTGTCTGGAAGAAATACCATGATGACGAATTTACAAAATGGATTAACCCCACCCCAGATCAGATTGAATATTTGTTGAGCTTCCCTATTGTTGGATTTAACAACCGTCGATACGATAACCATATCCTCTATGCAAGATTACTTGGATGTAACAATCTCGAGTTATTCCGTCAGTCATACAGAATCGTTAACGAAAAAAATGCTAAGAGTGGAATGTATGCGGCTGCTTATGAATTAAGCTATACCGATATTTATGAGTACGCTCAGAAGAAACAATCACTCAAACGTTGGGAAGTTGATCTTGGTATCAAACACGTCGAGATGGAAATTCCGTGGGATCAACCTGTTCCTGAAGAATTAATTCCTGTTGTAGTTGACTACTGTGTGAACGACGTTGATGCAACTGAGAAATTGTTCGACGCTATTTATGCCGATTACGTTGCACGTGAAATCTTAGCAACAATCGCCAAAGGTTCAATGAATGCGACAAACAACCAATTGACAGCTAAGTTTATCTTTGGTGACGACCCACGTCCTCAAGACAAATTTAATTATGTTCATCTCGCAGATACTTTCCCAGGTTATGTTTACGAATTTGGTAAATCAACTTATCGTGGATTCGAAACTGGAGAAGGTGGATTTGTATACGCTGAACCAGGAGTGTACAAAAACATTTCGCTTGATGATGTTGAGTCTATGCATCCTAACTCGCTTGTGAATATGAATTACTTCGGACCATATACTCAAAGATATGCAGACTTGCTTAGAGTTCGTATTTTACTCAAGCACAATAAAGTTGATGAAGTTAAACAAATGTTTGATGGCATTCTAGCTCCATTCTTGGATAATCCAGAATATCGTAAACCTTTGGTTACCGCTTTGAAGATTGTAATCAACTCTGTGTACGGAATGACCTCTGCTAAATTTGATAACAAGTTCAAACATCCAGACAATATTGACAACATCGTTGCAAAACGTGGCGCGCTATTTATGGTTGATTTGAAATTTGCAATTGAAGCCGAAGGATATAAAGTTTGTCACATTAAGACAGACTCAGTTAAAGTTCCAAATGCAGATGAGTATATTATCAAGTTCATCGAGGAATTTGGTAAGCGACCAGAATATAATTACAAATTTGAACACGAGCACACTTATAAACGTATGGCGTTAATCAACAACGCTGTTTATATTGCTCAGCTTGAAGACGGTTCTTGGTCTCCAACAGGAGCAGAGTTTGCGAACCCATATTTGCTCAAACGAGTATGGACAAAAGAAGAGTTGGTTGATAAAGATTTCTTCATCACCAAACAATCGAAAGGTCATATTTACTTAGGCAACGAATTCGTTGGTAAGGTTGGATCTATTTATGCTTCTAAGACTGGAGCAGAATGTATGTGGACGGAGGATAATGAAAACTTCAAGTCCATAACTGGAACGAAAGGATATTTGTTCAAACAAACAGATAAGTTTGATATTGAAGATGTAGATTTCAGCTTCTACGATAAGATTGCTGTTGACGGTCTTAAGAAAATCATGAAGGTTGGCGATATCAAAGATATTGTTGACGACATGCCTAAGGACTATGTTGACGCTCTCGAACTTCAAGACAAGTATCCAAACACTCACACCATTTCTATCAATCACGGAACTCTCAAAATCAAAACTCCTGAGAACGCGTGATTGAATTTTCCCGCAGGTTGATTATAGGCTTCGCAGGATTTACATGGCACATAATAGAGAGGAAGAACAAAATTCTGCTGATTTGTTCTCTTCTTTATTTTTTTGTAACAATGTCAGACTAACGTCAGAATAGAAAGGACATAAAAATGACAGCAACAACAAAAATTACTCAAATCTCCGACTCACAAATTATTTTGGAAGAAGTCGATTTCCTCTTCGCTCGAAACTTCACTGGGCGACAGGAAAAATACAATCGTGTAGGAGACCGTTACTTTAACGTTAAAGTAAATCCTGAAGATGTTGACCTACTCTTATCTTACGGTGTAAATGTTAAACAATATACGCCTAACGATGTTCCCGATGATCTCGCTGCAAAGATGGAAGAGAACCCGGACATGTTCGAACCATCTTATTTCTTCAAGGTCCGTGTATACACACAATTTGGATTACCAAGTATTGCCATTATTTATGACGATGGAACCACTCCTGTTGATGGAGATATTGATCCTCGTGACCGTATGTACTTGACAGAAGAATCGCAGCTGTCAATTATCGATGATTTGGAAATCGCTATTTGTGATATGACTATCGCTCGAAGAGATCCAAGTCCAGACGGACAATATGCTCGTCTCAACCTTAAGAACGCCTATATTCGTGTGGTAGATAATCCACTACGTCGTAAATATGGCTTCTAATAAAATTGAATTATACGACTATCAACGTCAGGCAGTTGATAGATTGCATAATGGTTCTGTATTGTTAGGGAAGGTCGGTTCTGGTAAATCCTTTACCGGCCTATTTTATTATTTGAAGAATCACAAAGACTTACCCTTGTATATCATCACCGTAGCTAAAAAGCGAAACGATAAAGAGTGGCATAGAGATATGGAAGCTCTAGGTATAACTGGGACAGTTGATTCTTGGAATAATATTACCAAATACACTGATGTTGAAAACGCATTCTTCTTATTCGACGAACAACGAGCAATCGGTTACGGTTCATGGGGTATGTCTTTTATTAAGATTGCCCGAAAGAATAAGTGGATAATGTTGACAGCAACGCCTGGTGACGTATGGATAGATTGGATGTGCTTATTTATAGCAAACGGATTTTACAAGAACAAATCTCAGTTTGTTGATATGCACGTTGAATACAATCCCTACTCAAAATTTCCACAGATCAAACGATATCACGGAGTAGACAGATTAGATAGACTCCGTAGAAGTTTGGTAGTGGCTATGGAAGATTTTAGAAAAACTAAAGTTAACCGACTCACAATCAACACATCTTTTGACAAAGATTTATATTCTCAGGTAATGAAGTCAAGGTTTAATCCATACACGGAAGAACCTATTACCAGTGCTTCTGAATTTACACAAGTGTTACGAAGGATTGTTAATTCTTCTGACCGTAGAAAGCAAGCAGTTAAGAATGAAATTATGACAAGAGATAAAGTAATTGTGTTTTACAACTATATCTATGAGCTTGACATTTTGAAAGATATTTGTCAAGAATTAAATAGAGCGTATTATCAATATAACGGCAGTAAGCACGAAGCTATACCAAACAGTGACTCGTGGATATATTTAGTGCAGTACACCGCAGGAGCCGAGGCTTGGAATTGTATTACTACCGATACGATTTTGTTTTATTCATTAAATTACTCATACAGAGTAATGGACCAATCCGAAGGTCGAATAAATCGCGTGAATACCTCCTTTAATGATCTTTTTTACATTTATTTCAAAAGCCCGGCTTCAATTGATGACGCAATATCTAGGTCTATAAAATCTAAGAAAAAATTTAATGAAAGGAATTGGGTAACAACCACATGTCCAAATTGGAACGAGACTTTCAAAGAGAACTAATCAAGGATATTAAAAGTCGTTTTCCTGATGCTATAGTTAAAAAGAATGACTCTAGTTATATCCAAGGAATACCCGACTTGTCTGTAGACATTGGACCATATTCCTATCATTTAGAAGTTAAACGTAGTGGAACTGCTCCATATCGTCCTAATCAAGAATATTACTTAAACCAGTATAATTCAACCGGCGGTTGGGCTAGAACTATCTATCCTGCTAATAAGGAGGCTATATTGAATGAAATGGAACAAGCATCCAGAATTCGAAGGACATCATAGTTTCCTTAGTGCTAGTCAATGCCACTGGCTTAATTATGAGCCAGAAAAACTCGTAGAACGTTTTGAAAATGAGAAGGCAAAACAAAGAGGCACGGAACTTCACGAATTCGCTAGTTTATCTATTCATCATAGAATTAGATTAGAACCAGGTCATACGCATCCAGCCGTTGCAAATTTTGTAAACGATGCCATTGGATATCGTATGGATAGTGAAGTTTTATTATTCTATAGTCCTTATGCTTTTGGTACTGCTGATGCCATTCGTTATGATCCACCAACAAAAGATAATCCTCGTGGATTTCTTAGGATTCATGATTTGAAGACTGGCAAAACAAAACCAAAAATGGAACAACTACTTGTGTATGCTGCTTATTTCTGTTTAGAGTATGGTGTTAAACCAGAACGAACAGATTTTGAATTACGCATATATCAAGGCAACAAAATAGACACATATATTCCAGAAGCGGAAGATGTATATGATGTCTATAACACAATTAAAGAATTCTCCGCAATTCTTGAACGAAAACCAGAATAGAAAGGCATAGCATGGATCTGGAAGATTATTATTTAATGCATACAGGTACCCCACACCAAGGTAATGTTCCTCACAGTGGACGCTATGCTTGGGGTTCTGGTGAAAATTCATATCAGCGAGCAACATCTTGGTCAGATATAGTTGCGAAATATCGTAAAAATGGTTTTACTGATACACAAATTGCCGCTAAACTTGGTATTACCACAACCGAATTTCGCGCTAGAAATACTATTTCTAAACAACAAATTCGATTACATAATATTTCTAGAATTCAAGAACTAGCCGACAAAGGACTTGGTTCGATTGAAATTTCTAGGCAAACCGGTATTCCTGAGTCAACCGTTCGTATGAATATGGATGCTTCGGTTAAACAAAAAGTTAATCGTATGGAGCAAGTTAAATCTGACTTAAAAGATTTAATTAAAGAAAATCCATATCTTGACGTCGGTCTTGGTGCTGCGCAACAACTAGGTATAAACGAAAATATGCTTAAACGTGCAGTTCAACAACTTGAAGCTGATGGCTATCATATGCATAAAGTGTATGTGAAGAATGCCACAAACGACGACCATTGGGTTGAAATGAAAGTTTTAACCAAAGAGTCTAATCCTGATATTGTCAGAGAACACAAACACGAAATTAAACCTCCTAATTTATATAAGACTGAAGACGGAACAACTAAATTAGGATTGAAACCAATCGAGCATCTTGATTGGAAACGTGTTGGTATTCGATATGATGAACAAGGAGGAACAGACAAAGATGGTGTCATGGAGTTACGTCCTGGTGTTAAAGACCTTGACCTAGGAAATTCTAAATATGCTCAAGTTCGTATTGGTGTTGGAGGAACCCATTATCTTAAAGGTATGGCTGTTTATGGGGATCCGAAAGATTTCCCTAAAGGCGTAGACGTTATATTCAACACCAACAAGAAGCAGGGAACACCGAAAGAAGATGTTCTTAAGAAACTCAAAGATGACCCTGATAATCCATTCGGCGCACAAATTAAACCTAATGGACAAAAAGGTGCTATCAATAAAGTTAATGAAGAAGGTGACTGGGGAACTTGGTCAAAAACCTTATCTTCTCAGTTTGTTTCTAAGCAACCACCTATATTGGTTAAAGGGCGTATTCAAAAGACATACGAGAAACTCCAAAAAGAGTTTGATGAAATAGCCAATTTAAATAATCCTGTAGTACGTAGAATTATGATGGCAGATTTTGCAAATGGTTTAACAACCAAACGTCATAATTTGAAACTAACAGGTTTTGATCGAATGCGCGGTCAAGTTCTGTTACCTTTATCAGGTATCAAGGCTAATGAAATCTATGCACCAAACTTTAAGAATGGTGAGAAGGTAGTTCTTGTTCGTTATCCTCACGGAGGAATATTCGAACTACCTGAACTTACTGTAAACAACAAGCTTGGTAATGGCCCTGCTAAATTTATGAAGGGTGCTAAAGATGCAGTTGGTATTGATTCATCTGTAGCTAGCAAATTGTCAGGAGCAGACTTTGATGGTGATACTGTTATGGTTATTCCTAATAATAAAAACGGTATTAAGACAAGTCGTTCTTTGAAAGAACTTAAGAACTTTGATACTAATCAGTATTATTCTCCAGACAAGAATATTCTTAAGCGTGATTCAAAAGGTAACTGGACAATCAAGCAGAAGACAATGGGTGAAGTTTCTAACCTTATTACTGACATGACTCTTAAAGGTGCTAGTCAATCCGAGATTGCTCGTGCAGTAAAACATTCAATGGTTGTTATTGATGCTGAGAAACATAATCTAGATTATAAAAGATCGGAAAGGGAAAATGATATCCCCGCTCTAAAAAAGAAGTACCAAGATCACTACGATGTTATATCTGGTACTATAAAAAATGGAGCCTCTACTCTTATTTCTAGATCTAAAACAGAGCACCGTACTCTAGAGACATGGTATAAGGATCGAACTCCTGAAGAGCTAGCAGCTAATCCTAGACTTGCTCCTAAGATCAAGAAGACAAAAACTATTTCAACTGATCATGTTGTGGAAATGGTTAAGGATGCTAAGACCCTTGGTTCTGGCACCCCCATTGAAAACATGTATGGTGATTATATCAATGCCCTTGGTAAGATGCGTGACAAAGCTAACAAGGTTGTTGAGTCTTCACCTAACTTAGTAGTTAACAAAGAGGCTAAGCTTAAGTACCGTGATCAGGTAGAATCTCTACAACACAAGCTTAACACAGCTCTAGCTAACTCACCTAGAGAACGGCAAGCACAGCTCATTGCTAACAAAGTTATTGCTGAGAAGAGAGATCCTGACATGCAGAAGGACCAACTTAAGAAGCTTAAACAACAGGCTATTGCTGCTGCTCGTATACAGACTGGTGCTGATGGAGCTAAGACTCGTATCAACATTGAGGATGATGAGTGGAAAGCTATTCAGTCTGGTGCCGTTAGTACTAAGATGCTTACTGACATCTTGCGCTTCGCTAACACAGATAGAGTCAAACAGTTAGCTACACCTAGAGAAGAGAAGGCGCTCAGTCTTTCTAATGCATCTAGAGCTAAGACTATGATTCGTAATGGTCATAGCTATGCTGATGTAGCTGAAGCTCTTGGTGTTAGCATCTCTACCGTCCAGAACCTAGTCTAGTAGAAAGGAGAGACAACTGTTATGGAAGATTACTTACAAGCAACAACCGTAGTTGACACTATGCTAACTACTTACGACAATCCATACAATCCTTTCTCTGACTTCGATTCATGGAAGAAGTGGGATGAAGACAATGGTTACTTCACTTCAGAACTACTAGCAGCTGTCATCGGTAACACTGATGATGCTTTAGATGAAGTTGAAGAAGCTCAACGTCATGCTATGGCTATCAATTTAATCATTGATGAAGGTCCAATTGAAGATGTTTGGACTGTTTGTCGTACAGATACACAAACACCGATTCGTCTACCAACTTCTGAAAATGAAAAATCAGAAGAATAAATTCACACCCCCCCATAGGGGGAGGGTCGCAAAATTTTTCGACCCTTTTGCATCGCCCCACCTCTCCTAAATTTCTCCGGAGTGGTAAAAAGTCCTAAATTGGGATTACTAACTAGGGCGAATGTATATGTAAAGGAGGATAAACTATGAACAGTGAAATGCAAGAACATATCAGAGCACTGTTAATGTGGTTAATATCTCCTGAAGTCCTTAGTCAGATCGGCGTTTACATTGGCGTTGGTGCCTCTATCTATGGCGTAGGTATCAAAGCTTTTAAAAAGTTATGGGTTGGTCTTGAAGCTAAGCAAAATGAAGAGATTGATGGTATTAAAAATTCGATCAATGCTCTGACAGTAAGCTTTCAAGAACTTCATAGAAATCAGGAAAGGGATTTTCTTCGTTTACAGATAATCACAGGAATTCATTCTGGAAGATTATCAGAGCAAGAAATTCTGTATCTATATGATCAATACACTCAGAAAGGATACAACTCATATGTATCGAGAATTGTCAATGATTATATAGATGAACTGCGCACTTCAAATAAGGAGAATGAGAAATGACAATTGCAGTAGATAATATTATCACATTGGTAGCTTTAGTTATCGTATTTGCTCCAGTAGTACTAAACCTAGTTAAGTATCTTGGGGCTGCAACACACAGTAAAGCAGTAGTTACTCTCGCTGAGCGAGCATTAATTATTGTTTCCGCTCTAGACAACATGTTAATCACAAACACTTCTAAGAAAAAAGAAGCTTTGGATAAACTATTGTCTTATACATCAGAAACTGGCGTTAAGCTAACATCAGAACAAGCTTCTGATTATATCGAACACGCAGTTCAAGAACTCCGCCGTCTTCAGCAATCTCAAACAAGCGAGGTGACTGATAATGGCACGGAAGAGAAGTGATGCTAAAATCTTATCTCCCGGATTAACTCCGGAAGGTATGTTAAACAAGCTCACCATCAAAGCATTTGATTTAGCAAATAAACAGCTAGATGATGGTACAATAGCTCCAAGTACTTTAAACGCGTTATTGCGATTTGGTACTGCTGAGCGTGAGCTACAACTCGAAGCAATGAGATCTAATAAAAAATTATCTGATTCTAAAATCGAATTAATCGAAAGCGAAGTTAAAGGAAAGGGCGACAGCGAGGCTGTAATTGCGGCTATCCGTGGTTATGCGCCATCTGAAGAACTATAAAAATGTTTCAAAATGATTACACCCGAGAAAACTTAAGTGATCTCAGCTATAAAAAACTTTTGACTTTCGATAATTTTGGCGATAGACTGAATTTCTTATCTCTCATTAATCGAGGATACAAATCTCCTAGAGAAATTTCAAACGCTTTCTACAAATCTAGAATTTGGAGAGATATGCGTGATTATATTATTGCTCGTGATTTAGGATACGACTTAGGTGTTAAGGATGTTGAAATAGAGGGACCTCCCCTAGTCCACCATATGATTCCTCTAACAGAAGAAGACATATTGGAATGGCGCGAAGACATTATCTTAAACCCAGATCTTTTAATCACAACGTCCTATAATACTCATAATATCATTCATTACGGATTTGGTAGAGTTCAATTAATGAACTATGTTGAAAGATCTCCTGGAGATACTAAAATATGGTAGGTGAACTATATGACGATTCTTAATGATATTAAGACATCTGTAGATTTCGCTTCCGAAGAAGATACTGGATATGACGATCGATTGTTATTGGAATTAGATGGAATTGTTGGTGAGTTATCTCAACTTACAAATATCCAATTAACTTTCGAAGTTAAGGAAGACGCTACTTGGGAGTCATTGATTCCTAATAAGGATCCGAATCTTGTGAGATTGGTTAAGCAATATGTGCTTGTATCAATTCGATTAAAGTTCGATCCTCCTGTTGGTAGTATTTTAACTTCTCTAGAAAGATCATTACAATCGACTGCACATAGAATAATCTTACAAAATAGGGAGGGATCTAATGACTGATGCATATCAAGATCTTCTCCATGCTATTGAAACCAACAATTCTGACGATGTAATCGAACATTTCGGTATCAAAGGAATGAAATGGGGTTTCAGACGAAGTCTTTCAAAATTGCCGCAATCTAGAACGAGACGTGCTCGAAAAGAAAGTAAAGCCGCCCGTAAAGCTTGGAACATGAAGTATCACAAGCGTCATTCTATGACCGAAAGAGACTTACAAGCTGCGACAAGACGACTCCGTATGGAGAATGATTTCGCCGAACAAGTACGGCGTGCAAACCAAATTGCCGATACCCGTAAACCTAAGAAAGAACATGGCAAATTTGCTAAAGATCTTGGACGATCTGTTGCTAACTCAGTTATCGATACTGGGGTTAAGACTGTTGTTGGAGATCTTATGAAGAATAAATCTAATAAATATTCTCCTGTTACACAAACTGTATTGGGAGAAATTGGAAAACTTAGAGATGCCAATAGTTCCGCATTAAATGAGGTTAGACGTATCTGGTCTTAGTTAGGGGCATTTTTCTTTTATGGTATTATCTAATAAAGCTTATCCGGAAGAATACATGAAATTCAAAGAAGCAGTTCTGAGAGGTGAAATTCCGGTTAATCGCACGGTCTCTCTGGAAATGAACCGAATTGACTTCTTAATTGAGTCTCCGGATTATTACTATGACGACAAAGCGATTCAAGGGTTTATTAGATTTTGTGAAAACGAAATGACCCTTACCGACGGAGGAGATGTAACTCTCTTGCCGTCCTTTAGATTATGGGCAGAATGTGCCCTAGCGTGGTTTTACATTTCTGAGGATAATGTCTACAATCCAAAACTTGGAAAGTGGGAAATTCGAAAGAAATTCAAGCGACTCACAAACAGACAGTATCTAATTGTCGGACGTGGTGCCGCAAAATCACTATACTCAACATTCATGCAAGCGTACATGCTTTTAATTGACACCGCTACAACTCACCAAATAGTTACTGCGCCAACAATGAAACAGGCGGAGGAAATTATGGGTCCATTTAGGACTGCATTGAGTAGAGCAAAAGGTCCGCTAATTGGTTATATGACACAAGGTTCTAAAATGACCGGAAACTTAACCAAAAAGCAATTATTGGCATCTACCAAGAAGGGTGTTGAGAACTTTGCAACGAATAGTCTATTGGAAATTCGTCCAATGTCAAGAGACAAACTTCAAGGTCTTCGTTGTAAGTATGCATCTGTCGATGAATGGCTATCGGGTGAAGTCAAAGAAGACGTAATCGGTGCTATTCAACAGGGTGCAAGTAAAAATGACAATTATCTCATAATCGCTACATCTTCCGAAGGGACTGCTCGTGATGGTGTCGGGGATACTATCAAGATGGAGCTTATGGATATTTTGGAAGGTCGATATTTTAACCCTCATGTATCTATTTGGTATTATCGACTGGATGATGTACGAGAAGTTGCTAATCCCGAGTTATGGATGAAAGCAAATCCTAATCTTGGAGCTACTGTAACTTATGAAACATATCGAGACGAAGTAGAACGCGCCGAAAATCAACCGGCAACTCGTTCAGATACTCTCGCTAAACGTTTCGGAATACCTGTTGAGGGTTATACTTACTTCTTCGTTTATGAAGAGACAATTCCACACAGACCTCAAAACTTTGATGGCTTGGAATGCGCCTTGGGCGCTGACTTATCACAAGGTGATGACTTCTGTGCGTTCACATTTCTATTTCCTCTTGGTCATGGACGATTCGGCGTTAAAACTAGATCATATGTTTGTGAGTCTAAATTAAGAAAACTAACTTCCGCAATGCGCAATAAGTATGACGAATTGATTTCTGAGGGTACACTTGTTGTTATGCCTGGAGTTATTCTTGATATGGAACAAGTATATGACGATGTGTACAACTTCGTATACCAACACAAATATACAGTTTACGCATTCGGATACGACCCGTATAATGCTAGAGAATTCGTTGAGAGATGGGTTCGAGACAATGGCGAATACGGTGTTGAAAAAGTTATTCAGGGTGCTAAAACCGAATCTGTACCTATGGGAGAATTAAAGAATTTGGCTATGGAACGTATGTTAATATTTGACGAAGAATTGATGAAATTTGCGATGGGTAATACTGTCGCGATCCAGGACAACAACGGTAACTACAAGTTATCTAAACGTCGTTCTGATGAGAAAATCGATAACGTTGCTGCGTTAATCGATGCTTGGGTTGCGTACAAGCGTAACCAAGACTTATTTGGATAGAAAGGCATATTTAGTTATGGGCACTTTTACCGATGGACTAAAGCATGCTTGGTCTATGTTTAAAACTGATTCCGCATCATTTGTGGAAACCGAAAAAGTATTCCAAATTCCTAATGAACCTAGGGCTTTGAATCCAAACAATTCAATCCCTACTCGAACTTTTTCTAGATCAGCAATTTCCTCCATGATTTTTAACCGTATTGCTATTGATGCATCTATGGTTAAATTTCAACATGTAAAGATTGATATGGAAAAAGAAAATCAAGTGATTCAAAGGACTTCTTCTCTTCAACGATTGTTTGAAGTAGAAATGAATGTGGATCAATCTAGCACAGATTTCTTCCATGATTTGGTTTATTCATTATTCGACGAAGGAGTAGTTGCTGCTGTCCCTTTAGAGGCAACAATTAATCCTATGGAGTCTGATTCGTATGATATCAAAGCAATGCGTGTCGGAAAAATAATGGAATGGTTTCCAACTAAAATCCGGGTAAAAATTTATAATGAGGCTAAGGGAGAATTCTCAGAGATAATTGTACCAAAGAAAATGTGTGCTATTATAGAGAACCCCTTGGCTAATATCCTTGGTTCAGAGAATCCTACTATGACTCGTTTGATACAAAAACTTTCGATTTTGGATAAGCAAGATTTGGAGTTGATTTCTAACAAATGGAATATCATTCTCCAACTTCCCAATCCAGTTCGAAATGATCTCAAACGAAATGAAGCCGATGCTCGTATTAAGGATATTGAAGGGCAGTTGAAAGACTCCAAAATGGGTATTGCATATATAGGTGCTGATGAGAAAATCACACAGCTCAACCGACAAATCAATTCCAATCTCATGGATGAAGTTAAATACTTAACCGAAGAATTGTTAGGTCAACTTGGTTTAACTAAAGCTATTTTAGATGGTACCGCTAGTGCCGATCAAATGCAAAATTACTATACTCGAACTATCGATCCTATTGTTAGCAGAATTAAAGAAGAATTTCAACGTAAATTCATCACTAGAACTGGTTACACACAGGGACATAGAATTGATACTTATAGTAATCCTTTCAAACTTGTACCTACAGGTCAATTAGCTACAATTGGCGATTCATTATTGCGAAACAGAATTCTTACATCAAACGAATTTCGTGCTATTATTGGTTATGGACCTGTCGAAGATCCTATGGCCGATAAATTATACAATCCGAACATCTCTGATGCAAGACAAGATGTTTCTATACCTGGGTCTGTCGGGTCCCCTGAAGAGGAAGCTTACTCTGATTACCCTCCTGAGTACAGCGAAGAAGATCTTCAAAATGGCGGCAAATAATAATGGAGGAAAATCATGGAATGAGCAAACATCCCGAGTATGACTTCGCGGGTTACGTAACTCGCAACGACACCCGTTGTACCGACGGTGTTATTATCCGACATGGTGCTTTTGCTGGTAATGATGGTCAAAAAGTTCCTCTGGTATGGTCTCACGATCATAGTAATCCAGACAACATTATTGGTCATGTGTTATTGCACAATGCAAACGATGGAGTTTATGGACAAGGATTCTTTAATGGTACGCCCTCAGCGCAACAGGCTAAAGAACTAGTTCAACATGGTGACATCTGGTCCATGTCTATTGGGGCTAATCGTATCAAACGTACCCCAAGTAATGACGTTATTCATGGAAATATCTATGAAGTATCTCTCGTTGTAGCTGGAGCAAATCCAGGAGCGGTTATTACTGAAGTCCTACAACACTCACAAAATCCCGAAGAAGGAGAAACAATCATTATGGAAAGTAATGAACTTATTCACTCATCACAAGATGTATTGGTAGGTCAAGAACGTATCAGCTTGTTCGACCGTATCAAACACGCGGATGAAGGAGGAGCTACTGATATCATGGACAGTGTTCTAGAAACACTAAATCCAGACCAACAAGAAGCGGTTGCTATCTTGGTCGAAGCATCTACAGATTCTGCATTGGAAAACTACGAAAATTCAATGAAAGAAAACATTGACGATGTGGTTGAAGACAAAGTTTATGGAATTCTTGAGTCTCTTGCTAAAGGAGATGACGATGATGATGAAATTGAACAATCAGCATTAGCACTAGGAGGAAACACTATGCACTACAACGCGTTTGAAAACGTGTCATCCAACAATGACGAACTACGTCACTCTCTTGAAGCGGCGCTTGATACTGCGAAAAAATCAGGACGAAAACTAAGTCAAGTATTGACTGAAGTTGACGGCGGCGACACTTTGAAACACTCAATGAACAACCTCGAGTTGTTGTTCCCAGATCATGCCCTACAAGGTGGCATCCAAGTACTTTACTCGCCAAACACTGCCACAGAACATATTCTTAGCCGCGTTACAAAAGTACCAACTGCATTCGTCAAGTCACTTATGACAGACCTTACAAACCTTTCTGACGAACAACTTCGTGCCAAAGGTTATATCAAGGGTAAAGAAAAGAAAGAACAAATCATTGGATTCCTTTCTCGTAAAACCGACCCTCAAACAATCTATAAAAAACAATCGATTGACCGTGACGACCTTATTGACATCAGCCAACAATTGGACGTAGCTGCTTTCTTCCGTCAAGAAATGCGTATCAAACTCAACGATGAAATTGCGCAAGCAATCATGGTTTCTGACGGACGTGAAACTGGTTCAGAAGACAAAATCAAAGAAGATAAGATTCGTCCTATCTCTAAAGATGATGACTTCTATACAATCAAAGCTAAATACAATCCAAACGCTATGTTGGACGTATTCGAAATCATTGCTGAGCAAAAGACTAAGATGCTTGGTTCTGGAACTCCTACTTTGTATGTCAACCCATTGTTCCTTACTAAACTTCGCTTCTTGCGCAATAAGAACGGTAACTGGGTATTTGGTGGACAACAACCTGCTACCAAAGAATACCTCGCATCATTGATGGGCGTTGCCGATATTGTTGAAAGTAACTTTATCAAAGAACAAGAAATGATCATGGTTAACCTTGCTGACTACCAAATCGGTACAAACAAAGGTGGAGAAGTCAATACATTTGAAGACTTCGATATTGACTACAATAAACACAAATACCTTATCGAAACTCGCTTGTCTGGTGCCCTTGTTCGTGCTAAAGCTGCGGTATACTTTACTCCAGATGCATCTGTTGCTCCTCGTGCTCACCAAGCTGATGTTCAATCTCAAGCTGCCGGAGCTCAAGCTGCTCGTGCAGGAGTTCCTGGAGGTTAAGAATGAAGTATTCGGGTAATGCAGGTTTTCGATTGGAGGATGTCGAAGTAGAACCTGGTGTCTATGAACCAAAGATTGTTGTCAAACCTATCAAAGGTGATCTGATTAACGACACCACATTTCGTAATCAAAATAGCAGCAAATCTACAATAGACAATGTTCAAATCACCAATCGTCTTTCAATCGTTGCCCATCCATTCTTAATGAAGCACATCACAAATTTGTTATATGTTACTTTTATGGGACAGAAGTGGAAGGTTGAGCGTTATGCTATTAAATCTCCACGAATTATTTTGGATTTAGGAGGATTATATAATGAGCAAGCGAATGCATATCCAGGACTTGCTGGAGAAAGCAGTAACTAAACTTGGGGAATCTTATAAAATCATCTATAATCCAAACTCAAGTAACAAATTAACATATCCATGTATTCTATATAGACGACATGGTATTCATAAGAGACATGCGGACAATACCCGATATTATTCGCATGAAACTTATCAATTGACAATTATTGACAAACGTGTGGATTCTCCGATAATCGATGTGTTATTGGACAATCCCCATTGTCGATATCAACACGAGTTCATTGTTGACAACATGAACCATACAATCTTAGAAATTACAACTGGAGGTAAGGCCTAATGGCAAAACTCGTATTCGATGAACTTGGAAAACGTTACTATGAAACCGGTGTCTCTGAAGCGGTTCTTTATCCACAAGATGAAACTGGTAACTATCCTAAAGGTGTGGCTTGGAACGGTATCACTTCTGCTAAAGAAAACCCTACAGGTGCTGAAGCTAGCGAACACTATGCTGATAACATGCTATTCTTCTCTATCACAGGACCTGAAAAATTTGAAGGTACTATTGAAGCATTCAGCTCACCAAAAGAATTTGATGCTTGTGACGGTATGGCAGAACCTGTTAAAGGTCTTCGTGCTCACGGTCAAGCTCGTCAACCATTTGGATTTGCATTCAAATCGATTCTTGGTAATGACGTAAAAGGCGAAAACTTTGGATACAAGATCCACTTGTGGTACGGATGTAAAGCTGCTCCATCAGAACGTGATTACAGCACGGTGAATGAGTCACCAGAACCACAAAACCCATCATGGAGTGTTAAATCTATTCCTGCTAAATTCACAGGACACAAACCTGTTTCAACTTTGACAATCGTTTCAACAGATGTTGAACCAGAAAAACTTAAGAAGTTGGAAGACGCTTTGTACGGTACTGAAACTGAACAAGCTTACTTGCCACTTCCAGACAAAGTTAAAGAATTGTTGTCTTAATTAACAAAGGAGGTATTCATACATGCTAAAACAGAAAGTTCAATACGAAGACTTTGATGGTGCAACTCAAGTCGAAACTCTTTATTTCAACCTTAACCGTATGGAATTGATCGATCTTCAAGCTCGCTATGGGAAAGAAGATATGGCCAAACACATCGAAAAACTTGTTGAAGACAAGGACATCGAGAAAGTATATGCCATTCTTAATGACATTGTCATTAGTGCTTATGGTGTTCGTTCTGAAGACGGTAAACGTTTCATCAAGAACGATCAGATTCGCGAAGAATTCAAACAATCTCTTGCATACGATGCTTTGATTGAAGACTTCCATGATGAAAGCCGCAAAGTTCTTGAAACATTCATTACAGGAATTACTGCTCATATTCGCGGAATCAACAAAGCTGAAAATGCTGTGAGCGCTGTTCAGTAAAAAAAGAAGCTGTAAGGGGATGTGCATACTGCATATCCCTTTTATTTTTAAATTTTTTGAGGTGTGAAAATGGCGCAAGAATTTCTAACTTTGCGACTCGATGATACTGAATATTGGGACGACGAAAAAGAAGAATTTATTTCTTCTCCTGGTAAAGAGTTGACCTTTAGATATACTCTTAAGAATTTGGATAAGTGGGAAAGTAAACATGAAAAACGATTCATAGATAATGATAAAGATATTTCTCCAGAAGAAATGCTGGACTTTATTAAAATTATTTGTGATGAAGAATTTGATGTCGACTCGCTTTCTCAAGAGAATATGGAAGAAATCATAAAGTATCTAAAACATACACCGTCAGCTACAGTATTGCCAGAGTCTAAAAATTCTGGAGGAGGATATCATCGTAAGAAAATTTACACATCTGAAATAATTTATGGATACATGGCCTTAAACCATATTCCTTTTGAATGGGAAGACCGAAATCTAAATAAATTAATCATGCTTCTGAACTGTGTTGGATCATTACAAGAACCTCCTAAGAAAATGTCTCAAGCTGAAGTTATGGAAGAACACCGCAAGACCGTTCTTGCTAATCGAAGAAAACAAGAAGCTGCCGCAAGGAGTAGAATGCATGGAAAATAATTATATTGCAGTCTCCTTTTCTGATACTATTGAACATTTCGGCGTCAAAGGTATGAAATGGGGTGTAAGAACCCGATATACATTAGATAGAATCAGAAACAGAAGATATTATAAGAAACGTTTAAAAGAAGCTAAACGTCGATATAAGAAAAATCGTCCGGGTAGGTTTTCTAGATCTCTAAAAAATTCTGGAATTGTTTCTCTTGGTTTAGGTGTACTTACTAGGAATAAAGATTTTCTTAATTATGGAATGTCTGGTGTTTTAGGGGCAAAGACCTACGATATTGCTACTGGAGCAGATTCTGCTAGAAGAGTTTATCGAAATGAAAAACGAAGTTTGAAGAATTCTTATAAAGAAACAAAACGACTCCTTAAAAATAATAGGGATAACGATTTGTTAACTAATAAAGTTCTCAAAGTCGCATCTAGTTCTAAATTGAGCGATGTTGATAAAGAAAAACAACTTAGAAAAATCGCAGAAAGGATTGGTGGATAATGGCTATATCTGTTTCTGGAGATTTTGGACATTTAGAAAAATTCTTAACAAGACCTAGAACCACCAATATGGATGTTTTAGGCAAAGCTATTGTTAAAGCATTAAAAGATGCTACTCCAAAAGATTCGGGCGAAACCGCTGAATCATGGGGTTATAGATTGATACCTACTTCTCGAGGCGTCGATCTAGAGATATACAATAGTCATTTAAATAATGGAGTTAATGTGGCAATGCTAATTCACTATGGCCACGGTACCGGAACAGGAGGGTATGTTCCACCAAGACCATATATTGATAAAGCTATAAATTCCGTTTATAAGAAAACTATAGAGAAGATACTTGAAGATTATTTCAAATAGGTGATTCATATGAAATATAATGACACGATCCAACACTTCGGAATAAAAGGTATGAAGTGGGGTCATAGAAATCGTCGAGAACATCTTATGAATAAATACCTATCCAAAGGGTACGATATGAATAGTGCTGCCGCTAAAACTGAAAAGCGATTAAAAATCGAAAAAGCTGCTAAAACTGCAGCTATCGTAGGAGGTGCAGCGCTTGGTACATATCTAGGATATAAAGGATACAAGGGTGTTTCTCGTTATCTTGATCAAAAGAGATTGCAAAAAGCCGCAGAACAGCTTAATAAAATCCGTAAAACTAACGAACAGATAAAATCTGGTAAAAACTCAAAAATCAAAGGTTTTGGCGGAAAAATTAAGGATGTTGTAAAAGAAGCTCATCGTAAAGATACTGCTCGTTTTACAAAACAAATGGACGAAGCAATTTTAAAGAAAGCCGCTAAACAGGATTCTAAATCAAACGCAGACTCTTATGCGGATAATATTCTGAAAATTGCTCAACAAAAACCTGGAATTCTTGGACGAAGAAAACCAGAGTCTATAGCGGATACGAAACGTAAGATTTCGACAATTGCTGATAATTTCGCAAAAGCTAAACGTCAAATGAATTCGACAGGTAAAACTATTGATTCAATCGATACTCAAGCTTTAGAAACTGTTAAAAAATTGATGCAGAAAAGGTAGGTAACCTATGGCCGGATATGTAGACGAAAAAGTAGCCAAAGTCACCTTAGACAACAAAGGATTTTCTAAGAATGCTGATGAAGCGATTGCTGCGATCAACAGACTTAAAGAAGCTTTTGCTAAAGTCAACGGTAAAGATGCTACTAATAACATAGCTTCAGACATGTCGACTATGAATGACACAATTTCAAAATCGACGCAAAAGTCTGAAGGACTACTATCTCGCCTTAAAGGAATTTTCTCACGAAGCACTCAAGACATTGATATGTCTGGAGGAGGACGGTCTATTGATAGAATGAATACAGATATTGATAGCAAGACTGCTAACACATCTTCGATTCTATCACGTCTAAAGGGTATTTTCCAAAAGGCAGATAATCACGAAGGCTTTCCCAATTCAATTAAGTCAATTGATGGGTTAAATTCTAAGATTGGAGGATTCGATGCGAGTCCTCTATCAAATGCATTCGCTAACGCCGCATCTTCTGTGCAGAATTCATTGTCTGTTATGGATATTGCTTTAGGTAATGTTCTGGGCGGAATGATGCAAAAAGCCATGTCATTTACTGGACAATTCTTTAGAGGATATGGCGATGGTTTGGAAGAGTATAAGAATAAACTCGGGTCGATCCAAACAATTATGACCAATACCGAGTGGGAAATTCCAGATTCTTCAACTCGTATGCGTAAAGTTTCTGGGGCATTGGAAACTTTGAATGACTATGCAGATAAGACCATTTATTCATTTGCAGACATGACACGAAACATTGGTACGTTTACTGCGGCTGGTGTAAGTTTGGATAAATCAGCAACAGCTATCAAGGGTATTTCTAACTTGGCTGCTGCATCTGGTTCAAACACTCAACAAGCCTCAACAGCAATGTATCAGTTGTCTCAAGCACTTGCTGCTGGACGTGTAGGTCTTCAGGACTGGAACTCAGTAGTAAACGCCGGTATGGGTGGTAAATTATTCCAGGATAGATTGACGCAAACTGCCGAGAAACTCGGTAAAGCTCGTAACATGACTAAGTCATTCCGTGAGTCTCTACAAGATGGTTGGTTAACATCCGAAGTCTTGCTCGAAACTTTGCGTGAGTTCTCCGAAGACGAGTCAATGCTTGATGCCGCAACCAAAGTTAAATCCTTCGGTCAGTTAGTTGACACTGTTCAAGAAGCTATCGGTTCTGGATGGGCAACAACTTGGGAATATTTCCTAGGTGGATTTGAAGAAGCCAAAGAAATGTGGACAAGTATCGGTGATATTGTCAACCCATTTATTAGTGACGACCAAGGTAAATACTGGGATGAAGTTCTTGGCATGGAACGTAGTCTTGGTAACTATCGAAACGCCATGCTTAAAACATGGAAGGATATGGGTGGTCAAGAAGCATTTTTCAACTCTATTAAAAACAGTTTTGAAATTGTATTCAAGGCTATGACTAAATTCCGTGAAGGTTTTAGATCTGTAATTGGCGATTATAAACAATCTGCTAAAACTTTCTATACTTTCACTAAAGCTTTAGAGTCTATAACCGAGGGTATTAAAAAGAATGAACTATTTTTCAATACTTTAAATAGTATCGGTAAAATGGTAGGTCAAACTTTTGTTACTTTGGGATGGGCTCTAAAGACTGTATTTTCTGGTATGAAAGCCGTCGGCGACGCTTCTGGAAGTATATTATTACCTATAAGAACTGCCGCAGATTCTATAGCTAGATTTATGGAGTCTTTGCGATCAAACACAAATGCTCACGTTGTATTTTATCATCTTGGTAAAACTCTAGCTAATGTGTTTAACATAATTATTACCGTTGGTCGTATAGCAGTATTTATTATAAAAGATATATTCCGTGGATTTGCTAAATTTGGGGATAGTAAAGGGCTGGTTACATTTGCCACAACATTATCTGATGTTACAGGAAAGATTCTTACCTTTGTTAAAGCTATTGAGAAATTTGTTCTATCATCGAATAAATTTGAACAAATAGGTAATGTTCTCGGGAAAGTTTCTAGTAAAATAGGTTCTGCCTTTAGCGCCGTATTCTCTAAATTAAAAACGTTGGCCAATCCGTTCGGAAACGCCGAAGCTATATTCTCTGGAGCAGCTAATGTCTTTGCAAAAGCGGGAGAAAAAATATCCTCAGTATTATCCAAAATAGGCGAATTGACATCCCAAGCTTGGACCGCTATTGTTGATAGTTTCAAATCCGGATATGAAGGCCTTAAGGATGCTTATACGTCATTTAACATTGGAAGTATAATTAAAGCTATTATTGGTTTGTTTGCTTTCGATAAATGGCTTAAGTTTAAAAACTCTAAAGGCAGTGTCATCGACATGATCATTGAGAAATTCAAAGACATGTTCTCTGGTGCTAAAGAGTCCGGAACAAGCATTATAGACGAAGTTAAAGGAGTATTTACATCTCTACAAGGAACAATTAACTCATTTACACAAAGTATTAAAATCGGATCGTTATTGATGATTGCGATTGCTTTGGGTATTTTGGCATTATCTATTGATAGACTTTCAAAAATCGAAATGAAAGATTTATCTAAAGGAATGCTAGGTTTAGGTTCTGCGCTCGGAATTCTGTTAAAACTTATTAAAGTAATGAGTGTTACAGAAATTCCTAAAGGATCCGCGATGCAATTGATTGGTATCGCATTTGCTATCCGTATTTTAGCTAGTGCTATGGTTAAAATGGCAGAGATTCCTACTGATAAACTTATGGAAGCTATTGGTGGAACTTATGCTGCTATTTATGGGTTAGTTCGAGCACTTAAGTACATTGACAAACTAGAAGGCTCCGAAGCAAAAATAATGCAATTAATTGGTATCGCATTTGCTGTTCGTATTTTGGTTTGGTCTATTAAGGCCATTGCAAAACTAGAACCTGAGAAATTACTATACGCATTACCTGCTGTAGGAACTTTAATCTTCAGTTTAGCTAAAGTTACTAAATATTTGGATAAAGTTCATATTACTAAGAGTGCCATTGCTAATCTTATAACATTTGCAATCTCCATTCGAATACTTGTTTGGTCTGTTAAAGCTCTCGCGAAGATAGAATGGCCTCAATTATTGGCTGCGGTCGGTTCGGTAATTACTCTTATGGCTGCTATGGCTATAGCGTCTAGAGTAATGAGTAAAGTTCACGTAGCTAAGAGCGCATTAGCCAATTTAATAGTTTTCTCTATCGCAATACGAATCCTTACTTCGTCAGTAATCAAAATCGCTGCATTAAGCTGGGATAGTATTCTAGCCGCTACCTCTTCTGTGGTAACGCTCCTAGAATCTTTAGCTATTGCAAGTAGAATTATGACCAAAGTTAAGATTGATAAGAGTGCTATGGCTGGAATGATTGCTTTTGGTATATCTATATGGCTATTGTCTCAATCAGTTATTGACTTAGGAACTATGGAATGGGATATGCTTTTGCTTGGTATGGCTGGAGTAGAAGCTTTACTTCTTTCTTTAGTCGGTGTATCTCACCTTATGAAGAAAGCCAAAGTAAATATGGCATCCGCTATGGTTCTAGTCGCATTTGGTTTAGCTATTTATGCAATAACTAAAGCTATAGAACCTCTAACTCAACTTTCAATAGAACAACTTGTTAAAAGTATCGCGTCTGTTGAAGTTATGCTATTTTCTTTAGTAGGCGTAGCCGCGCTGATGAAGCAAGTTAAATTTAATGCTGGTGCAGCGTTATCAATGATTATTCTAACCGCAATGTTAACGGCTGTCGCTGATAATTTAACGAAAGTTGCGGATAAACCATGGACTAGCTTACTTTCTGCTTCTGCTGGTATTTCTGCAGTATTCTTAGCGATGGCGTACACTGCTAAGATAATTAACGGATCTGTTAAAAACTTCGCTGAGGTTGGACAACTTCGAATATTGTTTGATTCATTTGCATCAGTATTGCTTGCTATTGGAACATCTATGGACCAAATCGGTAAACTTGACTGGAAACAAATGCTAGTAGGTTTGGGCGGTATTGTCTTAGTTCTTGGTGCTCTTACTGCAATGACTGCTATAATTGACCATATTCAACCTGATGTTACAACTCTTGGTGGTATTGCGGTATTCGCTCCAGTTCTTTATGCTGTTGGATCGGCGCTATCTAGTGTTGCTGCTCAACCATGGACAGGTATCCTTGCTGCTACAGGGGCCATTATAGGCGTTCTCGCCGCGATGGTAGCTGCTATGGCAATTGTTGACAAAGTGGGTTCTACAAGTGGCGTTTTACAATTAATGGGTATGGCGGTAGCATTGAATTTGCTCGCGGTTCCTATTATGTTGTTATCAACACTGAACTTAGTTGCTGTTGGTATTGCTTTAGTAGCATTAGCAGGTAACTTGGCTATATTGCTAGCCGCAGGTGCCTTAGCACAAGTTGTGGCTCCTGGTCTGATGATATTGTCACAAACGTTGATAACCTTTGGTATATCATCTATATTGGCCGCATCGTCGGTTCTTATTGCTGGTCTTGGATTCTTGGCATTTGTGACAGCTATTAAAGAACTAGCGGCGATAGCTCCAGAAGCATTTAAGACTGTTGCTGAAGGCATGGTATCATTTTCTAAGGCAATTGCTGAAAGTGCTCCTATATTAATTCAGGCATGGGTTTCTGTTGTTAAAGAATCTATTAATGGATTAGTCGTTTTAATACCATTTATTGTGGATGCTGCATTTAAACTCGTTATTGGGTTGGTAAACGGTATCAAAGAAAATGCTCCTGAGTTGGTTAAAGCTTCTGTAGAGATGCTTGTCGAACTGGCCAAAGGACTTATTGAGAATATAGATATTCTTGTACAAACCGCTATTGAATTGGCTGTTAAATTCATAGAGAGTTTTGCTAATGCTCTTATCGGTGTCCGAGATAGATTGATTCCTGCTTTGCAGAATTTATTTATGGTCATTAGTGACATTCTATTGTCTGTATTGGGTGGTTTATTAGCACCACTACTCGAGAAGATTGTTGAGATCTTAACTCCTGTAGGTACAATGATAACAGAGTTCTTATCAAACTTAGCAAGTGCTATCGAACCTATATTTACTCCACTTATAGAAGGTCTTAAGGTTCTGTTTGAGAGCATTGCTACAATTATAACAGTTGTGGCAGAAGCAATCATTGCCACTGTAAATGCTATCAAAGATATTATTCGTTCTATTGCGGACGTTATTATTTCAACGCATGCTACTATTCAGACAATTGTTAATGCTATTGTCGAAGTATTTAGAATTATGGCAGATGCTATTGATACTGTTATTACTGGCGTAATTAATATTATCGATGGCGTGGCAAATGTCATTAAGACTGCTGGCGAAGCTATTAGCGGTGTCCTAAATAGTGTCGGAGAAGTATTCAAATCATTTGGTGAAGGTGTTAAAACTGCTCTTGAAGGTGTTGGTAAAGTTGTTGAGTCATTTGGTACTGGTATTAAGACTGCTCTAGAAGGAGTAGGAAAGATTTTCGAATCTATTGGTACGGGTATTAAGACTGCTCTAGACGGAGTTGCTGATGTTATCAAAGCCGTAGGTGATGCCGCCAAATCATTTGGTGAAGGGTTTAAAGCTTTCGGAGAAGGTGTTAAACTTGTCGGAGAACACGGAGCAAATGCTGCTACCGGTTTGGCCTCACTTACTGTTGAGGTAGCAAAACTCGGTGCTTCGGCATATGCTGGTAATCTGCAAGGATTTACAACAGATATCGAAAACTTAGCTAAAGCGTGTTCAACTCTAGGAGATACAGCAAGTAATATCTTGACGTTATCTACGTCATTGACTATTATTTCTTCATCTCTAACGATTATTTCTGGCGTAGGATCCCTTGCAGCAACCGCGTTCCAAACATTATCGACAGAATTTACAAACATTTCGACATCTGCTGAGTCTGCTTCTACAGCATTCTTGAATTTGTCAGGCCCAGTTAATACTTTGATTGGTATGATGAGTGCTATCTTGTCTTCTTTCGGAACCGCTATAGGTCAATTCCAAACCATGGTCGGTGCTATGGAAGCAGTTAACCTTGGATTCATCAACATTCAAAATAGCATCACTTTCCTAATGGAAAACTTCAACTTAATCAACACTAGTGTTGAAACATTTAAGACATCTCTCTTAAATGCACAAACACAGATGGATGAGTTCTTCTCATCTATATCAAACTCAACTGAATCTTTCGCAATCTTAACCGCAGCGACTGAAACGGGTATGCAGGGTATGGTTATGGCTGTACAAAATGGTATGGCTAATGTCCAAACCACTATGGATAGCTCTATTGGAGCTCTTGCCTCTGCTGTGGTTGCTGGATTTGGTCTTGTATCATCTGCTGTTTCTAGTTCAATGGAAACCGTTATTGGTGCAGTACAAACTAGCATGACCGGTGTTGTAAATTCTATCTCAACGTCAATGTCATCGGTTGCAGATCAAGCTAAAGCATCATTCAGCACAATCTCCACATCTATTTCCGGAAGTATCTCCCAAATCTCAAGAGATATGTCCCAAGGAATGAGTGGGGTATCACAAACAATAAGTTCTAGAGTAACTGAAATAAACTCACAATTCACTAAAATGAGTTCAACAGTATCTCAAATTATCTCATCTATGATGACTGCGATGTCTTCATCTATACAAAATGGTATGGGTGTAGCTGCAAATAACGTATATTCTGGTATGAGTCAAATTATTAGTACTGTTGGGTCATATACCGGTTCTGCTAGATCTTCAGGTTATAATGTAGGTTACTATATTTCATCTGGTATAGCTGCTGGTATGTATGCAAACATGTGGGAAATCGAGTCCGCCGCTAATAGAATTATCTATAAAGCACGTGAAGCCGCTCGTGCTGCTGCGGATATTCATTCACCATCAAGGTTATTTGCTAAAGATGTAGGTAAGTTTATCCCTCAAGGGGTTGCTATGGGTATTGCAAATGAAATGCCATCTACAATTAAGCAAATGACAAAAACATTTAAATCTGGATTTTCTAAAGCTGCTGATGGAGCTGTTTCGCAAGGACAAATCTTTGCTGAAGCGGTTTCTTCTTCTGTGAATTCTGTTGGTGATATGCTCGACGTCGCAATCGACGACATGTCATATTCTCCTAAGATTACACCAATCGTAGACACAAGCAAATTAGATAAATTCAAATTGAAAGATTATGATGTAAATATTGGAGATATGAACAAATCTCTTCCAAAACCATCATATTCTGGAGTTCCTAATGGCACTCAGCAAACAACAATTAACAATGATAATTCTAATAAAGAATTTAATGTTAATGTTAAGGTTGATACCAATGGTCAACCAGTCAATGCGAAATCTCTTGCGAAAGAGATCCAACAACATATTAAAGATTTTGATGATCAAAATCGAAGAAGTAAAGGTGAGGAGGTATTCTGGTAATTGAAAGCAGGATATTTTACAGTCAACGGAATTAGTTCCGAACGACTAAATTTATTGATCGAAGAAAGACCAGATATCCAAACTCCTAAGCGAAGATTGTCGTTTGTATCACCAGTTTCCTACGACGGGGAACTGGTATACGACGATGATGGATACGAGCCAACTGAATTTGAACTTAAGTGTTTTTATGATGGTAGTTCTCACGGAGATAATTTTGAAAAGTTGTCAGAAGCAAGAACCGCTATACACACGTTCTTTAATCACGGTAGTGGAGAATGGTTGTCTCTGGTTCCATATTTCGATGAAAAACACGTATATAGCATTATAATGACAGCAATAAAATTCTCTAATAAATCATATTACGAAGGATGTATGGAAGTTATTATTAAACTAAAATGTCAGCCATATAAATATTTGGTTGACAACAATGAAATTGAAGTTGGCAATAATGGGCGTTTTGTTAATGAAACTCATTATACGGCTAAGCCAACCGTTCGATTTTCTGGAGTAAAAGGCGGTATCACAATTCGTTTGAATGATATTAATCTTAGTTTTAGAGATTTAAATAATGAAACTGTATTTATCGATAGTGAAACATTCTCAACGTTTTCTAAAGATATTAATGGTTACCGTAATTTAAATGATAGAACCCTTGGTAAAGAATTCTTTACGATGGTTCCGGGAAATAATTATATTCAATGGCAACGTCCAGCTGCGGATACAACCTCTACAATTCCAGAAAAAATGTATATCAAACCTAATTGGAGGACTCTTGTATGAGTATTACTCTTTTCGAACAACACGAACAAGAATTTACCTCCAATGGGTTGGGTATTCTTGACGATGTTTTAAAATGTGTCGTGACCGAAGTTCGTAATGGTAAATTTGAACTTGAAATGGAGTATCCAATTCAGGGGGAATATGCTACTGAACTAAAGGAAAACCGATATATTTATGTTGCACCTAACGATTATGATGCTCCGCACCCATTTAGAATTTATGAAGTGGCTAGTGATTTAGCTGCGGGCCATCTTACAATCAAAGCTGTTACTAAAGCTGACGAACTTTCTGGTAATCTTGTTAAACCATTTGCCCTTAGTTCTGGAGACCCTAGGGATCATTGGCGAAATATCCAATCATATGCTATGGATCCAATCAAGTATCAACTGGGATCTAATATTTTAACTAGAGCTCCTATTGAAAACGACAAAATCACAAATCTCTTGGCTTTTCTCAACGGATCAGAGAAATCGATTGTTTCGGAAATCGGTGGTGAGATTAAGTATGGTAAAAACCGTATTGATCTCTTTACACTAAGGGGTCGTGAACATGTCACAACCATTCGTCCTCGTAAGAATCTAAAGAACATCAAAATCAAGACAAACATGCATGGGAAATACACTCGTATTTTACCTTATGCTAAATACACTCCTGAAGGTGAAAATAAGAAGGAAGTAACCGTCTATGGTGATGTCGTTCGATCAGATCATTACGACGATTATTATGTTAAACGCATTATCGCTGTTGATTTAACTTCTAAATTCAATGATGAAAAAGCTTCACAAAAACAAGCTCGTAAAGAGAAATTAGAGGCTGAGAAAAATAGTAATCGATCTGCTGATAGAGCTGAACGTCAACGTAAAGAACAAGAGCGCCAAGCTGCTGAGGATGCTAGAGAACGTGAACGTATTCGTAATCATGAAGAACAAAAAAGTAAACGTGCTGCCTCTCGAGCGGCATCTATAGCAAAACGTGGACAATCTTCTGGAGGCGGACGAAAATCTAAAGCTCAAAGAGCGGCCGAACAACAAGCTCGTTATGCCGCATCAGATGCTGCTTATGCTAAACGTGAAGCTGACGCAGAAGCTAAATGGAATGCGCAACAACAAAAGCGTAATAATGCCAAGAGGCAACGTGCTATTGAGAAAGCTGCTCGTGAAGAAGAAAAAGCTAGACGTGCTCAAAGACAAGCTCAAATTAAAGAAGAGACAAAATTTGTCATTACTAAAGCTATGGTTGATGCTGAAGCTGCGACATATTTCGATGACAATCCTAAAGTTGATATTCCCAATATTACTATTGCAGTCGATATGTTACCTTTAGCAGACACGACTGTTTACGAACGAGGTATTCTAAATGCTCTCAATAGAGTTATGCTTTGTGATACAATCGATATCTATGTTCCTAAATTAGATATCGATGTAACGCTTAAAATTGTTGAGATTGAATACGACTGTTTGGCTAAACGTATTCTTAAGATTGTTGCTACCAGCGAAAATACTTTACCATCGACTCTTGCTGATAGTCAACGAGGCGAATACAAAGATGCTGCTAAACGTGCTGCAGATGAAGCTCTTGGCGAATATGACGCTGCTATCAATAGCGTATTAACAAGTGCGAACGGTAATAACCGTAATTTCTATGGTCCTGATGAGCCTCCTGCCGAAGGTTTGAAAGAAAATGATCTTTGGTTTAAAGATGTTGGTGAAGGTAAGGTCGACATGTATCGTTATGACGGTATGCAGTGGATTCTTATTTTGCCAAGTGATTTCGGAGAAGTTCTGCAGGAACAAATTGACGAACAATTCGCAATTGTCCGAGACGAGCTCGATCAGTACTCACTAGATATGGATCTTATCTTCGGAGAGCTTGCTGACATTACTGACGATGCTTTCAACTTCTTGGCTGAGAGCAAAGAGTCAATCGAGTCTGAGTTAGCAACCGCTAAATCAAAATTGGAGCATGTTGAGAATGAATTTAACTCTACAAGACAGTATTTGAATGATCGTATTGTCCAAATTGCTCAAGAGTCATTAAATAGCAGTCGGGCTCTTATCACCAAGGTCGAAAAAGACATTAAAGATATGGAGCGAGGTGTTCAAAAGTCATTCTCACAACTTCGTATAGGTAGTACTAATATTCTTAAAGGCGTTATGGAAATGGATGCGAAATATTGGAGCGGCGGACGAATGTCTAGTGACCTATTTTCTCATTATAATCGTAAAATTCCAGTCCGACATATGTATAATGCGGAATACACCCAATATAAAGAAGGGCTTATTACTCTAAAACCAAACACATATTATACTTTCTCATTTTTCGCTAAATTAGGAGCAACTACTGGATATACTACTTTGAACGTCCTAAATTTATTTACGGATGGAACAGAGCCTCCCATGTATAGCGAAGGATATGATAATGGGTGGCGTACAGAATCTAAAGAATGGAACCGATACAGTGTTACATTTAAGACGGGAACGACTAATCTAGATTTTATTGCCAGAATTAGCGTTCAAGGTACTTCTTGGGTGTTAGTTTCCGGAGTTCAACTGGAAGAAAGTAGTGTGTTATCCGATTGGCATCCAAACTCTAATGATATAGAACAATCTATTGCTGTATACAAAGAGGGTATTGATGGACAGTTGAGTGTTCTCAAGAGAACTTTGGGTACTTTGGAGAATGGTCTTACAACTGTCACAAATAAGGTTGAGAATATCCCTGGTAAAATAACTTTGGAAGTAAACACTGCTAAAGAGGAATTGAAAAAAATCACGGTTAGTCAGATAGAGATTTCCGAGGATAGGATTTCTAGCAGTGTCACAAGTAACGTCAACGGTATTATCTCTAGTAGTGTTAACCAATCTTCCGGGATGATTCGACAAGCTATTACTAGCGCTAATGAAGCGACGAAGAGTTATGCTCAGAATATTGTCCGACAAGAAGCTAATGCTAGACAAACTAGTCTAACGCAAATCAATAATAAATTGACAGACTATAATGTTGTTAAGGAGCGGGTCGATTTATTTAGTAGGACTTTGGGGAGAACTGAGGGTGATTTGTCGACAAACATAGCTAATATGTTAATGACAAACGACTCGTTTCAGACCATGATATCGAATGTTGACGTCCGTCGTAAGAATTTGATTAAGGACACTGATACATTCAAAACAATGAAACCCGTTGGTCAGAATAATATATCGTTAACAGTTCTTAATACTGCGGGCATTCAACTTGCATCCGATTCAAAAAACAATTCATGGGGAGGATTTACACTACCGCTTACTATAAATTCTTTACATCCAAATAAAAAGTATACTATTAGTTTTGAAATTGTTATATGGGAATTCTACCCTGGAGAAACTTCTATTGGCGTACAATTAAAGAACCATAATGATAATAAAGGCGTTACTTTTTACCATGTTCCTAGCAGTGAGACCCCAAACAAACAAAGTCGAATTCGGGTTAAAAAAACAATCGATCAGAAATCTTATTTTTCTTTATATCAGGGGAATATTGATTTACATCCTTTTTACGTATGGTTAAACGGTCGTGGTCGTTTTTCGATACATGATATAATGCTTGTGGAAGGGGATCAAATATCGTCGGTATATTCTCCAAACAACTCTGATGCATTAACGACACTTGTTCGTCAAACAAGCACTCAATATGCAGTTAATATTCTATCTGGTTCAAGAGAACTTATTACGGAGATCAATGCGAGTCCTGATGGGGTTCGTATTAAAGGTAAGAACATAGAACTAGATGGGCAAGCGTTAATTGATAATGCAGTCATTAAGAACTCAATGATTGCTGATGCGGCTATTGACAAAGCAAAAATAGCAAATGCATCCATTGTAGATGGGCATATAGTCAATCTTAATGCCAATAAGCTTGTTGGTTTAGAAGGAGAATTCCGTAAAATAACCGCGGTTAATGGTATATTCAATAATGTGTTTACGGCAGGTCTAGATATTGGTAATACTAGGATGATCTTTAGTAATGGTAGTTTGGATATCATTAGAAAAGGTGGAGTAACAACCGATGTTACTATACGTTCTAATGGACGATATGCAGGTCCTACACAATACAATGGCCGAGTTACTAATAATATGGACTATGTTCCTGTAATGACAAATTTGTATCAAGATTATCCGTTGCGACCTGTATCAAGACGAACAGACGTCGGTATTTATGGTGTTCGTGGATTATTCTTAATCACATTTAGAGGTCAGACTAATGAGTATGGGTCTAGCGCATGGTTATATGTAAATGATGGGTCTATCCAAAACCACACTTGGTATGTACCGATGAAGAAAGCACGATCACAAATTAGCTGGCATGGAGGATTTGACTCATAGGAGGAAATATGGAAGAACAAAATCAACATAATGAAGACTCGGTAGTTGCACAAAAACTCATCGAAGAGATGACGAATACTATCGGTCGTCTTTATGTACAAAATATTGAACTCAATCTTCGTTTAAATCAGAAGGATGAGATTATTGCACAAATGCAGCTTGAGCGAGACATCGTCGCTCATCAAGAACAATTACAAAAGGAGCTAGATCATGAGTAGATTTAGAATCAGAACATCATATCCAATTTTTAATGCACAAGGAGTTCCCGAAAAGACTCTGTTTGAATTGTACACGGATTTGCCAACTAACATTATTTCAATTCATTTGGAGGGTTTGCATGAACCCAATCAATCTAATGAACAAGAATATATCAAGAAATGTTTGAAAGCTTGGCATAAGGAATACTTTGCAGAAATTGAATTCACAGAAACAACCAAACGCGTTGATCAATTGGTTGAAAATATTTCTGAAACTGAGAAAGAAAACAAACGCCGTGATGACTTTATCGAGACTATGGTATTGAACACTATCATGTCTGACAATGTACACTACGGCATTGTTTACAAGAAACTCGCCGAACTTCTTCCTCGTCTTGAAGTTGGTAAGACTTATGAGCGCAATGAAATCGCTACATTCTTGGACGAATCTCATACTGAGGTTGCTGAAGAAGGTAAATTGGTCATTGTGCAGTTCAACCAACAAATGGTTTACAATGGCGAACCCCTAACCACCTTTATGAATAATGGTGAATGGGGTCAAAATGGTAAAGCGATTGCTTGGCCATTCAAAATTTCTTAATAGAAAGGACTATCTATGACAGTAGATGTATCGAAGATCATCGCATGGTACGATGTTCGTATCGGCGAGAACTTGAGACTCACTGATGAGCAGGCATTCAAAATGGCTGCAAAATACGGTGGACTAACGGACCCAGAATTCGAATTTCAGATTGCTGAGGACGTAGTTGCTTGGTTGGAAGACAATGATTTCCTCGAAGTGACTGACGAACGTAAATTCGGAGATGTATTGATTGTAAATGATGGATTATTTATTGGAATCATTGGGAATACTGATGGTGAAATCTTCTTCGCAAATGAATTACAAATCGTCCGTCATAATGAATCTGACGTATTCGAAGAAGGTGCACATATTATTGTGTGTCGCTATAATGGCGATGTTACCCTACCTAATCCTGCCGTAAAAGATATTGCTCGAATTAAATTCGAGGAAGAGTCTCTTGAAGCGTAAGGATTTTTGGGTTTACTTTGCGGGGTTTGTACTTATTGTCATAGACCTCGCTTTATTTATTGGGATACTTCTTATTTTAAAAGAGTTATTGTCTTTGAGGGTAGAGCACTATAACACTTTGAAAGTATTAAGTGAACTCAATAAACATATTAACTATCCAGGAGGGTAAAATATGACAGTAAGTACAGCTGAAATGATTGCATGGATAGAAGCTCATCCATTCTCTGGAGCCGAAGAAAAAGAACTATTCAAGAAAGGTACACGGGTTCGTGTGTACGAAAAAGTTAATGGATATTCTCGCATTGGCCCCTCTGTCTTATCAATGGATTGAAGATAAAGTTCTTATCGATCATAAGGATTTGTAATTAAGAAATATGTTATAAAGGAGAATGAAATGATTATTATTTCAGAAAATGAATTAATCCACACAGAAAGCTTTTCAGATGTTATCGAACACCACGGAGTTAAGGGAATGCGTTGGGGTATTAAAAGTCGTAGTCCAATTGTTCGTAGTGAAGCGTCTCAATATAAGGACATGAAATCGCTTGTTAAAGAAATGAAGAAAGCTGGAATGGTCACAAAGAGACAGAATAAAGGTTATAAACTTCAATTTAAAGCCATG
>QWCO01000069.1_pt1 | contig 54917 bp, 39 predicted proteins | sample 1972611 | NCBI WGS metagenome assembly QWCO01 (sample SAMN09866706, study PRJNA288562) | Human oral metagenome isolate term1_saliva, whole genome shotgun sequencing... | reverse complement strand
TTGGACTAAATAGCCTAATTAGGCTAATAGGAATAAATTGTTTGTAGACGACAGATAGACATCACACCTAATTACATTTATCATATAGTTTACCCCCCCTTATAAAACAATCTTATTAGAGGTAGGCTTACCATGTATGTGGATTAATCTCATTCTATTAACAATCTACACATTTAACGGAAGAACCACAAATAAGGCTATGCTGATAATATCATAAGGATATGCTAAAGATACAATATGCATTATGTTGATAATGCAATAAGGCAATGCTGATAATATAAATAAGGTGTCAAGGAGAACGCAGGAGAGGGTTTAGAAGGGCAAGAGAAGGATTGTGTTTGTTTATTAATAATTATTAAATCTTTCCCCTCTAAGGCAATAAAGCTCATTATCTACTTGAAATTTACTATCTTTGTGGCTGACATAAAAGCATAATCTATGATAAAAAAGATATTTACTCCTTTCCTTTTCACATTACTACTATCTGTTGGCTTCACCTCAACAGTACAGGCGCGCGCAGCGATAGACCTGATTGACTTAGATGTTCAGACAATCTCTATCTCTGTCCTCGGCAACGTCTTGCATGTCGTTGGGGCCGAAGACGAACAGCTATCAGTATATAATGTGACGGGAGTGCGCGTGATGAGCGTGAAAGTTGATGGTGGCGATAAGCATTACACACTCAATTTCCCAAAGGGTTGTTATATTGTTAAGGTGGGCAACGTAGTACGTAAGGTCTCTATCCGATAAATGGCTGATACGTCCACACACGTTCTTATCCGACATCTGAAGCGCAGTGTCCTCCCTTGATGAAGATGACGTGATTCGCTTGTTGGCGAGTCCTGAAGGAAGACGGAAGGTTTTCCCCATGATTGTTGACCAGTACGGTGAGCCGCTGTACTGGAAGATTCGTAGTATTGTACTTACTCATGACGATGCCGATGACGTGTTGCAAAACACGTTCTTAAAGGCTTGGAAGAATCTTCCTACATTCGAAGGACGGTCGAAACTGTCTACTTGGCTCTATCGTATCGCTATCAATGAGGCTCTTGATTTCCTACGTCGTCAGAAGGCTACAACGCTTGCCAGTGCTGATGCCGACCTGTCTATTGCCAATCAGCTCATGGCCGATGACTATTTTGATGGCGATAGGTCGCAGGCTTTGTTACAACAGGCTATAGCCATGCTCCCCGATGTTCAACGTACGGTGTTCACCCTTCGTTACTATGACGAGATGAAGTATTCGGAGATAAGCGAGCTCTTAGGGACGAGCGAGGGGTCGTTAAAGGCATCCTATCATGTTGCTGTACAGAAGGTTACAGACTACCTGAAACGCAATGAGTAATATTCTTTCCTTAATGATTAAACCATTTCCTCTTTCCGTAGTCTAAGTTATATCAAAGAAAAAACTTTATGGAATCAACGAATCACTTACAAACACAATATGGCAATAAACGCCCTTTCACGGTGCCTGACGGCTACTTCTCTGACCTGTCAACACGTGTGATGGAGCAGCTGCCGGCTGTGGAACAGAAGGATACTACACACCCTACGACCGTTCAACACATCGCCTTCCGTTATCTTCGTCCGTTGGCTGCTGCAGCCGTGACGGTGGGTATCGTATTGGTGGGCTTCCTCTCTTATCATGCGTTCGAGGGTCAGCAAGACGAGAGCGCATTGGCTGGACACAATGGGGCGAAGGCATCGACAGCACTATCGGCCACTTCAGAAGACGGATTCGACCAGGCTGCCGACTATTTCATGATTGACGAGTCGGATATGTATGCTTACATGGAAAACAATCAATAGAAAGGAGGATACTGATATGAGACTGAAAAGAATAATCCTTATGCTTTGTCTTATCCTCAATGCCGCCTTTATCTGTGCACAAGGACGCTTCGACCCGAACAAGGTAAGACTTGAGACGCATAAATTCATTACAAAAGAGGCTAATCTAAGTGCACAGGAAGCGTCGCGCTTCTTCCTCATCTATGATGAGATGCGTAGTAAACAACGAGTCTATTTCGACCGACTCCGCACCCTTCATAACACCAAACCGAAGTCGACACGAGAGGCAAGTGACATCATAACAAAGTCGGATATGCTCGAAATACAATTAAAGCATATAGAACAACGTTATCATGTAGAGATGCTAAAGGTGATACCCGCCGACAAACTACTCCAAATATTAGAGGCCGAACGACGCTTCCATCGACAGATGTTCAGGAAGATGGCTGGAGAAGGAAAGGGTAGACGGTAGAACCATTAAATAGGTTATAAGAAACAAGTAGATGTGATTTCAATGCCTTGACGGCCTGTGGTGGTGTGTAAGTAATGTTCCATCAGCTCTTTATGAAGCATTAGCAGACAGCAAGGCTACTCTTTATAAATGCTAAAAAGACATGAGACAGTTTAATTCTCTATTGAGATTATTGATTGCCGCAGTGGTGTTCATCGGGCTTAGCTACGCTACATCCGCACAGGCACAGCCTAAGAAACGAGAGTTCCGTGGTGCGTGGATTCAGTGTGTCAACGGTCAGTTCCAAGGACTCGGCACACAGGAGATGCAGCGTACGTTACGTTATCAGTTAGACGAACTAAAGAAGGATGGGGTCAACGCCATCATCTTTCAGGTGCGTCCGGAGTGTGATGCCCTCTATGCGAGTAAGTATGAACCGTGGAGCAAGTTCCTCTCCGGCCGACAAGGTACACCTCCTTATCCTTACTGGGACCCGTTGCAATGGATGATCGAAGAGTGTCACAAGCGTGGTATGGAGTTGCATGCATGGATCAATCCTTATCGTGCTAAGACGAAGAACACCAACCAGCTTGCTGTCAACCATGTAGCCATAACCCACCCCGACCGTGTCTTCTCTTATGATGGACAGTATATCCTCAATCCGGCCCTACCTGAGAATCGCAATTACATCTGTACGGTGGTGGATGATATCGTGAGCCGTTACGATGTCGACGGACTCCATATTGACGATTACTTCTATCCCTATCCGGCTGCAGGACAGACCATTCCCGACCAACAGAACTTCCAACTTGACAGACGAGGGTTTACGAATATCAATGATTGGAGACGTAATAATGTAGACCTCTTCGTCAAGCAGTTGGGTGAAACTATCCATCGTCGTAAGCCTTGGGTGAAGTTTGGTGTGTCGCCTTTCGGCATCTATCGCAACCAAAAGAGCGACCCACGCATTGGCAGTCGAACCAATGGTTTGCAGAACTATGACGACCTCTACGCCGATGTCCTTAAGTGGGTTAACAACGGATGGATAGACTACTGTGTGCCTCAGCTCTATTGGGAGATTGGTAATAAGGCTGCTGACTATAAGGAGCTCATTGGTTGGTGGAACCGTAATGCGGCTAAACGACCATTATATATAGGTGAGGATGTGCTGCGCACGGTGAAGTTTGCCGACCCACAGAACCCTAACTCTAATCAGCTACCAGCGAAACGTCGCTTGCATCAACAGTCGGCTAACGTCAATGGTACGGTCCTTTGGTATGCGAAGTCGGTGGTCGACAATCCCGGTAACTACGGTACGCTCTTGCGCACAAACTACTGGCGATATCCTGCTCTGCAGCCTTCTATGCCGTTCATCGACGATGATGCTCCGTCAAAACCTAAGCGTGTGAAGGCTCGACATGAGGATGATGGCTATTACCTCACATGGAAGGCTCCAAGGGGAGAGGGCTGGAATGATGCTCCTTACCGATATGTTGTCTATTGTTTCCAACCGCATGAACCTATCAACCTCGACGACCCGTCGAAGATTGTCGCTATGCCTTACGAGAATAGACTGCGCCTCAACTATCAAGGTGGACAAACGAAATACGTCTTTGTTGTCACTGCCCTCGACCGTATGAGTAACGAGAGTAGCGGAAAGAAAAAGAAAGTGAAACTGTAAGGCTTCACTTTTTTTGTGACAGGGTAGGGACAGGGTAAGGTGGATAGGGGACAGGGTATGAGAAAGACAAAGTAACAGATGAACAAGTTCTGGGAGTAACAGAGAGCTGAGATAGGACATGGTATGAGAAAGACAGGGTAACAGATGAACAAGTTCGATGAGTAACAGAGGGCTGAGATAGGACATGGTATGAGAAAGACATGGTAACAGATGAACAGGTTCTGGGAGTAACAGAGGGCTGAGACAGGGACAAGGTATGTTTGAGATAAGGTAACGTGGTAAGTTGACAGGTAGACGAGTAGACGGGTAAACAAGTTGCTTGTAATAGGAGACATGGTAACAGATGAACAGAGAACACAGGGCCATAGAAAGCGCTGGTCCTTCTGTTTCCTGCTGTTCAGGCCTACGAGGCACTGCCTCGTAGCTCTCCGTCCGTCTGTCTGGCATTCCTTCTCCTTTTTTCAGCAGGCCAATAGGGGTAGCCTCACATACTAACTACCAGTTGGCCCCTCCCCCTTCCCCTCCCCCGAAGGGAAGGGGAGTGATCACCGAGATACCCCTATAGGTTAGAGGCCCCTCCCCCGTCCCCTCCCCCAAAGGGAAGGGGAGTAATCACCGAGATACCCCTATAGAGTGGATGTAAGCATCGTTATGTCCCTTATTAGTATCTACAATAGCTGAAACGCTCTGTGTTCTCTGTATGCCGAAGGCGTTCTGTGGACTCGAACTGTGCGCCAAAAGGCTCAGTGAACTCTGTGTGCTCTGTGAGAGAAAAACCTATCCACACACACATACAATGTTCTTTTTCTCACAGAACTACACAGAAGAACAGAATACGCAAGGTTCACAGAGACATTAAGTCAACCGATAACACAGAGCGTTACAGCCAGCAGAAGCCTCACCCCCAGCCCCTCTCCGAATGGAGAGGGGAGTGATCACCGAGATACCCCTACATATCCTCCAGATGTTTAGCAGCCCATTTCCTATCAGTAGCAGGCCAATAGGGGTAACCTCACATATCACTCCCCTCTCCATTCGGAGAGGGGTTGGGGGTGAGGCCAGTAGGGGTTGGGGGTGAGGCCGGTAGGGGCTGGGACTGAGGCCGGTAGGGGCTGGGACTGAGGCCATTCCCCTTCTGTCCAAAAAAAATACCCAAACATTACCTGAAAAGCAGCTGGAAACGGAAAAAATGTTTATCTTTGTAGCCTAAACAAATTAATATCTTATGAACAAACCATTATTATTGGCTGCCATCTGGCTGTCCCCCTTGATGCTATATGCACATGAAACGGCTGGGTGGGAGCATACAAACCCGACGAATAAGACGATGGTCATGACGAATAAGGAGATGGTCATGACGACAAGCAAACTTACTGATGAGGACAAGGGGCGGCGACGCTTCACGCTGAGTGGATATGTTAAGGACCGCAATGGGGAACCGCTTATCAACGCAACTGTCTACGACCTCACCACACGACAGGGTACGATGACGAACGCATACGGCCATTTCTCACTCACACTGACCGAGGGCAACCATGAAATAAGATGTAGTTACGTGGGCTATAAGACGCTGACTGATGCGGTGACGCTCACGGCCAATCGAAACTATGACATCACGCTGCAGAACGATGCAGAGCTTACTGAGGTGGTGGTAACGACCGACTTGAATTCGCCACTACTGAAGACGCAGACAGGTAAGCTCTCCCTCTCACAGAAAGACATCATGACTGAGTACGCACTGATGAGTAGTCCTGACGTTATCAAGACCTTACAGCGTACGAGTGGAGTAGCGGAAGGAATGGAGCTGACCAGCGGTCTCTACGTACATGGCGGTAACAACGATGAAAACCTCTTCTTGCTCGACGGTACACCGCTCTATCATACCAATCACACCTTAGGTCTCTTCTCTTCGTTCAACGTAGATGTAGTGAAGAACGTAGACTTCTATAAGAGTGGTTTCCCTGCCCGTTATGGCGGTAGACTATCGAGTGTCACGGATGTGCGCACGGCCGATGGCGACCTCTATCACACACACGGCAGCTACCGTATCGGCCTCTTAGACGGATCAGTCCACCTTGAAGGACCCCTCAGAAAGGGTAAGACATCCTATAACATCGGCATACGACGCAGTTGGTTAGACCTCCTCACACGGCCTGCCTTTGCGATTATTAATAGTCGGAGAGACAACGAAGACAAGGTTAGTATGGCTTATTTCTTCCATGATATGAACCTGAAACTGACCAACATCTTCAACGAACGCTCGCGAATGTCGCTGAGTGTCTACTCTGGTGAAGACCGTTTAGACGCAAAGGACGAGTGGGGCGACCACCGAGACGACAATGGATACGGTGAATACGACATATATAAGAACTCCTTCCACTGGGGTAACTTCAATGCTGCCTTAGACTGGAACTACCAGTTCTCACCGAAGCTCTTCGCTAATTTCACAGCCTTCTACACTCATAACCGTTCGTCGGTAAGCAGCTCGGACGAGTGGACTGTGAGGCGTTCTGACGGTAAGGACCAGTTGACAACGACCTCGCATGGCTACCGCTCGGCTATCGATGACATCGGCTATCGGGCCGCCTTCGACTACCGACCCACGCCTCGTCACCATATCCTCTTCGGTCAGGAGTACACCTACCATCGCTTCCAACCACAGACATTCAACCGCTTCGACGGCTATCAAGGCGGTCGAGAAGAGAAGGGTGACACGATAGCCATCCATAGTCATAACAAGAATATCGCCCACCAAGTGACGCTCTATGCCGAGGACGAGATGACGCTCAACGAACGATGGAGCGTCAATGGCGGACTGAACGTAGACCTGTTCAGTATTAGTGGTAAGACCTTCTCAACGCTTAGTCCTCGTCTGTCAATGAAGTTCCAACCCTCCGACCGCCTGTCGTTCAAGGCCAGCTACACCCTTATGAGCCAATTTGTGCATAAGATAGCGAACTCTTTTCTCGACCTCCCAACCGACTATTGGGTGCCTACCACAGCTCGCCTCCATCCTATGCGTGCTTGGCAGTTGGCTGCCGGAGCTTATCTGAAACCGAACGCTCACTGGTTGCTGACCTTAGAGGGCTATTATAAACACTCAAGTCATATCCTGCAGTATGCCAGCTGGGCTGGATTAGAGCCGCCTGCAGCCAACTGGGACTATATGGTAATGGAGGGAGAAGGACGTTCGTATGGCGTTGAGTTGGATGCCGACTACACCATCGCCAACCTTGCCCTGCATGGTTCTTACACCCTCTCATGGGCCGAGAAGAAGTTTGATGACTTCCATAACGATTGGTACTATGATAAGTTTGACAACCGACACCGCCTTACGCTCAGTGGAAGATGGAACATTACGAAGAAGATTTCGGCCTTCGCTGCATGGACGTTCCATACGGGTAACCGCATGACTGTCCCTACTCAGTATATCGGTCTGCCAACGGTTCCGGCACAGACTGGCGGTGGTATCACCTTTACCTCGCCCGATGACAATCTCTTAAACTTTGCTTACGAGCAGCCTAACAACGTTGTCTTGCCAGCTTATCACCGTTTAGACTTAGGCTTAGACTTCCGTCATACCACCAAGAAGGGGCACGAGCGCATCTGGAACATTAGTCTCTATAACGCTTATTGCCATCTGAACTCACTCTGGGTGCGTGTGAAAGTCAATAGTGAAAACAAGATTATGATAAAGAATAACGCCTTTATCCCAGTGATACCGTCCTTTAGTTACACCATAAAATTTTAAGTTCTGAACATGAGAAAGATATATCTTTTCCTTCTCCTCGCCTTGTTGATGACAGGGTGTAAGGACGATTTTAGTGTTAGCAACCTCCCTGATGCGAAACCAAAGATGGTGGTCTATTGTATGCCTTCTACTGCCGATACCACCTATATCACCGTCTTGCGGAGTGTTCCCTTGAAGCAGTATAATGCAGCACAACCGAATGTTCTTATCGACGATGCCAACATCAGCTATCAACTCAACGGACAGTCGTTACCTGTAACGGCCGTGGGACAAGGACGATACTATGTCGTCGGACAGCAGAAGGCGGGTGATAAGGTGCACTTACAGGTTGAGGCGCAGGGGTTGGAGACGGTTGAGTCGACAACTGAGATACCTCAACCAGTCGCCATCAGCAGTACTTCTACGCGTATGGTGAGGATGAAGGAAGATCCCTCATCCTACTTGCGAGACTTCCTGCAGGTGCAGGCCACCTTCACCGACCCTGCTCAGTCGCACGACTACTATGCTGTGCGTGTCAAGATAAAACGTCTGATGAGCTGTCGTATCGACTGTTTCCGTAGGGACATTGTGGGCGACTTTAACGAGGTGGCTACCTTCTTCGACTATGATGACTACTTACAGGTGCGACAGAACGAACAGTGGGATTCGGTGGCGGTCAACTACCTCTTGCAAGAGGATGACATACCTATCTATACGGCAAGTGAACCTTTACTCAACCCATTGTCGGACATTGACGATGATTTCGACTTTAGTAGTGACTTCTATCAGGACTTCTATATCTTTGATGACGCTACGATCAACGGCAGAGAATACACACTCCACCTGAACGTTCAACCCAACTCTGAGTTGATGAACCTCTCTGATGAGGCTCTGAAAGAGATGAAGGAACGCTACGGAATAGAGCAGGGTTTCATATTAGAGTTCTATCACCTCACACCCGAATACTACCGTTTCCTACAAGCATTAAACGACGTCTCCAATAATTCCCTTGCCCAGGCAGGTCTGTCTTCAATCCGTACTACCTACAGCAACGTCCTCAATGGCATGGGTATCTGTGCTGCTTATAACCTCCCGAAGGGTACGTGGGTGCGGTTGAAGAGGTGAGTATAGGCTTGGTAGCAGCTGGCCCCACACTCGAAACGACTGGCACTTCGTCCTTGCCCGACCGGCCCCTCCCCCTTGCCCCTCCCCCATAGGGAGGGGAGTAATATGTGAGGTTACCCCTATTGGGCTGCCAATACGAGGATAAACCGATGCGTACACCCTTGTTATAGGGGTATCTCGGTGATCACGCCCCTCCCTTTGGGGGAGGGGAAGGGGGAGGGGCCAACTGGTAGTTGGTATGTGAGGTTACCCCTATTGGGCTGCGAACACGGTTCTTGGGTAGTTTTTTCTCTCACAGAGGGTATTTTTTTCTCTCACAAAGGACATTTCTTTCTCTCACAGAACTCACAGATCTAACAGAACCTTTTTGGCGCACGTTTCGAACTCACAGAAGGCCTCCGGCATACAGAATTCACAGAACGTTTCAGCTAAAGGTGGCTGTAAGGTTCTGTGAAATCGGTTGACTTAATGTCTCTGTGGAATGCTGTGTGTTCTTTTTTTTGTGTTCTTCTGTGAGAAAAAGAATATTGGAGACGTGTGGGGGGAGTTTTTTTCTCTCATGCTGGGGAGGCTTTTCTCTCACAGAACTCACAGATCTAACAGAACCTTTTTGGCGCACGTTTCGAACTCACAGAAGGCCTCCGGCATACAGAGTTCACAGAGCGTTACTGCTAAAGGTGGCTGTAAGGTTCTGTGAAATCGGTTGACTTAATGTCTCTGTGGGCCTTTGTGTGTTCTGTTCTTCTGTGTTCTTCTGTGAGAGAAAAAAGGTCATCATTGAGAGACAGAATACTAACTATATAAACAGAGAATGTCAAGATATTTTACAGAGAGCTTCCTTCTCTTTTCGAGAAGGGGCTGTGCTTGAGGCAAGAAGAGGCCCTTCTACGTTCAAGAACATGCCTTTTAACGTTCAAGAAGGGCGTCTTCTCGATGCAAGAAGGGCATGTTCTTAAACGCTGTATGTAATAGGCTGATTCCTTGTGGGTTATGAGTTTAGTGGAGGGAGGTACTTAACCCTTGTTCGGAGGGGCTGTTGCTCGATGAGATGTAAAGATGTTTTACGACTTTGTTAATCCTCCGAAGGGAAAGAAAGCAGCCGAGGGAATGGCGAGTATTTCGTCTTCTTTACTTATTCACAACGCATCCCCACGCTCGTAAACGCTATCTCCGCCTATTTGTGTTAGTCTTAATTCCAATCGCATGGAGGGTTTGAACGCTAAAAGGAGAGGGCGAATTGTTAGACAATCAGACGTGAGGGATGAGTAAGGATAGTCTGATGAATGAAAATAGACCATGTGTGCGGTAGTAGAAGACAGATACCTGTCTGCGACAGTTAGACTACAGTAGCTTATTAGGATTGCGTAGTTCGTCGACTAATAAGTCAACGTCTGTGCGTGGGTTATGCTTATCATAATCCGTACGAGAGCCATAGCTTTGTCGGAGTAGCTTTGCTCTTTCTCCTGCTTTCAGCTCATCTCCATGCTCACAGATGAGCGTATAGAAATCTTTAGACGCCTTATCGTAAACAAAATCTTTGTTTTTAGAGAGCTTTCTCACACATTTCTCTATCATATCTATATATTGCTTACGCGGTAAAGCAGCTTTGATGTCTTGGAGGTGCAGGCAATACCATAGTTCGAAAGACTCATTACTCCATGCGCACATCATACCTTTCTTTTTGGCTTCCGATATCGCTTGATTGAAATCTTTGAAGTCATCTTTGTCAAAGACGAGCCATACACGGTCGAAAGGAACTTGTCGGCTCTTTTCTAAGTCGACCCGAATTTTCCCAGCCTCAGCCACCAATTGGCAAGTACCCTTTGCACAACCTTTGATGACAGGACCCACTGTTCGGACCTCAGACCAGCGGTCTTTGACAAAAGCCTTGAAGTAGTTTGGCTCTGTTTCAGTCCCCTCGCAAACTATCTGAAACCTCACGTACTCATTTCTCGTACCCTGTCTGCGTCGTCCGCCGGCTAAGGCTTTATGGTTTTTCATACTTGTTCTCATGGGTGTTTGTATTAGTCTATTTGATAAAAGGTATGGCACCGTATCGTCCATTGATATAGTCATTTTCAATGTCACGGTCGTTACGGACTTTGAAGTCGAGTAGTGAGTATAGGTCGCTGGCTTCTGTTGGGTCCTTCTCAGTGAACCACACTTGGTCTCTGCGTAGATATTTCGTGTCAAGCAGGTGTGTGTCATGTGTGGTAAAGACGAGCTGTGCACCATGAGGGTTGGTCTCTTTGTCCATGAAGAGACGTACGATGGCACGTGTCATCATCGGATGGAGCTTAGAGTCAAGTTCGTCTACAAAGAGCACTTTACCGCCAAGGAGCGTGTCAAAGATAGGTCCAGAGAGTGTGATAACTTTGTTCGTACCATTCGACTCCTTGTCGTCTGCGTCGAATCTCACAGTGTTGATAACCTTCCCTTCAGCGTCATATACGTTATGAGTCGTCAGTGTTTCGATGACCTTAGCATTATTGAATTTATCGTTGGAGATGATGGGTAATGTTGCTAACGTCTCTTTTAAGTCATTAGGAATATCCCTTTCTTCAATCTCAATGTTCGTAAAACCTAAGTCTAATCGCCTAAAGAAATCGATTGCCTCATCGCATCCTCGTAGATGCTTCTTAAGCATGTCGATCATAAGACGTTCATATCCATCATCTTTAAGACCCGAGATAGCATTATAATCCCTAAGGTGCTTGATGAGCTTTTGGGCTATTCTACCGTTTAGTTGGGCGACGAGCGAGAGGAAGAGACGGTTTTCTGTGGTAGAGCTCTCTTTCCCCTTGCCCTCAGGGAAATAAGTAGTCGACACAGAGAAGGTCTGCCGCTCTCTGCGGAAGAGATAGTGCTCTTTGGCGCCGGGTCCTATTTTCTTCTCATAGAGCCACTCGCTAATAATCGTATTCTTCGTGTATTCGAATCCATAACGATAGACAGCACCCTCGAACAAACACTGAATTTCAAAGGTCGTCGGCTCGTCCTTTGAACAATCATCAAGCAAGAAGGGGTCGTAAACAAGGTCTTCACCAGGGTTTAACTTGATGTTCTTGTCCACAATATTCCTAAACAAGCCCAGTGCCATGATGACGTTTGTCTTCCCACTGGAGTTTGCTCCATAGAGAACTGCCGTTGGTAAGAGTCGAAAACCATCTCTTTCGATGACAGAATCAGATAGTTCTTTAATCTGAACAGCCTCCATACGTAGACTTTTCACAGCCCGAAAGGAACGGAAATTACCAAAACTAAAATTAATCAACATAAGCTTTTATGATGTTCGTTACGGTTACAAAGATAGTAAATAATAATGTGTTTTGGTGTAATTTGCGAGATATTTTCTCAAAAAAGAGCATGTTTTTGTTTTTTAGAAGGGGCTTAGACGGTATTTATGAGTGGTTTGGCAGTATGATAATAGAATAGGTGAAAGAATTGTTTGGGTGGTTTATTAGGGCTTATGTTAGCCCTTTCAGTCATACTTTCTATCTCTTTGACTGTCCTTCCCTCTGTCCTGTTTCCCCTTATTTGCGTGTCACTTATCGAGCACACAAAGCCATTTATTTGCAGACAGAGTGCTTTACGGTGTATTATTTACATAATATCCTTTCATTCATGTGGGATATTTGTTTTTTTTTATTAACTTTGCCTTCGATGGAAGAAGGGTAAGGTTTGCGTTCTGAGTCACGACCTTATAGTGTGCTGAGCAGTGTCGATGTAGCGTGCAAGCAGTGTTGATGTGGCGAGCAAGCAGTGTCGATGTGGCGAGTAAGCAGTGTCGATGTAGCATGCAAGCAGTGTCGATGAAGCATGCAAAAGAGTGTCGTCACGATAGGGCGCAAGAGCAATCTGATAAAGTATAACACCTAACTATTATGCATAAACAATTTTTATTCGGTTTATTATTATCGTCATTAATGGCTGCACCTGTGCATGCTGACGACCACCCAACAGGTGGTTATCTCTTCGGACAGGCGGCAGCACCAACTGGTAATGAGTGGCAGGCTCCGGGCGAGTTAGGCTATAACAAGTTGCCAGCACGTGCGTTATTCTCCTCTTTCTCATCGGTCGACGAGGCGAGGAAGGTATTACCAGAGTTTGCAAAAGACTATCTCTCGCTTGACGGAGAGTGGCGTTTTCACTTCTCAAAGAACCCTGATGAGCGTCCAAAAGACTTCTTCACAAGGGGTTACGATGATAGTCGGTGGGACCGTCTGCAGGTGCCTGTAAGTTGGAATATGGCGGGTATTCAGAAGGACGGTACGCTGAAGTATGGTGTACCTATCTATGTTAATCAGTGGGTTATATTCAAGTATAACATCGAGCCGGGCGACTGGAAGAAGGGAGTTATGCGTGAACCGCCTAAGAACTACACCACTTACGAATACCGAAACGAGGTTGGCTCGTTCAGAAGGAGCTTTGACATCCCTGCTACATGGGATGGTAAGGAGGTCTATCTGAACTTTGATGGAGTCGACTCGTTCTTCTATTTGTGGATTAACGGCCGTTATGTTGGTTTCTCAAAGAACTCACGTAACACGGCGCGGTTCGATATCAGCCCTTATATCAACAAGGGTAAGAACGAGATAGCAGTTGAGGTTTATCGCTCATCAGACGGTAGCTTCCTCGAAGCACAGGATATGTTCCGCCTTCCGGGTATCTTCCGTAACGTCAGCGTGACGGCTACTCCGAAGATACATGTTGCCGACGTGAAGGCTATCCCTTCCTATACTGACGGCAAGGGAACCGTGAACCTCAACACAACACTGCAGAACCTTACAGCGAAGACAGCCAAGGACTTGCATATACGATGGAGTCTTTATAAGAACAGACTCTTTGCGGATGACAACGAGTTGGTGGCTACCTTCGAAGATGCTAAGGCTAAAACGACTTGTAACAGCAAGGGTCAGGCTGCTATCCGACAGACTTTAACGGTCGACAACGTGGCTGCCTGGACCGCAGAAGCACCTAACGTGTATGTTGTCGTGGGTGAACTGATGCAAGGAAAGAAAGTTCTTGAGACGATAAGTTTCCAAACTGGATTCCGAACAGTCGAGATTAAGGATACACCAGCAAGTCAAGACGAGTTCGGACTGGCTGGAAGATACTATTACATCAACGGTAAACCCGTCAAACTCAAGGGCGTCAACCGCCATGATACGAACCCATTAACGGGTAAGGTAATCTCTCGTGAGCAGATGGAACATGAGATTATGCTGATGAAACGGGCTAATATCAACCACATCCGTACCTCGCATTATCCTAATGATCCTTACTTCTACTATCTCTGTAATAAGTATGGTATCTACTTAGAGAGCGAGGCCAACATCGAAAGCCACGAATACTTCTATGGGAAGGCATCGTTGTCTCATGTGCCAGAGTTCCAAGCGGCGCATGTAGACCGTGTAATGACAATGGCGCATCAGTTGGTTAACAATCCTTCAATCGTTATCTGGAGCTTAGGCAATGAGGCTGGTCCTGGGCATAACTTCGTTGTTGCCTACGACTCTCTGAAGGCTTACGACGCTTCAAGACCAGTGCAATATGAGCGCAATAACGACATTGTCGACATGGGTTCTAACCAGTATCCAAGTATCGCATGGACCCGTGATGCGGTCAAGGGAAGGATGGGCATTAAGTATCCTTTCCATATCTCAGAGTATGCTCACTCGATGGGCAACGCCGTAGGCAACCTCGTTGACTACTGGGAAGCGATGGAGTCTACGAACTTCTTCATGGGTGGTGCCATCTGGGATTGGATTGATCAGAGTATGTATAACTACACGAAAGAGGGCAAGCGGTACCTTGCCTACGGTGGTGACTTTGGTGATACGCCTAACGATGGACAGTTTGTTATGAACGGTATCATCTTCGGTGACGAGCAGCCTAAACCGCAGTATTATGAGGTGAAGAAGGTATATCAGTATATTGGTACCACTTGGAAGGATGCTAAGACGGCCACATTGGATGTGTTCAATAAGAACTACTACACGGATGACCTCAGTGGTTATGCTATGTCATACGTGTTGACAGCCGACGGAGTAGCCGTTAAGAAGGGCGAAATTGAGTTGGGTAGCGTACCTGCAAGGACGCATAAAGCAATCACCATCACTGGACTCAACGAGGGACTCGACCCTAATAAGGAGTATCTCCTACACATTGTCTATCGTCTTAAAGAGGATATGCCTTGGGCGAAGGCGGGCTATATTCAGGCCGAGGAGCAGCTACCTGTGCAGGTTGCAGCAGCTCGTCCAGCTATCACAACGACTGGTAAAGTGAACATGTCGGCCGTGAAGGACAATAAGATAGTGCTCTCTGGAAAAGCCTTTACAACCACTTTCGACCTCACGAAGGGTACGATCTATAACCTTCAGTACGATGGTAAGACCATCATCCCAGACGGTTGTGGACCAGAGTTGAACGCCTTCCGTGCATGGGTCAACAATGATAACTGGGCTTACGAAGGATGGTATGCGAACGGATTGAATAATCTTCAACACAAGTGTACGAGCTATACTACCCACGCTAATGCCAACGGCTCTGTCTCTGTTGTGTGCAACGTAGAGTCGCAAGCACCCTATAGTTATCGACTTGAGGGCGGTAATGCCAACTGGAAGAAGCTCATCGAAAACAAAGAAAAGCCTTTCGGTAAGGACGACTTCCGCTTTACGACGCAGGTTGTCTACACCATCTTCCCTGATGGAAGTATTGAGAGTGAGAGCGCAATCACCAGCAACAAGCCTAATCTGACACTCGCTAAGCTCGGTTATACGGTACGTCTACCAAAGGCACTCAGACTGTTGAATTACTATGGACGTGGTCTGGTCGATAACTATCCAGACCGTAAGACGGGTCAGATGATTGGTATCTATGAGCAGCAGGACGTGGAGGATGAGTTTGTGGCATTCCCTAAACCACAAGACACGGGTAACCATCAGGACACTCGTTGGCTCTCGCTCGCTGGCAATGGTGGACAGGATGCGCTCTATGGGGCCCTCTTCGTGGCCAAAGACAAGATGAGTTTCTCTGCCCTTCCATGGTCGGATAACACCATCGCGATGGCTAACCACCCTCACGAACTGCCTCAGAGTGATTACACTTACCTACACCTCGACATGGCTATCACGGGTCTTGGTGGTAACAGCTGTGGGCAGGGTGGACCGTTACAGCGCGACCGTGTGATGGCAACGCCACATACCTTCGGTTACATGATACGTCCAATGAACTCTGTTGAGACCAATGACCTCGTTAGCAATGCGAACGTTAGTCTGAACGGCGCTACGCCACTTACCATCGTGCGTGACGCTGAGGGCAATGTGACGATCAATGCGAATGGAGCGAAGGGCGACATCTTCTATCGTCTCAATGGCAGTAAGAAGGCTGTGAAATACACTGGTCCTGTCGGCCTGCGCGAGGGTGGAACAATCTCAGCATGGACCAAGGAGAACGACTGGCTCGTGGCTTCTCAATCCTTCTCACGCATCGAGAGCATCCCACTATCGGTTGTCTTCGCATCAAGTCAGGAGAGTGGTGAGGGCGACGCAAGCCACCTCACCGATGGCGACCCAAGTACTTATTGGCACACCATGTATTCTGTTACGGTAGCGAACCACCCTCACTGGGTTGATTTCGACTGTGGTGGCGTGAAGACAATCAAGGGTTTCACCTATCTGCCACGCCAGGACAGCAATAATGGTAACATCAAGAAGTATAGCATCCAAGTAAGTAATGACGGCAAGACATGGGGCAAAGCTGTTGCAGAAGGTGAGTTTGAGAACAACAGAAAGGAAAAGACCGTCCTCCTCACCACCCCTGTCAAGGCCCGCTTCGTACGTCTGACAGCCCTCAGCGAGCAGTCTGGTCAGGACTTCGCAACGGGTGCTGAGTTCAAGGTATTGGAGAAGTAAGGTGCTTCCTATTCGTTGTAGGTTATTCCTGTAATTGTTATCTCTACTTTTGATAGGGCTATATAGAATGAAAAAGGAGTGAAAGATATGATGTTATCTTTCACTCCTTTTCGTTTTACCAAAGTCTGTCATGTTGATAAAGATGATGTTTTACGTCATCTGAACGATTGTCCTACAGACTGGGAAACGTTCTTCTCACACCAAGTGATAAGCATTGAGATGAGTGGACAGAGTTCTCTCCCAATGTTTGAGAGGGAGTATCGGTTCCCACTTTCAACGACAATCTTATCTTCCTTCAAGACCGTTAACGAAGCAGACAGAGCGTCTTCTGGGAAGTAACTACTTAACTCCTCGTAGCTTGCCCAGCCTCTCTTACCCAGCGTTTGGATAAGGCAAAGCGTGTCCGCAACGCATATCCGTGAGATAATATTACGTATCGGACACGTTGGAAACAGCGGGTCTATTACCATTTCAGTTCTTCATTCAGTATCACACCATCACCTGCTGGTGAGTCGTCCTTGCCAAAGCTGTTTGCTCTATACTGAATACAAAGCATTAACATCTCGTCATTTCCCGTATTCTTCAACGCACGTTTGCCCTCTGGAGCAACACGAACAATACTGCCTTCTGTCACTGGGAAGACCTCACCATCTACCTGATACTCACCCTGACCACGGAGGATAAAGTAAAGTTCCTCGTGTGTCTTGTGGCTGTGAAGGAAGCCGCTATCCTGCCCAGGAACAAGGGTTTGGAATGAAAGTTCACTCCCTGTTGCCTGTAATGCCTGCCCAACGAATACCTTACCAGGAATTTCGATGTCTCCGAAAGGGAGTACATAATCCTTAATCTCACTGAGTTTACCAACGTTAACTGCTGTGAAGTTCTTGCCGCTCTGAATTGTTTCAACTGTTTTCATAATCCTTTTTTGTTTTATTGTTTTGTTTGTTTTGATGTTGCAAAGGTATTGATCTTCAAGCTATTCTACAAGTAGGCACGTAAATGTTAGTCGGTTACGTCGAGGTAAGTAATGCTGAAAATAAGGTGGTTGAAGGGTGGATGTTTTACATAGTTTAACATCATTAAGATGCGAACCTTAGCTTTTAATAGTTACTTTTGTATACTAATATGTCCAAAAGAGTTTATGAGTATGAATAGAAATGAGGTCAGAGATGCCCTTTACCCAAACTGTCCTGTTCGGAATGTACTGTCGAGAATAGGAGACAAGTGGTCGATGTTGGTGCTTTTCACGTTGGAAAACAACCGTTGCCAACGCTTTAAGGAGCTGCAACGCAATATACCAGACATCTCTCAAAAGATGTTGACGACAACACTAAAGATGCTGGAGGGCGATGGACTCATCCATCGTGAAGTGTTTCCAGAGGTGCCGCCTCGTGTCGAGTACTCGCTTACAGAGAAGGGGAAAAGTCTTCTGCCACTTATTGACAACCTCCTTTCATGGGCGAGCGAGAACATGGATGATATCATTGAGTCGAGAAGACAGTATCTATTGAAGTAGGGTCATCGTTGGTTTTAATGGTAGAAAGTTTTACAGGTAGGGTTTGGTACTGTAAAATTATTTCCTCTCCTCGATTATTGCTAAGGCTTAACAGCGTGCAAGACAAGGCCTTTCAGCGTTCAAGAACATGCCCTTCTTGCTCCATGAACATGCCCTTCTTCACCCTTGAACATGCCCTTCTCCTTTCGTGTCTGTATCTGTTTGATATCGTGTTAGTTGCGTCCTTGCCCTTTGCTCATGTCGCTCTCTTCTCGTGAGGGCTTTTGCGTGTATCCGTGTTAAGTATTTTCATAAGCCTAAGAGGCTCGTTGGGAATTTTATTTCTCACAGATTTTCACAGATGAACAGAAGCCTTTCTGCTAACAGGGGGAGCAGGCAGAGAAGAACTGGCCCCTCCCCCTTCCCCTCCCCCAAAGGGAGGGGAGTGATCACCGAGATACCCCTATAGAGTGGATGGAAGCTTCGTTATGTTCCTTTTTAGTATCTACAATAGCTGAAACGCTCTGTGTTCTCTGTATGCCGAAGACGTTCTGTGGGCTCGAAATGTGCGCCAAAAGGCTCTGTTAACTCTGTGGGCTCTGTGAGAGAAAGAAATACTCACAGTGAGAGAAAGAATTATCCAAGAACCGTGTTAGCAGTCCAATAGGGGTAACCTCACTAATCACGCCCCTCCCTGCGGGGGAGGGGATGGGGGAGGGGCCACTATCTTTGTGTGCATCACAGCCCCTCCGGTATTTGCTTCTTCGGGTTGATACCCAATGTGCGCAAGCCCTCCAAGCGGCGCACGATATTACCCTTGCCCTCGTTAAGCTGGCCCTTTGCACGATTGAAATCTTGCTGTAGTCGTTCGATGTTTGTACCTATCTTAACGAAAGACTCAGCAAAGTTGACAAACTTATTATACAGTTCATTCGACTCATGGAGTATGTTCTCCACGTTTTCTGTTATACGGAAGTTCTGCCACATGGCGTGTGTAAGCTGCAAGGCCATGAGCAGGTTGCTCGGACTCAGTATGATGATATGTTTCTGGTAAGCATATTGAAGGATGGATGGGTCGGTCTTCAAAGCCGCAGAATAGCCACTCTCGTAAGGAACGAACATCAGTACGTAACCGATACAATGCGGTACAAGACTCTCATAGTCCTTTTTTGCCAACTCATCGACATGCTTCTTGATAGAAGCGACGTGTTCTCTCAGGTAGCGTTCACGCTTCGCAGCATCCTCCTCTTTGATGGCCGCCTGGTAAGCCGTTAGTGAAACCTTAGCGTCGATGACGGCATACTCGTTGTGAGGGAAGGCTATCACAGCGTCTGGGCGGTAGTTATTACCGTCATTGTCCCTATAGTTCTTCTGCAAGAAATACTGCGAGTCTTTCGTGAGTCCACAGTCTTCTAAGGTCTTCTCAAGAATCATCTCACCCCAATCGCCTTGCATCTTAGAGTCGCCTTTGAGGGCCTGTGTGAGCGAGGCAGCATCGTTGCCGATACGTTCCGTCTGTTCACGTAGTTCCTTCACAGCCCGCTCTTGGTCCTCACGCATTGCCTTGATGGTCATCTCCTGCTCTGTGTGAAGTCGTTTCATCGCCTCTTCAAAGGTCGTCTTAATCTCCGTCTTGTTCGCAGTATTCTCTTTACTGTTGTTCGTAACAGTCTGATTAAAAGCCTCTAAACGCTCTTTCAGTGGCGAGAGGAGGGCATCCAAGCGTTCTTTGTCGGCCGTATTCATCTTCTCCCGACTCTCATCCAACATCTTAGTCGCCATGTTGCGCACCTCTTCTTGTAGGAGTCTATTCTTCGCTTCAGTCTGTTTTTGCAGTTCATCACGCAGCTGTTCGCCATGTCTCCGTTCTGCCTCTAATTGTTGTCGAGCCGCCTCTTTCACCGCAGCGATACGTTCGTCGACGCCTTTCCGCTCCGTTTCGAGTTGGTTACGTACCACAGCCAGTTGCTCACTGACCGTCCTCAAGTCTTGTGTTGATTTGTTCTTCATCCACAGCAGCATGATGGTTGCGCCGATGAAGATACCGATAAGGAAATAAAAGATAGACATATATAATATAATAATAAGAGGCCCCTCCCCCTTCCCCTCCCCCGTAGGGAGGGGCGTAAACAGCGAGTTACCCCCATAAGTGAGATATCTTTAGGTTTTATCCTATCTCATTACTTGTCTAATAAATAGGGGTATCTCGCCTATTACGCCCCTTCCTACGAGGGTAGGAAGTGGGAGGGGCCAGATAGTAGGATGTTTCCTTTTTTAGTCCTGATAGTAAACTCGCTTCACGCGGGTGCTGATGGTGGTCAGAACCTCGTAAGGGATGGTGTCGAGGGCATCGCTGAGGACGGTCACAGGAAGGTGGTCGCCGAAGATCTCAACACTGTCGCCTTCTTTACAGTCAATGCCTGTGACATCGATCATCGCTACGTCCATGCAGATATTACCGACGTATTCTGCCTTCTTACCGTTCACTAAACAATAGCAGTGACGATTACCTAAATGGCGGTTCAAACCGTCAGCGTAGCCGATAGGGATGGCCGCAATCACACTGTCATGGTCGATGGTTCCCTTACGAGAATAGCCCACCGTGTCGCCAGCCGGTACGTTACGTAGCTGAAGGATGGTCGTCTTCAAGGTAGATATATTGTTGATTGTCTTATTCGTTCGAGGGTTGATACCATATAAGCCTAAGCCCAATCGACACATATCCATCTGACGTTCAGGGAAATGCTCAATGCCAGAAGAGTTGTCCATGTGGCGTATGATCATGTGGCTGAAGGCAGCTTGCAGCTTCTTGCTCCCCTCATCGAAGAGCGCAAACTGACGTGCAGAGAAGTCATCGAAGCTATCGGCATCAGAGCCAACAAAGTGAGAGAAGACCGAACGAGGGATGATAGCGTTCTGTTGTTTCAGCCGTTTAATGAGTTCGTCCATATCCTTCTGTGGGTCAAACCCTAATCGGTGCATACCCGTATCGAGCTTGATATGAACAGGGAAGCCCGTGATACCCTCCTTCTGAGCCGCCTTCACCAACGCATCGAGGAGTCGGAAGCTATACACCTCAGGCTCAAGGTCGTAGTCGAAGAGCGTCTTGAAGGACGTCATCTCTGGGTTCATAATCATGATATTACTTGTGATACCATTCTTACGGAGTGTCACACCCTCATCAGCCACAGCCACAGCAAGATAGTCGACACGATGGTCTTGCAAAGTCTTGGCTATCTCTACGGCTCCAGCCCCATAGGCATCAGCCTTTATCATACATACCAACTTGGTTGTAGGTTTGAGGAAAGAGCGATACCAGTTGAGGTTGTCAACCACGGCATTGAGGTTCACCTCTAACACAGTCTCATGTACCTTCTTCGCCAAGAGTTCTGTTAGTCGGTCGAAGCCAAACTGTCGTGCACCCTTTAATAGGATAACTTCATCATGGAGGTTAGCGAAGATGTCGCTATGGATAAAGGCATTGACCGTAGCGAAGAAATGCTTTTCTCTCAAGTGCTTAAAGGCAGAGCGCTGTGATAACAGGCCCTCACCAATACCGATAAACTTCTCAACACCACGCTTCTCACATAGGAATGCCACCTTATTATATAGGTCTTTATCCGTGTCACCACTCTGTAGTATGTCGCTAAGCACCAATGTGCGCTTGCGACCCTTGTGGTCGGGACGACGGTTCATAAAGTCGAGTGCTATGTCTAAGGAGTTGAAGTCAGAGTTATAAGAGTCGTTGATAAGCGTACAGCCATGCTGGCCCTCCTTCACCTCAAGGCGCATGGCAACAGGCTCTAATTGTGCCATTCGCTCGCTGAGGACGGCAGGCGTAATACCAAGATGGAGTGAGACAACCGCACAAGTGATAGAGTTTTCTATGCTGGCATCGTCGATGAACGGTAGTATATACTGTCCTTTCGTCTCTCCCTGCCACACGTATGAGACCGTAGTCGCTATGTCCTTCTTCTCAATAGACGTCACAAAGAAAGCTGCCTGCTGCTGTTTTACAGACCAGTCCAGCTTCTTTCCCTTATAATCGTAGGGTGCTAAGCAACGTGTAATAACCTCTTCATCAGCAGGATAGACAATTGCCTCTGTGTCATGGAAGAGTTTTATCTTCTCGTTACACTTATCTTCAATAGAAGAGAAATTCTCCTGATGGGCCGTACCAAGGGAGGTGAACACGCCAATGGTAGGCTGAATAATATCGCGCAAAGCCATCATTTCGCCCGGTTGACTTATTCCCGCCTCGAAGACACCGACCTGTGTATTCTCGTTCAAGAGCAGTACTGACAGTGGAACACCAATCTGAGAATTATAACTACGAGGTGAGCGTGTGACAATCATCTGCGGAGAGAGCAACTGATAAAGCCACTCTTTCACCATCGTCTTACCGTTAGAACCCGTGATACCGACTATCGGTATCAAGTATTCATCACGATGACGTTCAGCCAATCGTTGCAAGGCTTCCAACGAGCCAACGACCTTTAAGAAGTTAGAAGCAGGATAGCGTGTAGCCCAATCATCTGGTACTACTTCCACAACAAAGTTCCTCACGCCCCTTGCATAGAGTTCTGGGATATAGTTATGTCCATCGTTGCGCTCAGACTTGAGGGCAAAGAAGAGTGTTTCCTCAGGGAAACAAAGAGAACGGCTGTCGGTAAGTACAAAGCTGATGTTTGCGTCCTGGTCACCATAACGGCGTGCGCCGATGAGCGTCGTTACTTTCTCAATAGTATAATTCATTACTATTTATATTTTTTTATATCTCTTGCAAAGGTAATGAAAAGTCTTAATACAGGCCTATTCTATGGTCTGTTTTTTGTCATTTCACTTAAGATAATATCTGCGCGAACACTTAGGACAGAGCCCTTTCACCATGTAGTTGACGGATGACTGTTCGAATCCTGCAGGCAGTTCGACCTGTGGAATAGGGGTGTCACTAAGGCAGTAGGTGTGTTGGCAGCGTTCGCAATAGAAGTGTACGTGCATGTCGTCGTCGGTGTTCTCGTCCTGACTCTGGCAGAGTTCGAAGCGTACTACATCATTGCCGTCCTCCATCTGATGAACAAGATGGTGTTGCTTAAACAGTAGTAAGGTTCGGAAGATATTTGACTTATCGATTGTCTGAATCTTAGCCTCCAGTTCCTTCATTGATGCAGGATAGCTCATTGTGGATAAGGTACGTGCGATGAGTATGCGATTAGCGGTCAATCTGATGCCATGTTCCTTAAGTAGCAGTTCTGTCTGCTTATCATTTAATTCTTCCATAATTATTCTTTCAGTTCCAAGTTGGGATATTTTTGTTTCAGTAATCGTGCTGCTTCTTTTGTCTTCTTTAGGAATTCTTGATAGCTTGCGGCCTCTGGATGGAATGGACGATGGGCTAAGGCTTCTTTGATGGGACGCCATTCTTTGAGAAACTGCTTGGCTGTGGCGGAGAAACAAGTTGCCACCAGCTGCTCCCATATATAAGCCACTGCCTGCTCGTTGGGGTGGAGCATGTCTGCTTTATAGAACCGATAGTCGCGCAACTCATCGTTCACTATCTCGTAGGCAGGGAAGTAATAGACCTCTCCACTGGCTTCCTTCGTTAGCTTATCGGCAGCAAGCAGCAAGACTGCCTTTGATAGTTGGCTCTCGTGATAACCATATTTGGCATAGCGGATAGGGCTGACGGTGACGATAACCCTAAGTCTCGGGTTACTTGTTCGCAATAGGCTGATGGCCTCACGCAGCGCATCAGCACACTCGTCAATCGTTAGCTCGCGCTCTTCAAACTCTCGTTGAGGGCGTTTCTGGCAGTTATCTACAATCTCGCCTGTGGCTCGCTCCACATAGACATGGTTGGTTCCTAAGGTGAAGACGGCTGTGTCGAACGGCGTACCTGCCATCTTCCTTGCTGTATGTAGCACAGACACAGGATTATACATCACGCCAAAGGGGTTTACCACAGCACGGAATTTCTCTTCTTCGAAACGCTTGCCAATATTATCGGCAAAGCATGATCCGACGAAAAGGATGCGTTCGCAAGGCTCCAATTCGAATGTCGGACGGGGGATGTTGACAATGGTCCTAAATTCCATAGACGCAAAGTTAACGAAAATAAATAGAGAATGTTTATCCTTAAAGATTATTTTGAATACTTTTATTTGTCTAAATATTTCCCTTTTGTAAATAATCTCTTGAATGTGTGTTCATTTCATATATTATTTGTATATTTGCCTTACTATTAGGCTCGAAAATCTTAGTTCGTATATCGTTGTGGCTCAATTAGCCTTTACAGGTGTCGCTTTACAAATCGTGTAGTTGTCAGTTATATTGAAGCTATCGTAACAAGTGATAACACATAGACGGATTTATATGATGGATAACCTAATAGACTTATATATAGAGAAAGGTGTTTTATAAACAAAAGAGGACTGAAATGTACACATACAAATATCCACACCCAGCAGTGACGGCCGACTGCTTGGTGTTTGCACACACTGAAAACGGCTTGGAGTTGTTGCTTATTCAGCGTAGAAACGAACCTTGTAAAGGGAAATGGGCTTTCCCTGGTGGCTTTATGAATATCGACGAGACGACCGCTGACGCTGCTTGTCGTGAGTTGAAAGAAGAGACGGGTCTGGTCGTTGAGGACCTTCACCGTGTGGGAGTCTATGATGCTGTCGACCGCGACCCACGTGAGCGAGTTATCACGGTGGCCTATTACACGATACTTGATAAGCCTGCGGAGGTCAGCGGCTTGGATGATGCTGCACAAGCAAAGTGGTTCCTCTTGAGCGAACTACCCGACTTAGCGTTCGACCATAAAGAGATTCTTCAGGCAGCAAAGCAGCTGATGGGCCTGACTGAATAGGGGCTCATCAAACCTTTCATGGGCTTTGACGCTTGTCAGAATACTATCGACAAGCGTGATACTGATACCATAATCGCGTGGTTATGAGCCGTTTGGTGACGGTTCATAACTCCTTCTTTCTTATTCGTTAAGCCTCTTTGTCCTTCTTAGGATGCCTAATTAGATAGAGCGTACCAAACGAACTCATTATGATTAAAGCAATGAGTGGGATAGAAAGTCTGCCCTCTGTTCCTAATAACAGTAATACGAGGCCAAGGATATAAATAGACAGAAGGAATATAACTCTTCTCATGATGACTCGTTTTTAGGTTCTTTATCAATGTTGCGTACAAATATAAGGAAAGGAGACGATGCTCGCAAATATTTCAAGGAAAAGTTTTTAAGTTCTTATCATATTCTCTTTTAGGAGCTTACCAAGCCCCTTAACGGTCTGAGAACTTTGTCGGCAGTATGCTGAAAACAAAGATGTTGATCGTAGAAAAATAACATCACAACGAATTATGTTCATGAAAAGAAATATTTCTTGTCGTGAAGAAAAATATTTCTTTTCATGAAAAAAAATCTTTCCACTCGTGAAAATAAATCCGAGCAGACCGTTAGAGGCAAGCGACAGTGAGGCCCGCCATGACGATGCTGACCATGCTCATGAGTTTAATAAGGATGTTGAGCGATGGCCCAGAAGTGTCTTTGAAGGGGTCGCCAACGGTGTCTCCGACCACAGTAGCCTTATGAGCATCAGAGCCTTTACCACCGAAATTACCCTCTTCGACATACTTCTTTGCATTATCCCATGCACCACCAGCATTCGACATGAAGACGGCAAGGGTGAAGCCAGCGGCCAAACCGCCTACTAACAAGCCCAAGACGCCTGCTACACCGAGCAGAAGACCCACGATGACAGGGATGATGATGGCCAAGAGCGATGGGATAATCATCTCATGTTGAGCACTTTGTGTACTGATTTCTACACATCGGCCGTAGTCTGGTGTACCTGTTCCTTCTAATATACCCTTAATCTCACGGAACTGACGGCGCACCTCTGCCACCATCTTACCAGCAGCTCTACCTACTGCGCCCATCGTTAGTCCGCAGAAGAGGAAGGCCGCCATCGCACCGATGAAAGCACCGACAAGTACCTTCGGGTTCATCAGGTTCACTTGGAAGAAGTTCATGAAGTCGGGGATAGTAGCCTTTGTGGCATCGATGGTTTCGCCTGCAACGTTCGTCATCTGTGTACCGACACGTGCCATGGCAATCTTTATCTCTTCGATATAAGAGGCCAACAGCGCCAAAGCCGTCAGTGCTGCCGAACCGATGGCAAAGCCCTTACCCGTAGCAGCCGTAGTGTTACCTAAGGCGTCGAGGGCATCAGTGCGATGGCGCACCTCCGCTCCTAACTCGCTCATCTCCGCATTTCCGCCTGCGTTATCAGCAATTGGTCCGTAGGCATCTGTCGCTAAGGTGATACCTAAAGTTGATAGCATGCCGACTGCAGCGATACCTATTCCATACAAGCCATGCTGAATAGAGAGGGCAGACATCGACATATCGAAGCCGTTGGCACAGAGATAACTCAGCATGATAGCCACTGAGATAGAGAGGACAGGGACACAAGTAGAAATCATACCCGTACCGATACCTTTTATAATCACCGTTGCCGCACCCGTGTGACTGGCCTCAGAGATAGCCTTCGTAGGCATATAACTCTGTGAAGTATAGTACTCCGTTGCCTGTCCGATGATAACTCCTGCTGCCAAGCCCGTGATGACCGAGAAGCTAACACCAAGCCAGTTCTCCAGTCCTAAGAGGTAGAGAATGAGGAAACTAACAGCCGCAATGAGTACAGCCGCCGTATTCGTACCAAGACCTAAAGCGTGGAGAAGGTCTTTCATCGTAGCTCCCTCCTTCGTTCTCACGAGGAAGATGCCAAAGAGACTAAGGAAGACACCGACTGCAGCGATGAGCATTGGCGCGATGACAGCCTTTAGTTGCATATCACCTGACGATGCTGCGAAGGCCGTTGCACCCAAGGCAGCTGTAGAGAGGATTGACCCACAATAGCTTTCGTATAGGTCGGCACCCATTCCAGCGACGTCGCCTACGTTGTCGCCCACGTTGTCGGCAATCGTAGCCGGGTTGCGTGGGTCGTCTTCAGGGATGTTTGCTTCCACCTTACCAACGAGGTCGGCCCCCACATCGGCAGCCTTCGTATAGATACCACCACCCACGCGAGCAAACAACGCCTGCGTCGAAGCGCCCATACCGAAGGTCAACATCGTAGTCGTGATAGTGATGAGCATCTCGCTTGTCGTCATCTTATCAGTATAGAACCAAGTGAGGACAATGAACCAGATGGCTATGTCTAACAAGCCTAATCCAACGACAACAAGACCCATGACAGCACCCGAACGAAAAGCAATCTTGAGTCCGTCGTTGAGTCCATTACGTGCTGCATTGGCCGTTCTGGCACTGGCGTAGGTGGCAGTCTTCATCCCGAAGAAGCCTGCAAGACCAGAGAAGAAACCTCCAGTTAGGAATGCGAACGGTACCCATTCATTCTGTGCATTGAAGCCGTAAGCCATGATTGCGAAGACAATCGCAAGGACAACAAAGACAATCAATACGACCTTGTACTGCTGTTTCAGGTAGGCCATAGCACCACGACGCACGTATTCAGCAATCTCAATCATGCGGGGTGTGCCCTCTTCAGACCTCATCATAGATTTGAAGAAATACCAGGCCATCCCCAAGGCGCACACCGATGCGATGGGAATAAGCCAAAAGACTTGTGGAATGTGTTCCATAATTCGAAGTTTTTAGGTTGTTGTTATAATAGATTCAAAGATGTCGCAAATATATAAAAAAATATTGATTGTCAAGTGATTTGGGGTAAAAAAGATAGGAGAAAATGCCACAGTAAAACTGAATGAAGTCCCAACTGGCCTCATGCCTGTCCCCGATCGGTCTCAGCACTGTTCCCAATCGGTCTCAGCACTGTCCCCAATCGGCCTCACCCCCAACCCCTCTCCGAATGGAGAGGGGCGTGATCACCGAGGCTACCCCTACTTCGCTGCTTGTTTCTTGATAGGGGTGTGCTGTTGATCCGAGCCCCTCTGTGGACAATCATTAACGCTTAACATTCAACACCTAACACCCACCAGAAGCCTCACCCCCAGCCCCTCTCCGAATGGAGAGGGGAGTAATCACCGAGATACCCCTGCATGTCCTCCAGATGTTCAGTGGCCCATCTCCTCCTATCACCAGGCCAATAGGGGTAACCTCACATACCACTCCCCTCTCCATTCGGAGAGGGGTTGGGGGTGAGGCCTCTGTGATATCTGTATGCCGGAGGCGTTCTGTGGGTTCAAAACTTTGCGCAAAAAGGTTCTGTTAAATCTGTGAGATCTGTGAGAGAAAAAACTCCCCAGCGACTTTCGCGGTTCCTATCTTATCGAGAGGGTGCGTACTATTTCTCACAGAAAAACACAGATGAGCAGAACACACAGGGCTCATAGAGAGAGGTTTGCCCTCCCTCGACCCCTGCCTTTCACCCCTCCGTGTCCTGCTGTTCAGACCTCCGAGACACTGCCTCGTAGCCCCCTTCCTCTCCATGCAACAAGTCTTCCCTGTCGTGAAAAATCATTACACATCATCAAACTAACTACCACAAGATAAGCAAAAATCATCATTTACAACCAAGCATATAACCCACAAGAAATCAACTAATTACATTTAGCATTTGAGTATATGCCCTCTTTGCTTGCAGAAGACGCCCTTCATGGGACAAGAAAGCCATGTTCTCGAACGTTGAAAGCCCTCTTCTTGCATCAAGCCCGGCCTTTCGATGAAAAGAGAGGGGTATGACAACTGAAATATCTTGACAATCCCTATTGAATGTTTAGCGTTTTACTCATCCAGAGGGTACGTTCTATTTCTCACAGAAAAACACAGATGAACAGAATACACAGGTTTCCACAGAGACATTAAGTCAACCGATTTCACAGAACTTTACAGCCAACGTTAGCTAATCATCAGCACCTAACACTCATCACCCAACACCCTTCTTTAGCAATAACGTTCTGTGAATTCTGTATGCCGGAGGCCTTCTGTGGGTTCGAAACAGTGCGCAAAAAGGTTCTGTTAAATCTGTGAGTTCTGTGAGAGAAAAAATGTTTTTTGTGAGAGATAGAACTCCACACACGACTCCTCAATGTTCATTTTCTCACAGAAAAACACAGATGAACAGAATACACAGGTTTCCACAGAGACATTAAGTCAACCGATTTCACAGAACCTTACAGCCAACGTTAGCTAATCATCAGCACCTAACACTCATCACCCAACACCCTTCTTTAGCTATAACGCTCTGTGAACTCTGTATGCCGGAGGCCTTCTGTGGGCTCGAAACTGTGCGCCAAAAAGCTCCGTGAACTCTGTGACCTCTGTGAGAGAAAAAACTCCCCAGCAAGTTACATGCGTCTCATCTCATAGAGTGGGTGCGTTCTATTTCTCACAGAAAAACACAGAAGAACAGAACACACAGCATTCCACAGAGACATTAAGTCAACCGATTTCACAGAACTTTACAGCCAACGTTAGCTAATCATCAGCACCTAACACTCATCACCTAACACCCACCAAAGATAGTCATTAACACCCAACACTCAACAGCTAACACCCACCAAGGCTATTCATTAACACCTAACATTCAACACCTAACACCTACCAATCAACACCTACCACCCACCACTCAAGCCCTAACTTGGCTATATATAATAAGGAGTAGTTGATTAAGAATATTGAAGGATGACTATAATAGAATATGAGGGGAGCGTTAGTGGCTTACGTATTAGATATTAGCTGCCAGTTTGTTGAATATTTATAGGTGATATGAAGAGGGTTAACAAAGTTCGTGCGGAGTATTGGTGAAATAATAAGAGAGGGTAGGGAAGAATGTTGTAGTTGGTTGATAGTGTGCAAGATAGGGGTTTAGTAATAGCATAATAATAGTCGTCTCTCTCGAAGAGTAGGGAGAGTAATTTGGATAACTATATCGAGTTAATAGGGGTATCACGGTAATCACGCCCCTCTCCATTCGGAGAGGGGTTGGGGGTGAGGCTTCTGTTGGGTGTCGATGGTAGGCTGTTAGTGGGTTGTTAATCCTACATAAAACCTTGTTCTTTCAGCGTCTTTAGTAACACTTCCGAGATAGCTTCATTCGCCTCCTTAGTATATCTTAGGTCGGTGAACACCTGTGCGAGTGTCTCTTTATGGTTGATTTCCACAAAGTGTTTATTCTCTTCGAGTTGTTCCTTAGGAGTGTAGAACGTATCAATGCGGGCTGGAGTATAATCGTTGTAAGTCTCGTTATGGATGATACTATCGATAGGTAGGCGGTCGGTGAGGGGTGGGTTCTCATCGGGCCAACCGAGGGTGATGGTTGCAACAGGCATCACAAGGCGAGGCAGACCGAGCGTCTTAATAATCGACTGTGGGTTATAGATGGTTGTTCCTAAGAAACATGTACCTAATCCCTCCTCCTCGGCAAGGTTGCAGAAGGTCTGACAGTAGAGCAGCGCATCAGTAGCCGCATTGAGGAACGAAAGGAAATTGTCGTATCCAGGCATAGCCTTACGGTTCTCCGCCCAAAGCGTAGTACGACGGAAGTCAGCGCAGAACGTGAGAACAACTGGAGCCCCAGTTACCATCGGTTGATTAAAGTGAGCCGGTGCAAGTTGCGCCTTCTTCTCCGTCTCCCGAGTAATGACAACCGAGTAGAGCTGCAGGTTACCCATTGTAGGGGTACGTTCCGCCTTCTCCAACAAAGTTCTTACTAAATCCTCAGACACCTCCTTTGAGGTATATTTCCTTATAGTCTTTCTGTTATTAAACATTTCCATTTTAGATGATTTTAATGCTACAAAGTTAAGTAAATGTTTTCTATTTTGGAAAACAATTCGTAACTTCGCAGACGAAAAAAATCTAAAACAGCGATAATGACAACCAATCAAACTTACTCTTTCGACGAAGCCTTTCAAGCTACCTTAGCTTATTTCGGTGGCGACGAACTTGCTGCTCGAGTGTGGGTCAACAAGTATGCGATGAAAGATAGCTATGGTAACATCTACGAGAAGTCGCCAGAACAGATGCACTGGCGCATAGCTAACGAGATAGCACGTATTGAGCAGAAATATAAGAATCCATTGACGGCACAAGAGGTGTTCGACCTCTTAGACCATTTCAGATATATTATCCCAGCTGGCAGTCCGATGACTGGTATTGGTAACAACCATCAGGTGGCATCGCTCTCCAACTGTTTTGTCATCGGCTTAGACGGTAATGCCGATTCATACGGTGCTATCATGCGTATCGACGAAGAGCAGGTACAACTGATGAAGCGCCGTGGTGGCGTTGGTCATGACCTCTCCCACATCCGTCCGAAAGGTTCGCCAGTGAACAACTCAGCCCTGACCTCTACAGGTCTTGTCCCTTTCATGGAGCGTTATTCAAACAGTACACGTGAGGTGGCACAGGACGGTAGGCGTGGAGCCTTGATGCTTTCGGTAAGTATCAAACACCCCGATTCAGAGGCATTCATCGATGCCAAGATGGAAGAAGGTAAGGTGACAGGTGCCAATGTGTCTGTGAAGATAACCGACGAGTTCATGCAAGCCGTCGTTGAAGGTAAACCTTACGTACAGCAGTTCCCTATTGATAGCGATGAGCCAGCCGTTACCAAGGAGGTATCGGCCAAGGAGCTGTGGGAGAAGATAGTACATAACGCATGGAAGAGTGCCGAACCGGGCGTGCTGTTCTGGGACACGATAATTCGTGAGAGCATCCCCGACTGTTATGCAGACCTTGGTTTCCAGACCGTTTCAACAAACCCATGTGGAGAGATACCTCTCTGTCCTTACGATAGTTGTAGACTCTTGTCATTGAACCTCTACTCCTACGTTATCGACCCATTCACAGACCATGCACGCTTTGACAAAGAGTTGTTTGAACGTCATGCACAGCTCGCACAGCGACTTATGGACGACATCATCGACCTTGAAATGGAGAAGATAGACCTCATCCTAACGAAGATTAAGAGCGATCCACAGCAAGATGAGGTGAAGAGTGCAGAGTATCATCTCTGGGAGAAGATAAAGAAGAAGAGTTGTCTGGGTCGACGCACAGGAGTGGGTATCACGGCCGAGGGCGATATGATAGCTGCTATGGGCTTACGTTATGGAACGCAGGAAGCAACCGACTTCTCCGTTTCCATTCATCGTGCATTAGCCCTGAATGCTTATCGCTCATCAGTGACAATGGCACAGGAGCGTGGTGCCTTCGAGATATATGATGCTAAGCGTGAGGCGAACAATCCGTTTATTCTACGATTGAAGGAGGCCGATGCGCAGCTCTACGAGGATATGAAGAAGTATGGTCGTAGGAATATAGCCTGCTTGACGATAGCCCCTACGGGTACAACCTCGCTCATGACACAGACGACATCAGGTATCGAACCAGTCTTCATGCCTGTCTATAAGCGTCGTCGTAAGGTTAATCCTAATGATACAGACGTACATGTAGACTTCGTCGACGAGGTTGGCGATTCCTTTGAAGAGTACATTGTCTACCACCGTAAGTTCCTTACATGGATGGAGGTGAACGGGATTGACACACAAAAGAGGTATAGCCAAGAAGAAATAGACGAACTTGTGAAGCGCTCTCCTTATTATAAAGCAACGGCAAACGACGTCGACTGGCTGATGAAGGTGCGTATGCAAGGTGAGATACAGAAGTGGGTTGATCACTCTATATCCGTGACAGTGAACCTACCTAACCAAGTTGATGAGGCTCTGGTTAATAAGCTTTATGTCGAGGCATGGCGTAGTGGATGCAAGGGTTGCACCATCTATCGTGATGGAAGCCGTTCGGGTGTGATGATATCAGTGTCTAAGAAAGACAAGACCAAGGAGAACAAGCCTGCTGATGAGGAGAAGGCAAAGGACTTAAACTCTGCTGAAGAACATCACGAGCACATCTGCAATCATCCACAAGTCATTGAGGTGCGCCCAAAGGAACTGGAGTGTGATGTCGTGAGGTTCCAAAACAACAAAGAGAAATGGGTGGCCTTCGTAGGTTTGTTAGAGGGTTATCCCTACGAGATCTTCACGGGCTTGCAAGATGACGAGGAAGGTATTGCCCTTCCAAAGAGCGTTACAAAGGGTAAGATCATCAAGCAGACCGCAGAAGACGGTACACATCGTTACGACTTTCAGTTTGAGAACAAGCGTGGTTATAAGACCACTGTCGAGGGCTTATCAGAGAAGTTTAATCCAGAGTATTGGAACTATGCGAAGCTGATTTCTGGTGTCTTACGCTACAGGATGCCTATCGATCATGTCATCAAGCTCGTCGGCTCGCTGCAACTAAAGAGTGAAAGCATTAACACATGGAAGAATGGTGTGGAGCGCGCATTGAAGAAGTACGTCACTGATGGGACCAGTGCTTCAGGCTTAAAATGTCCTGTTTGTGGACAGGAGACCCTTGTCTATCAAGAAGGCTGCCTTATCTGCACCAACTGTGGGGCCTCACGTTGCGGATAGCACTCAGTATGAACCCAGAGGACAAAGGCCTTCTTTTGTCCTCACTTCTCGTAAGTAATGATGAAAATAATGACAAGTTACATTCTTCTGCAGGGTCTTCAATTCCATGCTCGTATAGGAGTAGGAGCGCAGGAGCGTGTTGTAGGTAATCTTTATGTTGTCGACCTCCGTATAGGCTATCCCTTTGCTAAGGCCATGGAGAGCGATGATGTCGCCGACACGCTGAACTATGCAACGGTGTTCGACATCGTTAGAGAAGTGATGAGTCGACCCGCCCGTCTGTTAGAGTCAGCCGCTGGTTCCCTTGTTAAAGAGCTGTCAGTCGCCTTCCCAGAGATAAGTAGTATCGACTTAAAGATAGTCAAGAAAAACCCACCCATGGGTGCTGATAGTGAAGGGGCAGGCGTTGAATTACACTTAATAAATGATAAAACCAAAGATTAGAGCCATGGTTTCCCACCGAAAAGCCGTATCTTTGTTCCCTAAAGAATTAAGTATGTTTAAGAAAATATCGCTTCTCTTTGTCTTCTTGGTCATGTTTGCTGGTCTTACATGGGCTGCAGACGGGCGTTTCACACTGGTTATCGACCCCGGTCATGGTGGTCATGATGCTGGTGCGATAGGTGCTATATCCAAAGAGAAGGACATCAACTTGAATATAGCCTTGGCTTTTGGGCGTTATGTAGAGCGTAATATGCCCGACGTCAATGTGATTTATACGCGTAAGAGCGATGTGTTCATTCCTTTACATCAGCGTGCTGATATAGCCAACAAAGCAAAGGCCGACCTGTTTGTATCGGTCCACACGAATTCTGTAGCCTCTGGTCGGTATGTGAAAGGGTTCCAAGTTTACACCTTAGGTATGCACCGTGCGAAGGACAACCTTGACGTGGCTAAGCGAGAGAACAGCGTTATCTCGATGGAGAAAGGCTATCAGCAGACCTATCAGGGCTTCGACCCTAACTCGTCAGAGAGCTATATCATGTTCGAGTTCATGCAGAATGCGAACATGGAAAGGAGTGTTGAGCTGGCAAGAATGATACAGAACGCTGTCTGCTCATCGGCTGGTCGTATCGACAAGGGTGTCCATCAGGCTGGTTTCCTTGTCCTTCGTGAGAGTTATATGCCGAGTTGTCTGATAGAGTTAGGCTTTATCACTGCTGCAGACGAGGAGGAGTATCTTAATTCACCAGAGGGTATTGATGCCATGGCGAGGGGTATCTACAATGCTTTCGTACAGTATAAGAACAAGTACGACACCCGCATCGTTGTCCCTTACCGCCCTGTTGAGAATAAGAAGATAGTCATCGATCGTGTCATCCCAACGGCCCCTGTCGACAAACCTCGTACTGTTGTGCCAACGGAGCGACGTCAGACTGTCTCACAGACTGAGAAGCCCCGTCGTATGAGTAAGGTGGAAGAGGCTAAGAAGCGGATATCGGCTGCTATCAAAGACCTCCTGCCGACGTGCGACGATCGTACTACAGCCCAGGCGAGCGTACCTGTGTTTAAGATACAGGTCATGGCCTCCAACAAACAGCTACGCGCTGGTAGTCCGCTGTTCCGAGGCCGCACAGACATCAACTGTACGCAAGAGGGCAATTATTATAAGTACACGGTAGGGTCAAGTACGAATTATAATGAGATAGCGCGCATGCGCAACAATCTATTAAAAGACTTCCCACAATCGTTTATAATTGCCTATAAAGACGGCTCACGAATGGATGTCAACCAAGCGATATCAGAGTTTCTAAGGAATAAAAAGAATAAGTAAAGTAAACAAGATATGAAGAAAGTATTTACGCCACAAGTAAAGATTGCCGTAGTAGCACTACTTGCGATCGTTGTATTGTTCTTTGGGATCCAGTTCCTGAAAGGTCTGTCTCTCTTCTCGAATGATGCGCATTATAGGATTAAGTTCAATGATATCACGGGCTTATCCACGTCTACTCCTGTCTACGCTCGCGGCTTTAAGGTCGGTGTAGTGCGTGATATCGACTACAACTATGATAAGTTAGGCGAGTCTATCACCGTTGATATCGACGTAGACAAGACCATGAAGGTGCCAGAAGGTACTACTGCTGAGATTATTAGCGACATCATGGGTAATGTGAAGGTAGTCTTGAAACTTGGCGACAGCAAGAAGTTGTTGGCTGCTAACGGGTGGATAGATGGGTGCATCAACGATGGTACTTTGGGCGACATAAAGGGTATGGTGCCTGCTATTCAGAAGATGTTACCTAAGGTAGACAGCATCCTTGGAAGCGTGAACAGCCTCCTTGCCGACCCAGCCCTGCGTACTTCGCTTCATAATGTGGAAGATATAACCACCAACCTCACCACCACCTCTCGCGAACTCAACCAACTGCTTGCACAAGCCAATGGTGCTTTGCCTACTGTGGTAGGGAAGGCTGGCCGAGTGATGGACAATGCCAACGGTGTAATGCTTAATGCTAACAAAGGCATAACAGAGGCTCGTGGGGCCATCCGTGGTGCTAACACGATGATGGGCAACCTTAATAATAAGGTGAATGAACTTGATATTGCGACGACAATGGCTAAGGTGAACGCTACTATCGACAATATGAACGCCTTTACAGCCAAGCTGAATAGCAACGAGGGAACATTAGGCTTAATGCTTAATGACGCTAATCTGTATAATAATCTGAATAATACAGTGCGCACAGCAGATAGTCTTTTGACCAATGTCAAGGCTCATCCAAAACGTTATGTACACTTCTCTCTATTCGGAAGAAAGGACAAGTAATTTAAATAAGGTCTAAATAGAACGGTCGATGTTTCACACACAAGGGATGCGTGTTGAAGCCTTTTGAGTATCAGCTTCTTCCCGTCTCCCTTGCTGTTGTTTCACTACTTGGGTCGTTTTCGTGGTTAGCAGTAGTAAAGTACTTGTTCTTCAAATACTTAGAAATACACAACTACGCTTATATGCTACCTGAGATACAAGATGACGCAAAGTCCACAAATATAACGTTTTACACCTTTTTATAATTAAGAGGCATAGAGTTAGCGATAGTTCTCTTTATAAATAAATTACTATCTTTGCACTATCAAATAATAAACAAGGGGTAGTTGGCATGCCAATACCCCATAGAAAGACATAGAAACGATAGACAACCAGTTATGAACGCGAGTCCTAAAACACTTTGGGATAGTTGTCTCCAGCTCATAAAGGAGAATGTGACCGAGCAGCAATTTGACACTTGGTTCCGTCCGATTGTACTCCAATCGTACAAGCCAGCATCAAAGACTTTGTTAGTGCAGGTCCCAAGTCAGTTCGTATATGAGTATCTGGAAGGACATTACGTAGACTTGCTACGTAAGGTCCTCACACGTGTTTTCGGACAGGGAGTACAGCTTACTTACCGCGTGATGGTTGACCAGGAAAATCACTTATCACAAGACTTAGAGCAGGACACCATCGAGGACGTGGCTTCACAACGCCCTACAGCAAGGGCTAACCAGAGCCCAACAGTGCTCGACACTGTACCACAGGACCTCGACTCACAACTCGACCCTCATAAGTCATTCAGCAACTATGTGGAAGGTGACAGTAATAAGCTACCTCGTTCTATCGGCCTTTCTATCGCAGAGCACCCTAACACAACGCAGTTTAACCCTATGTTCATCTATGGTCCATCGGGCTGCGGTAAGACCCACCTTATTAATGCTATCGGATTAAAAGCTAAGCAGCTTTATCCGCAGAAACGTGTGTTATATGTCTCTGCTCGCCTCTTTCAGGTGCAGTACACCGACTCTGTTCGACAGAACACTACCAACGACTTTATTAATTTCTATCAGACGATTGATGTCTTAATAGTCGATGACATACAGGAATGGGTTACTGCTACGAAGACACAAGACACCTTCTTCCATATCTTCAATCACCTCTTCCGCAACGGTAAACGAATTATCTTAGCAAGCGACCGACCACCTGTCGACCTTAAGGGAATGAACGACCGCCTGCTAACACGTTTCTCTTGTGGTCTGATAGCAGAGTTAGAAAAACCTAACGTACAGCTCTGTGTGGATATTCTCCATAGTAAGATAAAACGCGACGGACTCAATATACCAGAGGACGTGGTGCGCTTCATTGCCGAAACAGCTAATGGTAGCGTGCGCGATCTGCAGGGTGTTATCAACTCGCTCCTTGCTTACAGCGTTGTCTATAACAGTAATATTGATATGCGACTGGCTGAGCGTGTCATCAAGCGTGCCGTGAAGATTGATGATGAACCGCTGACCATCGATGATATCTTAGATAAGGTTTGCTCGCATTATAATGTTACGATGACAGCTGTCAACTCTCGTTCGCGTAAGAAAGACATAGTGATGGCACGCCAAGTGAGCATGTATATGGCACAGAAATACACTAAGATGCCTGCAAGCCGTATCGGTAAGCTGGTCGGAAACCGCGACCATAGCACCGTAATCCACAGTTGTTCGAAGATAGAAGACCGTCTGAAGGTTGACAAGGGATTCCATGCTGAGCTCGCAAGTATCGAAAACTCGTTTAAGTTAAAAGCATAAGGTATTAGTTTGAAAGTCTGCTGCATGGTCGTAGCAGGCTTTTTTTGTTCCTCTTGCTGAGGCTGAAATGATACTGTAAACGAGTGGTAGAGTGTGCAACCCCAGCTGGCTGCATGGGGCGGTGGTCGTGTTTTCTCTCATAGAGGACATTCTTTTTTCTCATAGAGGGTATTTTTTTCTCTCACAGAGCGCACAGAGTTCACTGAGCGTTTAGGCGCACATTTTGAGCACACAAGATAGTGGCCCCTCCCCCAACCCCTCCCCCGTAGGGAGGGGAGTAGTATGTGAGGTTACCCCTATAGTCCTGCTAATTTAAGGAGAAAAAATGCTATACGTACACCGAACATACAGGGGTAACCTCGGTGATCACTCCCCTCTCCATTCGGAGAGGGGTTGGGGGTGAGGCTGCAAAGGCCCTTGCGGGCAACCGAAAGCACAGAGCGTTACAACCAACGTTAGCAGTAAATTCTGTGATATCTGTCGCCTGCCTGCAGGCGTTTGTGGGTTCCCCCTGTGAGCAGAAAGGCTTCTGTTCATCTGTGAAAATCTGTGAGAGATAAAATATCCAACGACTCTCTTGTGTACTAAACTCTGTGAGAGATGAAACACCCAACGAACCTGTTACGCTCATGAAAAAACCTGACAAAAGTGCACGAAACCCCCCTTACGGCAAAAGAGTGATATGATTAAAAACCGAAACCGCAACTAACAAGATATCAATCACTTATAAACTCGATGCAAGAAGGGCCTTAGTAAGCATCAAGAAGGGCCTTCGCAACACCCAAGAAGGGCATGTTCTGCAGGCAAGAAGGGCGTCCGCTTGAAGCAAGAAGGGCGTACACTGACAGCGAGGGGACAAAAAATATTTACATACGTGGGCTGTTGTGACTTTGCGGATGGGCGTTAGGACTGCTGTAACTCTTGTGAGGTTATAGTGAATCCCAGCGTTGGAAGCAAAGAAGGACAGGCGACAAAATGAGTTTAATAAAGACAAAATAAGACAATGAAAACGTTTGATTTCCATTATTCCGTTCGTGAAGTAGACGGAAAAGAGTTTGAGTTAATTGAGTGCTCTACGTGGCCTCGCCTTAATGTACAAGTGTTGCACACCACGCCAGAACGCTTCGAAGCAGACTTGAAGGAGGTGAAGAACCGTTCGCTCTGTGGCTATTCTCTGCAAGATAAGACTTTTATCTTGAAGCATGCGGGCGGCGAGGGCAATGGTGAACTGACGCAAGCTAATATCGACGAAATCTGTGATGGCATGCAAGCTATCATGCAAGCCGCTGTGAAATGGTGGATTCAGAATAGAAAGAAGCTCACCACCTCGGAGAAAGAATAGGATGGGTGGTCTCTTTCCCCAGTCCTCCTCTCGCCTTTCCCATGGCCTAACGCTATGAGAGAGGACTACATTCAATCGCTTGACGGTGGGCAGTATTGATAGTTATCGCACACGGACAGACAGCTAAAACATAATAATTAATAGATACGAATATGTCATTTACTTGGGTTCCTTACTACAAAGAGTTTGCAGAGAAACTCCTTCAATATCAAGAGAATAGGACGAACTTGTGCCGTTTAATATATGATCACGAAGACGAACTATTAATCAATTACCTCCACGACGAGGGGGGTAAGGATGATAAAATTACTGATATCGATCCGTTTACGACCTTTGGATTGTTCAACAGAGGGATTAGTATGAAGAATAGAGTTTCTTCGGCTGCGTTGTTCAAACGGTTATTGAATATCTCAGCCGATGTTCCAAGCGATTTTGATGGTGTTCCTCTCCTTAATAATCAAAAGTCTCATTTCTTCGGGTTTAGGCCGGATAGGAAGTCAGATGACATTGAAAACCTTTGGAGACTATTTGTAAAAGTAGTCAAGAAAGAGGACTTTGAAAACGAATACAATGCGCTTTTAGGGCAGTTTCTGATAGGTGTAAATATCACGATGGCTTTGTTCTGGGTTCGACCAGAAGACTTCTTGGCTTTTGATAGTTCGAATAGAGCATATATGAAAGCGCGGTATGGTATTGTCTTACCTAATAGAGCACCTGCGTATTCAGCGTATATGAGCATACTTAATGATATTAAGAAGAAGATGAAAGAAGGCGTTATAAAGGAAAAAACATTCTGTGAACTGTCTGCAAATGCGTATAATGGAGCCATGAATGGGGCAGGGCAGACTCGGTATGACGATATAGTCGGTATATGGAGACGGCGTAAGAACATTGTTTTGCACGGTGCACCGGGTACAGGTAAGACTTACGACATCCCAGAGTTGGCTGTGCGGCTGTGCGACCCAAGGTTTATGAGCAATGGACGGAGTAGGGAGGAGATAGTAAACAGATACAATCAGCTTAAGGACGATGGGCGCCTTACGTTCACTACCTTCCATCAGTCTTTAGACTATGAGGACTGGATTGAGGGATTGCGCCCTGTGGTGAACGAGACGAGTCAGGTGACCTATGAGATAGAGGACGGTGTGTTCAAGAGGCTTTGTGAGGCTGCCGAACGTTCTAAACTCGAGGGTAATCAGTACGGTATCAGTTCGGAGTCTGACGTTTGGAAGGTTTCGCTTAAACGGACAGGAGACAATGATGTGCGGAAAGACTGTATGGAGAATGACTATATCCGTATCGGTTGGGATGAGTATGGAACTGACATTTCAGACGAGACAGATGGTAGTAGTCGCAATGATAAGGGTAAGCAGATATTAGACGCCTATGTCAATAAGATGAAAGTAGGGGATATTGTAATGTCTTGTTATTCAAGTAAAGAGATAGATGCGATAGGTGTTATCACGGGTGAGTATCGGTATGATGAAAGCCTACCAGCCTATAAGCGTATCCGACCAGTACACTGGCTAATAAAAGGTAAGCGAGAGAATATCGTGGAGACAAACGGTGGTAAGGAGATGGTAGAGTCTACTGTCTATCGTTTGAAGTCGATACATGTCGAAGATGTAGAGGCCATCCTTGAGAAGTACGGAGTGTTTATAGAGCAGAAGGAGGACGATAAGCCCTACGTTATGGTTATTGATGAGCTAAATAGAGGGAACGTCTCAAAGGTGTTTGGTGAACTGATAACGCTGCTTGAAGCAGACAAACGAAAGGGGAGTAAGAATGAGGAAAGTGTGAAACTACCTTATTCTAAGAAGTCCTTTCACGTCCCTGATAATGTGTATCTGATAGCAACCATGAACACAGCCGACCGCTCTTTAGGGTCGTTAGATTATGCTATTCGACGTCGGTTTGCCTTTATTGCGGAGCGACCCATTGGTTTAGAGGACGACAGATTCAATGCTGAATTGTTTGAGAAGGTCAGCCGGTTGTTTGTTAAGAACTTTGATGCGTATAAAGCGAGTGGTTGGGATGCATCGATGCGACTCCTTCCTGCCGACACACTAAGCGATGAGTATAGGCCAGAAGATGTCTGGATAGGGCATAGTTATTTCTTAATGCAAGACGAGGAGGGAGTTGACAATACCCGTGAACGTATCCTATATGAGCTTATCCCACTCTTAGAGGAGTATGTTCGGGACGGTGTCTTGACGGCTGATGCACAGGCGGTTATCGACGAACTGTATAAGCAGGCGACAGCGTAATGAGGGTTGTGCAACTTCAAGAACAGCTGTTGGAGAACACTTGTCTTCGGCAGTCGGAGTGTGAGGCTATCCTCCCCTGTATGGATGATGGGGCCGAGGTGGTGTGCACTGTCAGGCGAGATCGTGAGGAGAAGGAGCTTTGTCTTAGGCTAACACGTGAGTCAGATGCAGTCCGTGCTACCGGTTCTTACTTCGTTGGAGTAGACTGGATAAAGGAAGAGGAGGTGGCTGTGCAGGTCAGTCCTAAGCTGAATGATGGTTTTGAGATAGACTATGTTCGTATGCTAAACGAGGCGTTGACCGAGACAGACAACTACAAGCATCTGAAGGATTTACTGACAATTCATTTCGAGAAGCCGTCTATCCGTATCAGTCAGCAGCAAGACCTGTTGAGTATCTTCTTGATTACTGAGTATTTGAATATCCTTCATCGTATCGTGAGAAAGGGGCTGAAGAGGAGCTACTATAGGGTTGAAGAGACGTTAAATAATAAGGTTAAAGGACGCATACAGGTGGGTAGAACGATACAACGCAGTCTTGCGAAGGGTCGGATAACGGATAATGTATGTCGTTATCAGGTCTATGACATCGACTCACCAGAGAACAGAATACTCAAGAAAGCCCTTGCCTTTTGTAGAAAACAGGTGGGGGTGTATCGCAATGCACTTGACACAAGCGTCTTGGAGAGGAAGATAAGACAGATAAAACCTTATTTTGAGCGGGTGAGCGATGAGATAAGTGTCAAGTCAATGAGGACGTTTAAGGGTAATCCTGTGTACAAGGAATACTACACGGCAGTTGAGTATGCACAGTTGCTGTTGAGGCGCTTCAGTTATGACATTACCCTTGCTGGTAAGAAAGAGATAGACACACCGCCGTTCTGGATAGACATGAGTAAGCTCTTCGAACTATATGTATATAGTAAGCTAAGGGCGGTGTTTACAGGACGAAAGGAGGTTCAGTATCATGTAAAAGAGCGTCGTCAAGAGCTCGACTACCTCTTAAAGCCTACGGAGTGGGCCGAGCCCTACGTTGTCGATGCTAAGTATAAACCACGTTATGGGAAGCGTGGGGGCATAACCATCGACGATGCGAGGGAAGTAAGTGGTTATGCTCGGTTGAGTAGAGTCTATAGTGAGTTGGACTTGGACGCTGATGCGGTTGCTCCTATTAAGTGTTTAATCATCTATCCGGACCAAAAGCAAGAAGAGAGGTTCACCTTTACAAGGAAAGCTGAACCACAATTTGAAAAGGTGTCGGAGTATGTTCGATTCTATAAGGTAGGTATCAAGTTGCCTGTGATAGCCTCGAAGAATCCTTAAAAATTGTGGTTTTGGGGCTTTTGGGTGCCCGCTTTTTTAGGGTTGAATGCTTTATAAGGTTATTCAAAGCTTTATATTTTTTTGTATTGGAGGGTGTTGGGGAGGGCTTTGGGGTGATTGGTAATTTGTTGAGGGATAGGGCCTTATGAGCCTTATAGGCCTTATAAGGCTAATAAAACGACTTATATTATAGAGGACAAGAGCTTGTACTCGATTTTAGTCTCGCTTTTTCTTCGTAATATTGTACGTGAAAAAGAAAGATAAGAAACCTAAATCTTCGTAATTAAAAAAGAAGGTTTGAAGTGCCTAATGAGGCAAGATCTGAATTTAATAACCTTTTAATATAAGTCTTTATGGGATTAAAAACATTTACAAAGTCTATGTTATGTTGCGCACTCTACGTTGTTGGCGCATTAACCGCACATGCTGCTGACCGCTTGGTGATCGTTGGTGACGCTACATGGGGTGGGTGGAATCTTAGTCAGTCTACCGTTATGCAGAAGTCTGATGAGAACGCTGATGTCTTCAAGGCAACCGTTCATTTAGATGCAAATAAGGAGTTTAAGTTCCTTACCGAGCTTGGTTGGGGTAATTTAGAGTACCGTGCTGGTGCTGGCCCTGTCACCTTGCAGTCGGGTGTTGAGGCTCCGTTGGTGAGTAGCGAAGATGAGCCTATGGACGGCAAGTTCTTTGTTAGCGAGTCAGCCAACTATGATGTCGTATGTAACTTGGCCGAGAAGACGGTTGTCGTGACCAAGGCTACGTATCAAGCAACAGCCTTGAAGCACACTGCTTTATGGATGATTGGTAGTGCAACAAAGGGTGGTTGGAGTATCGGTGAAGGTACTGTGATGAAGCAAGATGCAACTAATCCTGCTAAGTTCTCAGCACGAACAGAATTGAAGGCGGGCGAGTTGAAGTTCGGTACGAATGTATATGCTGGTTTCGACCAGATGTTCTATCTGCGCGACGTGACCGATGAAGGGAAGATAGTCTTTGGTGGTAACGATAATAAATGGAACTTCACAGAGGAGGCTACATACGATGTTACGGTTGACGTTGCAGCGATGACTGTTTCGTTTACTAAGGTTGATCCAACCGCTATCAATGCTGTGGAGACGACGAGTGAAGCTCCTGCAAGCTATTACACCTTAGGTGGCATGCAGGTAGAGAAGCCCATTGCAGGTGTCTATGTAAAGCGTCAAGGCGGTAAGACAGTAAAGGTAATGATTAAACAAACTAATATATTCGGTACTACTCCACTAATCTAACTTACAAAAAGAAGGCCATATCGACATCTTTTAGGAGATGAAGATATGGCTCTTTTGGCTTGTAGAAAAAGGTTTGTTATACCTTATGCGTTCGGTAAAGGAGGTAGTCTCCATCCGCATGGACCGTAAACTCGCTCGACAAAGCTTCGTTCAGTGTTCCTTGCCATAGCTCGCTAAAGGGGTAGATGTCCCATTTTAGTCCGCTGCTGGATAACTCCTTGCAGGTAGCATTGAAGATACTGACTTGCTGACCGGGGTAGGAAGCAAAGCGCATGGAGCCCGATGCTGCTACAAAATAGCCATAGTCGGTAATCATAACAGGGTCGATAGCTAACTGCCGATAGTAGTAGAGCATGAGAGAAATGTTCCCTAAGGTGTGGTCCTCACGCTTCCCAGTCGCTCCGAGATAGCAGAAACGAGGACGAGTATGGGTTGATGCGTCCATCTTCAGGTGTGAACGAGCGAAGAGAGTGGCCTTGGTAAGGTCGTTAAACTCCTGCTCCGAGATAGGATGATAGATGTGTGCATAACGTTGCTTCAGCTCTTCAGAGAGTGAGTCGCCGTCACCGACCACCGCTGTTGGTGCTATCTCATAATCAAGGAGTTCCTCCAAAGCGCCGTCACAGACTATTAAGTTCTTCGCAGTACGTAGGATGCGAAGGGGCAGAACATGGTTGGGAAAGTCGCCAGCAGCCAGGATAACGGCTGAGAAGGGGCTGTGGGAAGGGACCTCCCCTAACCCCTCCGAAGGAGGGGAAAGCCTAACGGAGTGTTCGCTGGGGATGTATGGATGGTCGCTGGGAGCGTGTGGATGGTCGCTGGGGACGTAGGGGTACTCGCTTGGTATGTGTGGGTTGCGCCCTTCCTTATTGTTGTCTTTGTTGTTGATATTCATCTGTTTTAGTTTTATCTACTATTATCCTTCTCTTTCAAGGTACTTTATTAGCTTTTTATTGATTGTTCTTAATCATCGCTTTAAGCACTTGTATGCTGTTTCTTGATTGTTGTCAATCATTGCTTTAAGCACTTGTATGCGGTTTATTGATTGTAGTCAATCATTGCTTTAAGCCTCTTTTATACCACTATCGAGTGTTATAAATAGATGTAATAGCGTATAACAATCTTCATTAAATCTATATCTTTTGCTCCAATCAATGGTTATTATGTGGGGAGTCACAGGTGAGGTTTTGTCCCGTTAGGCTTCCCCTCCTTCGGAGGGGTTAGGGGAGGTCCCCATTAGCAGACCCTCTCGAGCGGTTGAGGGAGGCTGCCTCTCTCTTCCACTTAAAGTATCCCGCCACAGCGATAACGGCATAGAGAGCATAGAGGGCAGCGGTGAAAGGGATTCCTTTATATAGGTAGAGAGCAGCCAATTCGATGTCGACAACAATCCAGATCCACCATTGTTCGATGTATTTCTTTGCCAATGCCCATAGTCCGATGAAGCTGAGTGCATTGCCGAAGCTATCTAACACGGGGACTGTAGAGTTCGTGAAACGAACGAGGAGGAGGTAGAGTACGCCCCAGAGGAGGAAGAAGACAAGCAGTGAGGGGAGTATCAACCGCCGAGGAAAGTGTGTGATAGGAATTTCCTCCGCACCCTTCTTCCGTCCAAACTTCCAATACAAGAACCCATAGATGGCTGCCAATGTATAGTAGATCTGCATCCCAAAGTCGGCATACAGTCCTGCTTCGTAATAGACAAACATATAGATGACAGGCATGATAATACCCGTCAGCCAAAGCCATATACTCGCTTTGTATTCTTGATAGATGTAAATAAGGCCGACAAGGCAGCCCAGCATGTCTAATGTCATAAGTCTATAAGATAATGTAGTACGGCCACGGGGGGCACTAAACACCCTAAGGTCGGCCACTAAACTCCCCAGAGGCGGCCCCTCCCCCAGCCCCTCCCCCGTAGGGAGGGGAGTGATCACCGAGATACCCCTACTACTTAGCGATAGGCATCTACTAATTACTGATATACGTTCAAGGCCCTATTGTAGGATGATAAGTACTTAAAGCAGACTTTGCTTGCGGCTACTTCGCTTATAGAAAGTAGCGTTAAGCAGTCTGTGTGTCCTATCTCTTTGTTGTCGATAAGGGCCATCACTATTTTAATAGGATGTTTTTAGTTACCAATCCCTTCGTAAACAGTACATTACACGCCCCTCCCCTGCAGGGAAGAGAACGGGGGAGGAGCCAGTTGAGGAGGTTGGTGTCCTGATGTCTTAGAACTTCAGAGTAACACTCCCCATCATGTTAAAGCCCGCCATCGGTATGAATCCAATCTGCGTATAACGGTTCGCATTAGGATGACCGTCGTGGTCGAGGATGGAACTATACACCCATCCGCTGGCTGCATAATGGCGATTGAAGATGTTGTTGAGGTTCAGACCGAAGACTGCCTCCCTCATTCCTGCAATCAGTCGACTTGGGTGAAGGGTATAGCTGAGGTTGACGTTCGTCTGTGAATAGCATGGCAACGAACGTGTCCTATTCTCGGTATTGTCTAAATACTGGCGACTCACGAAGTTTGTATGCCATATTGCTTCAAGTCCTTTATAGTGGAGAGTGAGCATACCATTGAGGATAGCGGAAGGAGAGAAGGCCAAGGTAGAGTGGTTGTAATGTATCTTACGGAACGAAGACTCCCAGTCTACGCTTGCCATCTCATCAAAGTCTTTGATGATGTTACGGCTCAAAGCAGCATTACCCTCAACTGTCAACCATGACAGAGGGCTCCATCCTGCCTCCAGCTCAGCTCCCATACGATAGCTGTCCTTGATGTTCGTTGTCAGATTCTCGCCTATATCACTCTGCGCACCCGTCTGTACAAACTGGTTGTTATAGTCCATGTAATAGAGATTAACGCCTGCTCTCCAGTTGTGACCATTGTATTGATAGCCCATCTCAATATCCATCATGCGTTCTGGCGATGGTGCAGGATAACTACCATTATTGGTGAAGTTGTTGCGTTCAGGCTCTCGGTTAGCGTATGCAATAGATGCGTAAGCCTTATGGTCAGCACGGTAGTAGCTTACACCTGCCTTCGGATTGACAAAGTCATAACGCTCGCTGATGTCTAAGAGCTGGTTCTTGTAGCCATTAGCCACCTTATAGAAACGGTCGTTCTGACCATCGGTCATATACTCCACATGGCGTATCTGCAGGTCCATAAACACGTTCCAGTAGTCTGCAAAATTATATTTTGCCTTGAAGAAGCCGCTGTAGTCATACTTATGAGCCTCGGAGTCATAGTACTTATAGTCCTTGCCACCTGTGCGATACATCGCATCTGCCTCCTCATTCTTTATATAAGTAAGGTAGCCAAAGTGGCTGCCACGGAACTGCTGAAGGTTCAGTCCGCCCATTACATCCCAACTTTCGTCCTTGTAATTACTTGTGTAGACAATGCCGTAGGTGTGCTGTGACAATCCTTTCAGGCGTACGAAGTCACTCTTCTTGACGAAGTTACCATTGCTATCGGTGAACGTCAAGCCGAATTTAGCAAACTTTGTCTTAGGCTTAAGTTCGCTGTAATAACCGTAGCCGTAGGTGTAGTGCAGTGTTATGTTGTGACTCCAGTGCTCAGAAGGATGGAAAGCAAACGACAAGAGGTTATGGTTCTGATAGAAATTATCTGTTGTCTTGTTCCAGAAAGAGCCGTCGCGCATGGTGTAACGTGCCGTCTCGTAGTTGCCATTCCCATCCTTAACAAAGGCCCCGTTAGCATCGGTCAGTAGGTATTCATAGAGCTGGTTGAACTTGCCCAAACCTCTCTCATACATATCTTTATAGGTGGTGATGCCTGTCTTAGAGCCGTAGGTGCCATCCATCAGACTAAGGTCATTGCTGCCCGTAACGACTCCGTTCCATGCTTGACCAGTCTTTTCGAAGTTGCCAATGTTCTTATAACTGATGCGGAAGTTATCGCCCAACCATGTTAATCCACCATAGTAAGACCCCGACCGACCGCTCGTGCCGTGAACATATCCGTCTGTGGCGGTCTCATGATAGGCCCCATCGAAGACAAGATGATTAAAGAGAAGACCCGTAGAGAACTTTACACCAGTGTTATACGTATGGTAAGAACCGTAGGAACCGCTCACCTCAACACTCGGTTTCGTGCTCGGTGCACTTGTAGCCAATGACACCGAACCACCGAAAGCACCGTCGCCATTGGTAGAAGTACCGATACCACGCTGTATCTGTACGCTACTCATCAGGGATGCGTAGGAGTTCATATTTGCCCAGAACACCGTCTGGTCCTCTGGAGAGTTGAGTGCCACACCGTCTAAGGTGATGTTGATACGGCTACCCGCAGCACCTCGGATGCGCATTGCTGCCGTACCCGTTCCGAGTCCGTTCTCGCCCCAAGCCAGTACGCCCGGCGTCTGTGAGAGAAGGAAAGGTAGCTCGCGTCCACTCTTCGAGAAGGCTTCAAGCTCTGCTTTTTTGATGTTAGATACAGCGTACGGAGCACTCTTCGGCGCACGAACACCTGCCACAACGACCTCGTCGAGATGCTGTTGTTTCAGCGTGTCTGTCACAGTCTGTGCCCTTAATGACGCTACACACGTAAGTGCAGCAGTAAATAGGATAGTTCTTTTCATATCCCAGGTTGATGATTGAAGATAATAGTTAAAGGGGGAATCTCCCTACGACGGCATTATCCGTATCAGGTCAATGGGTATAATCTCAGCAAGCCCAAACAGGCAAGCACCCCTTAGTTTCCATTCTGAAAACCGATGCAAAAGTAATAATATATTATCAAACAGCCAAGAGTAAACTGTATAAATATCGTGCGAGGGTGGTTTTATTCGCTCTTCTCTGGCTGTTTCTTTCCCCAAGGAGGGGTGTTGGGTGATGGGTGTTAGGTGATGATGATTAGTTAAGGAGGGGTGTTGGGTGATGGGTGTTAGGTGATAATGATTAGTTAACGTTGGCTGTAAGGTTCTGTGAAATCGGTTGACTTAATGTCTCTGTGGGCCTTTGTGTGTTCTGTTCTTCTGTGTAAATCTGTGAGAAAAAGAACGCACCCTCTCTAAAAGATGAGACACATGTGACTCGCTGGGGAGTTTTATCTCTCACAGAGCGCACAGAGTTCACGGAGCATTTTTGCGCACAGTTTCGAACCCATAAGAGAGTGGCCCCTCCCCCAACCCCTCCCCCGCAGGGAGGGGCGTGATATGTGAGGTTACCCCTACAAGACCGCCATTAAGGGACATAACGAAGTCTATATCCTTCTTATAGGGGTATCTCGGTGATTACTCCCCTTCCCTTCGGGGGAGGGGACGGGGGAGGGGCCAGTTTTTCTCTGCGTGCTCCCCCTGTTAGCAGAAAGGCCTCTGTTCATCTGTGAAAATCTGTGAGAGATAAAATTTCCAACGAGCCTCTTGCGTTCTTTCTCTCACAGAGTTACACAGAAGAACAGAACGTACAAGGGTGCACAGCCCCATTAAGACACAAGCAGCGAAGTAGGGGTAACCTCGGTGATCACGCCCCTCCCTTCGGGGGAGGGGAAGGGGCCGCTAACCAATAGGGGTAACCTCGGTGATCACTCCCCTCTCCATTCGGAGAGGGGCTGGGGGTGAGGCTTCTGGTAGGCGTGGGTGTGTAAAGAAAATTCCAACCACGAAAGAAAAAAGGCGTTAGTTAGCTTGTAGAGGACGCCTTTCTTGCTCGTTGAAGAGGCCCTTCTTGCTCATAGAAGAGGCTCTTCTGGAAGACAGTAAGGCATCTTCTGCTTTGCTATTCATAACTCGCTGATTTCCTTGTGGATATAGATTTGTTTCGTGCGCAGTCTTTTCTTTGTTTTAGATAATTCACCTCTAAATATGTAAAGATATTTCTAAACTTGTCAGACAAGTGCTGCGAACGCCGATAACGTTGTGCAAATAAATCAAAGATTATTTGTAATTCTTCGGATAAAAACACTATCTTTGCAATAGACTATTAGTGCTTTTGATTTTTAGTAAATAATTACTTAATGCTATAATAAAACTATTCATAGAATATAGACAGACATGGCTGCAATGAATGACGAGGTTAAGGAGTGGGCAGAAAAGCTCCTTACGTCAACGACAACTACCCCTTGAGACTATAAACGCTTGCTGGAATGTTAGTTGACAGGGTGGTTGTAAGACTTTGATATGCGGTCCTTTAGGAAGGTATAGTCCGTCAGCAGTCTGTATTACCTCGCTTATGTAGAGGAATAAGTAGGTTTACCTATACAAATAAGTAAGATGAACAGAGGGATAGTCTACGACGAATAATGACAATAAAGTATTAACGATTAAGAGAAGGAAAATATGAGAACCATTACAGACGAACATTTACAGGCTTATCAAGAAGGAGGATGTTTACAGAAATTATTCGATGTCATCAAGGAGGACCCAGAGCTTTCTTTTGAAATCAGAATGAACAACAAGGTTATGATATACTATCATAAGGATAGAATCTTGACGATAAGTTACTGTAAAGGGAAGCCTTCGATAGACATCTTATCAGAGAAATATTACAAGAACGCTACGCCACCTTCAGTCTCTTTCGAGGATGGAGATTTGATACAGACACTAAGAGATAAGAGTCAGTTAAGGCAATACTTTAGAGAAGCTAAGCGGCTGGTCGGTAGTTACAAAGAGGGGGAGGAGTTTGAGGTTCAGCAGAATATCGCTTTGGGAAACCGTAGTTTTAGCAACAGATTCGTTGTTGTAGATATGGAGTGGCAGCTCCCACAGTCGGATATCAAGAAAGAGGAAAGAATAATCAAGACGAGATTTGACCTCGTCGTGGTTGATACGAAGAGAAACGAAAGGGGTGAGAATGATGTTTATCTTGGTGAATTAAAGGTGGGAATGGGAGCGACAGGAGGTAAGTCGGGGATAGTCGCCCATATAGAAAAGACTAACGAAATTATGAAAAGTCCCAAGGCTTGTGCCGTTCTAAGGGCGGATGTGGAACGTATCATCCGTCAGAAGGCAGCGTTAGGACTGTTAGAGGGCGATTATGCAGGGTTGAACTTGTCGGCTACACCACGTATGATGCTCATTCTTGCATATCGAGGAAATAAGGAAAAGAACGCTTTGAAAGTGCAAGAAAAGAATGCAAAAGATGAAGCAAGAAAGCAGAATATGGTAGAACCTCTGGTTATTTGGCATAAGGCACTAATAACTTTGAAAGTATGATGAAGATAAAAATACATAGAGGACTTGACCAGATAGGAGGTTGCATAACCGAGATATGGACAGAGTCGTCCAGAGTCTTCATTGACTTTGGGCAGAATCTGCCAGGCAATGGAAAGCCAACAACTCCTGAAGAAGACGCTCTTATGGTTGCTGATATTGTCGAGAATAATGAGAAAGAACACCAGGCAGTATTCTATACGCATGCTCACGAAGACCATGTAGGTTTGTTTCCATATATCCCATTTGACCAGTTTATTAGCGAAGGAGGTAAGGACCTTTTACTTATAAAATATAAGACTCTGCTGGAGGGAAACGAGATAGCAAGAGAAAAGTGTGGTAAGCAGCGGGTGCCCGATAGGTCAGAAGAGGAACGACTTGAGGAGTGCTGTCGCAGAACAAAGACACTCATAGACAAGTTAGAGACGTTCAGAACTTGGAAGCGAACAGGACGTGGGGATTATCCTAAGCCTATAATGGTAGGGAATATTAGGATAACTCCTTTCTTCTGCTGCCATAGTATATATGATGCACACATGTTTCTCATTGAAGCCGAAGGGCAACGTTTCTGGCATACAGGCGATTATCGTGGACATGGCTACATGAGTAAAGGACAGTTTCTCATGCTGAGAAAATACGCAACAAACATTGATGTGCTGATTACAGAGGGTACGATGCTAAGCCGAGAAGACAAAGCTATTAGTGAGTATAGGGTGTCGATGGAGATGATAGATGTGATGCAAGCCTTCAAGTATGTCTTTGTTTTGGCCTCAGCCACGGATATAGAACGATTAGGAAGTATAAATCATGCGACCAAGAAGACGAAGAAACCTTTGTGTATTATGTCCTTGTTTATGAAAAGAACGATGGAGCTCTTTACTGAGCGAGAGGGCAATCTGGGGAGGGGTCTGTTCTCCTTTTCACCGCTATTTTATACTGATAGACTGTATAACAAACTGAGAGATAAAGGCTTTACGATGGTTGTAGGACCGTCACAGGGCGACAAGGTAAAGGCTCTTCTCAACCGACTTCCACAAGAGGAGACTATCCTCATCTACTCTTCTTGGAATGGATACTACATGAGAGAGGAGCAGGTGAGGGCAAACGCAAACTACAAGGAGTTTCGAGAGATGTTCCATAACGTTGTGGATATACATACTTCTGGACATGTGGATAGAGATGCGATAAAGAAAGTTATCGGTATGATGCATCCAAAGGAGGTTATTTGTATTCACAAGGAAGCTGACGCGAGGTTGTAAGAAGAGGCTTGCGACGATGATAAACTATTATTATCTATTATATTAAACGACTACGACACGACGATGAGAATACTTCAAATCTCAGATACACACAACCGACATCAACAGTTGACCAGTATGCCTACAGCCGATGTTCTTATCCATTGCGGTGACTTCACCGATATGGGTACGGAAGAGGAAGTGCTCGACTTTCTGAATTGGTATATCTCTCTACCTTATTTGCACAAGATATTCATTGTTGGTAACCACGACCTTTGCTTGTGGGAAGCAGATGGGATAGAAGACTTGCCAGATAATGTTCATTTTCTTCAAGACCGTGGGTGTGAGATAGAGGGCGTCAAGTTCTTTGGCTTAGGATATAATCATTCAGAGGGCTTGATACCCAAGGGTATAGACGTTCTTGTGACCCATGAACCGCCAATCATGATATTGGACGAAAGCAACAACACGCATTGGGGGAATAGTCCTCTTCGTAGTCAGGTGATGAGAACGAAACCTAAATATCATCTGTTTGGGCATGTTCATTCTGCTTACGGGATTGAGAAACAAGAGGACATAGTGTTTTCAAATGGCTCTTCCCTTGATGACTATTATGAAGTTTGCCATAGTCCTCGTATGATTACATTGTGATCATGAGCTTTTTATAGTATGGTTAATTCGTTTCTCCATATAAAGTATTATCTTTGTGGACGGGTGTCACATAGATTAAAGTTACCAAAGAAGATAATTGTTAAAATATATCTAATTGAAAATAAAGAAGTTACCTTGTTGGTAAAAGTAAATAGGTAACGATTTAGGAACGAGCGAGCTACTTGGCTTCGCTGTTTTCTGCCTAACAAAGAACGTATGTTTACCTTTATCTGCAATTCTTTTCATTATCTGCTTGGTTGATTTCCAAGAGTGAAATTATGAAGAGAAAGAGTAGTATGATAAGCACATGGTAATTTTGACAGAAACCTGCCACAAGGCATTTCATTTGGAAAACAGAGCTAGCACACTGAGTGGCTACACAATGGTGGTGTGTGTAAGCTGCTTAATATCAGCAAGCGTACCTTGCAGCACTATCGGGATACAGGCGTGCTGCCATTCTCCCAAATCGGGCACAAGTGCTATAACAAGCGTGAGGATGTGGGCCGATTATTGGAAACCAAATCAGTGAAATCAAACACAGACAAATCCAAGAACAACAAATAAGACAAGAGAACGATGGAATAGGTAAGAGATTTGAACATGAAGGCTGACGATATGCAGATGGTGCTGTCTGCTATCAGCAGTGTAAGTAGAAGGATAAAGGAAGTGGCGCAGACACACAAGCCACTCTTCGGAGATGAGCATTTCCTGACAGGCAAGGAAGTGTGCGAACGGCTGTATATCAGACCCCGTACCCTGCAGGACTATAGGGAAAGGAGAATTATCCCCTACACGCAGTTTGCAGGGAAGATACTTTATTAGGCTTCGGATTTGGAAAGGTTGTTGGAGGATAACTATAAGGAGTAGCAACATGTTATCTCCTGAATATGTTATAAAATCTAAAATAATCAACAATATGATTGATTATTACACTTTTGTGTAATGCATATATGTTTTATTACATCTACTTTTGCCTAAAATCATTATTTTATTATGGAAAAAAGATACAGCAGAAACAGGCTCTATGTGAGCGAAAGGGAACAAAGCGTCATCAAGGAATATAAGATATTCCTTGGTGGTGCAGGTATTGGCAGTATTATCTCAGAATGCGCTTTAAGATTTGGTTTCGAACATATCACCATCGTTGATGGCGACAAGGTGGAGGAAAGCAACCTTAATAGGCAGAATTATACAGAGAATGACATTGGCAGATACAAGGCGGAATGTTTGGCTGAGCGTTTGCTAAGCATCAATCCTGATGCACAGATAGATTTCCATACAGAGTTTTTGACTCCTGATAACATTGAGAAATTATTGAATGAGCATGATGTGGCTATCAATGCATTGGACTTTAAGGATAAAACTCCATTCGTCTTTGATGAAATATGCAAAGAAAGAAAAATCCCAGTACTGCACCCATACAACTTTGGTTGG
>QWCO01000064.1_pt1 | contig 57119 bp, 21 predicted proteins | sample 1972611 | NCBI WGS metagenome assembly QWCO01 (sample SAMN09866706, study PRJNA288562) | Human oral metagenome isolate term1_saliva, whole genome shotgun sequencing... | reverse complement strand
AGAAATCGGTCAAGAACTCCTTGCTATCGTTGATAATGGTGGACGTGTTCAAAATACCTTGATTGACCATCCCGTTTATGGAGAAATCGAAACCTTGCTTAAACTGTCTTGTCGCAGAGATGTGCAACATTTTCTAGAACAAGTCGAGCATTCTGACTTTAGACCCCTATCTGAATTGACAGATGGTGTCCATTACCACCTAGTCGAAGCCGAAACACAACAAGACCTCCACTATATCGAAGAGGCCTTGGATCAGCTAGGTTATTTAGTAAAGGATTAGAAAATTTTCTTTTCCCAATCGTCTTCTGTACGGCGAGGGTAGAAAAATTCAGATTTGTCCGGAGCTTCCATCATCTCCATCAAGGGTAACATATCATAGGACAGATTCAAGTTTGGAATCTGGTCTTTTTGCACCCAAGAAACTTCTCCTTCATCTGAAGAGCGAAGGGTACCAGAGAACTCAGTTTTCTTATAACAAACGACAATATAGCGCCCACCTGTATCCAGAGGCCAATTTTTAATACCGACAAGTTGAGGATTTGGGATAGTCAACCCTGTTTCTTCATATATTTCACGAATGACAGACTCTGCGAAAGACTCGCCATTTTCTACATGGCCCTCTTATGTCAAACAAATGACACTATTTTCTCTAATTCATTTCTACCTAATTATAGCACATTTCTTCTTATTTAAGTTGTCAAATTAAGTTAGACTTTTCAAGTAACTCAGAAAAACTTGGTAGGGTGATTGATAATTCAATGATTTCCTAGGAATTCTATTTCTTTTATCATCTATAGCTGATAAATAATTTTGAGAAATAGTAGTAAAATCCATTTGTTTCGGTAATCCATTTCGTATTAATAAGCCACTAGAATGTTCATTGAGACCTCGTTGACCAGGACATCCTGGATCCGCAAAGAAAATATCAATGTCATGTGCATTCGAAATAGACTTCCAGTTAGAAAATTCTTTTCCACAATCAAAAGTTATCGACTTAAAGAGATGACTGGGAACTTGAGACAACCATTGATTGATGGAGGCCTCAATATCACTTGCTTTGAGTCCATTGGTTTTCAGTGTGATGATGGCTTTTGAGAGGCATTCTACTAATGTAATGACTGCACTTTTGTGTTTTTCTCCCACAATGGTATCCCCTTCTAGATGACCGAATTCCGTCTTAAAATTAGGATAACTGTCTGCTCTCTCACGTAAATCTCTGCGCAAGGCTTGTTTTCCTCGTTTTTCGCTATGACCATTTGGTTTTCTTTTGCCTTTCCAAGGGAGGTCCTCTTTCTTTAGAATACCACGGTCTGCTAGTCGATAAAGAGTTCTCATAGAACAAGAAATTCTATCTGGATAAGCTCCCTTAATGACACCAAGGTTCCATCTTAGATCTAAATGAGTTTGAATAAAGTTTTTTTCTGCTTGCGAAAGACTTGTTTTATTCCTGCCACAGCGTTTCTTATTGATTTTATATCGGTTATAGTAATCATAAGCAGAGTGCGCCTCCTTCAGATAGTTGATGACATTGTAGATGTTCTGTTTTGATCTGCCAAGTGAAGTCACAATATCTGAAACTGTTATGTTTTCTTGATAGTAAGCCTCTATCATTACAAGCTCGTTTGTGGTAAGATGAGTATAGGTCATTTATGTTAGTTCCTTTCAGACAAATGTGGTGTTTATCTGAGCCTAACATAGATGGCTTTTTTTGTCTAGCTTAATTTTACAAATTGGGTTACTAAGAAAGAGGCCTGTTAAACAAGTCTCCTCCCTAACTATTTATAAATCACTTTGAAAAAGCCTAGGCAGTCCACCACGATTTTTTCTACATACCTTTCTATCAATTCTTGTGTCAAACTATTATCTATCGGTAATTGTAGGCTCTCTCCTGCTTGCAGACTTTCTTCTAACTCAACGATTTCCTTATCAATAACTTGCTTCTTACTGATATAAGCATCCCGACTCAGGTTATTTTCCTTATAGTCCTGAAAACAGGATAATTTTTGTGCTTTCAAACACTCAATCTCTCGAAGGACATTAACTTTTGATTGTTTAGGACGAATAGTCTCTAACCTAGGAGCTAAGCTCTTCATAATCTCTTGTTCAATTTTATCCGAACGATAATATTTCATTTCATCACCCTGATTTTTACAATGTAAACAGTAAAAATAATGACGTTGGTTACGGTTTCCCTGAAATAATAAACGATGTTCACAATGCTCACAAAACACTAATCCTCGTAACAGTCTTTGTACTGACTCATGATTTGGCTTCTTTTTGACTTTGCCAGTAATCCTTGATTTTAAAGCTTGTTGAGCCTGTTCAAACATTTCTATTGGTATAATTGCCTCGTGATTGTTCTCAATTCGTTCCCATTCTGATTCAGGTCTCTTGTAATGTTTGCCATTGATATAGGTTCTCGTATTAAAGAGATAGGTCCCTTTATAGGCTTCATTTTTTAAAATCTGTCGGACACTTGTTTTTGTCCATACATTTCTTGTCTGTTCAGTAGTCAAATGATAGACTTTTGATACCTCGCTTGACTAACCTGCATCTTTCGTTCAGCTGGAGTAATCGTCTTCTCTTCGTTGAGCAACCTAGCTATGCACTGAGTTCCCAGTCCTTCAATACACAATTGAAAAATACGTCTCACAATCGAAGCGATTTCTTAATCAATGATAATTATAAATCGTTCCTCCGGATCCTTCAGATAACCAAACGGAGGTAGCCAGCTCATATTTTCCCCTGAGCGTTTCATGGTATTCATGGCACTTTTAACTTTTTCAGAGACGTCTTTGGCATAAAAATTATTGAGCAGATTTCTAAAGGATACATCAATCTCCAAACCATTATTTTCAGATGTCAAACTATCATATTGATCATTTAAAGCAATGAATCGGACACCTAGAAAAGGGAATACGTTCTCCAGATAGTTCCCCAATTCCAAATAATCACGCATAAAGCGAGATGGGTCTTTGACAATAATTGCACAAATCTCTCCAGATTTAACCTTATCCATCAGACGCTGAAAGGCAGGTCGATTAAGGTTTGTTCCTGAAAAACCATCGTCCCAAACTCCAATCGCTGAAATGCCTGGAATTCAAATGAAGCATCTAAAAAAAGAATACAGTAAATAACGTTGATTGGTAATGGAATTACTCTCATCACGATCATAATCATCAACAGATAAGCGCATATACAAAGCAACTTTAGACATATCAATCACCACCTATCTGACAGTAAAATGTGACTGTGATATTCTTATCAACATCTACTTCAATACGTTCGATCAAAGCGCTTAATAGGTCTTCGGTTAAGACTATTTGTTGCTGCTCCTTGAAAAGATTCTTGAGCCAAAGCACTTGCCTCTGATACTCTACTTCCACTTGTCGTATCGATATATCACAGTTGGTGATTTCTGTTGATAGTGTTTCAATTTTTGTATATTTTTCAGATTTTTGCGCTAGATAGTCCGACTGGCTCTCCCTAAACAAGCTATAGGACGCATAAAGATCACCTAGCTCTACTCGCAGATGCATAATTGTCTGATGATGTCGAGTAGCTTGTTTTTGATAAGTGGCAATACACTGTTCTTTCTTTTTTTCTAAACTAGATAATAAGGTTTCGAAATTCCCTAGTCGTACCATTTCATCTTGAAGTATCCGTATCATCATCTTATCTAACATTTGTTCGCTAATATAAACGCTTTGCTTGTTGGATGTAGCCGTGTCATAAACATAATCCATAAAGTAGTAATAATCATAATCCGATTTCTTACCTGAAAAGTGCTTACAATAGCGATACATTTGAGTTGAACTACCTCGAGCATAAAGGAGTCCTTTATAACGGTTCGGAGTTTTTGGGATGGCTGATTTCCAGACATGCTTTCGATTTCGAAACAACGATACCATCTTATCATACTCATCTTGAGTGAGGTAGGATTCGTGTGCATACTCAAAGCGGACATACTCTTCTGCAGATAGATTCTTGTTGGTTTTTCGTTGCACAAGATGTCCTAGATAGACTGGATTTTGAACCAACCGAAGAAGATTAGGGCCTCTCCACATTTTCGTATCCTCCTCAGTTCGATATAATTGTCCTGTTCTCCTATAAGAAGTCGGAATGGCAATCTGTTGTTGATTCAGGTAATTCGTCACTTTAGACAGTGAGCTACCCTCTAATAATATTTTAAAGACCAAGTCTAAAATAGGTTTCACAAGTGGATCAATAGCAAGCTTTATCCCCTGTTCATGTTTTACTAGCTGATAGCCGTATGGAGCAAAACCACCGATGTAATATCCCTGACTGGCTTGATGGATGTTGTGAGCTGTGACATTTTTTGAAATGTCTTTTGAATATAAATCATTGACTAAGTTCTTAATTTCCACTTCAAAAAACTTCTTCTCTTCTAATCCATGGAGCGTATCCAATTGATCATTAATAGAGATAAATCGAACACCTAGGAATGGGAAGACTTTATCAATCAAACGTCCCATCTCAATGTAATCTCGTCCTAAACGAGATAAATCTCGAATCAAGATACAGTTGATAGATCCCTTCTTGATGTTCTCCATCATCTCTTGAAAGGCCGGACGGTTGAAATTGGTTCCTGAGTATTCATAATCCACATAACATTTGACGACGCTTAAGCCATGCTCTTTGGCAAAAGTCCGAGCAAGACTCTCTTGAGTGTCCAAGGATTGAGATTTGTTCCGCCAGGTTTCCGTCCGTTCTTTTGATAGACGAACATAAATCCCTGTTCGATAAGTCTGAATGGAAATTTCTTCTGTCACTTCTGAGCGATAACGCTGTTTCGTACGAGCCATTAGACCACCTCCCTTTTAACTTGAGCAAGATGCTGGAGGATTTCTAACTCTTTTATATCGTGGAATACCAGCGTTAGCTCCTGTTCCTCATGAATCTCAATTCGGTCTAGCAAGATCACTAGGGTCAGGCGACTTAGTTCTTCTTCCTCTTGTGAGTCACTTAATTCTTCTAACCATGCCTGCTTATGTTGGAGTTTGCCATAGAGGTCTTGCGCTACTTTTTTCTTTTGAACAATCGTATCGTCAATCCTTTTAAGCTTTTGGCAATAGCTTCGTTGAAACTCTTGATATTCTGCCTCATCGATCAACCCATCATCCAAATCCATATAGAGAGATTGAAGCAATTGTTCATATTTCTGACGCTCCGCAATCAAACTAGTAAAGTCAATCTCAAGGAACTGTTCTTTATCAAGATACTTGGGACTATGTTCAATCAAGCGAGACTTCCAATCAAGGTGTTGACGAACTAAGGTTGATACCACCTCAAGGAGTATTTCATATTTTATGGCATAACGGCTACACCCTTGTCCTTTATTATAACTACTACAAATATACTGAATGCTTGCCTTGTCTTTATAACGGTTCTTCCTCTGTAACATTTGAGCCTCACAAGCTCCACAAAACAACAAGCCTGCAAAGAGATTTGGCTTATCCTTGCCATACTTAACATCTCGAAGCAAGAGGTTATTGGCAATCTCAAAGGTGCTTTCTGAGATAATCTTCTCATGAGTACCTGCCACTCGTATCCAATCTTCAGGATTCACCTGAACTAAGCGTTGAGACTTGTAATTAAGCTTGATATGTTTCCCTTGTTCCAAATCTCCGATATAGACACGATTGGTTAGAATACGATTCACCATCTTAGTATCCCACTTATGAATGTAACTATAAAAGCCTTTAAAATTTTCTTGATTCGCTTTCTTGTATTGTACAGGTGTTTCAGCACCAATGTGATTTAGATAATTCGCTATTGCATTTGACGAGTAGCCTTTCAACTTCAAGGAAAAAATCTTTTCAATAATGGGACGAACAGCTTCATCTACAACCAAATGATTTCTTTGGTTTTCATCTTTTCGATAGCCGTACGGGGCAAATGCCCCAATAAATTCTCCCTTTTGTCTCTTGGCTTTCTGAGTACTACGGACTTTCATAGAAATATCTCGACAGTAACTATCATTAATAAGGCTTTTAATTGGCATCACTAAGTGGGTTTCATTCGTATCTGCTGTCAAACTATCATAATGATCGTTAACTGAGATAAACCGAACCCCCATAGCAGGAAAGATTCTCTGAATATACTTCCCCGTTTCAATATAGTCTCGCCCAAAGCGAGATAGATCTTTAACCAAAATAGTATCAATCGTTTTCTCATCAACCATCGTCATCATTCGGATAAAATCAGGACGATTAAAGGTTAGTCCACTAATGCCATCATCCACAAACTCTTCTAAGATTGTGATGTCATGCTTTCTAGCATAATCTCGTAAAAGTGAGCGTTGATTGATAATAGAGTTGCTTTCAACATTATCCCCATCATCTCGTGATAATCGTAAATAAATACATGCTTTTGTCATTGTCATCTCCTTAATCGACTATTAGGTGCTTACTGATTAAGGATTGAGGTTCTACTCTTTTATTCTACATAATTTACTAGAACTTGTCCGCTAAAAACTTAAATTTTTTCAAGTTTTTGTCCCAATAAATCATCTAGTATATCTGTTAGACTTAGTGGCTTATCCGTCACTTGAATCGTAACCTTATAGCCCTCAATCACAACTTTCGGTAATGACGCATCTGTGTTTGTTTTTTCCATATATAGTTAATTCCTTTACTTCAAAATTATGACCTCAGTGGGTAGAACTGGTTAAGTTCATCATGGGCGTCTCACCCGCTGTCCTTTTACGACGGCAGCCTGAACGTGCAGAAGTATCATTGTTCTTAATTTGTGTCTTGGCAAATAGAATACCATTCTATTTTATAGCTGATTATTGTCGCTCATATCATGGCGAATCAAGCTAAATTGCTCAACAAGTAAGAAAGTCCCACCTTGGTCTATTCAGTTGTCAATGAACAAACAAGGAGAGACTATTTTAATCTTTTTATACGATAGGGGTTATCTGTAAGTCCTAATATATAATCTGTACTAACATCATAGAAGAATGAAAGTTTAACTAAAATCCCTGCTGTTAGACTGCGTTCCCCTCTCTCGATTTTGGCATATGCTGAATGACTATAATCTAAGAAAACTGCTATTTGCTCCTGAGTAAAATCGTTATCTTCTCTCAAATCTTTTAAACGTCTATACATCAAGTCATCTCCTATAGATAGTATAGGTTATAATTAGATAATCCGATATAAATTGTCCTATTTGAACAGTTAGATATGTAATTTTCTAACATCTATAAGCTATATTTAAATATTTGAGCAAGATTTTTTAATGAACATTAGCCAGTAACTTACATAATTCAGAGCTATATGTAGCAGTATTTCCGTTGTATCATTTTACAGTAATTTATTAACACTTTAAATCGTTCCGGTAGTGTAAAACAAGTTGTGTAAACACAAAAAGGGATAAATCCGTTACAATAGTAGAGTTACGAAACATTACTAGAAAGAGATTTATTCCTATGACACAGTTTGCCACAGAATTGCTTAACTTCCTAGCCCATAAGCAAGATATTGATGAATTTTTCCGTTCTTCTCTTGAAACAGCTATGAATGACCTGCTTCAAGCAGAGTTATCAGCCTTTTTAGGGTATGAACCTTACGATAAAGTAGGCTATAATTCTGGGAATAGTCGTAATGGAATGTATTCACGGAAATTTGAAACCCAATATGAGACTGTTCAGTTGAGCATTCCTAGAGATCGTAATGGGAACTTTACCCCCATCTTTGATCCCTGCTTATGGGCGTCGAGATGACCACTTGGAAGAGATGGTTATCAAACTCTATCAAACCGGCGTAACAACTCGAGAAATTAGTGATATTATCAAGCGCACTATAGTCCTGCCACAATTTCTAATATCTCGAAAGCAACTCAGGAGAACGTCGCTGCTTTTCATGAGCGAAGTTTAGAAGCCAATTACTTTGTTTTATTCCTTGACGGAACCTACCTTCCCTTGAGACGGGGAACTGTTAATAAAGAATGCATGTTGCAATAAAATAGAACTATTATGCAATAGCCTTCAAAACCTTGAAAAATCAACAAGTTAGATTCCCAAAATTTACCGTATAATTACATAGTCAATAATTATGGGTATCATTTTGGGTATCAAAAAAACCGTAAGCCTGAGCCTGCGGTGAAAGAACAATTTAGAAAGTTTCCTTTCTGTTTCATATCTCACTTGGAGTCACACCAGACGGACAGAAAGCTGTTCTTGGATATGAGATTGCCCCAAATGAAAACAATACTTCTTGGTCGACTCTGCTAGACAAGCTTCGAAACCAAGGCATCCAACAGGTTTCTCTTGTAGTGACTGATGGCTTCAAGGGACTTGAGCAGATGATCAGTCAGGCTTACCCATTAGCTAAACAACAACGTTGCTTAATTCATATTAGTCGAAATTTGGCTAGTAAGGTGAAGCAATCTGATCGGGCAGTTATTCTGGAGCAATTTAAAACGATTTATCGTGCTGGAAATTTAGAAATAGCAGTCCAAGCTTTGGAGGACTTTATCGCTGAATGGAAACCAAAGTATAGTAAAGTCTGGAGAATACGGATAATCTTTTAACTTTTTATCAGTTTCCCTACCAGATTTGGCACAGCATTTATTCGACAAACCTCATTGAGTCTCTCAACAAAGAAATCAAACGTCAAACGAAAAAGAAGGTTCTTTTTCCTAACGAGGAGACTCTGGAACGTTATTTAGTTACCCTGTTTGAAGATTATAATTTCAAGCAAAGTCAACGAATCCATAAAGGGTTTGGCCAATGTTCTGACACACTTAAAAGCTTATTTGATTAAAACTCCGTAACTCTACTAGAGTGTTTACACAAAATTATTGACAGTATCATCGTTCCAGATGTATTGTTGTAACCTCAATAGTCCTCTAGTCAATGTATACTCAATATCAAAAAATTACAAAGTATAGAAATCGTATTTTTATTATCCGTATCACAGTAGTCAGTTTCCATTTATTGTGCTGTTTAGATTCTGCCATATTCTGACACTATGGTACAGCCTTTCTGTTTTATACTATGACTAAGATAACCCAAATCAAGAGATTGCTAGCAACCTACTAAAAGGTCTACAGCTACTTTGATATCATGTACAGCAGCAGGTGTAACAATATAGTTCAGAATATAACCCTGATAAAGTTATCAGATTATGAACGTAAAAATCATAAAAACATATCTGCTTGAAAGCATTATAACCAATAGTAATCCAATCATTGAAAATAATGACTTTGTAATAACGAACAGGTTGACAAGGTACTAGTGACAAACTGTCCATAAAGGCGATCGGCTTGAGAGGTGTATGAGGCTGGGATAAAAGTTTAACCTCAAATGTAAAAAACGAACAAGACTAGTTTTTCTGAGGCTCAGAATCCTATTTTGTTCGTTTTTATTTCTAATTTATCAATTTTGAGAATTTATGATAAAGAATCTAGGGAATCAAAATATTATTTTATACGTAATCTTCAACAGTTACACGCTTTGGGAGTGAGGGCGGAGCCATCATGGTGGTCTGTCCCAGACTCTGCACTAACTAAATTAACTGTTTTCTCCGTCGATTAAAGCAACTTATTCCAGTAATTTCTCACAGGTGAATACTTGATAGATTTTGTAAAAATGCCATTGAAATTTAATGGCTTATTCAGCTTTCGGTAGCAGTAAGACTAAAAGAGATCGGTTTGAAACTTTGGATAACTTAATGGTGCAACAATGTTTTAAGTGGTATGAACAATGATTACTATAAAACAGCGACCAAATTTCTGATAATTGACGCTTATTTCATTGTAAATAATGAAATTTAGCGATATTTTTTGAGGACTATCTCCTTATGGTTTAGGCACTTGCAATATGGCTTTTTTGTATCATTTGAAATGAGCTAGCACCACGAGGGATTGAATATCTTTTTAAAGAGTACTCTAAGTCTGATGGACATTTTGACACAGTTAATCATCGGTTCAAAATAATCTTCTAGACCTTGAGAACATATCGTAAACCTATCGAAGTTACTATGAAACTAACTAGCCGAACCATCAGAGGTAACTAATGAACTTATCAAAGATATCAAGCAAAAAGACTCTTGTTTTAGTAAGATGAAAACTCGAAGAAATACAGTAACCGCCCAATAACAAGGTATATTGGAAAAACGTTCCAAAGTTGATTTGACTCTGGAACATTTTCTATTTGCACTTTTCCTGAATAGTTTCAGCCCATGGTAAATAAGCCTCTACAACCTCCCTTTTTGCGAGTCTCTCCTCGTTAGGTAGATTGTCTAGAAGATAAGTCATGTATTTCTCTGAATCAAGTCCATGTAGCTTGTCCATTTCCAAAAGGCTCAAAATAATAGCTGTCGACTTGGAGCCTTCAAAGCTCTGAGAAAAAAGCCAATTTTTTCTGCCTATGACAAAGGTCTTTATCGCCCTCTCAGCTTGATTGTTGGAAAGGACTAAGTTACCGTCCGAGAGAACTGTTCGGAAGGTGCTTTCGTATTTGAGGCTATACTCCAAAGCTGTACCTAGTTTTGACCCTGGCAAAACAGCCTGCTTACAACACCAATCAAAAAACTCGTCCATCAAGGAAGACAACTCTGTCTGGCGTTTATGTAGCCGTTCCTCAGTAGACAAGTCCGCCCAGTCCCTCTCCAAGGCAAATAGGCGCTCGCAATAGGCTAATCCCTTAAGCTCCTAAAGAAGTCTTGTCTGGCTTCTTAGGAGTCGCTTCAAAAAACTTCCTCCTGACATGAGCCCAACAACCAACTAGTTGAGCCTTGTTTAACTGCCGATAGGCACCCCACATGTCACAATGTACATAACCCGCATAATCCCCAAGAAAGTCCTCCACAACTAAGCCACTCCGTCGTTTGTCATGATGATAGAGGGTTATTCCCTTTTTCTCATGCTTTCCAGACAAGAAAGGCCAGTAGTAGGTCAATTGACTATCGCTTTCTAAGACCTTGTAGGAGGTTTCATCCGCATGGAGAATTGGCTGCTCCAACAATTTCTCGTGCAACAGATTACAAATCGGTTCGAAATAATACTGGCTGGATTTGATATGCCAGTTGGCTATTTCCTTCCGACTGATAGGCAGGCCAAGCTTGTTCCAGTCTTCTTCCTGACGGTAATTGGGCACCTTGAGGTTGAACTTCTGATGAATCGTATGAGCGATAATAGAGGCTGAGCCCAAGCTGTGTGGCAAAGGCGCCTTAGGAACAGGGGCCTTGATTATCTTATCACTGGGATTCTTCTGACTACAGGCCTGACACTTGTAAGCATGTTGGATATGGTCAACTCGCTTTAATTGCGCAGGAATAAAGATCAATTCTTGTCGTTGAACAGTCGAGCCAATATCCTTCAACTGATCATGACAGTCTGGACAAATACAGTCTTCGACCTGCAATTCGTGATGCACTATCTCTGGAGTAAAGTGATTAAAAATAGCCTGACGAACTCCCTTGGCTTTCTTGCGCTTATAAGTGATGACCTCTGTTTCAACTGGGTAAGTCGTCGTCGTCTTCAGGAAGGCATTCCTCACCAAACAAACTCAGCTGTCCAGGCTGGGAGATCATCTTTTCTGATGATTTTCCGTAGAGTTTCTGAGTCAGATAAGCCACCTGTTCACGAAGGAGTGTTAGCTCATTAAACATTATTTCAATAGTTTTTGTGAGATTTTCAATCACTTTATCTTGTGAATCCATGAATTCCCTCCTTCTTTTATCTTATTATACCGAAAGAAAAGCCATGATTTCAATAGAAATCACGACTTTTTGAAACATTTATTTTTGGAGTGATAGAAAATCCTTTCATGAGCCAGTCTACTTGTTCAGAAGTAAGAGCCTTAACCTCTTCTTCATTGCTTGGCCAGGTCAATTTCCCATTTTCAAAGCGTTTGTAAAGCAAGCAAAATCCTTGTCCGTCCCAGTAAAGAGCTTTGAATCGGTCTTTTCTACCCCCGCAGAAGAGATAGACCTGACCTGAAAAGGGATCCAGATTGAATTGACTTTTGACAAGATAGGCTAGAGAGTCAATCCCTTGACGCATATCCGTCTTCCCGCAGACCAAGTAGACTTTACCTAAATCACTGAGTCGGATGGTCATGAATCAACACCTCGTCTAAGATTATTTGAAGCATATCGTGGTTAAGAGACTCAAACACACTGACTTCCACTTTTCTGAGACGAATTTTCATCAGAATATCGTTTCTGCTTTTCTTTTCAAAGCGGCGAGATTGGGGAACAATCAATGGGACGATAGGTTGTGACATAATAAATCCTCCAGTTATGTTTTTTATAACAGTATACTGGAGGAGGGAGGGGATGGATAGATACCTTGTTATTCGGCGGTTACTTTTGTTACCTACTCAGTTGACAAAGAGTCTAAAAAACGAGGAACTCTCCTAAAATTGGAGTTGATTCCTCGTTTTTTGGCTTTTTGAGATTGTTAGAAGCACGACTGGTAAGAACAAAAGACTTGACTGTGTAGAAATATTTAAAAACATAAATGGTAAATAATATTGTATTAACAATATTAAATATCAAGAATTTAAAATACAGCTCTTAAGACTATTACAATTTTGCTAACTTAATTGTAAAGCAATAATAAAAGTTAGCAAAAAATTATTTATCTACCGAGAAATAGAAATTCCTTATTTCTTTTTCGCTTATCTTAGTGCAACGAACTTCTTCCTTTACTGCGGAACAACATGCAAACTGATAACCATCTATTGACCATGTTGAAAATAAATCATTGCTTATATCAAAAATACTTTTGAATTCCATCCCCTCAATAAGCCCACAACCGATTTGCTTTAAATAGGCTTCCTTACAAGTCCACATTTTATAAAAGCGTTCATTAAGCTCATCTGTTTTACCACACAATATATTCTCGATCTCATTCTGACTAAAGCAAGTATTCATAATATCCAACGGTGCTTCATTTATTTTTTCTACATCAATTCCAACCTCCCCCAATTCAGACACACAGACAACAGCGCACATTCTTGTGTGAGATAAACTAACATGAAAGCAGTCCTTTCCTATAACAATTGGTTTCCCATATTCCATAACTTCAAATACAAAATCATTATAATTTTTAGACGAAAGACTACTTAATAACAATCTACATAAAAGTTCTACATACAAAGAAAGCTTCCTATCTTGCATAAAACGATACGAAAAAACTTTCTTTCTTCTGTTGTTAGATACATATTGTAATAACAATTCATCGAAGCAATCCCATTCATCATTTAAAATCGTATAATATACTTCCATTATTCTATATTTTCACTTACTTGTTCAAACAAGTTTTCAGATTCTATTAATTTTTTACAAAATAGCTTAGGATACGTAAATAGAAAAAAATGATCACCAGGCATTGAATGAATAACACAGTTCTTGTTTGTTTTATTCACCCACTCTCTCATATTTATTCTATCACAATAACTATCATCTTCACCATAATATATACTTAGAGGTATATTAATTATATTATCCTCTTTTTCTAGATGAAAAGTATTTAAAATCTTTATATCATGATAAATTATATCGGAAAAAATATTGTACAGCTCTGGGTCATCCCTTACTTCAGAAGGAATTTCCCCTAGCATAAAAAGCTTGTTAAATACTTCGTCTTTATTATTTAAATTATAATTATATTTCTCAAAATTTGGAGGCAGACTCCCACAAAGTATCAACTTATCTATCTTAATTGTATTTTCAATTATCTTTGCTGTCTCATAAGCAACAAGTGCTCCCATACTATGACCTAAAAATATACAGGCTTCAGAAGAACTTTGATCCATATCAATAAGTACCTGATTTGCTATTTCTTTAGTTAATTCTTCCATGTTATCAGCAAATTTTTCGCCAAATCTTGTACCATGTCCAGGATAATCTAATACAATAACATCTGACAAGTAACTTAAACACTTTGATAAATTACGAAAAGTAAACGAGCTACCACCAGCATAGGGGAAACAATATATCCGCTTTTTTATTTTCATTTTTATATTTACTCCTTCCAATCTCACTAAAGTTATGATGTTGAATAAGAATCGTCTAGTCACTACCTCAGATTTTTATAAATATATTTCGTTCGATAATAATACCCAATTATTACATTTCTGTAGTCAAACCAATCTAAAACATTAATAATCAATTTGTCCCTATAACTCTCATCAAAGCGTAGAAGTCACCTTTCCTTCCCATAAGTTCCTCGTACTCTCCCTCCTCAACTATTTTACCTTCCTTCATAATAAGAATCACATCATACAGTCGTAATATTTCAGCATTGAGTTTATGGGTCACCGATATTCTCATTAAATTAGGTATGCACTTCAGATTCCTTTCAATATTAGATGTTGTTATTTGATCAAGTGCTGAAGTTCCCTCATCCATTATAATTATAGGTGTTTTCCTTATCAGCGACCTTGCTATTGCAATCCTCTGTTTTTCTCCTCCTGAAAGGTTAACTCCATTTTCTCCACACTCAAACTCCGCTGTACGTGTTTTAAATACACTATCAAGTTCTGCACAGTTAACTGCATCATTAAAGTCTTGCTCATTATCTATTCTATATAGATTGATATTATTGCGTATTGTATCATTAAAAATAAACGTATCCTGCTGTACAATACTTAATAAACTATAGAGGCTCTCTTCTTCCACATCTCTAATTTCAATACCATCAAAATATATATTACCCTTGTACGCATTATTGAAACCAGATATCAAATTCAAAAGAGTTGACTTTCCACTTCCACTTGCACCAACAATTGCATAGTTCTTGTTAGCTTCAAATCTATAACTTATGCCATTAAGTATCTTAACCCCATCTGATGTTGAATAACTGAGATTTTTTAATTCTATATAATGAAAATCTTTTTCTTCTATTTTAACTTTCTCCGTTTTCTTCGGTTTATCCAACATTGCCAAATACTGTTCTATAATCGGATCACAGGACTTTCTCTTATTGGCTAACAGTGAAAGATTAGATATTGGAATTGTAAGATTATTGAGTAATTGTACAAAAGCAATAATTGTTCCTACTGTCATGTCTCCTCTTATACTCCAGTATGAACCAATTCCAAAAATAGCAATCACAATCATAAGTGAAACTATAGTTAATAACCCCGTCTGAACCCCAGTATAATTGGCATATTTTCGTTTATATGCTTCTGTGTTCTCAGATATATTATTGATAGACGCTAGCATCTTATTCTCCACATGAAATGCCTTTACTACTGTAAGTCCTGAAAGCATATCTTTGATTGTCGAAGTTAATGATTGATTCATAAATGTTATCTTTTCCTGATTATTTTTCAATAAATTTCCAAACAATAATGATAACAATAATAATAATGAATTTGCTAAGAGTACAACTAATGTCAAGCGCCATTCTAAATAGAACATCGCACATAATGATGAAATAAAAAGGAAGATAAACCTAATTATATCTACTAGACCAATTATATAATCCTGCTCTACCTTTAAAAGATCGTTTGTTAACATGGATATGTATGCACCCTGTGTCTTTTTACCTATCTGATTCATTGGTTTTGTCACAATAGAATCTAAGAGTTCCTTCCTAAGATTAATAACAGCTCGCTTTACGTATGTTGATTTACTCCGTGATCCTAAAAACACTAAAATTAAATAGAATAATGCTCCAATAATAACAGATTCTATTATATTTATCACCTTGCTCATATCTCCTGACTGAGCATAATTTATTAGGTACATAAACGAAAATGCTAAAAGCATCTCAATAATAGCGGAAAGCATTGAGAATATGACAGCTATCACAAAACTAATACGATTATGAGAAAATATAATTTTTTCTACGTTTTTTTTATTTGTCATTTTACATTATTTCCTCTGCACTCAACAATTTCTTCACTATCTATCACGCCATCTTTCATATTCACAATTCGATGTCCATACAGCGCTGATTCACGTGAGTGTGTAACCTGAAATATTGTAATTTCTTCCTCCTTACAAATTGAACGGAACAATTCCATTACTGCATTGCCTGTAACACTATCCAAATTACCAATCGGTTCATCTGCAAAAATAATTTTAGGTTTATTAATTATAGACCTTGCAATCGCTACTCTCTGCTGCTGTCCTCCAGACAACTGTGTTGAATAGAAATCTTGTTTATCCGTAAGTCCAACTATCTCAAGTGTTTCTTGTAATCTTTTCTCATAATCTTTCGTACTTTTTCCATCCATTATAAGAGGAAGGAGGATATTTTCTTTCACCGTCAAATTCTGAACTAAATTGTAAAATTGGAATACAAATCCTATGGATTTTCTTCTAAAATCACTGATTTTTCTGTTATTTAACATAAAAATATCCTGTCCCAAAATTTTTACCTCACCCTCAGTAGGTGTAAGTAGACCACTTAGTATATAAAGAAGTGTACTCTTTCCACTTCCACTCGGTCCCATAATAGATACAAACTCCCCTTTATGAATCTTAAGATTAACACCTTTTAACACAGGAGTTTGTATTTCCCCATTATTAAATGTATGTACAATTTTATTTGCTGATAAGACAATCTCTCTATTATCTTTTTTCATGATTCAGTTTCCTTCCTATTTTTAGATTGTTTTTCAGACATTATTCTTTTTTAATTTCTTCAATTATATCAAGTTTACTAAGACTCTTGATTGGAAGAACTGCTGTTAGCAGAATCAATAAAACAACTACTCCGAACAACACAATCACTTTTTTCGGGTCAACTATTATAGGGACTGCTATTCCTATTGCATACATTATTTGTTCGAGGAACAAACATAATAACAATCCACCAATAGTACCTAATATAGCACCTGTGAGTGCATTAAAGAGTATCTCACTTACCATTACTCTTCTCATCTGTTTAATAGACAAAGCAATAGACATCAGCACTGCATACTCTTTTTTTCTCTGAATAAACCCAACTAGCTGATTACAAATAATTCCTATAAAAACAAGGAACAGGGTAAGCCCAATCAAAACATTTAAAAGGTTTAACACCTGATTAACTGATTCTTCCTGCGACTTAATATAATCCTCGGTTAAGGTCAAAAAAAGATTTTCATCATTAAATAGTTTTTCAATCTTCTCATTACTTTCAGCAGAATCTTCTTTGACTGCAATATAGGCATTATTAGGAATCTCTGTAATATTTTTTAAAAAATCATCCATAGAGAAAATAATCGTATTTCTATTCGTATTAAATACTCCTGTCTCAACCTCACCCACAATTTTCATATTGACAATTCTAGAATCCTTGAATAGTTCTGAGGATAAATTCAATTGATCTCCTACTTTATATCCAAACTTCTTCAAAAATAGAGAGTCAACAACTACCTCTCCAGATTTTAACCCTTTGATTACATCAGACTTATCTTCAACTCCTAAGATTGGACTATCCATACCAGCAATCGTTACTCCTGAATATGATTCTTTATTTACCTTTACCGTTCCAGAAACTACATATGACACAATTGTATCTGTTACAAGTTCATCATTAAATACTTCATACTCATCAAAAGCTTTACTAAAACCTGACACAACATAGTCGTTTCCAACTTGTGAAATTGTAGCTCTTTCAAAGTATGTTCCCAAGGAATAGGACGCAATATATATTACATAGACTATTGAAAGTGACATAGTTATCAACTTTACATTTGAAATTGAAGATTTATTCTTGCTAATATTTCTAATTCCCATATACATATACCTTTGTCTAAATATATTGGAAAATATATAAATTAGAAAATCAGACATTTTCTCGATAACAAGCGTTACTCCTATCAAGCCCAAAACAAGCTCAATTCCAGCTATGAAAAAATTATATGTTCCATTCAAATAATATAATATAAGTGCAACAACTAGAAACGCTACTCCGACTATAAAATTAGACATCTTTGATTCCACAGTCGTCGATACTTTATTAAAAACATTTTCCATTACGTCACGACGACTTGTTTCTATAATTGTCTTTAATACAAATATCAATTGCAGTACAATGGCAAATACCACCGAACCTACGAGGTACACTATATTAACTTTAAACTGAAAATCTTTCATGCCCGTGAATGCTTGGATTATCGGTCTATATAATATCTGTGCAACTAGTACACCGAGAGTACCTCCTAATACACCGTAAAAAGAATTCTCAAGAAACATAACCTTTCTAATCCATTTATTATTTGCTCCTATACACTGAAATGTTCCAATTACAGTTACACGTTCTGCCATCATTAGCTTCATAAGGGATGAAATAACAAAAAAATTAGCTGCAATAATTGCTACAAGGATTACGAATAATAAATTACTTGTATTATTGATTATTGAATTGACATTATCTTCATTATACAATTGAACAACCTTTGTATGTTCGTTATTATTCTCAATAATTTTCGATACATCAGCTAATTTTTCTTTTTCTCCTAATTTAATATATATCTGGTTGTAGCCTGTCTCTTCATCTGTAATAGAATATGTTGGTGAAAAGCTCAGCATATTGGATGTCGTTTCATTTTTGAACAGCCCTTTGTCAGCCGCTAAAGCTGCTATTATGAATTCTTTTTCCCCATTAGGAAATCTAACCTTTATTGTATCTCCTAGAGTAACCCCATTTTTCTTCACAGCATCTTCTGAAAGAATAGCACTATTCTTATCAGACTTATCCCAATTAGCTAATTTATCAGTTATTGTAATTAACTTATCAGCAATAAGTTTTTCTATATCTGCCTGGTATGAAATATAAGTTATGTTGTTGTCTGAGTATTTCCCAGCAATCATGGTCATTGGAAGCTTATCTAATACAGTTGCATTTCCCAAGGCCAATTCATTTTTCTTAAGTAATTCATTCCCATCTGATGATGCAACAAGATCATAGCCTTTATATACCTCCTGTGACTGTTCGATATAGTATTCTGTAATACTGTCACGAACCATCAGTGTGGAATATAGAACTACCGTTGACAACATCAGTGAAATAATAATAATAATACTTCGTAACTTGCTTTTCATTAGATTTCTAAAGACATAGTGCAATATTATACTCATTTACTTCTTACTCCTTTCCAAATTTTTCTGCTCAAATTCATATCAATAAATTTCTTAAGATATGTATCATCATTATATTTCCATTCGAATCCACATTTCTTTAAGAATTGATTTGTAAAAGAGCTATCTGTATCAAAAAGAACCAGATTTTCTTTAAAGTCATATACATCATTTCTTCTCAAAACTTCGTATATTTTTCTTCGGTTATCATCCCCATGTAAGGCATGATTTAACTTAAATGCCAAAACTATATCTGGAACTTTTTTTATTATTATGCCTTTCTTCTTCAATTCCTCAAAAATCCTTGAAAGCAATACTCTCTTATCATTGTTAAGATGAAAAACACTGAACTTAGAATCATAATGCGAGCAGATTTGAACTAAACCTTCTGCTGTCTCATCTATTGGAGACATCTCGATTGTATCCTCCATAAGCTCGGTAGAAACAACTCCAAGATTAATTACTGCTCCTAGAAGCTCAAGGAAGTAATTAGAATTTGGATTCTTCATTGTCACGCCATCTGTATAACGGTTTGTAAGATTACCTACTCTGACAATAAATGCATCCTCATAATCCTTTCTCGCTTCAAGTACTAACTTTTCGGCCATAAATTTACTTTTTGCATAAGGACTAATAAAAATTTGACCAATATAGAAATCCCTCTCTGTATATTTCTGCTTTTCAGAATTAAATCTCATAAGTCCCTGAACACTTGTTGTAGATACATAGCAGAACATTGCATGAACTTCTTTTGCATAGGACAACATCTTCTCAGTAAACCCCACGTTAGATACTAAGAATTTTTCCCGATTTCCATAATGATTAGTACTTGCAGCAACATGTATTACAGTGTCAACATCTGTTGGAAGATTTTCTTTATCTTCTTCAACATTCGGATCATACTTAATCGTTCTTATTCCCGGAAGGTCTATAAGTTTTTCTTCTGGAAAATAAAATGACAAAATCTCTCCAAGCCTTTTACGACAGTTTGCCGTGGTACTTCCTCTCACCGCACAATACACCACTTTTTCCGGATCTTTGAGCAATTCTCGTACTACATGACTTCCTAGGAATCCAGTCGCACCTGTTACCAATACACTCTTCATCTTTCGCTCTTTTACATGATAATCAGCAGTAATATGATTATCCTTAACAATTACATTACAATTTCTGTATTCTTCCGATTCATCGACCTCATAATCCTCTTCATTCTTTTGTTGCACTCTGCTGACCATTTCTCTTACCGTAGGATAATCAAAGAGCGTCTGTACGTTCAGCTTTATATTCTGGGCAGAAGCTTTTGAGACAATTTTCAATGCATCTATACTGTTAATACCATATTCCATTATGTCATCATCAATTCCTAGATTTGGTATACCAGCAATCGTAGTAATAATCTTTACAAGCTTTTTTTCTAGCTTACTGGTTGGTGCCACATAAGCAGTTTGGGTTATAAACTTAATGTCAGGAAGTTTTGATCTGTCCAACTTTCCGCTGTTATTCATAGGAATAGCATCTATCTGCATGATGTACGGTGGAATCATATAAAGCGGTATCTTTTTCTTTAAAAATGACCTTACATCCGATAGGTTCACCTTCTCGGAAGAAACAACATATGCAAATAAATCATTATTGCCATTTAAATCCTCTTTTACGATTACTACCGCATTGGTTATTCCCGGAACATAGAAAAGAGCTTTCTCAATTTCACCAAGTTCAATTCTGTTACCACGAATCTTGATCTGCGTATCATTGCGACCTATGTACATCAGACTTCCATCTCTTCTCCAATAGGCAATATCGCCTGTTCTATACTGTATTTCGTCATCCTTTTGCACAAATGCTGCCATTGTTTTTTCTAGAAGATTATGATACCCCTTTGCAAGTCCCAGTCCTCCTATACAAAGTTCTCCCGGTTCCCCAATTCCACACCTTCTACCGTGTTTCATTATCTGTACCACCGTATTATTAATCGGTGTGCCTATGGATATCTCTTCTTCACTAGAATTTTTATCAATCAGACCACTTGTGGACCATACTGTAGTCTCTGTTGGTCCATATACGTTATAAATGTTACCTCCCACATAATCTCCAATCAAAGAAATAAGACCAGATGTAACCTTTTCTCCTCCAAGCATCAGACACTTTATCTGTGAAAATTTCTCCATAAGTTTCTTCTCTGATATCCAAAGCTTAATTCTTGACGGTGTAGTCTATATGTAATCGATTTGTTTTTCTTCCATGAGCTTCAAAAATGCCAACGGATTCTTTTGCTCTGTTTCATCCGCCACAACGATTGTCTTTCCGTTCAGAAGGGTTGCTATTGCCTCGGTGGTAAAGATATCAAACGTATTATTGGTAACACAGGCAAAGCGTTCACATCCGCACACATCTATAGCATCCCTCATGATACTATACTCTGTATTCCAACAGTAATTCACAACGGAGCGGTTCATAATCTCAACGCCCTTCGGAACTCCTGTCGAACCTGACGTATAAAGTATATATAATAAATCATCCTTTGTATTGTTTCTCTTTACCTTTTCAAGTCTCTCAAGATCAATATTCTCTCCAGTTATCGTTTCTACCGCTATATTCTCCAGTCCATCCTCTTTTGTTGTATTCCAAATAACTACTGCCTTCGAATTGCTGTCCTGTCTAATTTGTTCTATCCTTATCTTCGGATAATCCGGAGCAACCGGCACATATGCCGCTCCAGAAAGAATGATTCCGTATAGCCCCACAATCATTTCTATGCCGCGTTTTGCTTTTAACATTACCATATCACCGGCTCCTACACCAAGCTTATTTAGTCGGAGCGCAACACTCATAGCTGATGCATATAGCTCTCTGTATGTAAGCTCTCCTGTCAAAGTAGTTACAGCCAGCTTATCCGGGTTTTCGTAAACCATTCGCTCAAACAAATCCGCAACCGTTTTTGTATTCGGAACATCTGCCTTAGTCTCATTGAATCTAGCTATATTAACAAACAGATCTTGTTCCGATGCCATCTCAATCAGCTCTGTATTTATGTCAGGCTGCCCCATCATCCGTCCAAGAAAGGTATCAAATACCTCTGCTATGATATTCACATCTTCATCGGCATAAATATCCGTAGAATACTCAAAGTCAACTTCAAAAGTATCTGCCACCGGTCTTATTGACAAAACCAAGTCATACTTGCTGATTTTTCTGTCATCCATTTCAACCTTTCGCATCGGCATATTCCCGAATGCAAGCTGTTCACTTTCGTTATTCTGCAATATGAACAGAATGTCAAACGGTGAACTGCCCGTCTGATAATCCATTCCCAAAGTTTCCGCTATATCATTTAAAGGATACTCCTGATGATCATAAACTTTCAGAACATAATCGCGTACCCCTGCAAGGTACTCACGGAAGGTCTTGTTTCCTTCTGCCCTGAGCTTTATCGGAAGCGTATTTAACGTCATTCCTATCATATTCTCCAGTTCAGGCCTCGTTCTACATGCAATTGGTGTTCCGATAACTATATCTTCCTGATTTGAAAGCCGACTTATTACAAGGGAAAACACCGCCAAAAGAATCATGTATTCTGTTGCGTTGGTTCTATCCGCAAACTCTATTACATCTTTTCTCGCACCTGTATACAGTCTTCTTGTACAACTATCTCCCTTATAACTTCTTCTACTCTTCATCTTTTTTCCTATGAAAAGCTCTGTTTTCGGAACTCCATTCGCAAACCTTTCCTTCCAGAAACGTTTATCTTGATCAAAATCACGATTTCTCATCCACTCCGTGTAGTCACAATACTGTATCATAGGCTCCGGGAGTTCTTCCCCGTTATAGAGGGCATTGAATTCCTTAACCAACAGATTCATCGTATAGCCATCCGCAATAATGTGGTGCACATCTATCATTAGGACTGTAGACAGTTTACACTTTACTACCCTTACTCTCATAAGTGGCGGCTTATCCAAATCAAATGGTCTTACAAATCCCTCCATGGTATGCGCATATCTTTCTTCATCAGACTCTATATCCATATCTGAAATATCCATTATTTCAACATCCGGCATTGCTTCTTCATGAACTATTTGATATGCATTATCTCCTTCAACCTCAAACCCAGTTCTGAGAATCTCATTTCTCTGAAGCATGTTTTCTAGAGCCCTTTGAAGCTTATTCATATCAATCTCTCCAAATATTTCAAAGGCCATTGGAAGATTGTAGGAAAGTCCTTCTTCATCGAACTGGTCTACAATAAATATTCTCTTCTGTGCATCACTCTGAAGATATTTTCCCGTCCTGTTTATGATCTTTCTGATAGGATCCAATGTAACCTCGGAAGCTCCCTCGAGGAAAGTCGCAAGCACTCTTGGTGTGGAATATGTCATAAGATCTCTTACTGTCATATTCTTTCCAAGATTCTTTTTTACTGTATTTACCATGCTCATAGCCTTAAGAGACTGTCCTCCGAGATCAAAAAAATTCTCATCAAGTCCCACGTTGGTTAAACCAAGAACCTCTTTATAAATCTCTCGGAGCTGTTCCTCAAGTTTTGTTCCTTTTTTTGTGTCACCTGCTTCCATTTTCTGCACAAAACTGATATCCGGCAACTGTCTCATATCCACTTTACCACTTTTGTTTGTCGGAAAAGCTTCCATTCTTATACATACAGACGGTATCATATATGACGGAAGCTTCGTTCTTAGTCCTGTACGAATCGCCTGACTTGTTATTTCTCCGTCAGATATGAAAAATGCACAAAGGATGTCTTCATTTTCCTTCTTCTTTGCTGTTACGATTACATCCTCTATTCCGTTAATCGAACGAATTGCATGCTCTACCTGTCCCGTATCTATTCTGAAGCCTCTTACCTTAACTTGCTTATCCTTTCTTCCCAGATAGAAAATCTCACCATTTGCAAGCCATCTTCCAAGATCACCGGTTCGATACCAACGCTTCCCATTAATATGGATAAATGCCTTTTTATTTTCCTCCGGTCTGTTAAGATACCCCTCTGCAAGTGCCTCTCCTCCAACAAGAATTTCACCTACTACATTTCTTCCACAAAATCTTTCACCGTCTGCAATTACTATCTGTAGATTATCCAGCGGTTTTCCGATACTGAGCAGGTCTGTTCCATTGTTCTTTTCATATTCTTTATATGAGGCACAAATGGTTGTCTCTGTAGGACCATATGCATTTATATATCTTCCCCATTTGAGACCTTTCTCTATCACCTCTTTGTTCGTTGATGAGCCAGCAGTTATCACCAACCTAAGCGTGATATCCGGTAGCATAAGGAAGTAAGCCGGTGGAAGTGTAACAACACTTACCTGCTGCTCCACAAGATACTCAACAAAACGATTTGGATTTTCAATGGTCTCTTTACTTACCATTACACAGCATGCGCCTGTCATCAAAGCCATGACCAGCTCCCATATGGAAGCATCAAATGTATAGTTTGCAAACTGAAGCATACCATCCGTAGCACTCACCTGGAATCGTTGCGTAAATACACTATAAAGATTAGCAAGTCCTCTGTGAGATACCTTTACCCCCTTCGGTTTTCCTGTGGTGCCTGATGTATAGATAATATATGCCAAATCTGCTGCCATAACTTCGGGGAACTTTACTCCGATAGTGTTTTCGTCCATCTCAGTCATATTGGAAAAAATATCGTCTTTCTCTCCTCCAATTGAAAATACTGCTCCACTATCCTTTATTATGAATTCTTTATAATAATCCGGATAGGTAGGATCAATCGGCAGATATACACATCCTGCTTTCCATATACCAATTAGTGCCGCAGCATAATATACAGTTCTTTCCATTTGAACTGCCACTACATCACCTTTATGTGCACCTCGAAGAATAATTTCCTTTGCCATCCAATCAGAAATACAGTCCAGTTCTTTATAAGTGAGCACCGTACCGTCAAGCAAAACTGCCCGATTATCCGGATACTTTAACACTGCCTCTTTATAATAGGTAAGTGCCGAGCGATTGCTTGCAATTTCCGTAACAACTCCATTAAAGCCTGTTCTTACAAGAGCATCTTCCTTTTCTGTGATCAGATTAATTTCTGCTACAGGCTGACTGTCATCTTCAACCATTTTTTCAAGGCATCTCTTATAATATCCACCTATCAACTCCATATCCTGCTTCACATATAACTTTTTCTGATATATAAAACGAACATTAAAGGATTCTTCATCAGTAATACTTATGGAAAGTGGATAGTTAGTTTCCTCTCTGGAGCTATCCACCTCTATTTTAAGCCCCGTCTCTTCTAGTACCTCATTTCCTGAGCCATAATTTTCATAAACAAATATCGTATCAAACAGATAGGATTTCTGTGTACTGCAACTCTGAATTTTTGCCAGTGTCATATAATCATAATCTGATGAGCTAATTGCCTTTTGCTGTGTTCTGAGAATGCATTCTCTGATGGATTCCTCACCATCAATTTTTATACGTGTAGGAATTGTATTGATAAAAAGTCCGGCCATTGCCGCAATTCCAGGCACCGGTGCATTTCTTCCGGATACTACCTTTCCAAATACTGCATCCTTCCTACCTAACATCTTCGCAATGGTAACTCCCCAAGCAGTTTCTAATACATCACTTACCGTACACGTGAGTCGATCCGAAAACCCTCTTATCTTATCGGAGAGTTCTTTTCCAAGATTTGTATAACTTTCTGCTACTGCCTGACTATAATCCTCCTCTGGATCAGACATGGAGTCAATGTGTATCGGTGCTTCATAATCAGCAAGAAGATTTGTCCAAAAAATTATTCCATCACTTTCCGGCTGACGTGTTACCCAACTGATATAATCCTGGTATTCAGGGTGTTTTTTCTCGTTTGCTATTGCGCTTTTAACATCTTCTACACTTTCTCCTTTCAGTAATCTATTCAGAAACTCTGCCAGTTCCTTTTTTAGTATATTGATGCTCCATCCATCCAATATTATATGATGGAAGGTCCAGATCAGTCGCAAATACGATTCTGACTTTCCTTTCAGCTTATCCTGTTCTTCCCAAGTCTTTATTATAGTTACTCTCATGTATGAGTCCCTGGAAAAGTCGAATCCTCTTCTCAAATCCTCATCCACATATCTTTGTAACTCTTTTTTACCAGCGGATGGCTCATATTCGGACAAATCGATAATCTTTTTATCAATTGTCTTGTTTTTCAACACTACCTGTACAGGTTTTTTCTGCCCTTTATAGAATATAACAGTACGAAGGATGTCGTGCTTACAAGCCAGAAGATCAAATGCCTGACTTATCACCTCAGGAGTGATATGTTTGCCTGAAATTTTTAATACATTCTGTATTACATATTGTGTCGAATCTGGAGCATTTTCTTTCAAATAAAGCATGCCTTCCTGAAGAGGTGAGAGCGAATAAATTTTTTCTATATCCTTTTGAACAATATTACTCATTTATATTCCTCCTAATATGATTATCTTCCAGTTCCTTTACTTTTGTGATATGAAACTGCTTTGCCATTGCCGGATTAACCTTTCTCCAGCCAAACCGGCAATGAGCAATCAGTTTCCTTTCTTATATTTCCATACTATCAATGAAATCATTTAGTTCGCTCAGATTAATGTCATCCATGAGTTCAGCATCAAAATCTGCTTTTGTATGCATACCTTCCTCGTTTTTCGCAAGTCTCTGAACATATTCATGTATCTGCTTCAAATAACAGTCCATAAGTTGCTTTGCCTCAGCCTCTGTTACATCCTTGGAATAAGTCAAGTCTACTGATAGTTTCCCATTTTTGATTATTCCGTTAATTGTAATTGGTGTAATTAGTCTGTTCTTTTCTGATATAGCAGAACCGGCTGAAATAGAGCTAACTTTAAAAATTCCTCTTTCCTCTTCCAAAAGCTGTCCGTGATAGTTAAAGCTGTAACGTGATTCAGCTTCAAGATATTCGTAGGCGGCTTCATTCAGATATTTTAAAATTCCATATCCTATGCCATTATCTTTTACTTGTCTCAACGTTTCCTTTACATCAATCAAGACTTCAGACGGTTCGTTGCTGTATGAAAATTTGCATGGATATATTGCAGTAAACCAACCTATGGTTCTACTTATATCCATCTCATCTTCAAGTTCTTCCCTTCCATGAGACTCAAGCATAATCCGAACTTTTCTTCCGTTGTTGGCTTCCGTAATATGTATAGCCCTTACATATGAAGCAATGAGAATATCCTGCGGATTGGTATGAAATGCATTATTCGCTTCACCTAACAGTAACTCTGTGTCTTCTTCTGACAAAACTTCATGAAGAACGCCAGATAGCACGCCGACTGTATTCTGATTAGTTGCATCATCTGAAACAGATTTCCAGTAATCCAACTGTCCAGTAAATCTCTTCGCATATCCAAGCCTATTAATCTTTAACGCCCATTCTTTGTATGACATTGTTCTTGGTGGGAGTATCTCCTCCGTAGCCCGACCGTCACACAAGGCATGATATACCGTCTCCAAATCATTCATAAGAATTCTCCATGACACTCCGTCACAAATTAAGTGGTGAGCACATATAAACAGAAGTTCTCTTGATTCTTCTTTCGTTCTCTTTATTCTTACAAATCGAATAAGAGGTCCTTTTGCTAGATTAAACTCCTGCTGAATTTTCGTACAGACTTTTGTCACGCACTCTTCATAATTGCTATCATCTTCAATTATCACTTCTTCAAGACCGTCTTCAGTACCTAACACCTCACTTGCTTCTCTTATAAAGAGTCTTCGACCCTTGAGGACTGCTCTCAACATATCATGGTGTTCTTTCAACTTATCAACTGCATCTTTAAGAATCTCAGGATTCAAGTCATTTGATATCTCGAGAAGAAATGACTGGTTAAAATAGTTCGGTACTTTCAGATTCCAATCCATAAATTCAGCTACAATTGGTGTCATCTCTACTTCACCTGTTACAGGCCCTTCATCATATACAACGGAATGATTCTTACTTAGTAAGTATGCAAGGGTTGCAATGCTAGTCTGCGACATAAACTCCCTCATGCTAATCTGATATCCAGCTTCACGGATCATTGCTATTGCATGAATCGCTTTTATTGAATCGCCACCGAGGCGAAGAAAATTGTCGTTCACACCAACCTTTTCAATGCCCAATATTCTTTCGTATAGCCTGCAAAGCAAATCCTCTTCCTGCGTACCAGCATTCTTATATTCAGTTTGAATGCGTTCTGTAATTTTAGGAAGTGCTTTTATATCTAGCTTTCCGTTCCTTGTAAGTGGCAGACGATCTATTATCATCATTCTTGATGGAACCATACTAGCCGGTAGAAGATTATTTAATTCTGAGTAAACATCACTTGTACTTATTAGTCCATCTGTTACCAAATATGCGCATAATACCGGCTCCGCCTCATTTGGATCATTTATTGCAATTACTGCTGCTGCATTTACATGCGGATTAGCTTCAATTACTATTTTTACCTCTTCAGGCTCAACCCTAAATCCTCTAATCTTGATTTGAGTATCAATTCTCCCCAAATATTCAATATTCCCATCTGGACGCCATCTTGCTAAATCTCCCGTACGATACATTGTACCATCACCGAACGGAGATTTTTGAAATACTTTTTCATTTAGCTCCTCTCTATTAAGGTATCCTATTCCTACACCATCTCCTGTTGTACAAAGTTCTCCCGGAACTCCAATACCACACAACTTATTGTGATGAAGAATATAGACATTTGTATTTTTTATTGGTTTACCAATAGAAATTCTGTCATGTTCAACCGGAATTTCCCATATCGTAGTAAACGTAGTATTCTCAGTAGGTCCATATCCATTGAAAAGACGTACCTCTGGATGAGCTTTTTGGAATAACTCCACGTGATAATGTGAAAGTTTTTCTCCTCCAATCAGAAGGTTACTTAAGCCAGCAAAAACATCTGGATCTGATGCAACAAGTTGATTGAACAGGGAAGCGGTTGCCCACATAGTGTTTACCTTAAACCTATTAATATATTCCTTTAATGCGACAATATCAAATAGATCATCATTATCCGTAATAACCAGTTTCCCACCATTTAGAAGTATTCCCCATATTTCAAAGGTCGCTGCGTCAAAAGCAAATGAACCGGTAGTCATAATTACTGTATCCTCTTTTAGGTTTACATAATCACACCCATATACAAGTCTTAATATACCCTTTTCATCCACAAGCGTTCCCTTTGGCTTTCCTGTTGTTCCAGAGGTATACATACAATATGCAATCCGATTCTCACTATACTCCTGCATTGCGAAATTTTCACTATCTTCAAACGTATTCAATGTTCCAAGATTTCTCCTGAACAACTCGCCTTCATAGTCAAATTTAACTGAATTAAATGTGAGTATTGCTTCTGGTCTACAATCTTCCAAAACAAACTCTATTCTGTCTTTTGGATAAAGAGGATCAATCGGCACATAGGTACAGCCTGCCTTTAATGTCGCAATCATCGCAATAACAGCTTCCGGACTTCTCTCACATAAAAGTGCTACAAAACTACCACGACTCACCCCTGCTTCAATCATTTCAGCTGCTAGTTTATCAGACATTCTGTGTAACTCACCGTATGTGAATCTCCTTTCCCCGTGTATGATCGCAATCTCATTTATTCTTACTTCTGCCATTTCCTTAAATGCTTTGGAAATAGAAGTATACGGAAGATTCACAAATTCTGCATTGAATTCATGTAAAATTCTATCCTTTTCTACCTCAGTATACATAGGAATATCCTGTATTTTTCTCGCAGAATCCTTCAGCATGTTCTTCAGTATACAGAGCCAATGTTCAAGTAGACACTCTGCCTCTTCATCAATAAACTCTGATCTGTTATATAAAAGTTCAGCTTTAAGGTTTTTTCCCGGTATTACTGTAAAGGTTAATCCGTAGTTAGTCTGTTCTCTATTAGTAAGTACATGAAACTGTTGTCCTACCTCATCATTACTGTTATCCACATAGTAATTTTCAAAAGCATACAGAATATGCACCATGGAGCTGTCTGTATTTATGCTCTTAGCAATATCATTAAGACAATAATGATCATAAACGGTTGTATCTGAAAGTTGTCTCTGCATCTTTCTTAATACGTCACCAATGGTTTCCGTCCCTTCAAAGTTTGCTCTAACAGGAACTGTATTTACAAACATTCCGACAACCTTATCTATTCCGTCAATCGGAACATTTCTTCCAGATACTACCTGACCAAAAACAACATCTGTCTCGTAAACATATCTCTGTATCAAAATACCTAGGGCTGTCTCAAAAAGAGTATTTACTGTTGTATCATTTTCCGTCGCAAAGCTATTACAAACAGCAGTCTCTTCTTCATTGAACATTCTGGAAATTTTTCCGTAACCCTTTCCGATTGATTTTTCGATTGGTTTAATCTCTGCATTATTCTGATACCCCGAAAGAAGATTTCTCCAGTATACTCTTCCTGAGTCTACAGTTGAGTTTTTCCATCTAATGTAATCTGCATATGTTGGCAACACTTCTGCATCTTTTTTATTTTCACCACTACTTATGATATAAAGTTCGATAAAATCTGAAATGCATCTTGCCATACTCCATCCATCACTAATCAGATGATGCATACTCCAAATAATCACATCTTCCTGCCCTTTAACCACAGTTATCCTTATTAGAGAATCCTTCTGTATATCAAAACCACATTCTACATCCGCCTCCGCAACTTCCTTGTAACTCTCACCTTCAGCAAGTACATGTTCCTCAATCTCGATTTCCATATCCTTGTCAATAATCTGAACCGGAGTTCTTAAACCATCAAAAATGATCCGTGTTTTTAATACATTATGTCTATCTGCAAGAAGCTGGACTGCCTCTCTTACTTTTTCCACATCTACAGGTTTATCTGAAGCAATAACAGACTGTATAAAATATTCACCCGGATCTTCGTCTTTCATATAATGGAACAGCATACCTGTCTGTGCATCGGTAAGGGGATAAACATCCTGTACATCATATCTTTCTGTTAATTTAGAAAGTTCCGTAGTCTCAATCGCCACACCATAATCGTAAGGGGACTTCTTTGGTTCCTTCTCTTTCAGTGATTTTACTATTTTTACAAGTTCGCTTTGCCCATTCTTAATCCATTTTCTTATTGTTTCCGTATAGTATAATGCTTCATTGAATTGTACATCTATATGGAGTTTTCCCGCTGCTACATACGAAACCCAACCTATCCCGTCTGCAATATTTTTCTCTGATGAGCTTGCTCCTGTATAGTACATATCCATAAGACTTCCCATATCCTTCTGAAGTTCCCCCAGATAGTTAAAGGAGTCTGTCGGCAGTGATTCAAATACATTGTCTTCTCCAAGACTTAACGCACCGAAACCGACTCCCCCGTTAGGGATGTTTCTGTGCTCTTCCTTAATATTCATTAGAGCCAGATAGGGCTCTTCTATGGAAGCATTCAATATAAACGGATAGATTGTAGTAAACCAGCCTACTGTCCTTTCCACATTTAATACACCAGGTAAGGCATTTCTTCCATGTGCTTCAAGACTTACAGCATATACCTCATTTCCTGTAAGCTTCTTGTATCCTAATGACAGTGCAGTAAGTATCATTTCGTCAACACCCACATTGTGTTTATTTGACATAGCGAGAACCTTTGTTGTTCTCTCAACATCAAACACTTCCGATAATACAATTCGCCTGTCATCTCCATTTTTTTCGTCTCGGATAACACCTGAGTTCTGAAACTTAATTTTTATACAGTTTTCAATAATATTTGACCAGTATTCCTTTTCAACAGACATATCAATTACATCATCCAGCGCTACCATCTGTTTTGCATATGCTTGATATGAATCTGTTTTTGCAGAAAACAGAATCTTTTCGTTTTTACATGCACTTTCATAAGCCGACTTGATTTCATCTGCCAAAATCAGTCCTGATACCGAATCTACAATCAGATGATGTGCTGTTATAAAGAATAGATTATGTTGGAATCCTGTAAATACTGCAGTTTTAAACAAAGTTCCCTGATCAAACTCTATGGAAGCCTGAATTTCTTCACATTTGGCGGTGAACCACGCACGGGACTCCTCTTGCGACAGTTCCTCCAAAACTTTGTACTGCGGGATTCCTTCAAACACTTTGTCAAACTCCTCCACAGTTCTAATCCATAGTTTTCCATCTCTGACAGTTGCACGCAGCATATCATAATGCTGTGTAAGTGCCGCCATTGCAAGATTCAGTGCATCCATATTTAAAGAACTGTCAGACAACTCTATAAGCATTGTTTGGTTAAAGTATTCCGGTTCCATAAGCTCTAAAGATTCAAAATATCGCTGGGTTGGCGTCACTTCCACTTCTCCAGATACTTCTTTGAAATCTGCCCCTGTCTCATGGTCATCCGCAACTGTCATTGCAAGCTTTTCAACTGTTTGAAGTTGCATTACATCTTTAACCTGAAGAATATAGCCCTTATTCCTAGCCGCAGAAACAAGTCTGATTGCCTTAATCGAATCACCGCCCAGACTAAAGAAACTGTCTGTTACACCAAATTCCTCTGCTGAGAATATTTCTCTATAACAAGAAATAAGAACTTCTTCTTTCTCATTTCTTGGAGGTACTATCTCCCTTCCGGTCTCAAAATCAATCTCCGGAAGAGTCTTTCTATCAATCTTGTTATTGCTTGTCACAGGCATAGAAGCAAGATACATGATTCCTACTGGGATCATATATTCCGGTAAATTCTGAGCAATTTCTTCCCTTAACTTATCCTGTGGAATTTCTTCCGGTCCTGAATACCATGCCACCAGTCTCTTGTTTCCATCAGAGCTGGTCTGAACGAGCGCAACTGCTCTATCTACTCCTGATACCTGTTCCAGCGTCTGCTCAATTTCTCCAAGTTCTATACGGAATCCGTTTATTTTTACCTGTGTATCCTTTCTTCCGATGAATTGCATGTAACCTTCTTTTCGCATCACACCAATATCACCGGTCCTATATGTATGACCATATTTCGGATGCACAAAGAATGCTGCTTCTGTTTTTTCAACATTATTCATATAGCCTTCCGCTACACCGATTCCGCTTATGCAAATCTCGCCAGGGATATCTACTGGATTAAGGTTTCCGCTCTCATCCAGTATCCTCATTTCCTGATTAGCCAGAGGATATCCATATGGAATACTCTTCCAGTCACTCTTTACTTCTCCTATCGGATAATAAATTGACCAAATACTGCCTTCTGTAGCTCCGCCAAGGCTTATTACTCTACTATTTTCAGCCATTCGTCGTATTTTGGAAGGTAATTCTACCGGTATCCAGTCACCACTTAAAAGAACATTCTTTAATGTCTGTGAACGGAATCCCTTCGGCATATTTTCAATAAATATGTCCATGATTGCAGGTACAGAATTCCAGAAAGTAATTCCATAGTGTTCCATTATCCCCGCAATTTCCTCTGTATCTTTGGCATCCTGCGCAATACAATAGCATGCGCCTGTACTCAAAGCACCAAACAGGTCATATACTGACAGGTCGAAACTAAATGCAGATACACCTATAATATTATCCTTCTCCGTTATATCGAATCTAGTATTAATATCGATTATCGTATTGCAAGCTTCTCTATGAGTAATCATTACACCTTTTGGTTTTCCAGTGCTACCCGAGGTATAGATTACATATGCAAGTTCATCTAAAGCTCTCTGTGGTGTAATAGTCTCCGTGTTATACTCATACATTCGTTCATTCTCATATGAATCCTTGTTCAACGACAGGATACATTCAGAATTTATCATAATATACTCGTTTCTATCCCAAGGATATTCAGGATTTAGCGGAATATATACACCTCCAGCCCTGAGTATTCCGACGATGTTGACTACAGTGAATACATCTCGCTCACCAGATATTGCAATACTATCTCCCGGACGCACTCCCTGAGCCATAAGATAATTCGCTACCTGAGCAGATTTCACTCCCAATTCTCTATATGTAATAGTCTTATCCTCTGATGTTACCGCCACCTTGTCAGGTGTTTTTTCAATCTGCTTCATTATAATCTCATCAAGTCGTTGCACAGTAATCTCGCTGGCTGTTGCATTATACGGTATCCATATTTCATCCATTTCCTTCTTAGAAGGGATAAGACATACTTCTTTTAATACATTCGCAGCCATTATCTGTTTTGTAATATCTATCCACCAAGAAAGAAGTCGTTCTATCTGTTCATCAGGATATTCTTCGGCATCGTACATAACCCTTAGATCATAATTTTCTCCCGGAATTACCATGAATGTCAAGTCATAGTTTGTCTGTTCACGAGAACTTAATAAGCGGATATCCTCTTCATCCTTTTTCTCGTAGTCATCCAACCGCTCATCCATATGATAGTTCTCAAAAGAATATAGTATGGTAAAGAACGAATCTCTCATATGAAGCCAGTTCTGTATTTCAGATAATCCTACATACTCATATGGTTTAGATTCAATTGCTGCGTTCTTTACCCTTTCTACGAGAGCATCTATGTTTTCATTTTCTGTAAATGTATATCTTACAGGAACTGTATTGATTACAGGACCTACAGCATAGGTTATCCCCTCAATAGGATAGTCTCTTCCAGATACAACATGACCAAAAACAACATCTTTTGTAGCAGTCACTCTTGACAAAAGAACTGCCAACGTCATCTGAAACATATCATTCGGTGTAATTCTTTCCCTATTGCAGAATGTTCTCAAGGCATCACAGAATTTTGCATCTGTTTTTATCTCTTTCTGTTTATATCCAGACTCATCAGATTTTCTCTTAAGCACTGACAATTGTGTCAGGCCTTCATAATCCTCCAGCAAGTTCTTCCAAAAGCTCCTTGCAGTATTTCTATCGAAATTATCCAACTCCGATGCATATTCCATAAAAACGTCTTTATTGACCGGATTTAAAAGTGCACCTGTACTATTTGCATCCTCACATAACTGCCTGATAATATTTCTAAGATCTGCAAAAAGGATTGAATTACTCCATCCGTCACATATAATATGGTGCATCGTCCAAATGACACGATTTGAATCTCCCACCTTTGCTAACGTGAAACGAATCAGCGGGCTATTCTCAAGTTCAAATCCATCTTCGATATCCTTTTTAAGAATCCACTCCCATTCTTCGTTTCCACATACTACACTGTTTACCGGAATCGTGTTCTCTTTTCTAATGATTTGTACAGGATACTCTGACACAGATACATCAAAATAAATTCTTGAACGTAGTATAGGGTGGATGTCACCTAATATCTCAATTGCACGTCTTATAAGCTCTTCATCCAGATTACTCATATATTCGAATACTGTCTGAATCACATATTCTCCAGAGTGAGCTTTCATCATTCCCTCAAACATCATTCCCTTCTGAATTGATGTCAATGGAACAATCTGCATTTCTGCTGATGCAAAATTGCTGATTTTTTCAGTACTTTCATATGCGTTTCTGAATCTATTAAAATCAAAATCTTTAAGTCCATGATTAGCTGCAGATATGAGTTCTTCTGGTGCTATTGTTGAAGTCTGTTCCACCAAATTACCTAGCTCCTCTTTTAAAACTCCAATCCATTCAATCAACCGTTCGACATTCTGCTTTTTACCATTTGCAGTCACATTAAAGATGAAGGTTGAATCCTGTAGACTTACAGTCCAGAATGGATTTTCTGTAAGATTCTCATCCGGAATAGAATCTCCACCATCAAGCTGCGATCTGGTAAACTCACCCTTGTAATTATCTGAAAGTGATTCACCCAAATAATTAAACAGGAAATCTGTATTATCCCTTACATCGTTAAGTCCTGCATATTCACACAGAATACCATATGACATTGCCCTTGATCTGGCAGAGAAAAACCGATCTTTAACAAGAATGATATCCTTCGCCGGACTATTCTCCATGTTATCTGTAAAATCAAAGATCTGAGGATACAGTACAGTAAACCATCCAACAGAGTGTTCTGTATGCCCTCCAATAACAGCATCTTCACGTCCATGGTTTTCTAGCATAGCTGATATGCAGGTGTTACCGGTTATTTTTCTATAGGATCTGATAATAGCAGTAAGGAGAAGAACATCCGGCTGGATTTCTGCCTTTTTTGCAAGTTCAAGCAACTTTTGGGTTGTCTCTTCCCCTATCTGTAAACTTTCCCTTACACAAGTATCATTTCCTGAAACAGGCGCTGTTGTTTGCGCATTGCTTCCGTTAATTTTACTTATTACCTTATTCCAATAAATCTCTTCCTCACTTCCCTTTAATTTTTCGGCATATGCTTTTTCAAGCTCTGTCCATTCTGCAAAGGAAGTAGTTTTCGTAGGGAATACCGGTTTCTTTCCTTCTAATACAGCTGTGTAAGTAGTTTCAAGATCAGACAGAATTATATTCCAGGAAATCGTATCTACAATCAAATGGTGAATCAAAATAAACACGTGATCTCCATCTTCCCTATGGAATACAGCTACACTCATCATCGGACCATTATGAAGATTTACTTTTGACTGTAATCTTACACAGTAGTCCTTAATCTCAGCCTCAGAAAGTCCTGTTTCCTCACAGATATCAAAATATCTTCTATGTTCTCTCACACGGATTATCACATTATTCTCCCTTACTACTGTACGAAAAATATCATGATATTCCGTAATCGCAATAAGAGCTTTTTCTAGAGCATCCATATTAATTGCATTATTCTTTAAAAATACGGTCTGGTGATAATAATTCTTGTTATATTTCTCATTATTAAGGAAAGCACTGATCACAGGCGTACTGATCGTATACTCTCTTAAAGGATCGATCTCCTGTATGTTATCTGCCTCTGTTGTAGCTTTACGTCCAGCTACTAAAGCTAACTTTCTTACTGTATCAGCTTTCAGTAAATCCGATACGGTAAATTTCATTTCCTTTTCTTTGGCTGCAGATACTATGAAGATTGCTTTTATCGAATCACCGCCTAATCTGTAGAAACTATCATCAATACCTATTCTGTCTATTGAAAGAACTTTTTCAAAAATACTGCACAATTTTTTTTCTGTATCCGATACAGGTGCAACATATATGTCACCCTGAAGTTTTTCTATAACAGGAAGAGAATCTTTGTCAAGTTTTCCATTCTTATTGATAGGCAACTTTCTCATACATAATATTTTTCTTGGTACCATTGCGATCGGAAGTTTTTCATTAAGTTCTTCATATACCTGTTTTTCAGTTATATTATCTGTGACATAATATGCAAGCAGTTCAGGCTCATCTTCACTGACTCCAATCACAACGGCTGCATCTGTTACTCCCTTAATTTCCAGGATTGCCTGCTGCACTTCTTCTGGCTCTACACGATATCCATTGATCTTTACCTGACTATCACGTCTTCCGATAAAATCAATGTTTCCATCTGGCATATAGCGTCCATAGTCTCCAGTTCTGTACATTGATACATCTTTGTTCCATGGTGCAACTGTGAACGCCTCATTTTTCTTTATGTTAGTATTTGTGTACCCAGCACTTACTCCATCACCAGTCGTACAGATTTCACCCGGAATACCTACACCACAGATATCACTTCCTCTGAGAATATACACTTGTGTATTTCCAATTGGTCTACCAATAGAAATTCTGTCGTGTTCAACCGGAATTTCCCATACTGTAGTAAACGTTGTATTCTCAGTTGGTCCGTATCCATTGAAAAGGCGTACCTCTGGATGAACTTTCTGGAATAATTCCACATGGTACTGTGAAAGATTTTCTCCTCCAATTAGAAGGTTGCTCAAATTGGCAAACACATCCGGATCCGATGCAACTAGCTGATTGAACAAGGAAGCTGTTGCCCACATAGTGTTTATCTTAAAACTGTTAATATAACTCTTCAATGCGGTAATATTAAGAACTCTATTCTTAGGCAACAATGTTACTGTTCCACCGTTCAATAACGGCCACCAGAAATCCAGGTTAAAGGCATCGAAAGACAGTGAACTTGCAGATAAGGTATGTATCTGTGAATCAAGTTCCAGATAATCGCAATTTAAAGCAAGTCTTAATATACCTTTATTCAGGATCTTACACCCTTTAGGCTGGCCTGTCGTTCCTGAAGTGTACATGCAGTAAACAATAGCATCGCTATCCACTGAAACACTCCTAAATGTCTGTGTTTCTCCTTCAAGTTCATCACATCCCTTGAGATCGTAAACAAATTTTTCTGCCGATGTTCTTCTAATTTCCTCAGATATTTCTACCTCACTATACATAACTGCTTTACAACCAGAGTCTGCAATAATAAATTCTGCTCTGTAAGCAGGTTCTGACGCATCAATAGGAATATATACAGCCCCAACTTTTACTACTGCAAGAATTGCTTGTGCCATAGCCACTGATTTTTCTCCATAGAGAACCACGTTATCTCCTGGTTTTACACCATTCTTACATAAAAGTTCTGCAAGGATATTCGATCTGTAATCAATCTCCTTGTATGTGTATACTCCCTTTTCGTCATTTACAGCAATATCATCTCCGTGCTCTTTTACCACACCGGCAAAAGCCTCTGCAATGGATGAATACTTTAATTCATCATTATCCTTGTTAAACTTGTGAAAGATAAGGTCTACCTCCCCACTATCTGGTCTGCAGACTTCGGCTATACTTGCTTCATCGTTCTGGGCAATGTTTTCCAATATCTTTACAAAGTGTTCCAAAATCCACTCTGCAGACTCTTTCTGGAAGTGATTCTGTTTATATTCCAAACTGATATCAAATTCTTTTTCTGTTTTCTTAACTTCAAAAGTAAGATTATACTTTGCAGTTTCAGAAGTGATTGGAATCTGTTCCAACTCAAACGAACTGTTCTGTACCACATATTTTTCAAAATTCTGATATGCAAGAACACAGTCAAACAAAGACTCTCCCTCGTACAAAGAATTCACAGGATACTCCTGGTATTCAAGCACTTCACTGAGTTTTGCCGACAGTTTGGATATGAATTCTCCCATCTTCTGATTTCTGTCGATCCTGCTGTATATCGGAAGAAGGTTTACAAACACTCCCAGCATCTGCTCAACCTCTGGATGATTACGACCACTTACAGCAGTTCCCACGCAAGCCATATCTGCATTTTTATATTCAGCGTTTAGCACTAATAATGCACCCATGAAAACGGCAAACTCGGATACATGATATTTCTCAGCCACTTCTTCAATCTTATCTGAACCTAGTCTCTTATACAGTATTTTTCCTATATCACTTTCATTTTCAAGATAAGGATAATCTGTCAGGAACTGTTCTGGGGCATCAAACTCCTGAAGTTGTTGTTTCCAGTATTCCTTACTCTCACTTAAATTTCTTGTCTTTTCCCACTCCGAATAGTCAACATACTGACGTACCTTTTCATTATTGAATCCATGAGAATACTGCGCTGCAAATTCTCTGGCAAATATCTCCATACTGAATCCGTCACTAATTATATGATGTATATCAAAGAACAGATACTCTCCGTCTGCACAAGACAGGTATCTTACCCTCAATAATGGAGCCTTTTCAAGATTAAACGGCTTAATAAGATCTTTTACTAGGTCTTTCCATAATAATTCAGTCTTTATTACCTCAAAGTCAGTTTTGTTCTCTTCCTCTATAACCTGCACAACATCCTTGTCCATAACCTTGAAATATGTGCGAAGGCTACTGTGGCGTTGTGTCATTCTTGCAAGAGCATCTTCGGCTTTTTCAGGATTAAAATCTCCACTTAGCTTAAAGAGAACAGGAATATTATATGTAAGTGACTTCGGATTAGTACTATAATATCCATAAATTCTTCTCTGAGCCTCAGACATTGAATAATAATCCTTCTTTTCTGCATACGGGATTACTTCAACCTCTTTAAAGCTGTCCTGATCTGCATGCTTCTTCTCTTCAAGTAAAGTTGCAAGCGATGCTGGTGTAGTATTACTTAATACGTCTTTTACAGAGAGCTTGATATCAGCAATACTTTGAATCTGATTGATGAGACGCATTACTCTTAATGAATGTCCACCAAGTTCAAAAAAGTCATCATTTAGTCCTACAGGCGATATCTTTAATATTGTTTCAAACGCCTGACAAAGCTGAATCTCCAACTCCGTATTTGGCTTTACATACCAGTTGTTTCCCAAAAAATCAATTTCAGGCAGAGCTTTCTTGTCCAGCTTTCCGTTTCTCGTAACAGGAATGGATTCAATCTGCATCAATCCTGAAGGGATCATATATTTAGGTAGACTCTCATTAAGTTTATTTATCAAATCAGATTTTTGTATCTCCAGATTACTTATATAATATCCAAAAATTGCCTTTTCACCGCTTTCATCTGCTCTTTCAATTACAGCACAGTCCCTTATATTCTCAATCTCACGGAGTTTACTTTCTATCTCACCAAGCTCGATTCTGAATCCTCGAATTTTTACCTGTTCATCGATTCTTCCCATATAATCAATATTCCCATCTGGAAGCCATCTAGCAAGATCACCTGTTCTGTATATTCTTCCCTGTCCGAAAGGATTATTTACAAATTTCTCGTCTGTAAGCTCAGGTCTATTCAAATAACCTCTTGCCAATCCATCTCCAGCAATACATAATTCGCCAGGCAATCCGATTCCACACAAGCTTTCACCATTCAAAATGTATATCTGAGTATTATAAAACGGCTTTCCTATATGAATATATTCACCTAAGCGTATCTTGGAAAATGTTGAAGCTACAGTTGCCTCAGTCGGACCATATTCATCAATTACCTCTATCTGATCACTTATGCAATTGTATATTTTCTTCATCAACGAATCCGTTAATGCCTCGCCACCAATCATTATTGCATGGATCTTTGGCTTACTATACTTCTCCAGTTCATCAGCCAAGATCATGAACTGAGAAGGAGTAATTTTCAAAACAGCTATATCATTTTCTGCTGAAAATGCTGCAAGCTTTCTTTCGTCCGAGAAGATATGAAGCTGATTATGATAAAGGATGCTTCCGAATATTGCTGTTACGGTCAAGTCAAAAGCATAATTTGTTATTAATGGAGTTACACCTCCGTTATTGTAAAAATAGTCCCTTACTGTCAGGAGATAGTTCATCAGTGCCCTGTTTTCGATCATTACACCCTTTGGTTTTCCAGTTGTACCTGATGTATATATACAATAAACAAGGTTATCCGAGTCGCTCTTTCGTTCTGGGTTTTCTGTATAACCGTTCCAGAGATTCTCATCTTTAAGCTCTATTACCGGTATATTAGAAGATAACTCTATATTCTCTGATGTATACTTAAGTATTACTTTAGGATTACTGTCTTCGAGCATGAACTGGATTCTGTCGCTCGGATATGTCGGATCTACTGGAACATATGCTCCCCCGGCCTTAATCACACCATAGATTGCTTCTATCATCTCAATGCTTCTGTCAGCAATTATTGCCACAAAATCATCCGGTTTTACACCCAGTTCTATTAATCTATGTGCAAGACTATTAGCTCTTTCATTAAGCTCTTTGTATGTAATTTTTTCATCTTCATGTACCAGTGCAATATCGTCAGGTGTTCTCTTTACCTGCTCTTCAAATATATCCGCTGCGGTTTTATCTTTTACATATTCCTTATCCGTTGTATTAAATTCATAAAGAAGCTTCTGCTTTTCCCCTTCAGTCAGCACAGAAATATCTTTTATTAGTGCATCAGGATTATCCACAATATATGAAATAATCCTTATCATTCTCTCAAGACAAAGCTCTATCTCACTTTCTCCATATCTCTTATTATCATATACAATATCAATGCATAAAGCATCTTTCATTTGGGCAACTACCGTAATAGCATAGTTTGTTACCTCCTGCATCTGTCCAACTTCTATCTCTTTTCCATCGATAGCAAGCTTTCCGTCTCCATGTATATAATAATTTTCAAATACATAGATAGTATCAAATATCTGTCTTCTTCCGCATTTGTTCTGAATATCGGTAAGTGATGCATATTCATATTCCATGCTTTCCATAGTCTGCTTCTGGACATTTTGGATCACTTCAATCACCTTATCCCCGCTATCCCATTTAGAGACTGCAGGAACAGTGTTAATAAATAATCCTATTGCATCTTCGATACCATCAAGCTCAGTATTTCTTCCGGAAAAAACCTTTCCGTATACTACGGAATTCTGGGCATTATACACTCCGAGAATCAATCCCCAAGCTGTTTCAACTAAAGAATTAAGAGACACTCCGTTTCTTTCACAAAAAGCTACTGCCTTATCAGATTTCTCTTTATCAAGACGAAGACCGACCCTATTGTTTATTGATTCCTTATCATACTTCTGACTGCTATTGGTAATTACCGGCAACGTACAGAATGTATCGTTTTCTTCAAGAAGCTTTTCAAAATAACTGATCGCCTCCGCTTTGTTTTGATAGGATAACCATTTGATATATTCTCCATATTTCAACTGACTCTTCTTATCTGCTTCGCCCAAGTTTACCATCTCTTCAAATGACAGTTTCGCAGATTTTTCATAATACTGGATGAAATCATTGAACAATATGGACATACACCAGCCATCTATTATGATGTGATGGCTCACCCAGATGCATCCTGTCATTCCATTTTCCAGTGGAACCATGGTTACCCTGAGAAGAGTATTCCTCTCAAGGTCCATTTCACGTTCACGTTCTTCTACTGCTTTTTGTTCAAATTCTTCTTTTGTAAATACCTTTTCAGAACCCAGACATACAAACTCCGGGATCCTTTTCTTCAGTATTACCATCTTAGGTTCGCTTGTTTTCTTATACAAAAAGAGTGCCCTAAGTACTTCATATTTTTGCGATAATGCTGCGAGACTACTTTCCACACGTTCAGTATCTAAATAACCTTTAATCGTGAAGGTATTCTCTAGTATATACTCTCCCTGATTTTCTTCATACTGACTATGATACAATATTCCCTGTTGTATATCAGTCAATGCATAGATTGTCTCTACACTTTTGTTCATTGATTTCATCGCTTTATATCTCCTGTATCAATCCTGTTAATAAAGTATCCAATTCGTCGAAGTCCTCATCCGACATAGTAAGGGCTGCTTCTCCCAAATCAGAACGTGTAACAATAACTTCTTCCTGATGATTTCCTATTTCTACAATACTTCTCATATTTTCAGATAACAATTCCAGAAGCTCCGCTATTTCTTCGTCTGAATAAAGACCTGTATCATACTTCACGTCAAATCCCAGACAATTCTTAGTAATGCTACAATCTACTGTAATCGGGTATACAGGCGCCTTGCATAAGTCCATACAGTTTCCAATCGGATATTCAGACGCCATGAACATCTCATTACTATGATATTCATCATCTAGAACACCAAGGTAGTTAAAAAGTATAGCACTTCTCTTTTGGATATGTTCTTCACCGAGACCTAAGCTGTACAATACTCCATACTCATGCATATGCTGATGAATGGAAGCTTTCTCCTCTTTGACTGAAAGAATTGTATTTAATACATTCTTATGTGACTTTTCGATAGCAAACGGATATATCATTGTGAACCATCCGATTGTCCTGTCGTTGGCACATTTGATTCCATCAATCATTCTTCCCTGATTTTCTATATCGATACATCTAATATCTGATGTTTCCCAATTATTTAGAGCTAACTTAACACCGGCAAGAATAAGTTCTTCTACATTTACATTAAAATTCTGGACCATATTTTGTCTGAGTTTTTTTGTAATATCCTCTGAAAGTTCTCTTCTCATTTCCCTGATACCTGCAGTACGATTCTTTCTGTCAGGCTTCTGATATTCTTTTGAATCTTTTATAAAGCAATTCCAAAAATCAGCACAGGCTTCCGGATCATTTACAGAACTTATAACCGCCTCTGACCAATCACAGAACTCATTCGCTTCTCTTGGAATACTAAGCATTTCCTGATTTTCATGCCTATATGCAAGTTCCAAATCTGAAATCAATACACGCCAGGAATAAGCATCCATTACTAGGTGATGTATACAAATGAACAACTCATAATGCTCACTTCCCATCTTATAAAGAACTGCTCTCATAAGTGGGCCTGTCTCTATATTGATTCCCTGTTGAATACTATTGTTCTTTTCAAGGATTATTGTTTCCAAACTTTCCCCCTGTTCCGCAATATCCATCAAATCAACTTCTTCAAAAGTAAAGAATTTGTTCTTTTCAAATGGCAAAATTGTTGGGGTTCCTTCCTTCCAGAAGCATCTCAACATACTATGTATTTCTGTCATCGAATCAAATGCCTCCTTAAGTCTGTCTACATCCGGTTCAAACTTAAACCTAAGCATCATTGCCTGATTATAATAGTTACAATCGTCAATATCCCAGTCAAAGAACTGTTCCTGAATAGGGAGAGGGGTGATAGCTCCAATCCTTTGCTCCTTAATGGTCTCCTCCTCTTCTGCTTTAAGATGAGATGCAATTAACTCAACAGTTCGGTACTTCATAATATCTTTTATAGAAAGCATATAGTGCTCAGCACGTATTCTGGAGAGAACCCTCATTACCTTTATGGAATCTCCTCCTAAGGAATAGAAATCATCCGTCCTGCTCACATTCTTATATACAAGTACCTCTTCAAAGATTTTCGCTATGAACTCTTCTTTCTCTCCTACCGGAGCTTCATAGCCTCTCTTGTCTACAGTTTCAGGAACAAGATCCGTCAAGGTCTTTCTGTCAAGCTTTCCATGAGATGTAAACGGAATCTTATCGATCTGTACAAGCAGATTCGGAATCATATAACCAGCAAGCTTCTCTGAAAGGGAAATCTTGATTTCTTCAGTATCTAGTACCATATCTGACACATAGAAACCGCACAAGATTACATCCTTTCCTCTTGTGGTAATAATCACTGCCGCATCATAAATTCCTTCAACGTTTCTCATTGCTGATTCTATCTCACCAAGTTCGACTCTCTGACCATGAATCTTAATTTGATTGTCGATTCTGTGATGATATCGAATATTTCCATCTGGCATCCAACTGCATAGATCACCGGTATAGTACATGTTACCTTCTCCATAGAGGTTCTTTCTAAACTTGTCTGATGTCTGTTCCGGATTATTTATATATCCCTGAGCAACGCCCACACCAGTTATTACCAGTTCTCCTGGCATGCCAATATTACAGATTCTGCTGTTGTTCTGGATATACAGACGAATATTATCAATAGGTTTTCCAATCGGTACTAAATCTTCTGGTCTGCTACATTCATAAACAGATACATCTATACTTGCTTCCGTTGGTCCATATACATTGATCAGCTTTGGCCCGCTAGTTTCAAATATAGAATGGAATTTTTTTACTGTATCCGGCTTTAATGCCTCTCCACTTGAAAATACATATTTTAACGACATAAACTTGTCTACAAATTCCTTATGCCTATCAAGCTCCCAAAGGAACAGATCAAGTACAGTCGGCACAAAATGTATTGTTGTTACACCGCCTTCAATGACTCCTTCAATAATCCTTCTTGGATCCTTTTCATCTCCCTGCTCCAGTAGATGAAGAGTTGCTCCCTGCATGCTCCACCAGAACAATTCCCACACAGATACATCAAAGGTATAAACCGTTTTCTGAAGAATTACATCACCTAACCCGATAGGATATTCCTTCTGCATCCATCTAATTCTGTTGAGAAGTCCCTTATTCAGGTTGACTACTCCCTTTGGTTGTCCTGTGGTTCCAGAAGTATAGATCACGTAAATAGGATCATCTCCCTCATGCTTAACATCGGGATTTTCTTCCTCCTCTTTTGTACTGTCCGTAAATGTATCTATGGTAATATCCGAAGCAATTATGAACTTGTCAATTTCTCCATAATTAACCTTTTCTGCCATTTCTTCATTTACCAGCACACAGCAGGCATCTGCATTTGATAGAATAAACTGGATTCTAGCCTCGGGATAGGATGTATCAATTGGTATATAAGCAGCTCCGCTCTTAACTACTGCGAAAATACCGATCATCATCTCAAAGCTTCTTTCAATACAAACACCAATATAATCCCCGTGTCCGTATCCTCTTCTCATAAGCTCATGAGCAAGAATATTTACTCTCTTGTTAAACTCTCTGTATGTTAGTTCTTCTCCTTTATAACGAAGTGCTACCACATCTGGATACAGTGCAACCATATCTTCAAACAGATTGATCACGCTTCCTGCCATCGGATATTCATAATTCGTATCATTGAACTTATTAAGAATCGTATGTTCCTCTGCCTCATTGCACATAGGAATTTCATCTACACAGATTTCAGGTGTTTCCATCATCACGCGAAGAATATACTCCGCTCTTTCCAAGAGCATGCCTAAAAAGTCTTTACTAAACTTTTTAGGATTTGCCAGTATCTCAATTCTGTAACCGTCGTCAGGATGTACACGGAACGTAATTCCATAATTTGTCTGTTCCCTGCTGCTTAACACTTTGAACTCATCACTTGCCGTAAGTTTCTCATCCATGTAGTAGTTTTCAAATACAAACAACGTATCAAATAATCCGTTTCCAGCAACATTCAGTTTTAAGATTTCTCCTAATTCAACTATGCTATTTTCAGAAACTTCCAAAGTCTTGGTATGAACCTCTTTTATCAATTCAGAAACCGTTGTCGTATTTCCAAACATGATCCTAAGTGGCAAAGTATGTATGAAAAGGCCCACTGTATTCTCAATTCCAGACAGTTCTATATTTCTTCCCGAATTAACAATTCCAAAGATCACATCATTGCTACCTGTATACTGTGAAAGAACTACAGACCATACGGTTTCGAATATAGCATTTGCTGTAACATTATTGTTCTCTGTGTAAGCAGTTACCTTCTGCACAACATTCTCATCAATCCTTGTATCACAGATAAGAAGCAGATTATCCGTATCTTGATCTCCACCAATTTCCGGTATTCTTTTTTCATTTTCATAGTCTTCTATCTGCTCTTTCCAAAAGCTTATTTCAGATAATGTATTCTGTTTTCCTAACCAGTGAACATATTCACCGAATGACTTCTCTGTGGAATTATTTACCTCAACATTTTCTCCCTGCACAAGTAGCTTGTAATACTCAAGATAAGTACCAAAGATCAATGACAGACACCAGCCATCCATAATAATATGATGCATTGTCCATATAAGTCTTATACTGTTATCCTCAAGAGTTATCACTGTAAGCCTTAGAAGAGAATTCATATCCAGTTCAAATCCTCTTCTTATATCTTCTACAAGGACAGTCTCTATCTCATCCTCCTTACAAAAAATATGATTATATTCCAGCTTCAAATCCTTATCAATAATCTGTACAGGTTTGATGCTATTTTTATAAAGTATTCTGGTGCGAAGAACCGGATATCTTTTTCCCAAAAGTTCCAGAGCCTTCTCAGCCGCTTCAAAATCAAACGCATTTGTAACTGCAAAACATGACTGGATAACATATTCTCCTGTATTATCTTCAGCAATCTTCTGATAAAGCATTCCTGCCTGTGTAGACATCAGAGGATACATATCCTCAAAATCATAATTGTCTGAAATTTCTTTAAACTCATCCAAGGACAGTTCTACACCGTAATCATGAGGTGTATAGAGTGCTCTTTCTTCTGCCTCTATAGCCTTTATAACCTCATTTAAAGCAATTTCAAATTCCTCGAACCATAAATCAATTACATTCTCATTGCCAGACATTTGCTCCAGAAAATTGTTCTTTCTGGTAACAAGTTTATAAGACAGCATTCCATCTATACAGATCATGTCCCAACAGATTTGGTCTGAAATGTTCTCTGCAGATACTGCATCTCCTGCTGGCATCTGAGACATCTTAAATTCTGTTGTATCCCTGTTATCACCAAGATAATTAAATCTGACCGGTGCTGTAACATTCTCAACCTTACCTGCCATGCTAAGTACACTGTAACCGACGCCCTTTCCTGGGATATTCTTTTTCTGTTCCTTAACATAAAGAACCTGATTTAAACTGTCCTTAGTGAGCTTTACAACACATGGATAGATTGCCGTAAACCAGCCAATTGTCTGATCCAGATGCAACTCTGTAGGAAGTCCTTCTCTACCATGACTTTCCAGCTCAAAGCAGAATTCATCTTCTCTATTCCCCATTACCTTTCCATAGGCAAGTATCATTGTTCCAAGAAGTATGTCCTCTACGGAACCATTGATCTTAGCCGCACACTTCTTTAGCACTTCCTCGGTCTCAGAATCCTCAATGATATGCTGTCTTTCAATAACAGGGCTAAAACTGTCGACATCTGTGCTTTTATTCACAATGCCTTTGTAATGTTCTGTAACTTTTTCTACCATAGACGTCCAATACGGAATCTGGTCATCAAGCAAATTGGATTTCGCAATACGGTCTACTTCATCTGCCCACTGAGTATATGATGCAGTTCTTTCCGAGAATGTAGCCTTACATTTTAAAAGATTTTCCTCATAAACACGTCTCAGATCATTTAACAGAATTCTCCATGATACGCCGTCAATTAAAAGATGATGAACCGCTATCATAATGAAATCTATCTCTTCTGTCTTAAATATTGCTGCAATAATCATTGGCCCTTTTTCTATATCAAGTCCGCTCTGAAGTTCTGTACAGATCTGTGGTATCTCAGAAATTCTGTCCTTCATATCTTCGTATACTTCGAAGATAATATGATTATCAGAAAGCTCCTTATTCTGATATAGATGGTCGTTCATTACCACTGCCTTGAATATCTCATGATGATCTAGAACTTGATACAATGCATTTCTGAAAGCATCTACATTGATATTCTGTTCTTCAAACATCAGTGCCTGATTGTAATGGTTTTTGTCAGCATAATCCTTCTCAAAAAATTGTTTTACGATCGGTGTATCCTTGATTTCTCCAAATCTCATGCTGTATCTGATTGCCCTTTCATCATGAAAAGCCATTTTTTCTGCAAGTTCTGAAAGAATATTCCCCGATAATATATCTCTGATTTTAAGCTCATATCCAAAATTTCTTACTTCCGTTACTACTCTCAGTGCCTTGATTGAATCACCTCCAAGGCTAAAGAAATCCGCTTCCTGCCCGATTCTCTCCATATCAATTCCAAGGATATTACTGTATGCGTTTGCGAGGATGATCTCCTTCTCATTCTCAGGAACTTTATTCTCGTCACTTACATCCGAAACCATAGTGATTTCTCTTAACTTCTTCTTATCAAGCTTTCCATTGACAGTAGTCGGTAATTGCTCAATTCTGATAAAGACAGTTGGTATCATATATCCTGGAACCATCTCTTTTAATTGATTTCTTATATCTGCAGATTTCAATTCCTCAGTAGATGTGTAATAAGCTGCGAGATAAATATTCCCATCTTCGGATTCATTGTCTATTACTACACACTCCTTAATTCCACCTATCTGGATCATTGCGTGTTCAACATCACCAAGCTCTACACGAAATCCACGTATCTGCACTTGTTGGTCGATTCTTCCAAGATAATAAAGTCTTCCCTCATCATCCCACTTTGCAAGATCTCCACTATAATACATTTTTCCTGAACCATATGGATTATCTATAAATCGCATCTCTGTAAGTTCCTGACGATTCAGATATCCTTTTGCCACACCAGAACCAGCAACACAGATTTCACCTGGAATACCTGTTCCACAGAGTCTTCCATCTCGCTCTAAATAAATTTGAGTAGTAGGAATGGCAACTCCTATAGCATCATCACTATTGCTTATCTCTTCATCACCAATTCCCTGATAGGTTACATGTACTGTGGTCTCTGTAATTCCATACATATTGATAATTGATGTATCCGGATGTGTTTCATGCCATCCACGAAGTTTTTCTGGCCGCAAAGCTTCTCCACCAAATATCAAATATCTTATAGAACCAGTCTTTTCAGGAACATCTACGCTCATCAAGTTATAAAATGCACTTGGAACTTGATTTAAAACTGTTACCTTTTCTTTTGCTATTAACTCAACAAAATCAATGCTATTCTGTGCAGTTTCTTCCGGTACTATCACAAGGCATCCGCCTCTAAGTCCTGCTCCATACATTTCCCATACTGAGAAATCAAATCCATATGCATGGAACATGGTCCATACGTCTTTTTCTGTGAAATCAAAAACAAAGTCACTATTAAACAACAATCTTACGAGATTCTTATTCTGAACAAGAACCCCTTTGGGATTACCTGTGGTTCCTGACGTGTAAATCACATACAACACATCTTGAGGCTGTACTTCATGGGTTCTCTGTAAAACAACATCTTCTACCTTAAGAAAGTCCTCGTGATTGCCAAGCTCTATCTCAATTGTCAATGATGAGCTCCCCTCTGGTGCCTCACACCCGTAATACAAAATTGCTTTTGGCTTGCAATCATTTAAAATGTAATCAACTCTTTCCTGTGGATAGATGGTATTGATAGGCACATATGCCGCACCTGTTTTCAGAACTGCATAAATTCCCACAATCATTTCAATACTACGTTCACAGAACAGTGCTACGAAATCTCCGGTTCCGATTCCAGAATCAATTAGCTTTGCAGCCAACACGTCAGATTCATAATCTAGAGTTTGGTAATCAATAGTTCTACTTCCAAATACTACTGCTCGTCTCTCCGGCCACCTTACTACTGCCTTTTTAAAAAGAGATGCTACAGTTTCTTCCACTGGTCAGATAACGTCTTCTGTTTCACTGATTGTAGAAATAATGTTTTTTCTTTCTGAAAGTGTAGAAAGAGGTATCTCATTTACGAATACATCACCGCTTTCTGCCAACGTATCAATGATTAACAACCAATGTTGGAGTATGCTCATTGGTTGCCCTTCTGATACACAATCACCATGCCAAAGAATTTGAAGGTCATAAGTATTTCCTCTAGGCATTACTCTTAATGCCATATCGTATTCCGTCTGCTCTTTGCTGGTGATTACCCTAAAATCATCGATATTATCTTTCATCTGAAGATCGTAATTCTCAAACGCATAAATGATGTGCAATAAATTGTTGCCTTCTTTGTCAGTTGCATGCATATCAGAAAGTGAGCCATAATCATACTGAAAACTTTCAAGAGTCTGCTGCTGGAGTTCATGCATGACATCTAGCGTTCTGCTCTTCTCGCTTATGTTCAGACGTACAGGAACCACATGAGCGCACATACCCACTAGACTTTCTATATGTTCCATGTTTACTTGTCGACCTGATACTAAAGCCCCAAATATGATATCCTCCTGTCTTGTGTACTGATTCAAAAGAATTCCTACAGTTACTTCAAATAAAGAATTCAAAGTCAGAGCATTTTTATGGCAAAACTTCTCTAGTTTATTTAATGTCTTTTTATCAATCTTAAGAGTTTCTTCTCCTGGCTTATGAATGAGCTTCAGCTTGTTCAATGGTTCAATGACAGCACCTCCTTCAGCCCCAGACATTATTCTACGCCAATAATCACGCATTGACAAAACATCTCTTTTGTTAAGTTCAGTAGCATAACGATCGTATGTACAGATATTAGAACTTTGTGACTTATCCACATTGAGGCAATTATTCACAAAATCATTTAATACAATCGGCAAACTCCAACCATCCATAATGATATGATTAAAGTTCCATAAAAGAAGAGTGTCTCCACTTTCAGTCGTTATCTTACATACTCTAGCAAGAGAATCCTTTTCTAAATCAAAACCTTGTCCTCTATCCATGGATATAATTCCATCTAACCCTGCATCGGAAATTTTTTCTTCGTAAACTGAATATCTAATCTCAGAATTTTTTAATACAATTGCACATGGCTCCGAATATGATGTATTTATTACAGTTCTGAATACATCGTATTTTTCACTGAGCCTTTTTAATGATGCACGGATTATATCGTCTTCAAGATCCGTAGGGATTTGAGTAACAATCTGAATCTGATAGTCCCCTGTTTTTTCCTCATTCAATAAATGCAACAGCAAGCCCTTCTGTGTTGCAGTAAGTGCATATACACTTTCAGCAGCATATATTTTCTGAATATCTTGATATTCTTCTGGTGTCAGGTCTGTAAAACCGAAATGTGCAGGAATAACTAGTGTTTTCTCCTGTTTTCCCAACGTTATTGTACAAAGTTCTTCTAGTTCCTCAACGTATCCATTTATCCATGATTCAATCTCTCCTACATCATATTTGGTTCTGTCAAATTCACACACAGTTTCATAGATATTACCTTTTTTGAAGATATTAACCATTATATTTTCACCAAGGTTTTCATCTGCAATTGTTTTCCCACAATTATCTGTACGGACTTTAATACCTTTATATCTCAGAGATTCTCCAAGATAATTAAAGATGATATTCGGTAATTTATTAGAATCTGCATTCATCATATATGGTGCAAAACCCATGCCTTTGGAAGGTACTGTCTCTAGAACATGACAGTTTCTCGCAACATCATCTATAAAAGAATTATCAGTCGCCACAACGTTAAGTGGATAAAATACAGTAAACCACCCAACAGTCCTTTCAAGTCTTAATGTCTCTCCAAACATACGACCATGACTTTCCATAAGCACAGACATTATGTGACTCTGTTTGTATTTTTTAAAATCTACATTTTTCTTATATCCTCTGGCAAGCGCAGTAAGCAACACACTCTCTACAGATAAATTACTTTTATCACACCATTGTTCTAGATTAGATATGCTCTTTATTACTGTAAATTCTTTTCTACCTACTACATCAAAAGATAAAACTGATTTATTCTTTGAGAATAACAGAGGTTCTATATTCTTTATGTTTTTATACCAGTAGGCCTTTTCATTTGAATAATACCCCCTCTCAATTCTGTCAGAAATCATATCTGCCACTGCTGCAAATGGCGTTGTAGGCGGCTGTATAACCGGTACGAGTTCACTACACACTGCATTATATGCATCTAAAAAGTCAGTAATAATTATCCCCCAAGATATGGCATCCACAATAAGATGATGTCCGATAAATATCATACGTTTTTCTTTACGTTGCACAATTACTTTGAACAACGGACCATTAAAAAGATTAAATGTTTCTTGAATCTCATCTAATCTTCCTTTGTCTATGTCTTCTTCTAAATAGCTATACAGGGGCTTTTCTTCTACATTTCGTATATAGAGTTTCATTACTCCGTTGACTTTTCTGACAATGGTTCTTAAAATATCATGTGTTTTAACAACTATATCAACAGCTTGTTTAATCTTCTCCGGATAGATTTCATCCAGTTCAATACTTACTGCTTGATTATAGTGTTCTGGTTTATCCAATCCATACTTCATAAAACCATCTGTAAGTGGTGTCCCGTTTATAATGCCTTCTTTTATCTGTGGAAATGTTATAATATGCTGTTCTGTTTTAATATAGGTCGAGATTACTCGGATTATTCTTCCCTCAATCAAATCACGCACGGATAAAGTCATTCCCTCTTTTCTAAGCTCTGAAATAACACGGATACCGCTAATTGAATCGCCACCTAGACTTATAAAATCATCATCAAGTCCAATTTTATCCAAATCCAACACGGTCTCAATGGCTTTTACTAGTGCAATCTGTGATTTCGTTTGAGGCTGAATATAATCAGCCTTTGTAACTTGTAAAATGTCAGGCAGAGACTTACGATCAAGTTTCCCATGTTCAGTAAATGGAAGATTGTCTATCTGTATCATATACCTTGGTATCATATATCCTGGAAGTATCTGTGTAAGTATCTTCTGTACATCCGCAGGTTTTATTTCTTTCCCAGAGGTATAATACCCATAAAGAACATTTTCATTTTTTTCGTTCTTTTTACAAATTACTGCTCCCTCTTTAACTCCATCAATAGATAAAAGAGCCTTCTCTATTTCCCCAATTTCCAATCTTTGACCATGAATTTTTATTTGTGTATCAAATCTTTTAAGATATTGTATATTACCATCAGGAAGCCATCGGGCGCAATCTCCTGTTTTATATGCTTTACCCTCACCGAAAGGATTATCTATGAATTTATCATTAGTAAGTTGGTCATTATTTAGATATCCGAGAGCAAGTCCTACACCTGTTATTAAAACTTCACCTGGTATGCCAATACCACAAAGTGTTGTTCCCTTTGTTATAAATATCTTTGTATTATCTATAGGTTTTCCAATAGGAATGATCTTTTCCTTTGGTTTACAGTCATAATATGATACATCTATACTTGCTTCGGTAGGACCATATACATTTATAAGCTTCACATAGCTAACTCCATCAGTTGTTTGATAGAATGTGTTTACTGTGGTAGAATGTAGTGTCTCACCACTGGAAAATACATATTTCAAGTGACTCCATACATTTTGTTTATCAACAGATATAATATACTCCAAAAAGTTGTCCAACATTGTCGGAACAAAATGTGTTACTGTCACTTTATTTCTTTGTATTTCCTCAGCTATACGCAGAGGATCTTTTTCATCTCCTTGTTTCGGAAGAACAACTGACGCGCCAAACATACTCCACCAGAAGATCTCCCATACTGAAACATCAAAAGTAAATACCGTTTTTTGTAGGATAACATCTTTTGAAATAATTGGATATCTTCTATTCATCCATAAAATTCTATTCAAAAGACCTTTGTGTATATTTATTACCCCTTTAGGATTACCCGTTGTCCCTGACGTATAGATAACGTATATGGGATCATTCGGAATATTAATGTGTTCTAGATTGTTTTCATCGTTTTCTTCCCCTTTCCAAATGGAAGAGTCAGATATGTCAAGCATGATAATATCTTCTTTATCAATTTCTGGTTTCCCTACATTACCGTCGTATAAAAGAACTATCGACTCAGAATCGTTCAGCATATATTCTATCCTTTGAGTTGGAAACGCCGTACTAATAGGCATATACGCTCCTCCTGCCTTAACAATTGCAAATATACCGGCTAACATTATGTCGGATCGGTCCATATTAACTGCTACTACAGATCCTCGTGTTACACCTAAGTTACGTAATTTATTTGCGAGAATATTTACTTTTTGATTAAATTCTTTATAAGTTAAAATTTTATCTCCAAAAATAACTGCTGCTTTATTAGGATATTTTTCTACAGATTCTTCAAAAAAGTCTATAATTGTTCTATTACCAGTGCAAAAATCAAAACCTGTTGCATTAAAACAATTTATAATTTTTTGCTCATCCTCTTTTGTACAAAATTGAATCTCTTTTATCTTTACATCAGGATTTTCAATCATCTGCTCCATCAAAGAATTCACAACATTATACATTTGATTAATGTCAGCATAAGAATAGAGCGTAGGATCATAATCTATATCCATAACAAGTGCGTCTCGATTAGGACGACGCACGGAGATACTCATACTTTGCTGAGAATGTCCATTATGATGCCATGTGGCTACTCTGCTATCATCACTAAATTCACCCTTTTGATAATTATACATTATATCAACAAGATTTCCTGAGACCAAATCCTGACACTTCTCCATTATTTCAGAATATGTTACCTGACCATGTCTCATAGTGTTGAAAAAAGACTTTTTACACACTTTAAAAAATTCTTGACATGTCATTTCTTCATCATAATGGCATCTCAAAAGATTTGTTGTCACATACATACCAATCGCTTTACGTTGCTTATTACTCCTATTAAGAAGATTTGTTCCCAAGAAAAAGTCTTTTTCCCCAGTCATGGCAGAAACAAACATTCCCAACAAACCAAAAAACAATACAAATTCTGATATATTATTTGCCTTGCAAAAATCTTCAATTACCCTAGAGAACTCAACACTATATTTAAATTCATGTCTTATAGTTTTATAAGCTTCCCTCTTTTTATCTGATAAGCTTATAAAACTAGTCCCTTGTTTTATAAGCTCTCTCCAAAATTTAATATCCTCAAGAAATTTATTACTACCTCTATATTTTTCTCCGTCTTCAATAATTTCCATATACGGGTAGTCTTCTATGGCAAGCTCCCTATTTTCTATATATTTTGCCGTATAAATGTTATCTAGATAATTAGCAATTAAATAAAGACTAAGTCCATCACTAATAATATGACTTAATCTGATAAACATCCCATACTGACCATTAACACACACCGTCATAAATACAAATAATGGTTCATCTAAGGGAAGAGGTTTCTGAGCTTCTTCATTAACCCACTTGTTAAAATCTTCCACCGACTTAAAAATTAAATGGTCTATCTCATCTTCTCTAAGTTGATAATTTTTATCAATCCATTGTAATGGTTTTCCATTCTCGATTTTGATAAATGTTCGAAATATAGAAAATGACTCAAAAAGAGTTCTTAAAGAGTATCTCATGCTTTCTTCATCTCTATATTTTTTGGAAATCATACTTGCCGATATCGTACTGGCTTTATCATATCCGCCTTCTACCATCTGATAAATCTGCATCTGTGGTGCAGAAAGATTAAAAATACTACTATTTACCTGTTCCTTTACGACCATATCTTTTTTCCTCTTTCTAATTACTATACAATCAAAAGAATTCCAACTGTAAAACTATAACACTAATATTTACATGAGTTCTTATTATCCTATGTAACATGGCATAGACCTACCTTCTTACTTATGACGTTTACATATGATGTTTCAAGAATCTGCTGTAATTATTGACTTATTATAATAGGTCAATATATTAACAATTTATTGCATAATTTTAAATATATTAAACATAACAAACGTTAATTCCTCTCTTCTTATTAAAATTTTTAGGAGACACTATCCCAATGAAAACGTTTTAAAGGTTTGTACTAATTATACTACTCCAAAGAAAAAAAGTCAAAAATATTTATATTTTAATATATAGACTTACTAACCTGTTAGAAAGCAATACCTCACAAATGTATTTTTCTTATGTCTCATTTTTTGGGGGCAGTTCATCCTAAAAAAGTTAAGAGAACTCCGATTGAAGTAGAAAAAAGAGAAAGAAGAAAGACAGAAATTGTTCAAGAATTAATGACTGAGTTTTCGTTAGATATTCTTCTAAAAGCCATTAAACTAGCTCGTTCGACCTA
>QWCO01000073.1_pt1 | contig 59586 bp, 61 predicted proteins | sample 1972611 | NCBI WGS metagenome assembly QWCO01 (sample SAMN09866706, study PRJNA288562) | Human oral metagenome isolate term1_saliva, whole genome shotgun sequencing... | reverse complement strand
AAGCAAACAAACAAAACTAATAAACTTCACCCACCCTAAAAACAAAAGGTGGGACACAACATTTTTTTATCACCCCCTGTCTTCATTGTAGGCGAAGTAGACACTAAATATAAGCTGTCGTCTTCTAGGTATAGAAAGTAATATCGTGTCTCCAGTAATGTTCGAATAGCTCGATGAGCTTTTCCGCCTGTTCTCTGTTTTTACCGTTTTCACAGTCAACAGAAACTTGTACGGTCGTGTTGTTTGTCAATACTGGAGTACCTTTCAGTATTTCAATACATTGAATTAGGTTCTGTCGCTGTAAGTCGTTATCAACCACAGCGACACAGACGATTTTTCGTGCTTGAACCATTTTGACTAGCCCCCCTTCGAATTTACATCAATTGTTTATTTTTTGGTCATGTAAGGTACGAGACAAACACTATCGGGAAACTTAGATATTTGCCTTAACCTTATAGTATCATGTTATTTCAACAATTGTTTTATTTTCTCAGTGATATTCTCACCAGTTCTCTCGTTGATGATTGGTTGTTCATAACGAGTATCTTGAGCAAATCGACACAGAGCAGTTAAAATCGCTTCACTATCATTATCAATACCGAAGTAATGTCGATGTAGTTGGTCAGAAGCGATTAAACCAGTACCACTACCGACTAACAAATCTAAGATATTACCCCCCACCTCTAAATGGTTCTTAATGAAATAACCAACGAGTTTTAGCGGTTTAGTGGTCGAATTAGCGTCAATTTGTATCACAGACGGCTGCCTCTTATCATTATTCCATGATTTAAGTTTCTTCTCAGTAAAGCCATACGCAATGTCTTGATGAACAATAGGATTATAGTCATCGTCATCATTACTTTTCCCAAAGACAATATTCTCATGTAGCCACCTGTAATCGTATTTACCACTGACTAACATATTGTTCATTACCCAGACTAGATTTTGTTCACGATACATCTTAGCGTCTTCTAGAGCGTTTAAGACCTCTAGCGTCACCTCATTAGGGTACAAGACATAGAAGTTCCCCCCAGCCTTACCGTTCCTATTCAAAATTTCCTTCGCAATACCGAACACCTCAGTCATGTAAGCACGATAGCTATCTCGCCTCTCACCTTTGTTTAGAGGTCTAGCATCGGTAATCAGTAAATCAGCAGATATATCACCACTCCCCATTAGCATTTCCATATCAACCGCATCGCTCGCATCGCCATACATCACACGGTGTTCGAGTTTCCCGACCTTAAAGACATCTTTGGGGCGAATATTCTCTTTAATGAAGTCGTCGAATTTCGTCGGGCTGTCATTATTGACATTATTTATATCATTGACATCCTGCTTAAAAGACGAGACAGTCGTATCATTAAGCTCAAATGAGTCTTCCTCGGTAAACGAATTACCGTATGCAATATCAAGAAATCTGTCCATATCGATACCACTAGCTTCGACTAGCTGTTCAGACAATTCTTGCAGTTCATTTAAGGCAGTAGCTAACTTCTCTTCATCATAAAACGAGTGCAGAGCAATCTCATTGTCAGCAATATTCGCCGCCATGGCTCTCGCATCATCGCCTTCTAAGTGTTTCAAGATGAAAGACGGTACGACTTTGATACCTAATAACCTCAACGCTTCATAGCGTCCATGTCCTGCTACAATTTTGTATTTGTTATCACTAGTCGGTACGACCTGAATAGGGTTATTAAAGCCCAACATTTTAATCGACTCAGCAATCTCTTTAATATTCTCTTCAGTATGTACACGAGGGTTATTTGGGTCAGGGAAGACATCATCAAGAGGTAATATCTTTAACTCTGCATCTAAACCTTCAATGTTCGTTTCACTAGTGTCTTTAGTTTTAGCTTTAGTCATATTATTTCTTCTTCCTTCTATAGTCTCTTACAATGTTCCACTCATCACGGTGTTTTTTAAGTGAGTTCTCAATGTCATCAACATTTTGGAACCAGATATTATTACCGACACTTATAATATCAACATTGTCAGATATATCATATATGCCTCTATAACAGTCATAAACCGCCGTCCAGTTATCTCCACCGTCAACATATTCACCGCCACTAGCATCAGCTAACAAGATATTGAGCGCTTTAAGATATTTTTGACGTTTCTTCGTGTCGCCTTCGGTTTTGTAATAATTCCCCCTATTCCACCTATTAGTGTCTGTGCTAGTCCCTAGTTCGTACGCACTAAATACATCCCCCTCGTCACTAATAAACCAATATTTCCCACCGATTTCCGCTCGCCATTTCGTATAGATATCGAAATCCGGGATTTCTTCAAACCAGTCTTTTAAGATATCAGGGAATTTGTCGAGAGTCATCTTTGTATAAGCAATTAACTCCTGCCCCTCTTTAACAGTTTGTGCACCTTTAACATATTCAAGGTGTCCTGACCAATTTATCTTGAACACATCACCAGCCTTGAAGGTCGGAAGGTCACTCTTCAACTTATAATATTTAGTCGTTGTTTCACTCGGCATATTATTTTTTACCTTTCTCCACCCAAGTTGTCTAATATATCTAATATTCTAGCAAACAGCGGGCCGTAGACAATCAACATAAGCACAGCATTAACCACAGGTTTTAACCATGTAAATAAGTCAACACTGAATAATCCGTCAAGTAGAAGCGGTGTAATCGTCACCAGTCCATATAAATAGATAATAAAGAATACTGTTTTTAAGATGTGTTTAAGTACAAGCCTAGGGTCAGTAGGTTCGATTTTTCGTTTAGTAGTTTTTTTCATAGTAGATTGTTCCTCTTCATTCTTTTATTTAATCATAGCAAACAAGCGTTAAACACCCCCACCGAAACCCTTAAACAAGAATAGAATCCATCCACCAAGGATGACGAACAGAAGTTTCGCCCCCCAGAACGGGGTAGAGGTTATTGGGCGGATGACCCAGAAGAAGAGGACGGCTGCAAGCCCCATACTAATAGTTGCACCGATGATGTTAAGGACGGTATCGTCTTCTTGAACTTGGTTTTTAGATTTAGACTTAAGAGGCTTGGCAGCCAGCTCACTTCGTTCGTGAGACTTATTATTTAGTGATTTAGATTTATTAGTTGTTGTTGTTATAGTTTTGTTCATGATATTTACATTATAGAGTAAAGGTACACCTTTTGTCAAGTAGGGGTAATATATTTTTTTGTGAGAAGTTAAGGAAGTAGATTTTGTATTAGTATCACATCATTATCACATCATTATTAAAGGTACACCTTCTTATGTTTACCTCAATTCTCTGGGTAGGAAGTACACCCCCATTTCCTTCACAAGGGGGGTAGATTAGTATATAATTAAAATATAAATATCAGATATGTATAGATAGGAATATACAGGTATTTATAAATAGTAATTTAATAATAAGGAATAAAGATATGGATAGCAATTTTATTCAATCAATCAAAAATAAAGGCGGGTTCAAAAGTCAATCAAACAACGGCGGTGGTCGTCAAAATGTTGCAATCGGATTATGGCAAGATTCTCAGGGTCGTCAAAAGCATATCAAGACGAAAGCGTTAGGAATTGAGGACGGTCAAGGTTTTATTATTGACATTGTCAATGATAAAATTCGTTTAATCACATTTAGTGGCGATGAAGTAAAAGCATTAAAAGATAACGGCATTAGCGTGTTCAAGTCATGCAGTAAAGGCTTGAATGCAGACGGGTCAAAAAAATATCAGAGTTATGCGGTGATCGAGGGTATCGATAGCAATACATGGGACGAGATGGTCAAAATCAATGAGGGCGTGAAGCGTTATAATAAAAATAGCGTAGAGGGTCAAAAAGTGCTGCAACATTACGAAGTTATAGCATATAAAGCACAAGAGGGAGCAACGGCACAAGCATAACATAAATTAAATTAAAATATCACATCGAAAATGGTGTGATATTTTTTATGTGGTGAGTGGTGTGGAATTGTGCAAAAGTGGTGTGGAATAACATTATATAGATGTTATTTTTTTATGTAGTTATGTTATAGAGGTGATAGTGTTACATTTATTGAGCATTTATGCGAGTATAGCGTCATATAAAGCATTTTAAGAGGGCTATAGTGTCAAGATGTATAACATTACATTTTTAATAGTCGGGCGTGTTTAATGGGGGTTATATTGAGGATTTTGCGATATATAGATAGGGCGTTATTTTTATGTATTAAAATATGTATATCGATATCAGTATAGTACGGGATTTTGATATAAATATGGCCAAAATAGGGTTAAAATAGCGTCTTTAATATATTCTTTAATTTAAGTCTCTTCGGGGGGTCTTTTACTTAAATGGGGCTTTTTCTTGTTGCCAAAAAAATATGATGACAAATAGTCTCAAGTTCTCATTTAAGTTGGTGGGTAGTAAGGGTCTCAAGTTCTGTACAATAATAGTGAGTGATGAGTCTCAAGTTCTCATTTAAGTTGGTGGGTAGCATGAGTCTCAAGTTCTGTGAGTAAAATCTATGAATATCATATAAATATAGGCTACAAACGAAAATTCACACCTTCTCAGGTGTTTGGCTACAGTTTCAGTCCTTAATATATGTCTCAAATTATCACATGTCTTCTTCAGCTTCAAGTTTGGCTTCAATTATCGCCCTAGTTTCTAGCTAATATCTGGCTCTTAAAGATAGAGTTCACTCCTTACGAGTGAAACGAGTACAATTAAAGGTATCGGCTTAATGATGGTCATCAGTCTGCAAGCTTCAATTACCTCTGTTATTTAAGCTTTATAGTGATAAGGTTATCGGCTTAACGGTTCGTCAGTCTGCAAGTCTTTTCAAGAGCTTTATAGAGGTGGGTTTTCTATCTCTGATAGTTTGAATTGTTAAGGTTATCTTCATTATGACACACACGAAAGTTTTTGTAAATAGTCTTTTACAAAAGTTTTTGTAAAAGTTTTTGTATTTATCTATGTTTTTTCTACAACACTAACAGGGGTAGAAAGTTTTTCTATATATATCAAAATATGCTCATTTTTGAGCATATTACGACATTTTTTGCTGTTCTTGTCAATAGCATTTTAGCCATTTTTGAGCCCCATTTTTTGCCCAAAACACCCATTTTGCTATTGATTTTTGTCTGTTTTATTTTCTAATATAATTTCTGCATTTTGTGCATTTTTAGTGTTGACACTTTTTTCTATGTCTGCTAAAATTAAATCAAGTCGGGAATTACGACTCGCATTATTAGAATTTACCTCTGTTCTCATCTGTTCGATGAAGACTTGCTTAGTAGCTTTGAAGATTTCTTTGTTGATTTCCCAAAGCAAATTACGAGCTTCTTTATCACCAGAAAGTGATTTTAGGTATAAATTTATAACCTCAAACTCGTCAATTGTCAATTCTTTACTATAAGCCTTGACAAACGAGTCGATTTCTGCTCTCGTAAAACCACCAAAAGACTGCACCAACCAGAACCGGCTTCTGGCTGTTTTTAGTTTCTTCCCCTGATAAAGTGTCCTTAGTGGAACTTCATGCTCAGTTTCAGCTAGCGTAGCTTTATACTTCTGTTCCATCTTGGCTTGTAATTCTTGTTCTTTCTCTTTAATATCAGTCATTTTATATGTTTTTATATGTTTTTCTTTATGTATTTCTTACTTTGAGTACTTTAGTACGAGTTTATACGAGCTTTAAGTATCTTTTGAGAGTTTTTAGTAATCAAACATATTAAATATCAATTTTAAGACATTTTAAGGTAGTTTAGAGACGAGTTTTGACAAAAGATGTATAAACTATCATGTTTATCGTTCTCGTTCGTCTAATGTGTGTTATATTGTCTTCCTTTGAGTACGCTAGTACGAGTTCTTCTATTTAGTGTTTTTTATATGATTTTTTTGAATATTTTTGAAGCACAAAAAAAGAGAGGCGAGGCACCTCTCTTTCTGTTATTGTTTTATTTATTTATCTATTTCTTCGTTCGATTTCGTTTTTTAATGACTCTTCAATTTTTTCAGTAAAGTCTTCTTTTGGTCGTAAAGAGCCTACTAAGTCTAATGTTTTTCTCTTTACCCCACCTAGTTTTTCATCTTTATAGTTTTCTTGATAGTACAACTTTGCTGCATCGTCATCTAGTTTATAAACTAAACAATCGTACCAAGTTAATTTCTTATTTGTTTTTAATAACCCTTTACCTGTTTTATCATTACCATCTTTTCTAAAATAGTAAGCCCAGTCTTCTATACTATCTAGTCCATCACCTACATTTAAGACTACATCACAGTTTAGTTCTACTGCTTTTTGATAGACCCTTAAGAAGTTATTCCCTCCGTTTGGGTGGTAAGTTTTTAAGACCTCTTCATAGTCTTTTAGCTTTTGTAAGTTATAGACTTTTCCGTCATGTAAACAGATATAACAATTCGAGATATCTCTACCTAACGCTTTGATGATGTCTACAGTCGCTTCTGTGACTTGTTTAATGGTAGTAGATGACATTGACCCTGAAGAGTCTAGTGCTAGTAAAATAGACGGATTGAAGCGAGCGTCGTTCTTTTTACCTTTCTTGAATAAGTTATTGTCTGAAGCTCTACGAGAAGGTCGAGAATAGGTAGGTACTTTACCTTTTGATAAGTCTCCTTTTAATACTGCACGCAGTTTTAAGAGTGATTTCTTTATCTTTGCAGTTTCGACTCTCTGGTTATATTCTTCTAGTAGAGTCCTAGCATCCTTCTCGCTATCATCCTCTACTTCATCTTCACTATAGTCATGTAAGAAGCCTGAAGATGTACCTTTCTTTTCTTCTTGTTTGAATAGTCTGTCTAATGCTTTTTGTTGTACATCATTTAATTCTTTGCCAGTTTCACTCTCTTCACTTTGACTTCCTGACTTTGACTGTTGTTGTTGTCCTTGTTTATTACTTTGATTTTCATCTTTGTTGTTCTCTCCTTGTTGTTGATTATTATTATTATTCTCAATCTTATCTTTATAGACGTTTTTAAGTGCAGTATAGATATTGTCTAAAGTTTTTGCCGTAGCAATATCTGGTACATCTTTAATAAACTTTTCTTCGGTTACGCCTAGTTCATAAACTAACGAAGTTTTATTCACATATACCCCTCTATTCGCCTGTATTTCACAAGCAAACATAAATGTTTTATCGTCTTTGCCTTTTGTCTTCTTATGAAATCTCTGTCTCAAGACTGTATGATTATAGAGTGCATGGGTATATTCATGAGCAATAATAGTCAAAATCTCATCTATTAGCCCACTACCTGATATTTTTACCATAGCCACTTTTTCAGCTCTGATTAACGCTCCTTCTATGACTGTTTTTGCGACTAATTTAGTAGATACTGCTACATAATCACCTGCGAACATTGCTGGTGACTCTGCATTGATTAAAGCCATCACATACGCTGGTGGCAGTTCATCGTCCACGAGTATAGGGTATTCTCGGATTAAATAGTTATATGGTGAGTCAATACTCTTAAAATATAAATCTATTACCCAACGAATTCTATCTTTGCACCATTTATCAACCTTTTCTACTGCTTCGGCCAATTCTTCTTCAGTAGCATTTTTGGTGATATAAAATGAATTAAACTCATAAGCCATTTATCATTGTCTCCTTTCCTATTTAGATAAAACCTTGTTAATATCTTCCATAGTTGCTAGCTTAGTTTTAGTCTCAGTTTTAGTTTTAGTTTTAGGTTTAGTCTCTACCTGTTTATCTGTCTCTTGGCCTTGCCAGTCTTTGATTTTACAGATATTCCATTTACCATCAGTATTCTTCCAGTCTGAAACCCAGAATTTTAATTGTTCAAGAACAGCAGTTCGTGCTATTTCTGGGGTAAAACCTTTACGCAGTAGCTTCAGATATTCCATATGTGATTTGTTAATCTTTTGTAATAGTCTTTTATACCCTCTTCTTGTATTACCTGTAGCTATACTTCTGCCAGTGCTCGTATGATAAATAGTGAGCCCTACCTTTTCTAAGTTAGTGATTGCCGCTAAGAGTAGTACCCACATCTTAATATCTTTTATTTGATAACAAGCAAAGCCTACCTCTGATAAAGTATTATATCTATCTGCTGTGATTGAGTCCTTAGTAATGTTTAGAGGCATCAGCCCGCCCTCAATCTGTGTTAATGAATATAATTCTTCGAGGTATAGCTCAACCTGAGTTTTAACAAAAGTCTTTTCTGAGATACACTCCTCATGTAAAGAATAAGGTATATGCTCGTTATACGCCCTTTCTAAAAGTAGTGTAGCGAGAGTTTTATTTGCTAAGATAGCTTTCTTTTTCTCGTCATCAAACTTTGAGAAGTATAAACATAGAGGAATTGCTGAAGCATTTGCAAACATTATACGCCCAAGCCCGCTTTGTATTGGACAATGGCCATTATATATTGCAAAGACTCCATCCCCAGTCATATTCGTGGTATATTCGAATTTCTGAGTCAATAATTCTTCTCCGAACATTGCTCTCAGCCTACGACCAATCAGTGTGTCTTTATATAAGATTTTTTCTTTCACATATTTGCCGGAACGACGCTTTTTCTTCTGTCTATCGTTAGGACAAAACATTTTCGAGGATGAGTCTTTAATAAAACGCCCATCAGAACGAATATCATAATAATATTTATTATTCTCAACTACCTCCATCACTTGTTTAATCAACTCTGTTGGGACTCCTGCCACGACGAGCTCAAGTCCCAGATTGTTATTCGCTTTTCCTTTTGTAGCATACATTGCTTCGTTCATCTTATCGTAAAAGTCTTTCGGTACATTGTCGGTATGAATAGTTATATCGGTTCCATCTTTCCAGTAGCACCTTCCAGAAGGCTTGATTATATGATTATTGAATTTCATTATTCTCAGTCTCCATAAAGTTATTAAATACTATTCTAGCGATATCAACATCACAAGTTATCTCAATACATCGTTTGATATATTCTTCAAGCGTCATTGTCGTCTTAGTCATACGCACAATATCGTTTTCATCGAGATTGAGCTTTTCTTTTGCTAGTCGTTCGACAATTTTAGCAGCCTCATCTGCGACCCTTGGGGTATTGAATACATAAGTAAAGCTGCTAATCCTTCTTGTATTTTTTTCAAGTAATACATAAGAAACTTCTTCTACGCGGGTATTCTGAGCAATGAGTAGTTCTTCATAGCTCAATAAATCTTCCATGTTGTATTCTAAATCTGTGTTTCGTGGTGCGATATTCATTATTTTTCTTCCTCTCTATCTGCTAAGATTTTGATAATATTTGCTACAGCGTTAAACCCTTGTGGGCCCTTAGTTAAAAGTTGTTGCTTTAACTCGATGAGGTCGCCAGTACTCATCTGTACCAAGTCTTCATATGTAGGTAGGACTACGCCTTTTTTCACTTTCTGTTTTTGTTTTTCTTCTTTTTGTGCTTCAGACTCTTCTTCGTCAAAATATTGATATGTTTTCCCGAAGAAAGCTTGAGATAGTTTCTGTGAAACTTGCTTTCGATTTTTTACAAATCCCATTGCTCTGAAAAAGTTTGACATTGAGCGTGGGTTAATCTCATGATAACTTCCAGCTTCAAACCCGTGCCAATCTTGTTCAACGACCTGAGATAGATAAGACTCAAACTGTTTAGTGGTAAGAGGTTGTTCTGTATCTAACAATTCAACAATGATATTGTCTTTTTCGTTAATCTCACCAGTGATATATTTTCGATATGACTCAATAGTAGACTCAATCTCGACAGTAATAAATCTTGAAGCCATCGGACGAATAAGTTCTTCACCCTCATTTTGTGAACATGGGTTCATGGCTGCGACCATCACTAAGTGCTTTGGTAGTGGTTCTTTCTGGGTTGGGATTTTACGCTCAGTTAAGATTGAAAGAAAAGTCTTCAAAACTTGTGGGTCTGCAGTATTAAACTCATCAATAAATAAGATTTGATAATCTTCGTCAGAATTATGTTCTTCAGCCCAGTTTAAGATATTTACAAACCACTCTGGACTTGTATAGTCTTGCATCTTAGTCTCTTTGTTATCTCGTGGAATACCGTTTGCTGTTTCCTCGTATGTGCTTGAGCCAGTCAACATCGTGACTTTACAATGGTCATTTTCTAACGACCCGACAATTTGGCTTTTCCCGACTCCTGGGTTTCCTACGATTAAGAGATTGTTCTGTGACTTTTTACAAAGCTCAATTAAATTTGGAACTTGGTTAATGTTAATTTTTAGCATCTTATGCTTTTCCTTTCGTTATGTAAAAAATGAGATAATATTCCATATCTCAGTTAGTTTATTCAATATGTTCTGTTTTAAGTGTTTATTTTATATGTATAGATAGGATTTTTGTTATAGTTATAGATATAAATTAAATATAATTATCAGATTAAGTATGTTCTCCTTTCCTTTCTTTTATTATTAGTATTATTCCGAATTTTTAATCTTCAATAGTTTCTCTAAGATATTATCGTTTTTATAATCTACGGACTATCGTCTCAGGGTTTTATATGTCGATATCGATATGCATATTTTATTATCTTATGGCTATAATTCAGCCCGTATTCCCCAGATACGATATGTACCACATATAAACTTTTAACCTAAACTTAATTTACTGACCTTCACGATGTGTCTCAAAATTGCGAAAATTGCATATAATATATAGTAATTTTTAGCATTTTTTTAAGAGGTGCGACGATGTCGTCAATTGTCGAGAAGTCAATGCAATGATAACAAGTCTCAATAACCCAAGTCAACATCTTTTGGAAACAAAATTGAAAACTGTTTTGTAGCGTCTTTTTCTCAAGAAGTCCGCTATCGGGGGGCACTTTTTGGTATTCTTTATCGTCTTTTTTGTCTTTTTAGCGTCTCATGTCGATTTTTGCCGACTTTTCGCCTTTTAATTTAATAAAAGTCGTCTTTTAATCTAAGGAAGCGAATTTTTCCCCACTTTAATTTAATTAAGGTCTATTCACTTGCCAAAAAATACCGAGAAGACGGATGAGAGGCAATAATCTCTTTATGTTTTTATATATTTATACCTCTATATACAGCTAGGTAAGGAGCGGTGGATGATAAAAAACATTGTTCTATTGTATCTACATCTCTCTATCAGCCAGTATTTTTGTATGAGTGTGAGTATTGCAACTAAACACCTTGCCCTGTATAGCGAGATTTGGCAAAAAAACATCATACAGGGAAGGGGCATAGGCCAGAGGAGCGAGAGAAGACGCATATTCGCTTAATGGTGGCTTATATTCGCTTATTCTGATTGTCTTAGTAGTTATTTGCGTTCGCTTATTCTGGTGGCTATTCGTTAAATGTAGTAGAGGGGGGTATATAGGCCAGTAGTCAAGATGAGCTCTTAGCTATGAGTATAGGGTGGCAACATCCTAGATAATCGGTGAAGACTATCTCTATAGACCACAAAAAAGAACCATCTCTAATCAAGAGTATGGTTCTTCTATATCGTGCGTGTGCGAAAGTTTTTGAAAATGTTATTTATTATACGCACGCACGAAAGTTTTTGAAATTACTTTTGTAGAAGTTTTTCTCTTAAATTTTCCTGAAGTTTTTCATCTGGTAAGACCGTGTAAGTTTTTGCTGTTGGGGTAGTGCCAGTTGCATCAGGATTGTATAAGATAAGGTAGCACATTGGAGCTTCTGAGATAAGTAATTCCATTTGAATTTGAGCTCTTGCGACAAGCGGAACATTATCATAGTCTTTGCAAGCGTTTGCGTGTTTCCCTACATAGACCCTTGTAACAAGGTCGCCAAATTCGTTATACGCTATTCCAAGGATTTTGTCGCCTTTACGAAGAGTTTTTATAACCGAGGCTGGGTCGCCTTTTCTCTCAACTACATCGTTGTATGATTTGATTTCCACAATCGCAAGATAGTCTTCAGTTGGTTCGCCAATTCTACATACAAGACCATCTGGTGAATAACCAGCATCTTGGTATTCAGAGTTTGTTAAGATACCAGCCTCACGGAGTTCAAGCCCTTGTTTTTTCAAATCTTCATTGAGTGCATTTCTGACTTCTTCTTCAAGTACATGGCCTCGTTCTGCGTAAAAGTTTCCGTTAGGGGTAATGCGAGTTGCTGCATCTTTATTTGCGAGCATACAAGCCTGTTTGCCTTTTTCAAGTAGTAGTAATGCGTTTGAGCAAGTGACTAGACCAAGTCTTGCGTCTAGCCACTCTTGTGAACCTTGTTGGTAATTATGTATTGTTATTCTTTTGTTTGCCATTTTTTTACATATTTCTTCATCGCTTCAACTAGACCAGCTTTTTCCTCATCAGTCCAGAAATGGTCGAGGCTATTGTGAAATTCTTGGACGAGGCGATAATTGCCTTCCAACATTTTATCGTAGTCACCACGAGCATACCCTTTGTAATAGTTACCTACCATGGCTGCTATGCTACGGACGACGGCACAAGCTTCCTCTTGGTCTAAGAAGCAATCAGCTGCGAATACTGTGCCATTTTCGTTCAACTTGGCATAAATAGCGCTAGTAAATGGTTCGTTGATATTATCGAAAACATTTTTCCTAAAGACCTCTTCCCTAGTCATATCAGACTCTGTTGGGTCAAATTGGTATAGTCGATTAAAATTGTTTTTATCGTCCTTGAACCCCTCAGTGACATATTCAGTAGAGCGTTTCATATTGCCGTCATTAAGAGAGACATTTGTCACCTTGCGCATTTTAAGCGGTTGTCCGCCCGAAGTACCAGCTGACCTTTCATTGATTTCATCATCGCTTTTATTATGAAAATTTTTCATTGTTAATATACACCTAAATAAATCGTTAATAGTAATCTTAGTTATGCTTCTTGATATAAGAATAAATCTACTAGTTCAAGTTCAGCCTCACGATTACGACCGATAATGTCCACGATTGAGCCATGTAGTTTTTCTGCGATTTTCTCGTAAGCTTCTTCTGGCACACCTTGAACTTCAGCATTTTTAGCTAAGGCTAAGTATTTGAGTAGGTCATTTTCTGCTTCTATCTTGCCAAGAGCTTTATGGATTTTATTCTTAATTTCTTTATCGTCGTACAAATCTTCAACGGTAGTACGAATAAGCTCTTTGGTAAAATCAGTTATAAGCTTAACATAAATATCGACAAACCATTGGTCAATATTCTTACCCTGTTTCTCAACTCGCTTATTAAGACCAAGTTTTAGTGCAAAAGTACGGGCAAGGAGTGTGGCAAGGCTCTCGAAGTTAGAAATGTCAAGCATTTTGTTAGAAGAGACGACCTCAATATCAGCATAGTCATCGCTATCAGCATTACCGTTTAATGCGAACATTAAAAAGTCATCAGCTTCACTTTTGCCTAATGCTATACGGATTTTTTCACAACTTTTTGCCACAAAATCCTTATGATTAGAACCGGCAAAAGGTTCTTTGTCGTATGCTGCAGTTTTAGTGTGATAGCCTGGGCCGTCGGCCTTCATCTTTGGATTAGATTTCTTGTCGTGTTGTTTTTTATCAAACATGGTTGTTGTGTCTTTTTAAGTTATTAGTCTAATCCTCTTCAGGGTAATCTTCCCATCCAAGGTCTTTGTTAATTCTTTTTAATAGCTGAATATGGTTTGCACCAGTCTTTTCAACATGATGTACCCCAGCTTCCCAATATTGTTCATAATCCTTATCGAATAGCCACTTTGAGCGACCTACGACTCTTGGATTAGTAATATCAGCATAGATTGAGAAGTCCTTGTTCCTGATAATAAAGTGGTCTTTACCATCAAGAGAGAATAGCGAGCGAGAGATTTTTACCTCTATTACCTTATCTATTCTGGTTTTATAGAGTTTGCGTTTAGGAGCTTTCTTTTTCTTCTTTACCTCTTTCATAATAGTATTAGTGTCTACTCTTAAGCAGAAAAAGTCAAAACCTTTCCTTTATGAGATTTCCTCAACAGGGGTAGCCTGAAAACCACAAGCCCTTGCTAAATAACCGTATCTATTGCGTAATGCACGAGAAATAGCTCTTGTTTGTGCCATACCATAGACAGCGAACTCAGGTTTATCAGATAACCATGGTTCATCAGACCTTGCTTGCATAACGCCGTCAGCAACGACATTGTCATTTTCATCAGTTATGATACATTGAGCGGTGACTATCAATGCACCTTTTTCATCACGAGTATCTACACACTCACAACGAGCGGTTAAGTTTTTGAGTACCATAATATATTGCCAAGCTTCAGCAAGTAGGTAGGCTTTATTATCTTTTTTGATTGCGAGCCCAGCCCCATCTACAAAAGCTTTTAGTTTAGAGACATCATCATCTACGCATTTTGGTTGGGTAGAATTAGTCGATACAGAAATTGTAGCGGTTGGGGTATTCTGTGCCTTTACAGGCACCCTACGAGTAGGTCGTTCGCTGTTGACAGAAGCGACGGCTGTTTCCATTGCTTTATCAATTTCAGTAATTTCATTTTTCATGTTTTTTATAAACCTTTCTTCACAATCCAATTAAAGCGTGAGTATGATTTATCGATAAAACCTTTTGGCAGTGAGCCATATAGTCGAAGATAGTCTTCAGCTTTCTTCTCATTAGCTACTTCCATGATTTTAGTTTCTTTGAAATCAGCTGGTACTTCTTCAATAGACCCAACTGCGATTTTGGTAATTCGAGAGACGCTAACTCGGACATTTCCGACTTCATGCACATCGTAGTCTTTTTCTTCATCAAGGTAGCTTTTTAACCCAGCCTTGAGCTTTTCGACCTCCTTCTGTGCGTTAGAGATTTTATCTAACTCAGCAAAAACAGCAGGATTAGCCTCTTTAAGAGCGTCCAACCGTTTTGCCAAGGATTTTTCAGTATCAGCGATAGAAGCTATCGTCGCCGACAAATCCATAGACATTTTGTCTTTCCTTTTCTCCTGACTTACCCAATTCTTATGATATTGTGTTTTTGGTGCAGGTATGGGCCTGTGGGTAAATGAAATAACCAATGCCTCATTAACGCCTAATGACACGGCTAGAGGGGTAAAATCCAATAAATATGTAGAGATATTTATAGTTAAAATGCGGAGAACCACAGGCTCATATCTGAACCAAAGATATTATTTTGTTAAGGGGCAAGCTTGGACGGGGAAGAGACACCGTATCGAAAGTGAACTATCACCAGCATCTCTCACCCTAGAACATTATTCTAAATACTACATAAGTGTTTTCCAGATGTATTGTATAGATAGGATTATATTTATTTATATATAAGTAGAGATTATATACAGAAATAGAAAAAGTGAAAAACATATGAAAATCGAAGGTCATATTTTCAAGTAGTATTTGTTAATGTTCGTATTTTCATTATATTAAAAGGTACACCTTTTGTCAATAGTTTTTCATCATTTTAATGAAGATTTTTTGTTTACAGAGAACGGATGCAAGTTATTCGTGTTCCCTGAACCAACCGTCGTAAACTCACCAAGCACCAAGTCGTCAACCACGCCGACAATCCCTCGGCTACGGTATTTAGTGTCTTTAGATAGATGTCTTAGACGAGTATAAGCTTTAGGGCTGACCTTAATATGGCGATGCAATGTTTTTCTCTTTTCTGTATTCTGAGGGGTATTAGAGTTTTGTTTTTTCATATCAGATACAATTCTATCACGAAAGGTTCACCTTTGCAACCTAGGAGATTTTGTCTAAGATTTTAGTTGTTTTACCTGGCTTATAAACAATCACATCTTTGGTGTATTTATACCCATGGTCAGTAGTGCTTTCAACTGGGACAATCTTAATATCTTCTACATGGCCGAAGCGGTCAACATTGCCAGCTAGGTCTAGAATAAATGCAGTTTTATCAGGATTATCAGGGTCAACACGGAGAGCTCTTCCGATAAATTGCATATAAAGAGCAAGGCTTTTGGTTGGACGACACAGCACAACGCAGTCAACACTAGGGACATCAACACCACGGCCTACCATGCCGACATTGACGAGGAATTGAAATCTTCCTTCTCTAAACATTTGCATCTTTATTTCACGAGACGACTTTGTATCATTATCAGAGTCCATACACTCAGCCACCCCACCCAGTTTTTCAATCACTCTTTGTAATCGGTAATTCATATCAACATTAGGCGAGAAGATAATTGTTTTCAAATTATTGTCCATGCACCACTTCACAGCCTGTGTAAAACGAGAAGTGTTCTCTTCAATATCGACCCATTTCATCATGTTAGTCGTGTCAAAATCCATACGACCTGGCACATCGCGCACAAATGACCAGTCCGTTTCAGCGACATGATATTGCGTTTTAGAGAGAAACCCTCTCTCTTGTAAGTAGTCAATATTGCAACGATAGATAATCTTATTCCATACCCATGCACCAAGTCTAGTTTTTTCGCCATCACGGCAATGGATACGAGTAATTGGACGACAGAAAATTTTAGGGTCTTCAAAGCGTTTTGCAAACACCACATTTCTAAACGGAGTGGCAGTTAAGCCTACAATACGGCAGTCAGCAGGCAGAGCGTTTAAGAACTTCATATATTGCGAGTCAGCCCTGTCGCTTGTCACGCAATCGCACTCATCTATAATCACTAATTGAATATGTTGGCAATGTTCGACCCATTTAGCAATCGTGCCAATCGTTGCAAAAGTGACATGGGAGTTAATCGACCAGCCACCAGCACTAGCAGAACAAATTGAGACTCGTTCCTGGGGAAAGCCTGTTTTTAATAACTTTTCATAATTTTGTTCAAGGATTTCTTTTGATGGTTGAAGAATTAAAACAGAGGTGTTCGCCCTCTTAATAATCTCAGAAACCACCACGCTTTTCCCAGCCCCAGTGCTAAGGCTCAAAACACACGGGCGTTTGGCTTTTTCCCAATATTTGAAAAGAGTATCGACACACTCTTCTTGATAATCTCTTAATTTTAATTCTGACATTTATTTTTCTCCATTTTCCAGTTCCACCGTTTATTGGCATCTTTATTTTTCACTTTTCTTCGTTGGATATTCTGGTGTTTTTTATTAACAGAAGTGAGATGCCACGCCCCACAATGTTTGCAAGAATAAACCGAACAAGTTTGGTAACCCAATACTTTACGCTCGTAAGTAAGCCTTTTCATCGCTGAACTCTTTGTTGCGTACATCATCTTTTTATGTACAGGACAAATACTCATAACAATATATAAAAATCACTCTCCTCTTAATAATTCGTAGCCTGGGGCTTTTTCAACAAAGATTTTCTCTTTGTTGTGTTTAACATATTTAATCTTTTCCTCAACAATCGCCAATTTTTGCATTATATCGACTTTTATTCTTCTTCTCTCGGTGATATTGCCAAGGATGCTAGCCCCAATATAGTTAATACCATCGGCAATGTCGGTATTATAGGCAATATGACCTTGCTTAATCACATCGCAACAGACAGAAGCATAAATATTGTCAATCCCCCCATGACTATCTATATAAGTTTGAAGAGCATCAGAAGCCTCAGCCAACTCTTTAGCGAGTTTTGACCTGATAGCTTCTAATTCCTTCAAATAGTCGTTGTAAGCTTTCTCACTCATGGGGGGGTAATTTCTCATTTCTTTTCATGTTTACGAGATGAATATGTCATTTTGTAAAGAGCTTCAATCTGCCCTTCGGCAATAAGGGCCTCAAGGTTAGCGTCATCTATTTGTTTTTTTAAGTCATAATATCTTGCTATTATGGTATGAGTCTCTTTATCTAGCCCACCAATGGTGCTGGCAAGAACCTCTATATTTTCGTCAATAAAATCATCAAGCGTTAAATCTAATTCAATACTTAAAAGCCTATTACGCTCTGATTTAGCTTCAATGTCTTTGATAGCCTGTAAGATTTCATTTTCATTGCACATAGAGAAGTCCTTTAGTCCTTTTCCATTTTTTTATTTATTATTAAAATGGCACATCAGATAAATCTAATGGTTTATCAACATCTTCTGGGATGACCTCAGTATCGCCATCTTGAGCGACAGCTTTGTCATAATCTTCATCAGAAGTTTCGTCGGTAATTGTCATCTGGCTGTTCTTTGCCATATTTTTATCACGAAGTGCATTGCCATATTCAGAAATGGTCGTTGCATATGGGGTTAGACCTTCAATAGTTGCTTCATCGTAAGCTTCACCTTGGGTAAACACAGGGGCTGCATAGTGCACAGAACCATTGACCTTGTATTCAACGCCACTAATGATAAGTGGGCGGTTGTAGAACGAAGCACCAGCTTTTCGCCTAATATCAGATAAGGCACGAGATGCAGAGCCAGAAGCCTCAAAACGGACAATCACCCGTTCACCATTAAGTTCAGTTAGGGCATATAAGTTAGTGCGGACTTTGCCGTTGTGGGCCTTCACAGTAGTTTTAATATCTTCCCACAGACCACGAGCAATGATAGCCCCTCGGTCATCACCAACACCACGCTCATAAACAGTGATAGGTTCATCCCATGAAGCAAATTCAGATGAGTTTAAGAAGGTGTTAGCAGATTTATTTGCCGCATCGAATACACCACCATAGATAGACATAGCTTCACCTAATGGGTATAAGACAAGAGGCATAGCGAGTTTTACGGTTGCATAATCGTTGTCTTTATCGTCGTAATAGACAAATCCGCCTTCATATTCAATTTTTCCAGTTTCTTTATCTTTGAAGATTTCAGTTTTGCCACTCCACCTCAAAAACCTCTCGGCAGGGTTAGACAGGCTGGAACCTGGGGTTAACATTGTACGCATAATTGACTTTTCCTTTCGTTGACTTTTTGCGTTATTTGATAGTGATTTAATTATAGCAAATATAAGAGAAAAAGTAAACCTTTATTTGAAGATTTCAAACACAGTTTCAGCAGATTTATCAAGCACAGACAGCCAATACCACGGCGTTTTGATAGCGACGAGTGGCCACTCTTTTGATTTAGCGTATGCAAGAGCTTTAGATAAATCTTCAGCGTTAAAATCATAGTCAGAGCCATCTTCAAATATTAGCTTTGCATCTTTAGTTTGTTGTTGTTCTTGTTCTTTTTCCATATAATATTCCTTTCAATTAAAATTTGATTACTCCATTAAGGTGTTCTTTTTTAATCGGTGGTAATTTAGGCTGAGATAACGGTTTATTCCATGGGTCAGGTTCACCGTTTTTCGGTAAGGCTGGGGCAGGTTGGCGTGGGGTAGGGGTAGGAATAGGATTGGCAGAGACAAAACCAGATGTTTTTGGCTTTGCAGACGGCACACTGTTTCTATCAGCAGCCTCTACCCCTTTTTTATCTAAGTCCATAATAACGAGTCCGCATTTATCGTGCCTAACAGATGAACCGATTTTGTAATTAAGTCTATTACGGTTTTTGTCTAACCCAATATAAATCCCTTCTGTTTGTTCACCTTGTTCTTGCCAGACCATTAACACAATGTCTGCATCTTGTGCAATGTAAGATGAGCCACGCAAATCGTTAATATCAGCATGGGATTTCCCCTTTTCAATTTTTCTTGTATGTGAGATTAAGATAATCGGTAGTTGATTTTTAATGGCAGCTTGTTTGAACTCTTGGGTAATAATACCGAGTTCATTTGCCACATCGTGCATCTCACGGGCGAAGTAGTGTAAGTGGTCGATAAACACGCACTCAGCCCCCCATGATTTAGCTTGTTCGATTAAATATGGTATTGTTTGCCAGTTCATACGGTCGATTTGTTGGAAGCGTAAATATTGACAAGCCTCAGCCATTTGTTTCTGCCCAACCTCATCATAGCCATACCCTAAGATATTCCAGAGCCTTGATAGCAATTCTTCCTTAGTCATTTCAAGAGTGACGAAAACAATTTTATGCTTATCTTTAACCATGTTGGCTGCGATATTACAGCACCACAAAGTTTTTCCCTGAGATGTGGGGCCTGCTACAATTGTCAACTCGCCAGGGGCAAAACCCATCGTCATGTTATCTACCGCATGGTAGCCAGAAGATAAGCCTACTGGTTTACCCCAATTTTTAATCCTTTGTAACGCCCCCTCCATGTAATCAGATGGATTGACAAGTTCAGCTTTCGCTTTCGCTTCCACCTCATCATCGACAGAGTCGTCAATCAGTTTATCAAGGATTTGCTCACGCTCGTTCGCAGATAGGTCACGAATACTGTCCATCTGCCTTTCGACACGAGTGCGTGATTTATTACGCCTTCTTGGCTGTTGATTTAGTTGATTTGTAAAAACAACATTTTTTACCTCATCAATGTTGTTGTTGTCATTGTCATTGACCGCACTTTCCATTTCGTTTATTCACCCTTTAATATTTGTCGAATACGCATTTTTGATTTGAGTATCGACTTGTTTGTTGTTTCGATAATATCATTTATTAAGCGTGTTGCCGAGACCCAACCTTTATTTGTCGCATTTCGTTTGTGTTTTTCTAGTACACAAATCAGTCGTTTATTCCACTCAATGTCATCTTTTTCCCATTTCACTAATGTTTTAATTTGCTCTTTTTCGTCCATAGTTTTGTTCGGTTTTTCCGTCCATATTACAACATATTTTTGATAATTATGTAGAGCTATTTTAGACTTCTAACCCTGCCCTTTTTCGTAGTTCAGCTATATGCTTATTCGCATCGTCAGTTTCTTTTCTGCGTTCGTCATACTCACGCTTAAAGTCTTCCGACAGAGCCTCATAACACACATCGTCAATTTCTTCATACTCGTCATAATCCAAAAGCGATGGGTTTTCTTTTGCGTGTTCCACCAGCCACTGGTCGTGTTCAGGGGTACCCCATTTACGATATCGGTGTTGTTCACCGTTTTCGTCGTAGAACAGGTCGAGCATATCGTACTTCATCATCAGCTTCTTGTCCCTCATATACATCGGCATCAAGCCCTGTTGAATAAGCTCATAGTCAATTTCTTTTTGGACATCAGTTCGATTATCAGGGTAATCGGCGTACTCATTTTGTTTCGGCTTTTCAACAATCGTAGCAAAACGACCAAGGGTTTCTTCAGATAAGAAGCTGTAGATGTTTGGGTCGGTAACCCATTTAGCGTTCAGATAAGCCGCCAAAGCGTTAAAGATTTTTTCAGAGGTAAAGATTTCAATCATGTTTTTCGCACTAGACACAAGGCGTTTGGTGATTTGAAAATTGCCAAGGTAAGGTTGAAGCTGCTTGAGAAGATTGGTCGCTTCAGCGTAGGCTGCACGAGTTTGTTTCTTTTTCAGTTCAAGGTTATCAGCTCTAACAGGGGTAGAGAACGGAACTGAAGAGGTATAAGCTGGGCGTTTTCTCAGTCTTTCCCCTGATTTAATGCCAGAAACTGAAGATTTTGACAGGGGTGGATTTTGTGTGAGGTCATGAGAGGCTCTGTGAGGCGTGTTATTTCCTGAAACGATAAGACACTCATCTTTGATAGTACACAGGGCTTCACGAGGCTCTGGTGAAGCCACAGCGTATATTTTAGCTGGGGCGTGGGTCGAGTCGCCGTGGTTGGCGGGGGCGGAACAAACTCCTTCAGTTACATTTGCGTCGGCTACGCCGACTTTCCCATTAAACAAAGAAAGTTCATCTCCTTGATTAAGTTTGACACTAATAGCGTTAGCCTCTAACCCCTTAGGGACAGTATTAGCGTTAGCCTCATTAGGCAGATAATCGAAAATTGACATTTGTTCCAAATTTGATTTATCAGAAAAACTGAAATCATGTGAGACGACTTTAGTCGGCTCACAATGTGACGAGCGTAGCGAGTCACATAAACATGACAAACTTTGTATGGCATTTTCTAAAGCTTTATTCAAATTCAGATTTTGACTAAGACAAAACGAATTTTCGTTATTTAACTTAAATATTTCATTGTCATTTTCATTTTCATTAGACCCCGAAATAACAGGGGTAATTTGGGTATCTGAACACTTATTTAACACTAAATGAACACTAAACGAACTTGAATTTAACACTAAGCCAACACTAAACTTTTGGGCGAGTTTTTTAGAGTTTTCCACAGGGTTTTCCACAGGCTCGTTGGATGTCCTTTGTTGTAATAACAACATCATTTTTTGTTCTAAAAGCTCATGGTTGAATTTGAACTCTCGTTGTCCACCACGACCATGCACAATTAAAAGTCCTGTCTTTTTTGCTAGATAAAGACAAATTTCTAATGACTTTAGCTTCATGTCTAAATGCTTTGCCAAGTATTTATTTTTAGGCCTTATACCGACATAAGGCGATGCCGTTTTGCTGAATTTATAGAAGTATAAAAGCAGTTTCCTTGTTTGGTCACTAGTAGTAGAGAGACCAATAGCCTCGGTTACCAGTGTGTTGTATTGTTTTTTTGTTATATCTGTCAACGAGATGTCGTCCATAGATGTTTATTCCTTATTTAATGATTGGTTTGATTATTAACACATTAGATTTTAGTTGCCAAGTTGAGTTTTACCTCTGTTATTTAGAGAGAGAAGATTTTATCTCTGATTTCGCAAATAGTCTTAGTATTAAGAGAGATTAAGCGACAAGCCCCTAATCCTATCACAGTAATTAGCCCAGAGACCTTAGCACAAGAGAGTGCAGTTTTTATTGTTGTCTCAGAGACATTAAGCTCTTTTGCTAACTCTTTATTAGAGAGGGGTAGAGGTATTGCGGAGGTGCTTTGTACCTCATAGTTATATACATATTTAACAATTCTTCTTGATACGCTATTTTTAACTGCATAAGCAATAAATAGGTCGATATTATTGCTAATAGAATTGAGAAAATGTTTATGGTCTTTATCGGCAATCATAGTCGTTTTAGCCTTTCATTTTATGTTTATATATTATATATTATATATCATTATGTATGACATTGTCAATATCTTTTTAATATTGACATTTTGTACAAATATTTTGTAATAAAACCGTACAAAACTGCTATAATTATGGTATGAGATACTATCCTGGAACTTATAAAAGACGAGCAAAAGTTGACAATGACCCGTCCAATCCGAGCGAAGATACTGAACAAATTTCGTTCGTAGAATACTTAGATGAACAAAGAATTCCCTATTGGCACACCAATAACGAAATGTGGACAAACTCATGGAGTCAGAAGACCAGAGCCAAAGAAATGGGCGTGAAGTCTGGCATCCCAGATTTGTTCGTAGTGTTCGAGCAGGGGTTGGTGGGAATTGAGATGAAGCGAAAAGAAAAAGGCGTAGTATCACCAACTCAGATGTACTGGGCTAATTTATTAGAGCGTGCAAAAATACCTGTATATATATGTAGAGGAAAAGAGAAAGCAGTTGAGACAATCGAGTATTTATTAAAGAACGGCTATTCAAAGATGCAGATTGAAGAAACTTATGAAGAGTTTATAATTCGTAAAAATGCTGAAAAATTGAAGAAAAAACGACAAAAACCAGTAAAATTCTAGAAAAAAGCGAAATGTTATAATAAAAACAAATAAGCTTAAGAGAGTAGTATGGAAGAAAATAACACAAAACAAGAAGATTTTGACAGCGTCTATGGGGCTCATGCCTCACAAGGTGATTATGTAAACGACCATGTAGCTGATGAAATGATGGAACAGCTCATTGCCTCAATGTGCGGTGATATGACCTGTGTTCCAGCCAATAGTAAACAACAGAAACTAGCAGTATATTCAATTGAATATCTAGTTGATAATCTTCCAGCAGTTAATTTCGTTGTCTCGTTCTATACCCAGTTAATTATCGGTGCAGGGCTAGAGGCTAAAGATCCATACAACCAGAAGAAGCTCGATGAGTGGCTTCAAAAGAAAAACGCTATGGGTCAGACCAACCAAGACATTATTGCAGACTCTGTGAAGAATTCATTGATGTATGGTTATTCTGGTATTCGTTTATCTTTAGGTGATTTTTATTCAGTCATGCCACAGCAATTAAGGATTTGGAAATTACCTCTCACTACTCAAGTAAACGGTCGGGTTGAGGTTATTCCTGGCTTAAAATCACTAGCTTTTTATGAGGTTAATTTAGATAAAGGATTTAAGGTTGAGAAAGATGAGACCGAACGCACCTTTGTCTTAAATGGTAATAAATACACTCTTGAAGAAGTGATTAAACAGAAGATGTTGAAAGTCGCTGCAGACGGTTCATATATTATCGCTGAAAATAACGACCCAGATACATTAGCTCGTGCAAATAGTGTTTATATTGAGCCAGAGAATTTCTGCCACTTGCGTAATTCAAATGACGGAGATTATGGTCGCTCACCGTTATCATACGATAAGTTAAGAACCCACCTCTTAATTGACCTTATTAAGAACTTCCGTGATGAAATCCTTAATGATGGTTCAGACTATATCATGTATCTAAAAGCAGGTTTATCTGCAGGACAATCATTGACCTCATTATTATCACAACAAACAACTGAACAATCAGTTCGAGGGGCTCTCGATAAGAAGATGGTCAAGACTGCTTCAGATAAACAAATGGAAGCTGCTAAGCGTTTGGCTGAGAAGATGAAGAAGTCTCAGAAGACTCGTATGTCTATTGTCCGCAAAGACCAGATTGAAGAGATTAAGAAATTAGAAGGCACAGTTAGATTGCCAGATTACTTAGGTATTTATAACGATGCAAAAGATGTGGTAGCAGATATTTATGGTATTCACTCATTGCTCGTCGGCGGTAAGTCATCTGGCTGGAACACAGGTATGTCTTCAATGCTTGAATTCACCATGGACAAGACAATTCGTCCGTTCCAACAGAGATATTCACACCAGCTTTCAGACTACATTTGTCGTGCTTCAGGGGTTAAGGGTGAAGTCAAATTCCGTGAGTATGAATTATTAGATAAGAAAGCTCAAGCAGATATTGAGAAGACCCGTGCTGAGGCTGAGAAACAAATTGCAGACGCTGCTAAGCTGGCTAAAGAGACAAAACTAATGACAAAAAAGACAGTCAATCCTAACACTGATGTTGAAACTGAAGCTAAAAAGAAAAACACAAGTTATAATAACGATAAGAAATAATTAAAAGGAACTTCTATAATATGACACCTGAATTAAGCAATGAACAGTTAGCACAGATGGCTCAAGCGATTGATAACAATATGCAGGACAGCCCAGCTATCTCTATCGACCCGAAGAGCAATAATGTCTCAGTAGTCGGCGACCCAAATAATCTACATCCTACAAATGGCGATTACACGATTGTGTATGAATACCTGCCTGAAGAAATCTCAGCCACAGACCAAAGTATGCTCGACTATGACCCAGAGAGAAAGATATATACTGGCACGCTTCATTATAAAAACAAACGGGTCAAACCTCTTTATCGTACAAAGGTGTCATCTATTCTGTTGACGATTTTAACAGACATCGGTGTTTTGACCGAAGAAGGGTATTCAGCAAAGGCATTGCAAGCTCATGTTGGTGAGGTCTTTATTAACCATACTGAAGATATTTTAGAGTTAGCCTCACTTGTTCTTGGTGAAAGAAAAGAGCGTCTAGAACACGCACGAGAATTATTCACATTTCTTGTACAGCTAATTGAGAACGAGCCAAACATCATTAACGAGACTAGCAATTTTTTAGAATCTATGCAGAAAACCTCAACCGCACCAGCAGCCCAGACGCAAAATTAAAATATAATGCGAGTCTAAACATCTGGTCAGCTATGGCTCATTTCGTAGCGAAAGAGCTAGGGTTAAGACCCTACCAAATATTGACCGAGTGGACGGTGGAAGAGTTGATGGTGGCTTATGGTGAGTATGCAAATATTCATGCAAAAGAGTCGTATGAGATGATGTCTCCAAAGGAACGAGCAAAGAAGAGAGTCCTCCCAACAGACCGTTGGGCAGTAAAGTTTATTAGCCTAGAAGATGCACTTAATATGCAAAAAAATGGACTAGATGAGTCCACCCGAAGGCAAAATGAAATAGATTTACAAGAGATGGCTGATATGTTATTGTAGTATCAGAAACGCATGAGAACTCAAACGGTTAGAGATAGCTCTGCAAAAGCTACATTAGTGAGTTCGACTCTCACCTCGTGCTCCATAGATTGCTAGAAAGAGAGATGTTTTTCACCCTGAACATCTCTTTTTCTTATGCGTTTCGTGATGTATATCGGTATTCCATCAATACCCTGATATTCACACCTAAATTACTATTTGTTTTGCTTTCAGTATCGGTTACCTTAATTGCGTGTGCCCGACCATCAAAGAAGTTTTTAAGGCTGGCTAATTTCTTCTCTGCAAGTTCGACATTATTCGCCCCAGATGAACTAGAAGAAGTATTTTGTTTAGCGATTTCTAATTGTGCCTTAGCATCTTGCACAGCATCATAAATACACATACGCAGGTCATACCAGTGGCCAGACTCGTGGTCTTTGGCAGTTTTATCTGGGTAAATGCCATAGTCTTCCTTACCAAAGCCACTAGGTAAACCAGCAGAGAATTGTTTAGCTAATGACTGTGTAATGTCTAGCCAAGCATTATTCCCAGTATCGTCACGATAAGATATTTCAACTCGTACCATAATAATATAATTATACCAATCAATTTCAGCATATAATTAAGTCAAGATGACAAGAAGTTCAGTTTATTATATATTCCAGAAAAAAGTCTTAGATAGTGAGACCTATGCTGGGTATAAGATTAAATACGAAGAAGTCTGCCGAGGGACGAGGCTGGTTGGCAATGGATTGACCATTACACAGGCTTTAGACGATGTCCCGACCGCTTCAATCACTATTCCTATTGAAGACTTACCAAAAGACGATAAAGGTATTCCTGTGACTAATTTGAATAATTATCGTGTGTTGTTGTCAGTTATGGTTAATAATAAACGCAAATACGGCATGGCTTGTATTGTAGAGTCAATTGAAGTTAATTACGAAGACGAGATAGCAACCTTATCTCTCGTCCACCGTATGGCAGAAATGAAGCAGTGGCTGATGCCAATCAATCTTATTGTAAAAAATATGCCACTCGGGCATTGTGTAGAAAATGTCGCTAAACTGAGCTTCCCTGATGACTATGTTAAAAATGAACAGGTATTGAGGCAGATTGGGTATTTGACCAATCTCACCGTGAACAAAGATTACCCAATTCTTCCAATCGGCACAGCCACTAGACACATACAAGCAAACCCTGATGTCTTATCACCAGTAGAAAGATTATATGTTCCACAAGAAATCCCTGTAACGATTGAGATGGACGCTTATGCGTATAACACAAAGCTTGAGATGAACTTCTCATCGACTAATAAGTTAGAGGCCTTAGCTGAAATTATGAAGAACACCAAAGACCTACATTTCTTAGGTACTATTTCTGGTCATGAGATGTGGTACGAACCGACCAATGGTAATTTTGGTGATGGGGTGAAGATTTCTAACTTCCAAGATGAGTGTGATTATTCAATCATCGTCTCACAAAATGTTTTAGATTATGACCTTGAAGAGTGTGATTTTAACCCAGCTAAAGACATTTCCCTAGTCACAATGTTAGGCGACCCAGTATGTTCACAAGACTTAACAGACCATTTTAACCGTGCTGCTGTGTTTTGTGGGGATGTGGGAGAGGGGGTATTGCATTTAACCCTCAAAGAGATTTATGAGAATAAAGCCACGCTTGAAGACCCATTATTCCCAGTAGAGAAATATGAGTTTAATATCAACCTTCAGCCTGATGCGGTTTATGACAATAAAACACATAAGAAAATCAATAACGAGAAGGTCTATGAGAACATCGACATACCTGTCATGGCGAATAACGAAAACCGTGAATATTATGTGACTGACCTTGAACAATTAGGAAAAGATAACGGGGCAGTATATCATACTGTGTATAATTTTTCTGACCTTTACCCTATTCCTGACCTTGAATATACAGATGAGAACGATAAGAAAGTCGAGTTAGAAATCACCGACGCAGACCGTATCGAGATTACTAAGCGTGCTTATAACAGGGCAATCAGGTTCCTAAAAGCACAACGCCCACAATGGCAGTATCAATTTAACACAACAGCACTACCAGCAGTCGATATGGTAGGAAAGAGAGTGCGTTTTCTTTATGACAAGAAAGTGTCTCGTGTAGATGAGTGTGGCGAACCAACAGAGATTACTATTGCTCATGTTGATGAGTGTTTCTATATCACCCAGAGGATTATTTCTTTTGACCCTGAACTAAACGAAGTGGCGACAATCACCCTTGATAAAGAACTTCGTCCAAATACTAATCAAGAAATGGCATATAAATTGCATGAAAAAGCCAAAACCCCTGATGTCACAACAAGTTCTGAACTTGGTACATTATACCCAGAGTATGGCAATACAAGTTATAACGATGCTATGGATGCAGAAACGATTGATAAACGCACCCCAATCTTTGTACCTGATACTGGCATACCAAAATATGGTTAGTAGATAGCACCGAGTGCTGCTCTCGCCCCGAGTCTTCGGTATGAATTGCCAGCACCAGAGTTATTTTTGTTGATAATCTTGATAAATTGTCTGACATTACGATGATTATTATTCGTCGTGTCGTTATAGGTGCGAGCGTGGTTATCAGAAACAGTATTAGGCCTTCCCATAAGAGAAGAGGCAAGTTTGGTATCACCTAAGTTAAGAGCAGACATGGCAGGGAGTCCCACCTTATCAACTACGCTTTTTCTCACAACAAATTCACCACGCTGAGCCATTACAGGCACAGTGTCGACCCCAACAGGGCCACCAGAGAATTTGCGTACTGTCTTCAAGCCTGCCCATTCTCTTAGCGTTTTTCCCCACAAGCCTGCACTACTATGATTTGGGAGGTCTGCATCTTTCCAGTTTGGAAATATTGAATTATTTTCAACAGCTTCGCCCATAGACCCGTCAAGAGAAGCAAGGAACTTGATAGCATTATCAATTTTCTTCAACAATTCTTTTTGGTAATCAGACCCAGGTTGTTTGCTAACCCTGTCTCTGAAACCCATATAATCTTCTTTAAGCTTGGTGATTTTATCTCTTGTGGCATCATCACCTATCATATGACCGCCCTTTGTTTCAACAGTAAACGGTTCACCGCCATCAGTTGGCATCAATTGAAAGCTCTTTTTGCCAGCCAACCAGTCCTCTTTTTCTGTTTTTTGCATCAACTCTTGGTTGTTTTTAATTACAGCGTCGTAATCACGCATCAATAATGCGTCCTTAAACCCATTAACAATATTAGTGGCTGCGCTGTCGATTTTTCCGCTAATAGAGCCTTCTTTGCCAGTAAGCGAGTTATTTATGGTTGCTCCAAGCTTGGTAATCTCATCTGGAATATTCCAGTTGACGATTTGTCTTGTTGCATCAAGTTGTACACCTTCATTTTTAAGAAGTGCGGTGACCTGTTCTTCTGTCATTGGGGTGCCCTTAAAGTAATCAGAAACGATTTCTTCATTAGATTTATCGTCATAACTATATGTAGAGCTGTCGCCGTTTAGGTTATAGAGCTTTAAGAGTTCAGCTAATTTATCACGACGGTCTCGTTGTGATTGAGTAAGCTCAGTGCCTTTGTATTTGAAGATATTACCAGTATTGCCAAGGGCTCGGAATTCATTGCTTTCTGTATATTCATCGAGTTTGCTGTTGACTAATTTAGAGCGGTATTGTTTTCTAGCGATGTCCATAGCTTTTTCAAGACTATTACCGCCATTTCTGAAATATTCCTTCACCTGATTATAGGCAAATTTACCGACGGCACTATTGGTATCAATGCCGTGTCCACTAGCTTGAAGAGCCTTAAACACTTGGTCAGCAAGAGGTTTTGCGTGAGCATCCCACGCATCTTTGCGTTCTTGATTAGCCTCTTCGGTAGCTTGTTTAACTCGTTTAGCGAATTCCTCAGTCGCATTGGCTGCGCCGCTTAACCCACCAATCAATGCACCAACAGCACCACCGATTGCTGCACCTGGTGCCCCAAAAACAGAACCGCCAGCCATAGCCCCACCGATACCGCCAGTAGCAACACCAGCAAGGGCGGTTAATCCTGTATCACCACCAGTAATGGTCGCAGCCATAGAAGTGACAGCTTCGTTCACAAAATAAACGATTGCTCCTTTGAGTAGTACAGAAGCAGTTTTGCCGACAGCCTTGCCTAATGCTGATATTTTCGAGTAATCAAGACCAAATTTAGTGTGAATAGCATCGGCAGTTTTTTTCTTTATGAAGTCCCACGCCATGTTAGACCCCTTTAAGAAGGTTTTTCCCATTGCTGTTTTTTCAAGTAGAGTAGAGGCGTTAGCAATACTCTGAATAATGCCAGCTAAGCCTGTGAAAGCTTGAGAAATGCCACGGCCAGCAGGAGAGGCAAGCCAACCGATAACACTGCTTAAATTCGGGATGTTGAGTAGCTTACTGGCACCTTTTAGAATATTCGCTGCCGTTTTAAGACCGTCAATATACCCCTTAATTATTTCGACAATTAGTCTAATACCTTTTTTAGCGATTGAATAAATATCAGACCCACCAGTAATTTCACGCAGTGCGTCAACAGCAGTCTTGCCGATTTCACTAATACCGTTAAATAAAACCCTTGCAACCTGCTCGACCTTATCGAAGTCGATAGAACGGATGAACTTAGACATCTTTGTGTAGATAGGCTTGATGAACGAGTTGAGTGCGTCAGACATACGGCCTTGTTCTCTGAAGACATTTTTTATAGCGTCATAAAAACCAGACCCTGTGACAATTTCGTCCATGGTAGTTTGAATAGTTTCTTGCATTTGTTGTTTAAGACCAGCGTATGAGCGTGCATAGTCTTTTGAAACATTAGAAATACTAGACTTTGTATGAACAAGCTGAAGAGCTTGTAAGAGGTATTTCGTATCAGACTGAGAGATTTCAGCACTCGGGTCTTTAACACGCTGAGCGAGGTCAGGTTGAACAGATTTAAGTATCTTTTCAAACACAGGTACCTTTTGTGTGAATTCACGCCAGTCACGAGCAGTAGCTTTACCAGTAGTCACCACCTGAATAGTGTTAGTGACGATTTTATCAAGATAGGTAGAGACTTCTTGGCCAGAAGCCATTAAGAGGTCAGCAATACCTTCAAGTGCGTCGAGAGCGAGTTTAGAGTCGCCGTTAGAGATTGGGGCAAACTGGCCAGCGTATTTAGCAAGGTCAGCAGAATTAAAGGCGGTGTTATCGATAGCACGCTTCTTGATTTCTTTAGATAGAGTATCTGGATTATCATTTGGGAAGAATAGCTTAAAACCAATTCGAGCAGTCTCAAAGGTATTAGCCATTTCAAAGCCACTATCGTTCAATTTCTTCAAGGCAGGTATAGCGGTATTAAGTAGAGACCTACCCATGTTTTCAACATTTTGCCAGATTTGGTATGAGAACATCTGAGCTTGTTCAAAGACAGAAGCAAGACCACGAGTAGCGTAAAAGCCTTTAAGTAGTCCTTCAGAAAATTTGACACCAGTGTCTTTTGTTTTATCAGCACTACTTTTTATAGACACCATGCCTTTTTCCATTAAGGACAGGTTTTTAGTCCCTTTTGCAGTTGCACCAACAAAAGAGTCAATCTGCCTTGAAGTAGCCTTAGCAGAACTATGTAAATCTTTGAAGTCAATTTTTTGTTTTTTAACCTCATATGAGGTGCGTTTAATCTGTTGATTTTGCACATCCCACATATTGTTGACGCTCTTAATCATCTGAGCGAAGCCTTCATTGGTGATATTCACATTAAGGCTCTTCTTAGAGAGGTCTTCAAGTTGTTCTTTTAGTTTAGCAACAAGACGAATAAGGTTAGTGATTTGTTGCACCGCCTTGTCATCTTGGAAACTTAACCTCTTATTTTCGAGTTGGTCACGAACCCCTCTGATTTCATTTTTAAGGATTTTTGTGTTTTCAGTCGCACCAGCAGTGTCCACCTCAACCTTGTTTTTCGATAGTCCTTTGACCTCTTCACGGACTTCACCAATCGTTTTCTTTAACTGGTTAAAGGTACGAGAGATGTGCTGATTATTCATCGTAGTGACAGTATGTTCAGCATCTCGTGCCGCACCTCTTAACGACTCACGAAGAGCGTTAATGTTTGAAGTAATGATTTGGTCAATACGGCTAGCTAGTTTATCAAGGGCCGTAATCAGCCCATCAAAAGTAATCTTCTGGGTGGTTTTAGCACGAAGTTTGTCTAATTCATCACCAACAGCTTTAGTCGCCCCAGTAGCGTCCTTAGACATCGAAGTGAGGGATTTTCCAAGACTGATTAAGTTCTTCTTAGCGTCATCGACTTTTTTATTGAAAACATCGGTGTTAATGTCCACATGGTCACGGTTCTGTTCCTCAATCATGCGTTTTAACCTACTGACATTATCAGCAAGCTTTGAAAGCTGGTCGACCGCTTTGGTAGCATCGATTTCAAGTTTAATCTTTGGGTTAAATGTAGACTCTGACATTATCTAAAAATCTCCTCTGCTTTTTGTTTAGCTATTTCAAACCATATTCTCTCAACGAAGAAGCGTAAGCTAGTGTCTCTTGCATTTTTCTCTGCAAAAGGTACATAGTTGAACGCAGGGATTCTGCGAGCAAATGAGCCACGACCGACCTTTTTCGGGCCGATAAGCTTTTGTTCGTTCACACCCACAATGATATACCCCTCTGTGTTTAATTCATCCTCAATTTCGATAGAGTCTCGCAAATTACCTGTGTCGACAGGTACATTTTTCTTTAATTCCTCAAGCGTTTGTTTCGCCCAGCGCCTAGCATTGAATTCCATAAACGCCATTGATTTTCCCATGGTGATAGTTAATGCCTCATCAAAATCCTTCCACCCTGAACCTGGGGTGTATTTACCTAGATTGATTTTAGATTTTGATGTGTATGCCATACCTTTATTATAATTTTGGAATAGTTGTTTCTTTTTTCTTTTTGGTAAGTGTCTTATAATAAGAACATAAAAAGGAGTACCTTTCAAGTGAAGAAATTTTATCGTGTTATCGTCGCTTATAACCCTCTTGAAAATAAAATCACAGAGTTCAGGCGATTAGATATGTATAGCGACACCTATGAAACAGACTCAACGGAAATGTTCTATAAAGTATTAGGCTTAATAGATAGAACAAGCGACATCATCTTAGGAAAGACGGCTGCTAATAACTTTTATCAACTATCACCAACCCCATACGGAACATATATCAAAGAAGACGCATCTTCAGTAGATAAGTTCATCAACAAATCGAAATTATTAGTAGCAATTGCTAACTACCAGAAAGAAAAAAACATCCCTTTTGACCGATAGTATAATTTAGGCATGAGTGATGTAAATAAATCGCTAAAGGTATATAAGAGGCTATTGCAATTCAATAACCTTCCTATTCCATTTGGCGAAATTCAGGAACAGACCTATACAGCGTCTTTCAAAGGTACATCGACCCCTTATACTAGTCATCAACACGGTAATTATTATGGGCATTTAGGCGAGTACGGAATACTCAATGCCGCTCAATTTGATGCGACACTATCTTTTGATTTTAAGAAGATTGCCTGTGGTGACAAACCTCGCTATGCACGCTTCATTAAACGACAGCTAGCCCGTTCAGGTAAATTATGGGCAGTCCAAAATGGTGGAGAGATTATCTGGGCTAACGCTCGTGTGTTGTCAGTCAATGAGTCTATTGCTTCTGTTGGTGAAGATAAAATTACACTATCTGTGACATTTGAGTTAATCGACGGTTATTGGGTCTACGCATGGAAGACAAGGACATTTCTTGCACAGTATTGTCCATCTCGTTTTATCAACTTCGATAATGAATATTGTTGGTCTTATGAAGATGCTAGATGCGACATCACAGGTAAAGATAGATGCTTACCATGTTTCACCGTTGAACCAGAAGTGCCTGTCGATGCAGAATACAAACCTCTTTGTTCATGGTCTCGTACAGAGATTACTAATCTATTAGGTGCAAGATGCCCTCAGCAATTTCATATCAGATATGATTGTGGATTAGAAAAAAACTTCTTCTGTTATGATGCAGGATGGGGAGATAAATATCGACTAAAAAATAGAGATGCTGTTAATGAAACAACAATCTCATTTTGTTCAATGACCGACCTTCCTAGTACCGCAGTTCAGATAAGGTTAAGAGGAGTTTTCGTTAATCCTACCATCACAGTCAATAATGATACAGTCACCCTCAAAGGCACTTATGATAAGAACACCATGATTGTAGCTGGTTTTGGCGTAGGCATTGGTTTATACCAAAGAAAAGCAGGAACTGTCGGTGAGTGGAATTATGTAAGGTCAATTATTCCTGATGCCAAAGTCACGAATATTCCGTATTTCGAGATTGTTCCTGGCAAAAACACGGTAAAGATTACTGGCAATCAACTAGACAAGAAATCATTTGTTTATATCAAACCACTAGAAATTACTTTCTAACAGCCACAATCGACATCATGGCCTTTTAGCCTGTTCAAATCCATTGTATATACAACAGAGAACACAGACATAGCAGATGACCTGTCTTCCCTTTTTAGCTGGTAGACTTCAGAGACATCGACCTTATCATCGACCTGTCCCCAGATGTCGTATGTCCACTGTTTTGTCTGACCATTAAATGGGTGGGTTATTGTTTTTCCCCTTAAAGCATCGAAGAAAGAGACCTGTCCATAATGAATTTCATCAGTCGCATCGTACATCAGTTCATCTAATGCACTCATGATATTTGCCTTGAACGAAGCGACAGACTCGCTAGAGTTTCCCACAGGGATTTGTTTATGTCCAGCTTGAGTTGGGGTATCAGTAGTGTAAACAATCTCAAAGCCTATCACGACACGAGTATTACATCTGCCACCAGCGATAGGGGTAATATTCACCGTGATATACGGAAGCCTTGAGAATTGAGTAGGCTGGTTATTTACATACGAACCTAGCCCAATATGCTTGTCTATCTCAGCGATAAAGTCATTACCATACCTAACAGACGGGGCTGATGACTCAGGGATTTTGACAACCAATAGATTATCTAACAAACAGGTTTTATGGGTGAGAAGATACATCCTCAGGTTGTTCCATATGAATTTTTCAGCAAGTGCAACAGTTTTAGACATAATCAACCTTTCCTAAAAATTCAACTTCTTCATCGCTAATAGCGGTATATACACCGCATTCCATTAGGCGTTCTAATTCACGAGGGGTAGTCGCATTGCAGGTGATGATATACACACAACAGTTATGGAATAATTGGACAGTTTCTCTTTTGACAATTTTCCACAAACTAATTTCATCGCCTGTCTGTTGTTTGAACGCAACATAGTCACCCTCCTTAATATCATAAGGTGGTTTAACCATTTGGTGGGCAGAGTCAAAACTGAAGTTGTAGTACGATGTCGTATTTTGATTTTTATAGTTTGGGTCGTTCTCCAACTCATAAATACGAGCAGTGACACCTGGGTCGCCGTCAATACACCTTAAATCATAAAGCTTAACCCACTTGTTCTGGGCTTCTATTTTTTCATCATCGAACATCGGAATATTGTTATATACCTGTTTCCGAATAATCGAGATTTGATTGCTGGCATTGTTGATAGGTTTCGTACCGTCCATATTCTCATTATATGTCGAAGAAGTCTGTTTTGTTTTATAATGAAACCATGGATAAAAACAAAGTTCTTGATACAAAAGATTACAAATTAGATAAGAGACCATGGCTGATGGACTGGCTATTTGAGGTTGGACATAACATGGCGATTATTAACCATTGTTATGAGAAGATACAATATCTTCAGAAAGACATCGAAAATGCTGGATTAGATGAGAACTTAGTTAGAGATTTAACAGATAAGATTGCTCATTATCATAAGATTAGAGAGTTAGCTTATGAAGCATATGACACCGAGATGAGCTATCTATTTGACATAATTCCTGAAGCACAGAAAGACTGTCGTTGTTTGTTAAAACACGCCTCATTGAAGCTTGTATTAGCTCAAGAAACAGCAGATGTGCTTAACAACGCAGTTGGCGATATCAACCTACATAAGTCATTTGAGGTGTTCGCTGGGGTGGTGTCATTAGCATTAGGGATTGAGTTTAACACCTGTATTCGTTGTATCTATGACGGCATAAAAAATCGTGCTAACGAGGCAAAGACACCTACGCATAGCACGACAGTAAAGCTCTAGTCAATTACCTGTTGGAATTTGTTCACAACCTGCCCAGCTTGGTTGGTGTAAGTTAAGGCTAATAAATACTCAGCTTGTTTTTCAGTGACCCAGTAATCACGACCTGCTTCGACCATTTGTTCAAACATACCATTAGGGGCATCATCTGAAGCGAACATAATCATTTCATTGGTGACACGAGCATATGCACCTTTCGCCGCCCCACAGGTGGCACATTTTGCTACCTTTTTAGCCATTGTTCCACCACCGTAATATCGGACACGGATTTTTGCGTCTGTATCAGATTTTCCAACCACCTGCTCTGGTGTGTATGAAACAGGTTCAATCACAGGGATTTGGTTATTAACTCTATTTGAACTACCACAATTTTTACACGACATCGCCTAACACCTCCTCTTGTGTTGCTAAATAACATCTTGAAATAGCCATGATTTCATCGAGCATACCAAGGTCATGCAAATCTGAATATAGGGTCGCAGTTTTAGACGCAGTAGTATCTTGAGTAGACCACTCGTATTCAACATTTCCGACCTTCTTGCGTTTAAGCAGACCAGATGTAGATGTCATATTATCATGGCAGTCTTCAGAGTTCACATCTTTATTAAGCTTATTTAAGATATAACAAATGATTGGCAATAATCCAGATGGCAAAATATCATAACCAGCATTGTATTCAAGAGCCACAGTGAAGTCATATTCGCAAGAACAGCATTTATCTTCAGCCTTGATTAAGTCATAAAACACTTGTTTGCTGATATAGAGTCTATCTCGGCCTTCGTCGAACCCCATCATCAATTCTATAATATCTAATTCTTTCCTAACGAATTTACCGTTTATCATACCAGTAATCCTAGCCGAGACCATAAATTGTTCAGGATGTGGGGCATATTCGAGTGGAATAATTACAAAAGCCTCATCGCATAATTTGCATAAACACTCACAGTGTTCAACTCTCACAGGGTAGGTTTGTAGCCTTGTTTGAGTCAAGAATAAATCTTCAGGGTGGTCATCCCAGCAAGTAATGCTAGAGATAATGCGAAGCGTTTGCCAAATGAAGTTCCAATAGGCGGCCTTGTTTGAAACAAAACGCCCAATTTCGGTACCGAAGTTATCTGGGTTAATATTGCAAAAAGCAGAAATAAGAGTGATAAACTCGTTCATTTTTTCATTGTTTTCATCGAATACTCTTGATAAAGGTTCGATGCGGACTGCTTGTACTGAGATGCTTGCCATATCTTAATTATATTCTTTCAATTTATTATTATTTTTATGGAACATTATACCCAGCTGGTGGGTTTGGCATATAGTCACTACCCGTGTATCTAAACACCCCTAATATCTTCGATATTGGAAGCTGAATAACATTAGCGTGAGCTCCGCCAAGACGATATGGGTAGCCACCTTGGTTTTGTGCGAGTAGGTTTATTTTGCCTTGGTGTTTATAAATAGCAGAGTCGATACCGTCGAGTGAAATACCGACATGACCAACCTTAGTATTGCCACACTCACCACCCATCACAGTCCCTAAATCACAGACAACAATATCACCTGGCAATATATCGCCATTACCAGCAATAGCTTTGAACTTACCAGACTCAGTAATTTTATTTCTAGCCGTTGTATTTGCCCAAGACCAATAAACGCCAGAAAAACACGGGCCTAATCCGACAGATACGCCAGTTGCAAATCTCACATTGGCTTGGTTCACCATGAAATATTCAATTAAGTCCCAACATTGATAACCAAAGGAACCATCCATATCGATACCTTTACCATATGTGTCATTGTAAAATTCGCTCAAAGAACTCCATGGGCCATGAGTTGCACCGAGAGAACCATAATTTGGTTGGCTACCCCAGTTGATATTTGCGTCATGGTTATCGCCTAACGGGTCACCGATGATTAACTTAAATCGCCATTGTGAAAGATACGCCATTTCTGGGTCAGTACAAAAATATATAGTTGCAGACTGAGGTGGATGAGTTGGGTCGTCAGCAGGTGGGGTCGTCGCACTATGTTCTTCGCCACAGACACGGACAACGGTAGATTTGCGTTGATTAGACCTTGATTTCTGCTCAGATGCAGTAGAAAGGATTGTATTAACTAAATCACTCATATGTTTATATTGTAGCTCATAAAAAATACCTAGGGTTTTAACCTAGGTATTCAATCTTATAACTTGCCTTGTGCTTTGAGTATATCGGCTTTTCTATGGACATATGAATTGCCGCCAAGGCCGTCATATTTCGTATAGATGTCATTGAAGCGTTCAAGTTCAATTTCTGATAACTGCACGCCTCGTTCGAGGTCAGCAAGGTATCTAGTTAAGAAGTTTTTGTATTGTTCAAGTTGCATCTGTTTGATTTCTTCAGCGTTCGCATCGAGTCTAGTCATTATATTTCGATTTGACTCGTCTATCTTGTCGTTGACTGGTTTAAGCAGGCTATATGCCCACTTTTGCATGATAGAGCTTGCAAACTTAAAGATTACAAGCCCCCCCGTAATTACACCAGCCACTACAGAGATGAAGGCTGTAATATCTTCCACCGCAATGACCATGTTATTTCTTCTTCTTCATTAGTTTGAAAATGAGTAGAATCTGAGAGCCAAGGGTAGCTAGAATACTTGCAAGAGCAGTGCCGAAAGCGGTCATATTCTTGTCATTAAGGCTCATGATTGCAAGAATAACTTGTGGGGTGATAGCACCAGCAAGAAGTAAGAAATCACCAAGTAGGTAAGCAATCATCTTAGTTTTCTGGCTAAAATCGAAACCACTTCCGACTTCTTCGATAATGCCACTAGCTTGAGAGAGTGAAGCTTGGTAAGCATCATTAAATTGTTTGATTTTGTCGTCAGTAAGTTCAGGGGTCTTGTCCATAGGTTTTTCCTCCTCTTTAGATTTATTGTCTTCAGTTTTAGGTTGTTCAACAGGTTGTTCAACAGGTTTCACTTCTTCCACCTTAGGTTGTTCAACAGGTTGTTCAACAGGTTTTACCTCTTCAACCTTAGGTTTTTCGACAGGTTTCACTTCTTCCACCTTAGGTTGTTCAACAGGTTTCACTTCTTCCACCTTAGGTTGTTCAACAGGTTTCACTTCTTCCACCTTAGGTTGTTCAACAGGTTTTTCAACAGGTTTTCCTACACCTTTATCGATTAAAGCTTGAACAGCCTTCCAGTCGTAGCCTGCACTAGTTAAACGGTTAATACGGTCTTGACCGTTGCCCCATTTGTTCTGCCAGACTTCGGCTGCGATTTCTTCGTTAGGTTTTAACTGTGGTGGATTGACCCACTCAACAACTCTTGTCGTATTCATCGTTTCAGTCCAGCCTGCATAGCTCACGCCATAGATACGAGAGATATTGTCAATCGTGGCATTTAGCTCGCCTTCGAAATAGTCGAAAAATGCTTTGTGGCGATAAGGGCTAGACCAAACCTGAACCCAATTACCAGACCTCTTAGCGATAGCGACATGGCCATAATTGCCAGTTCCGCCAGTCCACCAGATTGGTACAAAGCATCCATCTGGAAGATTACGGTCTTGGTGTTTCGTGTTGTTCCAGTTCCATGCGATTTGGGCAGATGCTGCGAACGGTGCGACATTAAATGTCCTCTGTGCGACAGCTAGACACCACAAGAACCAGTCTAATAGTGGTTTGCCTTGATAATAAACAACTAACTTCTTATCATCTAGGTTTGGGTAGATTGTTTGCTTCCAGCTCATTTTACCTCCTCAACGATTGCGACGATAAATACGCCCATAGATAACAGGTAAATCACAATCGCAGGAAGCAATAATCCTGCCTGACCAATAATCAGCCAGAAGTTGATGTTCAAGATTAGGAAGCCACCCCAGAATAACGCCTTGAACCAGTCGATACTATTATTTTTTTTCTTCTTCATAGGTTTTCTCCTCGTTAAAAAAGTGTATATGAGAAAAGGCAGATATTCACACATCGTTCTTTCCTCATAGTACACCTCTTTTGCTTATTGTTTACCCTGATTAAGCTTCAGTAATTTTTGCAATCTTCTTGCGGACACCGTTTTCATCGGCTGCGACGGTGAATTCTAACTCAACAGTAGTTTCATCAGAACGAGAAATGTTGTTTGGAACAGTCGTCACAAAAGCGTTCTCATAAAGGTGCCACTCACGAGTGCCGTCTTTCTTGCGGAACGGGGCGAGAATGGAGACATTGAATTCACGGAATTCGTTAGTCACTTCCCAAACCTCAGCTGTAACCTTCTTGCGGTAGATGATGTTTAGTTCTTGACCAATCCAGTCTTTGCCAACCAAGATAAGACCGAGTGATTTATTACCAAGATAGTCTGAAGTTAATACTTGGAATTTGTCAGAGTCGGTAGTAGCGTTGATGGTTGGGATTGGGCTGTTTACACGGACGAGGTCACGAGAATTACCAGCACAACCTGGGGTCTGAATATAGACATAGCCACAGTCGCTTTCGACCATATCAGAGAGCTGGATGAAGCCGTAGCCATCGAGTTCAGGGTTGATAGTCTTAGCATTACCAACAGTACGGGTGACGATGTTGAGAACACCGAATTCAGTATCATCAGTCTTACGAAGAGTTGGGTTGATGTATTTGAGGTTCTCAGACCATTTGTTAGCAGTCAAGTTAAAGGTGATAGAACCAGATTGTGGGTCATATTCAGAAGTAGAACAAGCACCTTCAATCACATCGAACGATTGGCTGTCGCCAAAGGTATCAAGACATGAGAGCAAGATAGTGCGATTAAGTTCGAGGTCTTCAATGCTCTCGTAGAAAGCGATAGAAGAGACACCAACATAATCACCGACCTTGATATTAGTGCCGTCGATAACGAAGCGAGCCTTAACGCCGATAGTCGATGGAGTCCAACCAGTACCAGTTTCAGTAGGGGCCTTTGAAAGGTCGAACTGGACAGGGTAGAGGTATGAACCATTGCCACCCTTAGTAGCGTGGACAGTCTTTGAAAGAGCATCAAAATTAGCCCAACCACCTTCTGCGTAGTCAGTTAAGTTAATAGTCACCTTATGGTCACCATCTGGGAGCAAGACATAAGCAGTGATGATGCCAGTTGCGTAGAGGGTAGTATCAAAGGTCTTTTTGAAGTCACCGATAGTGACAGCAGCTTTAGCCACAACGGCACCTTGGTAAGTACCAGTATTGTAGCAGGTATTCTTGCTACAGCCGAAAGCATCAACAGGGGTGTTGGCTGCGTTGTAGAAAGCACCTTTAAGGTTAGCATTAGATGCTGCGGTATTGTTGCGAGTGTCAATCTTTGCACATGAAGCGAGAGAGTCAAGTACAGAGATGGCAATCATGTCATCGTTCTTCAACTTACCCATTTGGTCTTGTCGAATTACGAAGCCTTTTGAGTCACATTTAGCCATGTTTTTCGTTTTTCCTTTATGTTAATAATTATTATTCTTGGTTTGCGATTGAAGCTGACAAACGGTCAAAGCCTCGTTGCATTTTTGGGGTAAGATTGCCAGCGTCTTGGACAGCTTTTAATCTGCGAGCGACAACAGCGTTGGTTGCCTTATGTTCGGTGGCTACTTGCGTTTCCTTCTGGGTAGCAGTAGTCTCGGTGGTTACATTTTCCGCCATATAAGAGAACTCCTTATTGTTTAATCTTCTGGGATTAAAAGGTGTCGATACTAGTCTTATGCTAACACAGTTCTTGAGAATATTTTTTAGAGTGGGTATAATAAGTATAAAAGGAAAAGGTAAACGCTTTAATCATGGTTGTAGAACGAACACGAGATGAGATATTAGCTCACGAAAACGACAAAGAATATATGGCCAACCGTGTTGATTGGGTCAAGGGTAAAATCTTAGATGTCTCAGACTATCGTAAAATCTCAGTCGACTCAAATGAAGAGTTGATGATACTTGCAAAAATTGGACAGCTTATGGCAGATGAAGTCGTACCTGGGGCGAAGTTATTTTTCACTCAGGCAGTACTTGTTGGGGCTGCGATGCTTAGTCGAGAATTGGCAGACAAATTCGGGCTAGACTTTGAAAAATATAGGTCTGTTTTAATGGTCACCCCAACTCGTTATGGAAAGCTCTGTCATGACGATACCCCAGTGTTAACCACAAAAGGCTGGAAGAAGCATGGAGATTTAGAGCCTGGGGATGTTATTTTCCACCCCTCTGGTAAACCAACCGTAGTTCTCAGCAAAACCCCTAAAATGGATGTTAATTACAAAGTGGTATTTGACAATGGTGAAGAGATTTATACCCATGCTAATCATGAGTGGCAAGTTTATCTAGGAAAATCAAAGGTACCTCGTATCGTAGAGACTAGAGAATTAGACGGAGTAAAGAAGAACGCTTATTTTGTCGATACCACTGAACCTTGTAAGTTCATCACAAACGACCAGCCTTTTGACCCGTATCTATTCGGATGTTGGTTGGGGGGAGCGCCGATAGACACCGATGGTAAAAAGATGACTGCGCTTTATGGGGGGTGGAACAAAAAATATATTCCAGATATTTATAAATACGCTTCAACGATAGAACAAAAATTACTCTTAGCTGGGCTAATTGACACCGTGGGTAGAGTAGACGGACATGGGGTTATCACAGTTAAGGTGTCACCAGAAAGAGTCGCTAACGACCTCTCAGACATCTTGACTGTAATGGGTATAGACCATAGTAAGGTCATCCCCACCCCTTTTGGACGGAAGACGCATTATAAGATTAGCTTTTCATTACCATATAACATCCCTACTTTTCGTTTTAGGCGGTTCCAGACCGCCCCTAGAAAAAGGATTGGTATTGTTAAAGTAGAGAAGGTTGAAAACGCAGGACAAGGTAATTGTATTATGGTCGACTCACCAGACGGGATGTACCTTGTCGGTAAGAGCTTAATCCCAACACATAATTCATTTCTTAATGCGTTCATTGCCATTGCTAACGCTGCCTTAGGCGGAAAGGAAGTGCGTATTGGCGGTGCGACCAGAGACAAGGCAGGTCTTATTCAGGAAAAGGTAGTAAGCCTACTACCTTCTGCATCTAAAGAAATCCAAGATGGTTTAGTGATTACAGATGACGACGGTGATGTCAATAAAAAAGTCCAGCGTCTTGCTACACAAGCCTCAAAGGAGGCCTTGGCATGGAAATCAGGTGGGTCGATTAAGTTGTTCTCAACCAATGAAACGAAGAAGAGTGCAGATATTGCTGCTGCTGGTGCGGTCGGTGTCGGTGGTGATGTGGTATTGCTAGATGAAATTCAGATTATGTCACCAGTAGGGTTTCGTACTGCCTCTCGTTTCTTCATGGAAAATAACGATACTAAGCGTTTCTGCGTGGGCAACCCACAGATTAACGGGCATTTCAGAGACCTTTATGATGACCCTACCACATTTGTTGTTCACATGAACGACTCTTCTGCAATTATTGAAGGGCGTATGTCGAGGAGACAAATGGAACTTACTGGTATGCCGACATATTCTAATGAGTATAGGGCTTTTGTGACCTGTGAGTTCCCCCCAGATAATTCAGGCAACCGGTTCTTCACTACTCTTCCATCAGTTTATGATAAAACTGCTTTTCCTACCCCATCACAGAAAATATCATTTATGGGCATCGACTCTGCATATAAAGGTGCAGACTCACTCATTGTCACTATCGTTACCCTTAACATCTCACCAGAGCGTATTTGGGTGTCATTAGACTATCAAGAAGATATGAAGACCCGTTACCCAGTCTGGGACGACACAATGACGACCCTTAACATCTGTTTAGATGTGTTGAAATTAGTCGAAAGATATGGAATAGAGAGAGTCTCAATCGATATCGGTATGGGCGTTCAGCTATATGAGACATTACTAAGACTTTCCCCTGACCTAGACATCGAGCCAGTAGCCTTCGGTTCATTACCAACCGAGTGGCGAGCTGAAACAGATTTCAATGCGAAGTGGGCATTAAATAAGCGTGCTGAGATGCACCTAGATTTGAAAGAACTTTGTGAGTCTCAGATGATGTTTATTGCCCCAGAGTATTATGATGATTTGATTAAACAAATTCGAGAAGTAGGCAACTCAGAGCAAGGGCAGAAGATTAAGATTGAAGCGAAGAAAGAGATAAAACGCCGCCTAGGACAGTCCCCAGATGCACTAGACTCATTATGTCTAGCTGTTAGGTCATTGGTCTTGTCAGGCATTTTGAGGGGCGAAAATGACGCTAGTGTAGATGATATGGTGCAGGTCTATGGTGGACAATAATCCCGAAGTTCCTGAGTTTATGGAGGGAGCGAAAATCTATATTAACCCTACACTATCTTTGTATTTTCCACCTCTATCTAAAGAAGAGTTCAGTAAGAAACAGACTATGTTAGGCAAGAGAAGAACCAAGCCAAGCTGGCCTAAGGGTAAGCCTCGTCCTAACTCTTCAATCGCTGCTAAGAAGCAATGGGCAGACCCAGAGAAGAGGAAAAATCTTGAAGAAGGGATGAAGCACGCTCGCCCCCCTGTTTATACAAAGGAGATAGACCGCACTGCTGTAAAAGAGATGGCTATTGAGCGTAATACTAAGAGACAAAAGTGCATCAAAATGATGAATAAGTACGGTCTTGATGTCCCTAATTTTAGTCGTATGTCTGATGATGCATTAAATGCGTTATATGAAGATTTATGTCAGTGGGCAATTTAACCAGAGCGTAAAAAAAGCGATAAATGGTGGGCTCTATCACTTTTCTTGTGTTTATAATATTACAAATCCCCCTGTATTGCAAGGGGGATTTTGTAATTGTGTGTTTTCTTACTCTTAGCTAGCTAATTAGACTAACTTTGGGTTGAGGGTTGCCTTTGGGTAAAGCTGACCAACGACACCAGAGTTGACATAATTATCAAGACCGCTGAGGACAAGGCTATCACAGATAGAAGCAAGCTTAACATTGTTGATTAAGATTAAGCCGTTCCAGTCAGTAACAACAGTCGAACCAGCAAGGTGCATAGATACACAGTGGCCACCACAGTCGTCTTGAGAGTCGATGCGCTTAATGTATGGGCCTGTTGGGGTGTAAACAGTCTTGATACCGACCTTGCTTGGGTCAATCAACCAGACTGAGGTAGTGTTGTCAGAAAGGTCGACATCGACGAAGCGAGAAGCTACGATTGGCATACCACGGTAAGAAACGGTGTTTCCTACAAGCTTCCAGTCAGAGAACGGGTCAGCTTTGAGGTAAGTGCGAACTTCTTGGCGAAGAGTTGGCATCAAGATTGGGTTGATAGCGATAACATAGCCACCAAGTTCACGACCCATAGCCATCAAACGGCAGTCAGCCATCATGATAGACTCTAAGACACCAGCTGAACCATCAATCTTGAGGGTACGAGCATCAGCAAGACGAGACAACAGACCGTTAAATGGACGGAGAGCATCACCGTTAGTTTGAGTGGTACCTAAGATGAGGTTGCGGTCGAAGATGAACTTAGCATAACGAGCTACGAATTTAGCACGCTTGGCTGCGAAAGACTTGCCGTACTCAGTAAATGGGTCACGAGTGTCTTGTGATTTCTGGAAGACAGCGCTTTCAAGCATTTCATCGAGAGAAGAGCTGACGCAGTCTTTCACACAGAGTTCGTGTAGGTCAAGCTTGTAGCGTGAGCCTTCAAGACTTGGGGTGCCAACACAACAAGTGCTACCAGCATCGTCTTTACCGACTAGGGTGTCGTTAATGACAAATGGGGTCTGGAAGTAATATTTTTCACGACCAGTTTTACATGGGTCGATGAGGATTTCAGTCTCATTTGCAACACCGTTGTTAAGAAGACGGGCTACAAGTGGGTCTGAACCGTCGTTAGCGTGGCTAATGACAGATTTTGAGTTATCTGGCTGAATACCTTTGGTAACAGCACCGATAGCGTTGGTTGACGCTGCAAGTTGCATTGCTTCATCGGTGGTGATGGCATTCTTGCCAGAGAAGATTTCATTTGGGTTCATTTGGCTTATTGCTCCTTATTGAGTTCAGCAAATGCAGCTGTATAGGCATCTACTTCCTCAGTTTTATTTTTCTCTTCTTCAGGTGTCGTTTTGCCACCCTCATCAGCCGTTGGGGCATCAGAAGCAGCCATAGCGAGAATACTGGTTAAGCGTTCCTCGGTAGCAAATGCTTTTTCTGCTTTTGCAGTGAGTTGGGCTTTCAAATCGGCATTTTCTTCTTTCAAAGAAGCGTTTTCGGCTTTGAGGTTTTTGATTTCTGCTTCGATTGCAGAGAGTTTGTCCTCTTCTTCAGAAACAGCTTCTTCTTTCACCTCTTGTTCCGCCTCTTCAGCAGGTTCGGCTGGTTCAACCTCAGTAGCTTCGACAGCTGGCGCTTCCACAGCTTCAATCTCAGCGACCTCAGTAGTAACCTCAACATCTGGGCCTGCAGATGCGTCGACCTGTTCGAGGGCAGGGGCTTTGAGTTCTTCGTTTTTATTCATAGAAAACTCTTTTTCCTTGATTAGGTTAATATCGGTTGAACCTGCATTTTCCAGCAAACCGTCTTTGTAGGAATTTGCAGATTTAGGGGCTAAACAAACAGCGTAGCCTTCAATCTTAAGGTCGTCAATGAGAGGGACAAGGTATTTACCTTGAGACTCATCGCCAGTCACTTTTTCAGCGGTGGCGTATTCATCAGCATTAACAAACATTTCGACTGATAAGGCAGTACGGTTGTTCATTTTTAACAAATCTTTGACGGCGTATAACTCTTGGTCGAGTTTTACATTGACATCGATTGCGTATCGACCATCTTCAAGTTCAACTAAGCGTAAATCTTTCTTAGTGAACAATCCGAGGTCGATAGACCTATTGTGGTCTTTATCGATTGTGCCGACAAAGTCATCAGTTAAGCTTTCGTACCATTTCTTCAACACTCCTTTGCGAATAACGGCATAAGCCATTGGTTCGCCAGTAAAGAAGCCGTTGTCCACCACCACACCTTCGTCGATTAAGCGACACCAGTTCTCACCTTCTATTTTAAGAGATGATGAGAAGTTGGCACCTTCAAGACTGAATTGTCTTGGAAGTGGTTCACTAGTCCCCACTTCATAACGACATTTTTTGTCCCATTTAGACTTAATCTTCTGTCTCATGGTAGTGTTTTCTTTGGCACGAGAAGCTGTTGTCCCAGACGGAAGTGTCATTTTATTTTTCCTCCAAAATCTTAAATGGGTTGTATAACGCATAAGGCTTCGCACCAGAACAGGAAGTACATTTAGTCACGGTGTAATCTACACCATTGGTTTCTAAGGTCTGTTTCAAATCACTGGTTAAGAGTGACTTTTGTCTGACATCACCAATCTCGCCTTTGATTAGACGAATAAGGGTGTCATCCACAGCCTCATAAACCTCACCTGGCATAAATGTCACACGAGAATTAACAACACTATTGCCATCGGCAGATGTCTTATAAATCATGCGAGGGATTGCTCCTTCGATAAAGTCATGTAGCTTAAATAGCATATGTGTTGTACCGTCCTTCCAGTTCTTATTTAGTTGCGTTTTTGATGAGGTTGCGTAGATACTCTTGAGTTTCATTTGAGGTAGTCGCTGGGGCTTCCTCAATCATTTCATCGACGCTTTTTGCCATTTCGATATGTTCCTCAACAGCGTTTTCGACTTCTTGAATTACCTCTTCGGTATTTTCAACAGTGTCTTCAATAGGGGTAGAGGTTTTAACTTCTTCTTCTTTAGCCATGATGGTTAATTCTCCCTATTAAGCACACTTGTTAAGTTCTTCGTCAGCCTTGATTTTGTCGGTTTCAGCTGGGGCTGCATCACCTGCGGTGACAGTAGCGACAAGACAAAATGTACAAGAGTTGCCGTTGACCTTGTAGTAATTGGTCTGTTTCTTGTTGACGCTATCGGTGAAGTGGATTAAATCACCATTATCATCAAGTCGGCGCTGAACAGCGTAAGCACGAGAACCAGTAAGGGTGATATCGCCACCATCTGCTTTCAGCACTAGAGTCTTTGTATAGACTTTCTCTGCCATATTATTACCTTTCGTTGTTGTTAATATTACTAGCTAAGAGGGGTCGATACTACTAGGCACATCATAGCACAGATTATTTTGTTTTATTTTTTTTCTGTACCAAAGATAATATAGTCTGACCAGTCTTTTCTGTCTGTCCAGAGCCTACCCTTTTCCCCAATTTTCCTACCAATCGCCCAAACAGCGGTAGAGAATAATGTATTCCCTTGGGCATTGTGTTGCCTGCGAATAACATATTGGGTACGGCATTTGCCACACTCAATAATCTGGGTTTGGTCACCAGTACCCTCACCGACAACAGTAAAGCATGGGTTCTTGCAGATAGAAATCCGACCTTCTTTATTCATATAAGCAGATTGACAAATCATGCGACGAGTCTTCTGCTTATATTTACCAAAGTCCATTTCGCCGTCCACGATTTTAAGAGGATGAATATGGAACTTACCATTTTCAGTTCGTGCCAAGGCTTCATCGTCCATAGGGACATTAGGGGCGGAAGTCATTATTTGTCGTCCTTCTTTGGTTCTTCTTGTGCCTCTTCTGGTTCGTCGACCAAGCCTTCGCCACTGTTCTTTTCCTTACTGGTCAAGACCTTTTCTAGGCTATCGCCATCGATGTTAGTATCTTTCACCGTATCATTTTCAATTAAATGAATAAGATGAAGAGCAGATGCACCATCGAGAGACGAGGTCATGGTTGAATAGGCGAACTTATCTTCGACTAGCTCAGCACGCACGAATTGCCAATCGTGAAGTGAGGTATTGTAGTGAAAACGGTAAACCTTCACCTGTGGGGTCAAAGTAGTGTTTTCAAAAGCTTGAATTACAGCACCACCAAATGCGAATAGAATATCGGTACCTGGGCGAAGACCAAGCGTGCCAGCTGGCACAGTCTGTTTTGCATAACGGTTAGCAGTCAAGCGACGAGGGTCGATAACCTTTGGTTGGGTACGAGCAATGCTTTTGAGTGTACCGTTTGGGTTAAACTCAATCGCACCTTCACCGATTTGTTCTTCCATGTAGCCATCACGACCTACTTCGTTAAGCTTAGACATAGCTTCTTGTCTAGCACGGATTTTGTTGTAGTTCTCTGGGTCGTAAACATTTACAGTTCCAGAGATTGGTTCTGCTTTATCAGCATCACTTAATATTTTTTGTAGTACTTCTGGGCGAATTGCCATAAAGATATATTTCCTTGTTTAGATGTCGTATACCGCTATCATACCATAAAAGGTTTATCTTTTAATCAGTTTTGTAAAAGACCTGTCAAGTCGGTCTGTAAATTGGCCTGGGCCAGTAGAACTGGCCACATCTGTGATTAGTTTTTTCTCACCGTTAGGGTAAACTATCACACCGATAATCGGGCGAGGCAGTTGGATTGTGCTTTCTAACGATTGAAACACTCCATCACGAGTACTAACTGAAACATAATATGATAAGACAGCATTTGGACGATAATTCGACAGACTATCTTCTGCATTAGCTTCAATAGCAGCTGAGTCTGTTAGTAAGCGTATTTCTTTACCGTCAAGGCGTAATGTCGCATTTTTAATGATTGAATTAGATGCGTAAACAGATGAGAGTTTTAAGTGGAATTTAATTTTATTTCTTCTAAGTTCATCAAAGCTATAAGTGAACTCTTCAATTATCGGTGGCCTATCGCTTGTGATGTATCGATAAGTAGATGTTGCAGAGAATTGCTCTTTTGAGTTCTTTGTCCTAGACTCAACAAAAATGGTTGAACCAAATGGCAAATCAGGAATAGTAAAACTCTGCGATTGTAGGTTAGGGGTTAAATTCCCCCACTTAGACCAATGTGACCCGTAATCAGAAGAATATCGATATTGTGGGGTCAATTCTAACGCCTCACCACCTAGCGACAAAATCGTAGCAGTTAAGGTCGTCATCACCTTATTATTTACTAATTCATTATTCGTGAACTTGACTTCCGTTGTTTCTGGAAGAGTAATAACCTCTTGATACCCAGCAGAGTTTGACCAATCATCGCCACTCTGAGCGTTAAACTTAGTAGCCGGACTATAGGCATAAACACCTAGATAATACTTCGTATTTGATGTGATTGTAAAATCTGGATTACCAATTTTTCTAGAATTAAAATTACTGAGAGTTAGGGCGGTAGCCTTATTCGGCACATTGACCTTCGTAGAAACAATGATACGAGGGTTAGCCCCATATAACCCAGTATTCTTCTTCGTCACCCCCATTTCAAGCATAGTGAAATCTTCAGCAGGTGAGCCTAAATCTGCGATTTCAACAGTGCCTTTAATCGTATCTTTTGCGACGATGACATCTTTAACCTTTACACCAGACAATGGTTTATAAACAACAAAGTTAGTGGTTTTGATTTCTGACTCTTGGTTTTGATAAATTTGTCTAGCCCTGAATTCAACTTGTTTACCAGCTGGGAACCTCACCTCAAATTGTTGTTTTTCCCATGGTTTTTTGGCGGTAGGAAGTGCAGTCCACTCAGTAGGGGTGCCGTCTTTCACCGTATATGAATATTCAGTCGTGACATTTGCATCGTAGTTTTTAGTTTTATCTCCACCAGTAATCGCAATTGTGACAGCAGTCTCAGTCAAAGACACTCTTGATTGTTTGACAACCTCAATAGTATCAATCGGTGCAGGTGGGGTATGGAAAATCTCACTAGAAACATAACTAGCGTTCCCAGTATGTGCATTATCTGTGTAGCAAGTTAGCTTAAAATCTAGACAACCCTTTATTTCAATCTGACCACCTCGTCTAACCAGTGGGTATGAATTAGCAGGAAAAGTAAAGGTCGTCGACAAGTCTCGGGTGACAGTCTTCAGCCCCATGCCAGTGCGAGAAGTATCACCAAGGTTCTGTAATGTCGAATTCTTATCAGCAATAAAACCTTCATGCCATGGGGTACCAGCACCTGTTTGCCCCCAGCTAGAGACAGAGGTTCTCATCACCACCTCGTTCCACTTGGTAGAAATAAGAGACGCATATGGATTTTGAGGGGTAGTAGGGCCAGTATTTATTGTCACAGTTCTAGACCATGAACCTTCAAAGTCATTACGATACCCTCGCCCAGCAGTAAATGTGACGGTTCTTTCCCCATTTGCACAGGCCTTATAAAAATTCGTTGTATAAACATCACCGACTTGTATTCCACTTCTAACCCAGTTCTGAAAACCTGTATCTTGGAAGACCTGACCGTCGATAGTCATTGTTGGGACAGGGAAATTTTGGTCAGAATACGAAAATGAGCCACCAGACCTATGGCGGTAGTGCATCTGAGCAGTGATGCCAGAGCCATTGACATTAACGATTAGTTCACAGATAAATTGTCCGTTTGCCATATTTTATATCTCCTCCGTAATAAAGTAGATTGTCTTTGAGGTAGGGCCGGCAGCCCGTGGGGCTGGTTGGGCGACTGAACCATCAATATTGCGATTAAGTATTTCGTACTTTATCTTCCTTTTATTATCTAATCTCGATACGAAATTGGATTTTAGATATTCAGACAAGTCGTCATACGCATCTGAGACAGAAGCGTCCAATTGGTTCCATGTATTACCATACCAGTACCACCCAGAGCCAGCAGACACTTTGACAACATTAGCACCGGCGCTAAAAGACTGATAGTTCGTAGCGTTATTAACATGAACCATATCAAAGTCATGCAAGTCTTGAGCTTTGCCCTTCACCCAGTTTTTGCCATCGTAAGTATATTCAACATCTCTAGCAAGTGCTGTGTCGCCCTTGATAAATACATCCTTACTGCTAGCTAAGTTATCAATCGAGTAGACTAGGTAATCGTAGGTTTTGAAATATTTGTAAAGTGGCTGGATTGCTTCTTGCAATTTATCATAAATCGCCCCACCAGTTACGAGAGGGTTGGTAGCCTTATCGTTGAAGTTCTTTGCAGGCGTAATCCATTTTCCACCGATAAAGACCTTTCCAGCTCCACCCTGTTTATAGATGTTAAAGTCATCGTTAAGACCGCTGCAAATCAAACAGTTAATCGCAGTGTAAAAGCGATAAATACGAGAGAGCATTGAGAAGAGGGTAGGGTCTTCTGGGTCACCATCACAAGCTAGTTTATGCTCATCGTTAGTGTAGATTTCTCTTTCATCTTCCTTAATCGCATTCCACTCTTCACAGATGAGTTCAGCAAGATTAGATAGACTCTGGCATAACACATTATTAATTAAAAGTGGGCCGTTATAAGGGGTATCATCTGGTGTTTTGATAGACACCGTAAGACAGGTTTCACCAGTTTCGCCTCTTAGCCCATCACCAACAGAGTAAGCCCTCACGCAGACATATGAACCATAAGCAACACAAGATAGCCTTGCGATAAGCTCTGTGATATTCACAAACTCACTCCACTCGCCGTTGTTTACATGGTACGAATAGCGATGCTTAACGGTATTGAAACGATTGCCATCTGGCTGGGTAAATGGGAAATTCACATTTATACAACTGCCTGTATCTGTTTGGGTTGAGGTAGAGAAGATAGGGGCGTTAATCGGGGTTGGGGTGAAGAAGGTAATTTGTTTGTTAATCGGAGAACACACGCCGTCTTTTGATGAGTAGGATTGGACAATCACTTCCTTTGAGGTATCAAGTTTAGGGATTGTTAATACCCCGTCTTTGCCGAGCTCAATCCACTTTGAATTATCGAGCGTTGCCATAACAGACGGGTTAGCAGTAATTTCACCTTTCTCAAGCTGGAAGCGTTGGGTGTCGTTAATCACCGTACCAGCTGGAGCTTGAAGTAAGACATAAGCAGATTTATATGGCACATTTGTAGTAAAAGTAGTAGACATATTGTGCTGATAAATAACCACATCTTTCGAGCCTGAGTCGCCTTGTATCTTCAATATGACATTGTAGCCGACAGGTGGGTGGTCAATGGAAAAGGTATAAGTACCTGGGTAAAGAATAGGGGTGAAGTTCGATGAAGATGTGATGTTTGCCCAACCAGTATTACCCATAGCCCCGCTAAATGACCATGTGTTATCACCATTTCTTGAAGATGAGATACCGTTATTATTACGGTTATTGCCAGCTACATCGTAGACATTCTTGTTATGCAGAGTAATCTTATATTTTGCGGTAGACAGAGTAATCTTATTCATGAGATTATCAAACGCAAAACCTGGGTGTGAGAGGTATGGGAAATAAACCCCAGTCTCTGTCTTATCGACAACAAAGGTTGTGCTTTCCTCCCAGCTAGGAATAGAAGCGAGCGTGTGATTGCCACCAGTATTTGAGTCGGCATTTAGCTTAAAATTGTCAGTTGCGGTTCGCTCTAACCTATACAGACCTGGGTTAAGGCTAATTTGTTGAATATTGGTAGTTGTCCAGTTTGTAGACATAGTACCGTTGCTCTTGATATAGCCACCACTTTCCTTCGTGTGAGTCACACCAACTGAAGTGCTAGTATCATTAAAAGATAATGCTATTGGGGTCACAGGGTAAGAGTCTAAGAATTGTAGCCCTTCAACCTTCTGTGGTGATTGTGGACGAGGAGAGGCGAGAGAAGTCAAATACGGTGAGTATTCAGGCAGATTATTCTCATTAAAAGTACCATAGTAAAGTCCAAAGTTACCAAATAGAGGGAGTGGGGTGGTGTCATCTTGACGACCACACATAATTGACATGGTATACCTGTCATATTTCGTAAAGTCAGCAGTAAAGTTATGGATTTTAGAGGTCTTATTACCAATTACATCAGAACCGCTGCCGTCTTTCTTACGAGCAGAAATCTCAACATAGAACTTAGTATTTGGGTTGTTATATTGAGCAATTGTATATGCTCTGTTGTCCATTAAAATTCCTGTAATATCTCGGCCAACAAGTTGCACCCAGTCCCTATCTGGTGCACCAGAAAGCCTCAACACACCATCTATATTGGCCAAGGTCAGACCATTTTTATTCACAGGCAGGCCAGAGAACTCATCGAACATATTTCTATACCCAGCAAGAATACCATCGCCAATATATGGTTCGTCGGTTGGAGTATCACCAAGTGATAATTTAGGGGTGAACGCACCAAGGTCGATATTTGTACCAACAGCGTCACTAAGACTAATACGGGTAGTGCTAAACGGTCTATCGGCTGTAAAAGTCACTTTAGTTTGCCCAGCGTTTAAGTTGGCATTAAGATACCCACCACCGACAACATAATTACCTGCGACGGTCAGGGTGTGGTTCAACCCCCTATCGACAGAGAAAGTATATTTTCCTGCAGGGAATAAAGCGTTGTCGTAAAAAGCAGATATTGTAGTCCAGCCAGCCGTCATTGTACCTTTGGCCTCAAAAATACGACCATTGGCATTAGTTTTTACCGAAATACCATTAGTGACATAGTTTTTATCGAATTTAACAAGATTTTTGCCTTCATATCTATTCTGAGACAACTCACCAATCACAGGCTGTAAGTCAGTATATTCAGCTGCCCCTAAATCGGTAATCACAGGGTCTTTCATCTCGTAATAGGCTGTAACTGGTGTGCCTTTAGCCTTCTCAGCTTTCAGCCAATTTTTGAAAGAAGCGACATCGGTGATGCCAAGATTAAGAGCGTCTGGAGCGGTGAACCAAAAGCCCATAGTGTTAGAATACTTTGGAAAATTGTTATGACCGCCATAAATCGCTACACCAGTTTTATTTTCTCTTGTCGTATAGACAGCATCTTCGTTGATTGCACTAAGATGTGAACAGATAATGTTAGCCACAGAGTCTTGTTGAACAAAGATTTTCTCTTCAGTCGAATTTTTATACCTAAATCCGATAGTGCCAGCCTTAGTGATGTAATATTGGGTAATTCTGTTTTCTTCACCAGTAAGTTCAAGTTTCCCTACCCTTTTCACGAGTTTAACTCGTCCACCTTCGACCTTCACCTCGTCATAGACATTATCAGTTAGTTTGTATAGTCCTTCACCTTCTGGAAGAGCAACAGACTGTTCATGATAGTCAACGATGTTATCATTGACCGCTGTGCCTTCATTTATCGTCAATTTGAAACGGGTGTTGTTAAAAGTATATGGGTGCCTGTTTTTTTCACCACTAAATGAAAAATAAAGAGAGATATTGTTTATATCGCCATCTGGAATATAGGCAGTATAAAGCTTGCCAGCAGGGATATAAAATTCTCTTGGATTAGGGCCGGGCGTAGGGGTTTTATAACTGAGCCTACCACGAAGCTCAACTAAGAACGGAGCATCTAGCAAAAAGGTATATTGTTTGCCTTTCTTCAATTCAATCGGCGAGTCGGCAGTCAAGTTCTCACCCCAACCATTATTTGTTGTGCCATTAACAACAATACTGCCGTCTAGCTGCACATTAGCCTCAAATGAACCTTCCTTAGGTCGTTGAAGTGGAACAAATAGACTTTTGTTTTTATAACCATATCTAGCGTAGTTTTTCACACTAGTATCAGGGTTAGTCAACTTCACCGTAGCATGGACGGTTGTTTCGTCAGGGTTAGCTTCTTGTGCGACTAGTTTAATGTCTGAAGCAACTGGACGGGTAGTAGTTGTAAAGGTTAATTTTTGGTGGTCAGATTCTTTACCATCACCAAGAGAATAAGCCTCAACTTCAACAGAAGTATTAGGCATAAGGTTCGGGATTGTTAGTTCAGCCGTTTCAGTTGAAGCGAGCTTAAAATATTCACCGAATTGTCCATCAGAGGTTTTATATCTTACAAAGATAGATGAAGCTCTATAATCATTAAACCCAGTCTGTTTGACACTCACCACCGCAGTTGAAGTTTCACAGTTAGAAGAAGACTGTTGTTTAAGTGACAACACAGGGGCTTTTGGTTTGCCAATTAGCGTGTTTCTAAATTGGGTACCAATCCACATCTCATCAACATAAATAGACGGCAGAGCGTCGTTTTCATGGCCTTCAAAGAAGTTTTTATAGTAAATCGTACCTTTGCCAGCTTCCTCTCCTGGGGCAAGGGTAAAAGTACGCTCAGCGAGCTTAACCTTATTATTCTCATTTAGATAAGCGATGTTGGCATTTGGTGAGCCACTGGCAGTCCAAGCTAAAGCCCCACCTTTATCTGGAAACGCTTTCATTACACGAGTGGCAGTGCCTGGGAAGCCGATAATATTTCCACGAGAGACTTCTATTAAATAGGTTGTGACCTTAACCGTAATTGAGTTGTCAGCTTGATTGATGGTAGATGTCCACTCATCTCTCACCTTCACATAAACACGAGAAGAGTTGTTGTTATTTCCACTATCTGAGTCGGTGTAGTAATAAACACTAGACATTGATGAATTAAGCGGTGTTGGTGTCCAAGACTCTAGCCCAGCACCAGTAACGCCAACATACTCGCCTCGATAGCCACCAGAGATAATCTGGGTCAGGTTTTTGATTTGTAGTCCTCTATACATATTCTTAGATTACCTTTCTACCAAGATATTAGTTGTTAGTTTATTACATACATCATCATCTATCGGGGGAACCGCCTCGCTAGGGTGAATAACAGGGATGGTCTTAAATTCGCCGCCTTTCCAATCAGTTAAATATCGGTCTGGTTGGTTCAAAATTGCACGATAATAATAGGTCGTATTCGGTTTTAATTTTGCATCAGGGAAGTTGAAATAAGTTGTGCCATCAGCACTTCGTCTAGCCTTGGCGTATAAATTGATTGGGGCAGTAAAATTACTATCTGCTGCGATTTGTAGAAACACAGTATGTTCATCGTTATCATTAGATGGAATATTCCCCATAGTGAGCCTAAGCCCTGCGTTAGCTTGGTAGAGACAAATATCAGGGGTTTGGACAATTTTATTCAAGGTAGGTGGGTTTAGCCTACGAGGCAATGTGTTCTTGAAGTTCATCCCCATGAAAAACTCATCTACGTATATAGACGGTGGTGGGGTACCTTCATGGCCAGCGACCACATTTCGGTAGTAAATCGAGCCAGTAGACGACTCAGTTAATTGGCCTGGGGTGCCTTCAGGGTAGAGATGCCAAACCTTTCGCCCGATAGATAGATTACCAGAGAAAATTGTGTTTACAGCGTTGGTCGTCGTGCGTGGCCATTGATGTAGCCATGGGCCTACGGTGTTCTGTCTGACCATAATAGAGCGTGGCACAGGGCCTGCATAGCCTCGCCTATCGCCCCTCTCAATGCCTAGTAAAAACGAGTCGACGGTGATTGTGTATGAGTTATCAGGCTCTAATACAGATGTCCATTTGTCTAAAATAGTGACAGTCACTCTCGTCGACCTGTGGTTAAGGCCATAATCAGAGTCACGATAGTGGTATGACGAAACAACTGAACCGTTAAGAGGCACATCAGTCCAATCAGCGTATTGACGGCTCGCCCCATATTCCTCACCGTAATAGCCACCAGAAATGATATTGGTATAAGCCTTAATGGCAAGCCCAGTACTCATTTTAGTAGTCTTCCCCCGTGATTAAGACAATGGTCGTCTTGCCAGTAGTTGGGGAAACAGCCTTAGCCTCAGCTAATGTATTTTTCGTCATCATGATGTATTGGTTCTCATCACCAGAAGACACAGCAACATTTAGCATCGACTTAATCGTATCAATATCTCTTTGGACATTACCAAGGTTTGTGTCTAAGACATTCCATGTAGCAACAGATTTAGTCGGGTCGAAGAAGAAGTAGATTTCCTTATCAGCATACGCACCTCTGTTAATATGCGTAATAGCAAAGTTCTCAGGGGTTTTGAGCGTTTCTCTTTTATTCCATTGATTATTAGTAAAAACATAAACCTCAGTTGGTGAAATTAAAGCAGTGTTATTAGGCGATGGTGGATTTGTTTTATTTTGTTCTTTCAAATCATCTAAAGACTCAGCGTAAAAATCAAAATTCTCATGCCCTTTCCACAGGTGAAATGTTCCAAGTAAGACAGCCTGAATAGCTTCAGCCACCGCATCGGCAGTAGCAATGTTAGATGAACCTTTGTTCACCGTAGTATCAAGACTTTTCCACAGAGGCAAGTTATTCACCCCTTGTCCCCATAAGATTTGGTTCGCCTTACCTGTTTTTAGTCTTGTCACAAGAGCAGGGTCATAAGTACAGAGGTTACAAGCAATCGCTTGAGCGACACGATAGATTCTTGAGAGCATTGAAGCAATGGTTGGATTTGGGTCACCATCTTGGCATTTTGAGTCCTCGTTCATGAAAATAGGCTTATTGCCATGTTCAATAGCGTCAAGCTCTTGTTTGATAAGTGGTAATAAATCAGAGTTGAAGGCTTCGCAGTTATTTTTATTGTCACCAACAGCAAGCCCCGTATTATTCTTCAGCGAGGTACACTCTTCGTTAGTGATAGGGGTGGCAGAGTCCTTCGGAGCTAGTGTTAGAGCCATAAAATATTGTTCCTTTCCTTTCTGCTTCAATTATAAAATATAGATGTCAAGACTATTTTTTATCTGCTATGATAAAGATATGAAATTCAATTATGATTGGAACTTAAAAGACGGCTACCCAGCAAAAGGGGTAAAAGCACATCACCATACCGTGATGTCGACCTTCGCTTGTGGTGGTGGGTCATCTATGGGTTATAAACTAGCAGGGTACGATGTCGTAGCTGCTAATGATATTGACCCACAAATGGCTCGTATTTATCAAGAAAATCATCACCCTAAACAGTTTTTCCTCTGCCCAGTAAAAGACTTGTTAAACAGAGACGACTTGCCAACAGTTGATGTCTTAGACGGCAGTCCACCCTGTTCCACGTTCAGCTTAGCTGGCTCTCGTGAAAAAGCATGGGGGGTAGAAAAGAAGTTCCGTGAGGGGCAAGCTAAGCAAGAACTAGACAAACTATTCTTTGATTTTCTTGATGTAGCTGAGAAAATGCAACCTAAGGTCGTCATTGCAGAAAATGTCGAGGGGATTATTAGAGGAAAAGCAGTTAAATATGTCAACGCTATCGTGGCTCGTTTTAAGAAGATGGGGTATAACATCGACATCTTCTTATGCGACGGTACAAACATGGGCCTGCCACAGATGCGAAGACGAGTGTTCTTTGTAGCGAATAGGCTAGGTAAACATCTTAAATTATCATTTAATGAGCCACCGATTACCTTCGGGCAGATAAGAAGAAGCTCTGGCACGCCACTTCGCACCCTTCCTTACACCACAACACAAATCAACTATTGGCACGAGACCAAACCTGGCTGTCCAATGGGGGTGTTCTTAGCAGGGGCAAAGAAGTTAGCTCTTGATAAAGTACCATTTACAGTTGCATCATCGTCGATGTTATACGACGCATTAGAGTGTCGTACGGTGTATAAAGAAGAGCTAGACGATATATCTAGCTTTCCACATGATTACAACTACCTAGACGCTTCACCTAACTATGTACAAGGTATGAGCGTCCCACCAGTTATGATGGCTCAGGTAGCGTATGAAGTGTATAAACAATTATTATCGCCTGACGAATAATACTCGCTAGTGCTCGTAAACTCGCAAAACTCGCTAAAGCTCGTGCCTAAAAATCCCCCTGTACAATTCACAGGGGGATTAACTGCTCGCTAAGCTCGCAAGCCGCTAAAACTTAGGACAACCAAAAACATCAAAACACTATAGACATCACCACCTT
>QWCO01000055.1_pt1 | contig 61651 bp, 52 predicted proteins | sample 1972611 | NCBI WGS metagenome assembly QWCO01 (sample SAMN09866706, study PRJNA288562) | Human oral metagenome isolate term1_saliva, whole genome shotgun sequencing... | reverse complement strand
TTCAAGCATTGCAGGTGGAAACCATACATCAAGCAACTTCAAAGCTTTAACTTCTTTCATACCAAAGACATTTCCTGCAATATAAGTGAGAATATTTTGCACATTTCCTCCTCTATCAAAGAGTCTCCATGGATAAGCAATCCATACGAGTTCTTTTTCTACATCAAGTTTATAGACAAGAGCATTCATCTCTTTAGAAAAATCTGTTTCAGTTTCTACGAGAAAATTTGTTCCTGTAGAGGATTCAGCTGCAACTTCACATGCAGCTTGAAGCATATTGAGCTTTTTCCCAGGAATGAGATGAAAGGCACAGAGCATGTACTGTCCGTTCTTTGGATTTGTGAGATCAAGGTTTACATAGGCAAGCTGATGATCATTTAGCGTTGCCAAAAGTTCTGTTGTGTTTGTCATTTGTGTATTATAAGTATAAAGGATAAAAACTGATTAAAGTTTAGGATTAGTCATAGTTATCATAATCTCAGATTTCTCCATCTCAAAAAGAGGATTCTTCATCTCAATTATCTAAATATTTGTCATAAAAGGCTTGTAAAGAAGCTTTTCTTGGAAGATAAGACTGTGTGTATGTGTTGTTTTGGTATTCAAACGCATATGGTAATACTTCTTCTCGATCTTCTAAAAATATTTTTCGAGTTTTCTGTATATGAGCTTGCTTCCTTCGACCTCCTCTCAAAAGTTCTTCGATAACGACTTTTAATTCCTTTTGATCCACTTTTTCAAGTTGTTCATAATCATACGCTAATCTAGAAAACATCTCAATTTCGTAACTATTCCTTTCCAATGTTTCATCTCATTTAGAACAAGGAAATGAAAAATCTTCAAATATAGAAGTTCTATATCAGTCTAAAATAGAATTTAAATCTGTATCTAAAGGTAGGAGTGAGGAAGATTCTTTTATTTTATCGGGTCCCATTACGATATAGATTAGTAGCTAAAGTCACACTATCTAATCATACTCAGATTTTTTTATTTTGCAAATTTTCAGTCTTGATTTTTTTAAGTAAATCAATACCTTTCTTCTTATTGCCACAATAGCTCAATTGGCAGAGCACCGCTATCGTAAAGCGGGGGTTAAGGGTTCGATTCCCTTTTGTGGCTAATTATCTTGTTTTTTTGGAGGAATTTCTTAGAATTTAACTGATGCCGCGATAGTTCATTCGGTAGAACGCATCCATGGTAAGGATGAAAGACGAGTTCGAATCTCGTTCGTGGCTAGGTGCAACTTTTATGCTGAAATTAATCAGCTTTTTTTTATTGAAAAGAAATTTGATTTAATTCTTCAAGAGAAAAACCTGAGCTCATTTTATGAGCAAAGGCGAGAATTTCATTTTTTTCTTTTTCGGTATTGAGAATTAGAAGTTTTTGCTCAGTTTTGATAATTTTTCCTTCAGGAGAAAGACGATAATCCTTTGTATAATTGAGAACTTTTGCGGAAATGATTAATTTTTTTTTCAATAATGTAGTAAGGAGTTGTCTGAGTTTTTTTCACTCATTTGGAACAGTAAAAAATAACATATTTACTAATTTATCATATTAAATTTGAGGTTCATTGGAAGGACTTGTTAAAACTGAGCGATTGCGAACTTTTTCCCTTTCTTTAGGAGTAAAACATTATTTACGGCATCAGCTTTTGAAAAGGTCTGTGCAATATCGCTTACTTTCTGCTCATTGACTGAGATTGCATCCTGCTGGATCAGCTTTTTCGCTTCTCCATTGGATTCTGCAAGTCCTGATTGCACCAAAAGCTCCAAAATTCTGATTTCATCATTTTCAAGCTTAGCTCCTCAGGTTTCGTGAGCGAGGGCTTTGATTTCCTCTGCAGACATTGCCTTGAGTAAGGTGAGCTTATCTCCAGTTCCAAAAAGGAATTCTGAAATCTTTTCCGCTTGTTCGCTTGCCTCTTTTCCGAAGAGTACTTGAATTACATACTTTGCAAGCTGTTTTTGACCGTATCTGAGTTCAGGTTTCTCCTGATGCTGTGCAATAATCGCCTCAATCTCTGGAATCTCTAGCAGGGTAAAGGCTCTCAAATACTTCTCCACATCAGCATCTGCGGTATTGATGAAGTATTGGTACACAAAGTAAGGAGAATTTTTGGTCTGATCAAGCCAAATCGCGTTTCCTTCAGATTTTCCAAACTTTTTCCCGCTTGAGTCCATCATCAAAGGAATCGTCATCACATAGCTTTCGGCTTCTCCTTCGGTTTTTTTTCTGAGCATTTCGGTTCCAGTAACCATATTTCCTCGCTGGTCAGAACCTCCAATTTGAAGCTTCACACCCTTGTTTTCGTAGAGATGAACGAAATCATTTCCCTGCAACAGCATATAGCTAAATTCGGTATAGCTAATCCCAGATTCAGGGTTCTCCATTCTCTTTTTCACAGATTCTTTGCTGAGCATGGTATTGATGGTGATATATTTTCCGACCGTGCGATACCAGTCAAAAACCGTATAATCCTTGTAAAAATCGTAATTATTCACGACCTCAAACTGAAAGTTCTTTCCTGTCAGTTTTTTTAAATTTTCCAAAATCTGACCGACCTGCACGGTAATCGCCTCTTGATTATGCCTGAGTTCTTCAAGTCCAAGGAAAGCTCTGGCTTCAGTTTTTCCCGTTGGATCTCCGATCATTCCGGTCGCACCTCCGATCAGCATCACAAAGGTATTGCCTCTTTTCATGAAATTCACCGCAGCCATAAAGGTCAAGAAATGCCCAAGATGAAGCGAATCTGCCGTAGGATCATAGCCACAATAGAACTTTTCACCGCCCTTTTCATACAAATCAAAAAAGTTTTCGTTGGTCATTTGGTAGAGTAAGCCACGGGCTTCAAGTTCTTCTCTGAGCTTCATTAATTTTGAAAAAAGAAATAAATCTGAATGAAGTATAGTATTTCTCCTCTGAATTGCAAAAGAAAAAGTTTCTGATTTTTTGACAAATGAGGAAGTTTAATTATACTTGGGTAAGTTTTATTCCTGAGAAAAGGCTATGTCTGAAAGACAGAATTACCCTGAAAAAGTGGCCACTCTTGCAACGAATGATAAAATAGAGAAAAAATCAGATTCTGAACTACTTTCTCCCGTTATTGAAACCCAAGAACGCTCTTCTGAACAAAAAATTCAGACCCTTTGGCAACAAATTTCTAAAAAGTTTTCAATAATTGATAACCATAAGATTGATGAATTGATATCTTTGTTAAAAGATAAGAAATCTTCTCAGGTTTTAATTTTTTTGACAAAAGCATTTGATGAGATTCAAAAACTAGATCTTTCTTTGTCAGATCAGCAAGAAAAAGCTTATCTTAAACTGGAAAAATCTATCCATGATTTATGAAAACAATTTGAGATAAAAAAAGAACAAGAAAACATAAATCAGATGCTCAAATCATTTGAAATAAAATATCCTCTTATGAATACTTTGCAGTTTAGACAATGGATCGGTGAATTTGTAGATAAGGACCCTTTTTTAATCTCTGCTTTTTTGACTGATTTTTTAAGAGAGGAGAAGGGGAAATTTGCTTATTCTGAAGAGGGGGAAATCTGACCACTTGGACAGAAAGAGAGATATGGTGATTGGAAATTTTTTTCTTCAGAAATTCAAAAACTTAGTTCCATTAGCAATAGCAATGAGTTTCAGCAAAAATTTGCAAAATGCTTTGATCTCTGGAGAAAAGCCTTTCTGGAGCATGCCAGAGGGTTTCAAAACGATATGAGAGTAGCTAAAAAGTATCAGCAGTTTATAAAAACCTTTCTTCATAATTTTCCAGTTTATAATAGTCAGCAACTTGAAGAAGAAACGAAACAAAAACGAGCTGAGCAAGGGACTCTTACTTTTGAGGTTTTTTTGGACGATATAGCCAAGAAACCTGAACTTTTTAAAGGAGAAAATCTGACTTTTTCTGATCTTTATGCTCAGCGAGAACAAGGAAAAATTGAAGAACTCGGTAAAGCCAATATGAATATCAAAACCTTTGAAAAAGTGCTTGAACTCTCGGGAACAAACAACAAAGCTCTCAAAGAAGCTGCGGAAGTTGAAGTAAAAAAACTCTGGAATAAAGGTCTAACAAAAGAGCAGATAGCGAACGAAGTTGAACGCATTTATAATGAAAGCTTGGAACCAGCTGTCAAAGGATATGGAATGCTGAATCGTGAAGAAGTCATTAAAACAGCTTTTGTTGGTTTAAAACCGCAGGATTATAAGCAGTGAGGACTTTTTTTTCAGAAAATTCAAGTTATTGGTAAATACTATTATGGCTATGATAAAATTGCTATTGATGGAAAATGGTGACCTCAGACGGAGGCGGTTTTACTCTCTCTAAGAGGAAATCCAAAATTTCAGGAATATCGAGAATTAATTGATTTAGTGTTCCGTTCTAATAAATCCTATGGAGAAAAAGCACAAAAACTGTCTCAGAAATTGGTAGAAAATCAGATTCCTGGACTTTTTGATCAGCTTTCTTCTTTTCAAAAAAAAACAAATACAGAAAACTTTTCCAGAAATGCCGATTCTCAAGAGCATATTTCTAGTTTCGGCAAGTCTCATACCAATAAACATCTTGATAACTCTCTAAAAGAGCTTTCAGATGAGGATATCGATACTTCTATTCCGAGAAACAATTATCTTGAAGCGATAAAAAAATTTCTTTCTGTCCAAAATCTTCCTGATGAGCTTAAATTTGATGCATGACTTGCAGAAAAAATACTTGATAATACTTGAAAGGGGGAACTGTTTGAAGAAATTCAGCAACTTCGAAAAAATAGTCAAACAAGGGCGGAATTACTACAGCAACAAAGAGCCATGATGCAGGAATTAATTGTGAATCAAGCGGGAGTTTCGGCAATTAATGTCGGGAAATTGCTTTTTCAAAACTTTGGGATACATGTGACTTTTTCAACTATGAAAAAAGATCAATTTGGACAGGATTATTTTGAATGTTTTGATAGTAGAAATCCTAATCTTACTTATACCTTTAACCCTGTTACCTGAAATCTTGGTTTACAGACCATAAGATGATTAGATCAACAATCAAAAAAAATCAGTCTTAATCCTGATAAAGAAGATTTTTTAGTAAAAATTCCTACGTATTATGATCTAATTAATCAGGCTGTAGATGTTAATGCATACCTACCAAAACAAAGACTTAATACTGAAGAGGAGCTCAACGATGCTTTGGTTCATGGATTACAAGATAAAATCAATTATCAGGTTGGAGAAATTGAATCAGCAACCATTGCTCAAAATATTGAAAAAAAACAAAAAAAAGATATGATTTTTTCCCTTGTAAAGAAGCTTCTTTCGGTAGATGAGAAGAAAGAACTGACTTTTCAAGAACATAAAGCTTTCTATGAAATGCTTGTTCCTCTTCTCAATACTCTTGAAAAAGCAAATTCTCAAGAGCTAACAGAACTGGAAAAATTTCTGCAAAGTATAGAGAATTATATAAATCAGAATGCTTCAGCTGGTGAGGGGGCTTCTCAGAAAGAACTTGATGATAATCCTATTCTTATGGTACTTGCCAAAAAGGAGGTTCAGAAACTTCTCCAAGAAAAGGGAAATACCCATCATAAATCAGAATTTGCTCTTGGAATCCTCTTTCAGATGCTTGAAAAAAATCCGGAAGGCTCAACTTGAGATTTAGAACATAAGATCCTTGATCTTGATAAGATTGCCTTTTTAAATCATACAACAGGAAAAACTGAATTAGAAAAAAATAAACAATACTGATCTCGATATAGGAAAACGGTTAATATGATTAAACTTAACTATAATAAAATTGCTGAATCTCAAGATAAACTACAATGTGAATCTGATTGTAAGTTGATTGAACAACAAATATGAGATATGGTAATGGTGAATTAGATTTTACTTCTTTATAAATAAAAAATCAATGGAAATATTTAGTGCAAAAATTGTTCCTTTAAATGTTGTAAATGGAGATGGAATTATTGCAATCCTCAACGCAGAGCAAGCTTCTCAATATGGTATCACACAGCATGATAAAATTTCACTCATCAGAAAAGGTGAAGAGTATGTCGTAGATGTTGCTCTTTCCAGTGAATATGTGGAACCATGAACTATTGGTGCGACGACAGAACTGCTCGAAAATTATCCTATTATGCCATGAGATAATGTCCTCGTTTCTTTTATGAGGAATAATCCGCTTTCTTTGCAGGCAATTAGGAAAAAGCTGCTCGGAGAGAAAATTACGAACGAAGAGATTGATGCGATCGTGGAAGATATTCAGAATAATAAACTTTCTGATCTTCAACTTGCTTATTATACAGCAACGAGCTTTTTTTATAAATCTGATCCTGAAGAACTTGCTTATACAACAAAAGCAACTGCTTATACGTGAGATATGTATCGTTTCCCAGGTATAGTAGCGAGTAAATACTGTATCGGTGGGGTTTCTGGAAACGAAACAACTATGATTTTGGTGCCACTTCTTGCTTCGCTTGGGATCGTAATGCCAAAAACCTTTTCTAAGTCGATTACCTCTCCAGCTGCGACCTGAGAGTGTGTAGAAGTTTTGATGAGAAGTGAATTGAAAAAATCTGAGATCATTAGGTTAGTAGAAAAATATGGATGTTGCCTTGCTTGGAATTGAAATTTGAATCTTGCTCCTGCAAATGATAGGATTATTAAGGTTTCTGCTCCTCTCGGGATGGAACCGTATGCGAGGATGATTTCTAGTATTATGGCGAAGAATTATGCAATGGGTATTAATCATTGCTTGATTGATATTCCTGTTGGACAGACCGCTAAAGTGAATAATCAGGAAGATGCTAAAAGAATTGCTCAGCATTTTAAAAATATCGGAACCTCGCTTGGAATTAAAACGGAAGTTGCAATAACAAAAGCTGAACAGCCGATTGGAAACGGAATCGGTGCGGTTTTGCAGGTGAGAGAAGTTCTGAGAATACTTCAGCAACATGAATTGAGAGCTTCTGATTTAGAAGAGAAGGTGTTGGATTTGGCTGCACAACTCCTCGTACTTTGTGGAAAGGATGAAAATTATGAGAAAGCGTATACGCTCGCAAAAAAAACTCTCCAGAACGGAGAAGCTCGAAAAAAGATGCAGGAAATTATTTCTGCACAAGAAGGAAATCCTGATGTAGATTCAGAAGGATTGGTCTTGGGAATTCAGACTTTTGATATTGTGAGTGAATGTGATGGAAAAGTAGAAGCAATTGATATGAAATATCTCAATATGCTTGCTAGAACGCTTGGTGCTCCGTGAGATGCAACTGCTTGAATTTTCTTGCATAAGAAACTATACGATACAGTACATAGATGAGAAATCTTATTTTCGTTTTATGCAAGTTCAGAGAATAAACTCCAAATGGCAAAAGAGTTGGTAGAAGAAAAATCTGCGTATACGATAACGCTAAATCCTTAATTTTCTATGAGAAAATGAAATTTTTAAAAGAGAATTTTGAGAGATTTTCTCTTGATTTTCTCTTAATTTTTCCTATCAAAGAGAGGAGAAAAGTTTTTTCATTTTTTGTTGAATAAAAAAAAGATTAAATTAGAATTTTATTCCCTTATTGTTTGTTATTTATGAAACCAGTGTTTAGTTCTTTAGAATATCTTGATCCAGAAAAGGTATATTCTTTTAGTGATCAACTGGAAAATGATATTGGTATCGAGGTATATATTCAAATTCATAGTGATAAATTTGTAGATTATCAAAAAGAGATTTTTCAGGAGTTCGTAGCAGATTTTGTAGACCAAGTAAAAAGTACGGCACTTTCTTCCAAAGATGTCGAAGAGCTTCTCGAAAAACATCTTCAGAATTTAAACACAAAACTTCAGTCTTTTGCAGATAAACTTCGTGATGTCCCAAAATGCGATCTGAGGGGATATGTTCAAATTATTCTGGATGAGGGGGTAAAAACTTGGATGATTGGAAAAACAACTTTGCTTATTTTTCGTGGAAATAAGCTTTATTCTTTACTTGAAAACTCTTTTCAAGAGCAATCAAATGTGGACCAGTTTTCTGATTTTATAGGTTGAGAATTGGAAAGATGAGATGTTTTTCTCTATGCAGGAACGAAACTTTCTGAGGTTTTAGACCAGAATGATTATGCCGAGATTGAAACTATTTTAGCTAAAGAAAATGCGGGAGCGGTATTAGATTATTTGGATGATCTTTTTGCTTCTAGAATAGAAAAACAATATATCTGATTTTTGTGATCTTTTAGTATTACTGGTGTAGAGTTTTCTGCTCCTCATTCTGGGAAGCTTGGTTCTTTGGCTTCAAAATATACTTCTAAATTATGAGGAAAAATTGCATCAAAGGTAGATCTTATGAAATGGAAATACACCACTAAGAAAGTACTTAAAGGGAATAACTATTATCTTATGGTTGGAGTGTTGACTTTAGCAGTACTTTTTCTCTCTTTTTCAATTTTAGCTCAATTAAGATCAGCTAAAAAAAATCAGATTACTTTCCAGACTTCAACTGGAGCAACAGTTCTTTTAACGATAGATGATATTAAGAGAGATATTGCGAGCTTTAAAGAGCTTGATCCTTCTTCTGATGAGAAATCTTTGAAATATAGCGAAATTCTTCAAAAATTGAGTTTGATTGAACAAAAGGGTATCCGGCAAGAAGATACTGCTACTCTGAAAAAAATGTTAAATCAGGATTATGAAAAAGGTTTCATGGTAAGGACGATTTCTGATTTAGCACAGTTTGATGATGAAAAAACAGGTAGAAAGACTGCTATTCTTACTTTTAATGCTTCAGAAAAAAATAAACTTTGAGCGCCTGTTAGTGTAAATGTAGATTCCGCTATTAACGTTGCAGGAGAAAAATCAGCATTGATTGGTGTTGTTAATGATGCTACAAGAGGAAGTCTAGTAGAATATAATCTTTGATGAGTAGCAAAAGAGTGTTCTTCAAGTATCAGTAAAAAAGGGCTTTTTTGCTATACAGAGGGAGGAGATCTTTTCTATGTAGGAAAACTTGGAATAGAGCCAATGGAAGTTGTTGATAATGATTGGGCGACAAAAACTATTTGAGGTATTGGAGTTTTTGGAAGAAACAATTTTTATCTTTTTCAGGCTAATCCGAATAATATTGGTGCTGCATTATTGACAAGATATCGTAATGTTGCAGGATCGGAATCAAAATATCAGAATGCTTCTAACTATACAATTTTAGCGGGTTCTGGTGCTAATTTACCTCAGCAGCTTGGAGGTTTTGTAATTGATGGAAACTTCTTAGCATGGGGAGCTGGAAAAATGTATCAATTTCGAAGGGCTTCTAATATAGGAAGTGCTTTGGATTATCGTGAAGTTCCAATGCTTTGAGGAGATAAATCTTCTTCTAGTTATTCAAATAATGTAAAAATTATAGCAACAGCAAGTTCTCCATTTGTTTATCTTTTTGATAAAGAGAATCAGACTTTTACGGTTTATGAATCAAGTCCAACAAAAACACATGAGAATTATAAAACCAGTTTTAAACTCTATTATATGTTTAGATTTAAGTTTGATTTATCTGCAAAGAATAATCGTATCATAGACGTTACGATTCCTGAGAATACTGGAGATAGACCAGAACTTTATTTGCTTAGTAGTGAAGGAGTGAATAAGATCAATCTTTATGATTTCATTGATAGTCTCAAGAATAATAAAAATCTGAAAGCAGTGAGTGAAGCAGAGTAAGCTTTTAGGACTTTATTTTTTAAGCGTAAGGAAGATGAAGAGAAGAATACAGATCGTTTTTATTCTTGTTGTCTTCTTTTTTTGAATTGGAATTTATTACAAACGAATTGATATTCAGAAGCTTTTTGTTGTTTATGCTCCTGCTGAGTTTTTAGAAAGCGCATTGCATGAAAGTGGTAATTCTCAGAATTCAGATCAGATTTTATCTTTTACAACGGGAATAAGGCTTGATGATCTTCCATGAGAAAGATTAGCTTATGATGAAGCTGAACGCTACTTGATCAAAAATCTTCCGGTATGTCTCTCTCCCTTACAAGCTTTTACGCCAATTAAGATACAAGAAGTCGTAAAAAATTGTACTTCTAAGGAAAAAATAGGACAAGTCCCTGATGGTTTAGGAGGAGCTTGTGCGAGCCGATTTCGCTATGATCCCCAAAGAAAAGAAATTTATGAAATGAACTGATGTGATCGTCCAATGTCTCCATGAGATAGTGATTATGAGCAATCATATACCTGGCTTTATCTTTGTCAACAAGAGCAGAAAGGAGAAGACTCCCCAATTTTCTGAACAAGGTTTGATGACCAAAGTTACTTCCAAGCAGCGAAAAAGGAAGTGTTTAGAGCTCCAATTTCCTTTACAGCACTTAAAAAAGCTTTAAGAGGTGGTTTATTACTTGCTTCTGATGATGGAAGATTTGATATCCCTTCTCTCTATTGCCTTGATCATGATCCTGATTGTGAAAAGTTATTGAGTGTGGGTTCTTGGAGTGATGATGAGTGAAATTATTTCGCAGCAGGGATAAGAGATTGGAATTATTATGAATACAAACATATTTTCTATGCGATCAATGGAAAACTTTATGATCCAGGGATTCAAGAAGAAAATCACTTACGAGAATGAAAATCTTATTCTTCCAGATGGCTTTTTGGGGGCGTTCAAAATTGAAAACTTACTGTAAAAAAGATTAAAAATCTGACTTTTGATCTTAGTAATCAAGAAAATCCACATCCAGCAAAGTACACTTTAGAAACTTGTGAGATTGATCTGTAGTTTTATTTTCTTACTATAATTCTTATGAACAAAACGGGAAAAATTATTTTTACTCTTCTAGGAGTCCTCTTGGGAGTAGGGTTTACTCTGCTTGGGCTGAATTACGCTCCTCAGTTCAGCTTTTTTTCTGGTAATTCAAAAGATCCTATAGAAGTTCCAAGTGAAGTTTCAGGAGCGCTTGTTTCTCCTCAAGAAGCCTATTCTGGGATTACTTTCCAAGACTTGGCAAATTTAGGACTTGATGAGGAAGGAATAGATCAATACCTTTTTGATACTCTCCCTGAATGTCACTTTCCAAAATTACAGCCACAGAAGCTTATCGTGATTGATGAGGTGGTAAAGAACTGTAGCTCGCAAGAAAAAAAAGGTCAGATTCCTGATGGTTTAGGAGGGGCTTGTTTTGATTGGCATGCTTATGATCAGGCAGGGGATCGCCTCTTAGCAATGAATGATAGAACCTGTCACTACGGAATTGATCCACAAGAAGCCATGCAACGCTGAGTAGAAACTACTTTCCTTTGTAAGGATACGAGCGATCCTAGATATCAGATTTTTGGAACTTTATTTCAAGAGCCAGAGATGAACAGTGAATCTGCTATCAAGAATGCTCAAATGGGAAATAAGCCTTTTGCACTTAAAAAAGCTCTAAAATCCTGACTTTTGAGTGCTACGATTCCGGATGTATATAATCTTGCTTCCCTTTATTGTACACGAGAAGACCCAGATTGTGCAGGTGTGTATGATGTCGGATCTTGGGCTGATAATAAGGGAAATTATTTCGTAGCTGGAGAAAGAGCTGATCTTAAAGGGAAAACTATCTATGCGATCAATGATAAACTCTATTTTCCATGAGAAATGAAAGGAGAACTTCCAAGCTGAATTTCTAGTCCTGATCAGAAATGGACTTCTCCTTGGCTCTTTGCAGGGATAAAAAATGGGAAGATTATTGTCAAGAAAATAAAAGACTATGTTCCTACAAGAAAAGAGCCTCTTGAGTATACCCTTGAGTCAAAGTTTACCTTAGAAACTTGTGAAGTTGATCTGTAATCTTTTTTGCGTTTTCTTTGATAAAGACTTGGGAATTAAATTCTCTTGCAATTAATCTTAATTTTTTTATAACAAAGTAGCACCTATTTTATATATGTGATACTAATTGATAAAATAGGAGAAAAAATCAGACTTTTTATTCTTTTACAATAAGACACGAATGCCAAAACACATTAAGTATGGTGATGAAGCCAGAAAAGAAATCTTTAGCGGAATGCAAATGGTTGCAGATGCCGTGAAGGTCACAATGGGACCAAAAGGAAGAAATGTTATCCTTGAAAGATCCTATGGAGGACCTATTGTAACGAATGATGGAGTGACCGTAGCCAAAGAAATTGAACTTGAAGACAAATCCGAAAACATTGGAGCGAGTATGCTCAAAGAAGCTGCTGAAAAAACCAATAAGGAAGCAGGAGATGGAACGACTACGACCGTTGTGCTTGCAGAGGCGATGGCGAGCGAAGGACTCAGATATATTAGGTCTGGAGTGAATCCTTTCTCTCTTGGAAAGGGGCTTCATAAGGCGGTTGAGAAGCTCGTAGCGGAAATTGAAGGGAAAGCCCAGCAAATCGGAGATAGTAAAGAGAAAATCAAGCAAGTAGCGACGATTTCTGCTCAAGATGAAGAAGTAGGAAATCTGATCGCTGATGTCTTTGAAGAGATCGGAAAAGACGGAACCATTACTGTTGAAGAAGGAAAATCTCTCGGTTTGACCAAAGAAATCAAAACAGGAATGCAATTTGATCAGGGATATTCTAGTCCTTACCTTGTAACTGATCCTCAGAGAATGGAGACAGTAATTGACAAGCCTTATATCTTGCTTACCGACAAGAAGATCTCTTCTATCAAGGAGATTTTACAGGTTTTGGAGGCGGTTGCTGCAACTGGGAAAAAGGATTTTGTGATTATTGCTGAGGATGTTGAGGGTGAGGCTCTGGCTTCTTTGGTTTTGAATAAAATCAGAGGAATGCTGAATGTTTTGACCGTGAAGGCTCCAGGATTCGGAGATAGAAAAAAGGAAATGCTTCGCGATATCGCGGTAGTAACTGGTGCAACAGTGATTACAGAAGAGCTTGGACTTAAATTAGAAGATGCTACGATTGAGATGCTTGGAAGAGCTGATAAAGTAATTGCGACCAAAGATACAACCGTAATCGTAGATGGTAAAGGCGATCAGACTGCTATCAATGAAAGAGCTGATCAGATCAAAGCACAACTCTGAATGACCACTTCTGATTATGATAAAGAAAAATTAGCTGAAAGACTGGCTAAACTCGTTGGTGGAGTAGCGGTAATTCAGGTTGGAGCTGCAACTGAAATGGAGATGAAAAACAAGAAATATAAGATTGAAGATGCTTTGAATGCAACCAGAGCCGCTATTGAGGAGGGAATCGTTGCCGGAGGAGGAAGCGTCTTGCTTCAGCTTTCAAAGCTTTTGGATAGCTTCAAATTAGAAGATGCAGATGAACAGGTTGCTGTGCAGATCGTGAGAGATGCAATCCAATATCCTGTTCGCCAGATCGCAAATAATGCAGGTTTCAAAGGAGATCGAGTAGTAGAAAAAGTAAAGGAATCTGAAGATTTCAACTACGGTTTTGATGCTAAAGAAGGAACTTTTAAAAACCTCTTTGAGGCGGGGATTATTGATCCGGCAAAAGTGCTGAGAGTTGCCCTTCAGAATGCGGTTTCTACTGCTGCAATGTTCCTTACGACAGAAAGTGTGATTGTAGATGCTCCAAAGGCAGAAGGTTGCTCTTGCAATCACGGAGGAGCTGATGCAGGAATGTGAGGTATGGGAGGAATGTGAGGAATGTATTAATTTAGAATTAAGAATTTAAAAATATTAGGAAACTGACTTTCTTTGAAGGGTCAGTTTTTCCTTTTGAAAATAGGAATGGGATTATTATAGTGTAGGAGTCTTTATCTGTAGATTAAATAATGCAAATTACTTCTGTTACTTTTGTAAAATCTGCTTCTAAACTTTCAGAATGTCCATCTTCAGATTTTCCTGAAATTGCTGTGATTGGGAGATCAAATGTTGGAAAATCCTCGCTTATTAATTTTCTGATGGATAAAACGATTGCAAAAGCTTCTGATAAACCATGAAAAACTCAACTTATTAATTATTTTCTCGTGAATGAAAGTTGGTATTTCGTCGATCTCCCTTGATATGGCTATGCGAAAGTTAGTTTGGAGCAGAGGAGGAAATGGATAGATGAGATTCATGCTTATTTTTTGCAGAGGAAACCGTTTATTTTACTCTTGATTGATGGGTCTCTTCCTCCGCAGAAGATCGATTTAGAGTTTATCTCTGCACTTACAGAAGAAAGTTTGAATTTTGCTCTTATTTTGACTAAAACTGATAAAGCAAATCAAAAAACACTCCATCAGAATATTAAACTCCTCAAACAAGCTCTTCAAAAGCAGATGTGAAAAGTCCCTGAGCTTCTACTTTCTTCTGCGACAAAAAAACAAGGAAAGGAGCAGATTCTAGCGTTTATTGATCAGCAGGTATTGGTTTAATTCTGTATCTTTAGGGGAAAATTCTAAAGCTATTTTATTTATTTTTGATGTCATACTATGAAAACGAAACTTCTCAACGAACTTCAAAAACAAGGAATCCCAAATTTTGCCCTCTTCCAAACTTCGGAAGCGCTTGCAATCCTTCCTGAGCTGCTTTTAGAATTATTAGAGCAAGAAAAAGCTGATTTTCAAGCCTTAATCCAAAAAACCAATGAAAGTCTGACTTTTGAGGATTTTGTGCTAGAATCGCAACTTGCTTACCTCTGGAAAATCATCAATCATCTTGATGCAGTAGAAACGAATCAAGAAATCAGAGCGATTATTGCAGATTTTAGACCAAAGTACGAGGATTTTGTGAATGAGGTGGCTTATTCTCAGTCTTATTATCAGAAGCTGCTCCGAGCAAGTGAACATTTTGAAAAGAATCCTGATCAGCAAAGGTGGTTTGATTTGACTTTGAAAGCCTTTGAGCAAAGGGGAATCGCATTGCCAGCAGAGGAGCAAGAACAGCTCAAAAATCTCAATAAACAGCTTTCAGAGCTGGGAGAGAAGTTTCAGCATAATGTCGTAGATGAACAGTCAGCTTTTCTGCTTTATTTTGATGATGAGGCGGATTTTCAGGAGATGCCGGAGGAGTTCTTGGCGAAAATGAATGCACTGGCTGGGGAGAAATGAGGGCTTGCAGTCAATGCTGATCCAAATTTGCTTGTTGCGGTAAGTAAATATTGCAGTAATCCAGAAATCAGAAAGCAGGTAGCTTTTCAGAGAGAGCAATGGGCGAGTGAGGGAAGATTTGACAATAGACCTTTAGCCTTGGCGCTTCTAAAACTCAATCAAGAGAAAGCAAAGATTCTTGGTTATGCGAATGCAGGAGAAATGTTCCTTTGGGCGACGATGGCTCAAGATCCGGATCAGGTTTTTGATTTTATCAAGCCGATCTCTGCCAAAGCGATGCAAAAAGCGAAATCTGAAGTGCAGACTCTGCAAGAGTATTTTCAACTTTCAGATTTACCAAGCTATGATCTCGCCTACTATACGAGGAAGTATAAGGAAGAGCAATATGCACTCAATGATGAGGAACTCAAGCAATATTTTGAGTTTGAGTCGGTTTTGAAATGGCTCCATAGTTTTGTATTCAAGTTTTTGGGAGTAGAGCTTCGCGCTAGAGCAGAACCAGTGTTTTGATCTCTTGGGCATGAAAGGCGATATGAAGTCTATCATCAAGGGGAGTTGGTGGCGTATTATATGCTAGATGCTTTTTATCGTAAGGGGAAAAGACCTTGAGCTTGGGCAGATTACTTGAGAGAGAAGGGGAATGGGCAGTTGCCGATTGTCGTGAATGTCTGTAATTTCCAAAAAGCTGAATCCTGACCAAGTTTGCTCTATCTGAGAGATGTTGAGACGCTATTTCATGAGTTTGGACACGCTTTGCATGCGATGTTGGCGGGTTCTCCCTATGCGGAGCTTTCTGGATTTAATGTAGAATGGGATTTTGTAGAGCTTCCAAGTCAATTGATGGAAAATTGGGTGAGTGATCCTGAAGCCTTGAAGAGTTTAGCAAAGCACTATCAAACCTGACTCCCAATGCCAGAAAAACTCGTTCAAACCCTCCAAGACCTCAAAACCTTTATGATGGGAAACTGGGTAAGCAGGCAAAACGAGTTAGCTTTACTGGATATGACGCTCTATACCTCGTCTATCCCAAATTCGGTAGAAGAATTGGATCAAAAGATTCTTGAAATCGTGAATCAGTATTCCATTTTCCCAAGAGGGGAGGAGTACAAGATGTATTGTGCGTTTCTGCATATTTTCGGAGGTGGCTACGAAGCAAAGTATTATTCCTATATGCGAGCAGAACTTTTGGAGGCTGATGTGTTTCAAACCATCAAAAAAAGCTGAATTTTTAACCCAGAGATTTGATCTGCCTACAAAGAGAAAATCTTAATCCCATGAACTCGTAAGCCAGCTTCAGAATTGTTCTTTGATTTTATGCAAAGAAAGCCAAGCGATGAGGCTTTGATGAAGAAGTACGGTCTTTTAGCTTAATTGACCGAAAAAAAGAGAAAATCATTTTTCCCCTTTGATTGGAAGGTTTTATTTTGATGAATAGTATGAAAATTGCCTTTGTAAATTGTTGGACGATGCCGGGTGGTGTGCTAAAAGTCCTTGAAGATTTGATCATCAAACAGCTGAGAAAGCATGGAAAGGAGGTAGAAGTCAGGCTTTTTACGCTTATTTCGGATCGTGAAAATCTAGAATTGCCCTTGCCATGAGGAAATGGAGCGATGGTAACGATTCCGATTGTGCAAACCTTACCAAAATGGATTAATCAGATTTTTCTTTTTTTTACCAAGAGGAAAGTGAAGATTTTGTCGGGTATTTTTGATTATCGTAATTTGATGGTGTTTTATCCTCGGCTTATGAAGCTCCTTTCTTTTAAGATTAAAAAACGAAAGCCTGATGAGATTCAGATTTCTTCTTTTGCCATTGCGAAAAATATTACGCCGATTCCGTGAGTGCCGATGCATCTATATCTGCACTCTCCGATGCAATATATCCGGAGCCACTATGATGAATACGATGCAAGGCTGACTTGATGGAAAAATAGGCTCTTTAATTTTATCGTTCCGAGGCTCAGGAAATGGGATTTAAAGTTTCGTCATTTTGATTCGGTGGTTTGCAATAGTCATTATACTCAGGAATTGGCAGAGGAGCTCTATAGGTTCAAAAGTACGGTTTCCTATCCAAAGATCGCTGATCAGTATTGGTTTGCTTGAATTTCTCCGAAGCCGATGCCTTATTTTGTATATGTAGGGAGGCTGGTAAATTTTGTGAGGGAAACAGGCTTGATTATTCAGCTTTTTAATCGCTTGAAATTACCTTTGATTGTGATTGGTTCTGGACCTGATGAGGAGGAACTCAAAGCTTTGGCAGGTGAGACGGTTATTTTTACTGGATGGAATCCTGAAGGAATGACGGAGATTGTTAGAGATTCTGCTGGACTTATCAACTTGACGAAAGAGAGTTTCTGAATTTGAACGGTAGAGGCGCTTTTGATGGGAGTCCCAGTATTTGGTTTCGCTGAAGGTGCAACTGCAGAATTGGTGGATGAGAACTGTGGGGTTCTAGCGAAAAGCAAGAAATTAGAAGATTTAGTGTCTGATTTTGAGCTCTTTCGTAGTAAAAAGCTAGATAGAAAGCTGATTTCTGAGAGAATTAGAGAAAAAATGAGTTCTAATTCTTAAAGAAGGTTTTATTTTTTGACCACTATGTATTAGTGGTTTTTTTTAATATCAATTTTATCAACCATTTTTTTGACAAATGAATTTTATTAAATAATTACTTGAAATACTAAAGAAAAATTTTATATTGGAGATGACTCTTTAAAATCTTTTTTCAAAATAATGCTCTTGAATCCTTTAGGTTTATATTATTCTGCTCAAGAAGATTTAACACTTTCTCAGCTCAAAAAATGAGAGTTTGATACTTGTATTTCTACTGAGAAAATTCAAGCATATTGTGAGAAATATCAGATTTGATGTCTTGTGCAGTGAGATGAGTCTTATTCTTCAATTATAAATCGTTATGCACAGCTTCCCTTTTTACTTTATTATCAGGGGAGTCTAGATCTTCTTAATCAGAAAATTTTAGGCGTAGTCTGACCAAGGAAACCAAGTGAATATTGAATTCAGGTTTTAGAGCTTTTTTTTGAAAAGGCAGCTCATTATCAGCTCGTTTCTCTCTCTGGTTTTGCCAAATGAATTGATCAAAAAGCACATCAGCTTTCTCTTTCTCATCATCTGCCAACGATTGCTGTTCTAGGCTGAGGTTTTCAGCATTATCTTCAAGGATCAGACCGTCATTTTCTCTCTGAAATTGTAAAAAATTGAGGGTTGATTCTTTCAGAGTTTAAACTTTGATTTCAACCTACAAAGCGGAGTTTTCCACAGAGAAATAGGCTTATTGCAAGGCTTTCGGAGATGCTTTTTTTGCCTGAGGCAAGAGAAAAATCTGGAAGTTTAATTACGGCAGAGTTTGCTTATACGATGAAAAAGCCTGTTTATTCTGTTCCAGCTCCGATTTTTGCGCCACAAAGTGCTGGAATTTTTTCTAAAATGAATGAAAAAAAATTAAAACTGATTACAGATTTTGATTCCTGTTTAAACGAGCATTTTTGACTGAGAGATAAAGTGCCGGTTGGAACTTCTCTTGCATTGTCTGAAGTTCAAAGTCAGCTTTTAACTTTTCTTTCTCAGCAGTGAGATATGAGTTTAGATACGCTTTTACCACATTTTAATTTGGGATATCAGCAACTTTTACAGGAATTAACATTTTTGGAGATGAATAAACAAATTGATGAGGTTTGACCTGGAATATATAGAAAAAAGGCTTAGAAAAATGATTTATTCTTGAAAAAGAGGTATTACTTCTTTATGATGGATTATGGTAATAAAAAATTAAAAATTATGAAAAAAAATTATGAAAATCTTGCTTAAAAAGTTGAGATCGATCCCTCTTCCTATTGTAAGGGATCAGGATCTTATTAAAGCTCCGAAGCCTTTTTGTCGAGAACTGATGCCACATGAAAGAAAAAGTGTGGTACAAAAAAAGCCTCAAAAAGGTTATAAAAAGCCTTTTATGAAGAGGATTTATCATAAATGAGTTCTCAAAAAAAATTAAAGAGCTAGAAACTAGCTCTTTTTTTTAAAGGCTTCAATGATGAGCTGTGCAACCTCTTCAGGAGTTTTATCACTGGTATCAATCTTGAGATCATAGTTTTTGTCATCTCGGAGGTCTATGTTGTACAGTGATAAAAACCTGTTCCTATCGTCAGCATTTCTTTTTTTTGTAACTTCTAGTGCTTGTTCAGGAGATTCGAAATTATCGGTAGTTCTCTGGTCTTTGCGGATTCTTTCACTAGCTATTTCATCACGAATGTCTAGGAAAACTTTAAATGCTTTTGGCTGACAGAGAAATCCTAGCCTACTTTCCAAAATAATCGAACTTTCCAAAGGAAGGTTTTTTTGATATTCTTCATATTTGAGGTCAAATTCTTTCTGATTTTCTGGTTTTTCACCTAAAATGTTGAATTCTGAAATGCTCAATCCCATTTCTTCCGCGAGTTTTCTTTTGAGAGATCCAATAGAAATAATTTCATAATGGAACTGTTGAGCTAGAATTTTTGAAACAGTTCCTTTACCACTTCATGCTTTTCCTCCTAAGGTAATAATCATCTTGTTATGGGTAATCAATAAAATAGTTTTATTTTAGTTAATTCTGGTAGCTATTCAAGGTTTAGAATGATTTTTTGCTTGTTTTTTTTAAGTAATAATATAAAATGTCACGTTGCATGTTTTTTATGCGATATAAAAAAGTGAAAAGTTGATTTTTTATCCTTGTAAATATATGTCAGTATGAAAGATTTTTTAAGATCTATTTTCTTATGGCTCTGGACAAAGAAATGGCGAGTTCTTGTTGTTTTAATTTTTTTGGTTGCTGGTGGTTTCTGGCTTTGAAAGAAATATTTTTGAAAACAAGATGATACCAGTATTGTTAGTGCTGATTATGTCGTGACAACTGGTGATGTTGGGAGGACTCTTAATCTTGCTGGGACAACTCAATTTGCGAATGCCCAAAAATTGACATTTGCTAATAAGTGAAGGGTTACAAGTGTAAAGACAAAAATTTGAGCTCACGTGAAAAAGGGTGATGTTTTGGCTACAATTACAACTGATGATTTAGATAGAAAGGTAGAAACTGCAAAGAAAGAACTCAAAAATAAGCAACTAGAACTCAGGAAAATTATTGATAAATCAGATAAAGCACTTGAGTTGCTTAAAGCTCAATCAAATTATGATCTTTTGATGGTTCAGAAACAGACTCTTCCTGGAGAACAACAGCTTGATGTTCAAACAAAAAAATCTGATCTTTTAGAGACAGAAAGGTTGATTAAAGATAAAGAGAAAAATCTTAAAGAAGCTCAACAAGATTATGCTGAATTATTGTCTGGAAAGGCAGGTGCAAATAATGCAGAACTTTCACTTTCTAAAAATGTGAGGACAAGAAATACTACTATGGAAAAGCTGATTAGAGCATTTCGTGAAGAGGCTAATAAGTTACAGTCTACATTGGATAATTATGATCGTCTGATTGGAGTGACTGAAGTTTTTTCAAGAGAAGAGCCAACTATTTATGTTAAAGATGATAAGGCGTTAGAATTGTCAAAAAAATATTTTTGGCAAGTAAAACCTTATATCCAAAAATTGAATGATTTGTATATAAAGTATTCACAAAAAAATATAGGAGAAATTACAGAGAATGAAATGCTTGGCGCTTGTGCCATATATAAGGATATATGAAATAAGATGATCCAATGGTGAAAATTTAATTATAACTTATTTTTTGAAGAATCAGACTCTATTTTAAGATCAGAGAAATGATCTTATACTGCTGGTTTTGGAACAGATTTTGAAACTTTATGATATGGTTATCAAGATAAATATCATGCTGTAGTGGAAACGCTAGCTGGATTGAAGGATTCTGATAGCACAGTTGAAGATGCTGCTGATAAAGTGGAAAAATTGAAAATTGAGTTGGAAAATTTAAATATTTCACTCAAAAAAAAGAAATTAGAATTTGATGTTAATCAGAAAAAACTCTCTGTAGATACAGCAGATCTTGAGAAAAAGATTCAGGATGCAAAAGTTGATCTTGAAAAAGCTAGAGCATGAACGACCCAACAGGATGAGTTAGAGAGAATTCAAAATGAAATTGATAACGCTCAATTTGAACTTACGACTCTAATGAAACAATATGATGATTATAGAATTATTGCAAATTTTGATGGGATTGTAACCAAGCTTGACATGCAGGTTGGGGATAGTATTGAGGCGAATGCGAGTGCTGATACTCAAAAGTATATCTATGTAGAAACTCCAGATCTGCTTGAGGTAAAAATGGATGTTGATCAGATTGATATTGTTAAAATTAAACAGGGAATGAAAGTAGAGGTTACTGTTGATGCCTTCCCTGATCAGGTATACTCTGGAGTTTTCTCTGAGATTGATACGATGCCTGAGTGAAATTCTTATAAAGCAAAAGTTGTATTTCAAAAAAATAATCCTGAGGAGAAAATTTTGGGAGGAATGAGTGCTAATGTAAAAGTAACTCTTGAAGAAGAAAAAGGAAAACTTATTGTCCCAAATCCAGCTCTTGCTGATAATGAAAATTGAGAAAAAATTGTTCGCCTTAAGAAGGGAAATGACCGAGTTGATCAGGTTGTTCAAATAGGAATTTCTGATGATTCTAATACTGTTATTCTTTCTGGACTGAAACTTGGAGATACGATCAAAGGATTCTATATGAATGGAACTTCTATGGCTAATTTGGGACTTACTCAGGGTCCAAGTGATGGAATAGATGTTACTACTAATCCTGATGGAAGTATGAGTTATCAATACGGAGGATAATTATTATCACATTTTATCATCAAAAAAACGAAAATGATTCAAGCAAGTTCAGATTTCATTTCTCTTAAAGGCATTACCAAGACCTATGGAGAGAAGATGACAGAACCTGTTTATGCCTTGAGAGGTGTTGATTTAGATATCAATGATGGAGATTTTATTTCTATTATGGGACCATCGGGCTGCGGAAAATCAACCTTGATGAATATTGTAGGTCTTCTTGATGTTCAGACTTCAGGCTCTTATTTTCTTCGTGGGAATGAGGTAAAAAATCTGACTCCTGATCAGCAGTCTATGATCCGTAGGACAACGATCGGTTTCATTTTCCAGGGCTATAATCTGCTCAAGAGAATGGCGGCGTGGGAACAGGTTGTTTTGCCGCTCTCCTATATGGGAATCCCCTCTGGAGAGGCCAAAGAAAGAGCTTATGCAGCACTTAAACTTGTCGGTTTGGAGGGGAGAGAAAAAGCCCTTCCTAATCAGCTTTCTTGAGGTCAGCAACAGAGGGTGTGTATTGCGAGAGCCTTGGTGACTGATTCAGGACTTTTGCTTGCAGATGAACCAACTGGAGCTTTGGATTCCAAGACGGGAATTGAAATTATGCAGCTGCTCAAAAAATTGAATGCAGAAAAGGGGAAAACGATTTTGCTCATTACTCATGATGCGAATGTTGCAGAATATGCGAATCAAACCATTCGTATCAAAGATGGACTTTTTATTTAGAATCAGTTTTTCTGTTTTATTTAGATAAGTGTTAGAAAATATGAGGTTTTTATCCTACTTTTTGGATGCCCGAAAGACCATTATGGCCAATAAGATGAGATCTTGATTGAGTACTTTATGAATTATTATAGGAATGGCATCAGTAGTCGTAATGATGGCGATTGGACATGGAACTGAAAAAAGTATTACGGAAACCTTAGGAGAATTTGCAAAAAATAAAATTTCTATTTCTTCTGAGGGGGATTTTTCTTCTCGAGATAAAAATAATGATAAACCAGGTGGTTATGTGCAAAAAGTAACTTTTACCAAAACTATTGTACCTTATATTGAACATTATTTTCCTGAGCTAAGTTGAAGGATTTCTTATCAAATAAATGTTCCAGGAGGTACTGTTAAAATAGGTAAGAAATCTGAAGAAGTTTCAGCAGTTGGTGTTCCTCTGACTTGGTTTGAACTTAATGAAAAGAAACTTGAGGAAGGGGGATATTTTACTAAAGTTCACTATGAAGATCAGGCTTCTGTTGCTATTATTAATGGTATATTTAAAGATACTTTTTTTAAAACAAAGGATCCCCTCGGGAAAAAATTTATTTTTAATAAAAAAGAATTTACGATTGTCGGAGTTCTGAAAAAAACTGAATTTGAACGAGGAAATCAGATATATATTCCAGATACTACAGCAGCAGAAAGAATTCTTCATAAGAATGCTATTGATAGTTTTGATATTCTCCTTGATCCTCAGGATGATAATAAACTCCGAAAAAAGAAACTCGCCTATCTTCTTTTAAAAAAATACAATAAAACATCACTAACAAATGCTGGATTTAATGTTTCTAGTTTTGCAGAACAGCAGGAAGAGATGAAGAAATCTCTTCAAGGAATGAAAATGTTTCTTTTGGCAATGGGGGCAATTTCGCTTCTCGTAGGGGGAATCTGAGTAATGAATATTATGATTGTTTCTGTTACGGAAAGAACTAGAGAAATCTGAATTAGAAAGGCAATTGGTGCTCTTAATAAAGATATTATTGTACAGTTTCTTGTAGAATCTGTTGTTATTACGCTTATTTGAGGTGTTGTTGCGTTTCTTCTGAGTTATGGTATCGTCTATTTTGTAAATAAATTCCTTTCAGATCCTACTCAAGGACTCGGACTTTCTGCAGAAATTGATCAAAATATTATGATGATGACGTTTTTCATTACAACTTGTACAGGAATTATTTTCGGAATTTTACCTGCAAGAAAAGCAGCAAAACTTAAGCCTATTGATGCTTTGAGATTTGAGTAATAGAGAATACTATTACGATTTCTTTCAGAATTTTAATTTTTTAGAAAAAATGAAAAGAATTTTTATTCTCTTGATTTCTCTTCTTATTCGATGATGTGCTAAAAGTTTTGCTCGATCTTATCCTGTGAAACAAGTCGAAGGAAATTTCTGTGGGCAAACAGGGTGACTTTGTAAAATTGATCTTCCTCGTATTGAAAAGGCAGATTATTTGAAATATCAGAATTTGCCCCGTTATCGTCAAATTTATACTGTGATGTGGTGAGGAACGTATTTTGGAGGTTGGGATTTCTGATTTTGATCTCATCAAGGGGTAGATATTGCAAGTATTAAGGGAACTCCTATCTATTCAGCAGGAGATGGTGAGGTTGTTTTCGCAGAAAGTAGAGGAGAGCGAGGAAATACGGTTGTTATTAGACATAATTGGAAAAATCAGGTTTTACATACGGTCTATGCACACTTAGAGACGATAGAAGTAAAGGTCTGAGATTTCGTGAAAGAAGGACAATTGATTGCAAAGATGGGAGCTACCGGGAATGCTACAGGACCTCATGTTCATTTTCAGATAGATACGAATGAGGGAAAACATCCTTATTTTCCTAAGGGCTGTGGGGGAACGATTGCAGAGGTTGTAAACGAGGCTAAATGTTGGAATCAAATTAAACAGAATACTCTAGATCCTATTTTGTTTTTAGAAACACAATGAACGGTTTTTTTGGCAGAAAGGGGAGCATTGAAGAGCCAGAAGACTTCTTCATTTGGTTTTTTAGAATACCGTGATCTAGATATAAAGATGGAAAATCCAATCTTGATGCAGGGATCTTTAGCAAAGATTTCGCTCCAAACGAAAAATGATCGTGATGGATTTTTAGCTGATGAGTTGACTTTTAGTTCAACATCAGATTTTGAATTTTTTCCTTCAAAGGTTTCTTATATTGGATCATGAAGATCAGTTTCTTTTGTCCCTAAACAAGCAGGACTTTATCCTATTTACTTGAAATCTAAAGACAAAACGGTAAAGACTTTGAGGATTTTTGTCCTAGATGAGGCAACAAGAAAAATTTTAGAACAAAAAGCTGAATCTAATCCTGCATTACAAGAGGTTTTAAATAATATAAAATAAGATACTGATTTTTGAGATAAAAATCCTTGTATTTTTGAATCTAAATACTAGACTATTTTTAGTTTTATCTCTCTTTAAAAAATGCTAAAAATCAAATCTCTTGTTTGGATAAATGGATTATTTCTTATTGTACTTTGAATGTTTCTTTTCTTTTTGCCAGAGGAAGTATTTAGAATTGTAGTTATTGTTTTAGGAGTAGAAACGCTTTTGTCTGGAGGGATTTGAGCTGTTATTTCTTGGAATCAGAAAGATTATCAATATAGAGGGCTTCTTTTCTTTTGAGCTTTATTTGAAGTAGTTTTTTGATTATTGCTTCTGATTTTTCCATGATTTTCTGAATGGATTGTGAAAGTTTTAGTTATTATCCTAGGAGTTTTAATTTTTATAAAGGGGATTTTTACTATTTTTGATGGGCTTAAAGCAAAAGAAATGCAGATTGGAAGCTGGTGGGTCTTGCTTATTATGGGAAGTGCAGGGGCCCTTTTTGGTTTGTTCCTTGTTACCAATGCTTTTTTTAGTTTTCTTCTTCTGAATAGTTTATTAGGATTTACTCTCGTCCTTTTTTGAATTTGATTGATTATGTGAGGATTTCAGATAAAAAATGTAGAAAAGCTCTCTTGAGCCTAGGAACTGTAAGAAATAGAAGTAGCATTTTTAGTTTTTTTCTCTTGAATTTATCTTTCACTTTTTTATAACGGTATAGCACCTGTATATCCTATGTGATATTTTTTTTAGTAAGGAATACAGAACTTAAGTCAGATTTTTTATTTTTGTAAGAAAAAGATAATGACAAAACTTATTCCATTAGAAGATCATGTTATTGTAAAGCCTCTTAGTGAGGAAACTACTACTAAATCTGGGATTATTCTTCCAGAAAGTAAGGAAAAACCCAGCAAAGGTCAAGTTGTAGCGGTTGGAGATGGAAAAATCCTTGAAAATGGCTCAAGAGCTCCTGTTGATGTAAAGGTTGGAGATATTGTCTATTTTGCAAAGTATTCGATTGATGAACTAGAGATCGATGAAGAAGGGCAGAAAGTTAAATATCTTGTTATGAAGCAAAGTTATATTATGGCAAAAGAAGCTTAGTTTATTTCTTGTTTGATGAGAAATGAAAAAATCAATTGCTGTATTATCTATAGTAGCTTGTCTATTTTTTGTAGGGACTAGTTTTGCAGCAGATCGTTCTCTGGCTTTTACTTGGGCTTATGAGCAAGGACTTTTGCAGAGGGATGCAGAGCTTGCTTGAAAAGCTCATTTAACGAGGGAAACTATAGCACCACTTTTACTTCAGTATATCAGTAAGGTCGCTAAAAAGGACTATAGTGATCGTTGATGTAATGCTATTGATCTTGATACAGCTGATTCTCATTATAGAGTAGATTTGCAAAAACTCTGTTGATATGGTATTATGCTCGGATATCAGAAAAAGCTCTTCCCTAAAAGGGCTCTTACTAATGCTCAAGCTGTTGTATTAGTTATGAGAATTGTTGATGGTTTTCAGAAACAGGGGAAATGAAGTCAACATTGGGCTATTCATTATTTTGAAAGAGCGAAAAAACTTTGATATGAGGGAATTCTTCCAATTTATTATCAAAAGGAAAAGTTGATGAATTTAGAGAATTTTATTACTTTTCTTTATAGTGTTGAACATCCTCATCAACCTTTAGTTCAGAATACTGTTATTCCGTGAACTAGGTATCAACAAGGAAATAATGAGTGATCAACGGATATTCTTCTTCAATTGCTTGAAATTATGAAGCCTTAGAGAGAGTTAAATAGAATGATAAATTTTTCACCTCATATTCAGAAATATAAAAAATATGTTTTTTTTGCATAAAATAGTTTTTTTAAATTAATTATTTTTTTGAGGGCTTATTTTTTAGAATAAGAAAAAATCCTGATCTTAGTCAGGATTTTTTTATAATAAATTTATTTTAAGAGGTAGTCTAGATAAATTCCTACATTCCTCGTATACTCATCCTTGCTAGACTTAAAAGTTTCCAAAATCAGACTTACTTTCTTTTGAGTTTCAGAGTCTTTAGACTTGATAATAGGCACAAGGCTTTCTAAGATAGAAGCTTTGTTTCCTAGAGCTGATTTCGCGAGTTCTACTTCAGGAGTAAATTTTGCTTTTACTTCCATAGCTTCAGCTTTCATTTCTAGCTCTTTTTGCTTCTTTTCAAGCTCGGCTTGTTTAGCTTCTAGCTCTTTCTGTTTCTCTTCTAGAAGCTTCTGCTTTTCCCCCTCTCTCTCACTTAATTTTGCAGACTCTTCAGACATACAAGATTGGTATATTGTTTGATTTATAGGCTTACTCACATCAAAGTCCCTTGCCTTACATCCACACCAAGATTCCGAATCTGCAACACTACAATTTCCTCTATATCAAAAAGCAGAAAATCATGACATAATCGCTAGAATGAAAATAATTAAACCTTTTTTCATTTAAAAATAGCGAAAAATAAAGATACTATTTCAATACCCTTTTCTGTTCTAAAATCAAGTTTTTTTATGTTGCTAGCTTTATTGCTGTTAACCATCATCTAACAAAGCACTTATCTATTGCTTTTAATCTACAGCTCAATCAGATTTTTTGTCCTCATTTTATACTACAAGCAATAGTTCAATTGATATAATCCGGAACAGTAATGGTGTATTTTGCGGATCTTCATATATAATCTTCTCCTCAATTATTATCATATAATCTTACCTCGCTATAGATTTTATTATGTGCGTTTTCATAATTTCGATGCTGACTATAATAAAATTCTATTACATAATAAATAATATAGTTCCCACTCTTGGGAATAATTAAACAACCATCTTTTGTTTCTCGATTTAGTCTTCCTACTATTTCTTTACGAAAAAAATTCTCAATACCTGGTATATCTTTTATATTTCATGATATTCGTTGATGGTTTACCTCTTCTATAGTTGAGAGTCTATCAATGAGAGGTATTTTAAGCGGTTCTTGTGTCCAATTACCGTCAAAATCATGAATAACATATCCAGAAACATTACATTGATCTAAATAAGTATCCTTAATTTTTTCTCTTAAGGACCATTTAGGCATTTGAACTTATGGCAGGATTTTGAGCTATAGATATTATACCATTCTTTTTAAAACTTTATAATCAATCTTTCCACTTCAGAGGAGGGGAATTGCACCAATTTTTTTGATGCTATTGATCTTGATTAAATTAGAAACACCTTTTTCTTTTAGGTAGGTATTTACTTCTTTTAAACTAATTTCAAGATCTACACTAAAGAGGGTAATTTCAATTCAGTTTTCAGTTTCTTTTCCTTCTAGAGCTAGATTCGCCTCTTCACTATTTCATCGTTTTTCTTGCAAGAGATTCTCTAGGAAAGGAAGCGAGATCATTTCTCCACCGAGTTTTAGAAATCTTTTTTTTCTTCCCGTGATATAGAGATATTTGTCTTTATCAAGGTAGCCTAAATCACCAGTTTTATACCAGATTTTTCATTCTTTTTCTATAAATGGACTTTCAATACTTTTGTCTGAATATCCATTGAAAACACTTGGTCCAGAATAATAGATCATCCCTTCTTGATTGGATTTTAACTCTTCTTCTGTTTCAAGGTCTAAAACTTTGATTTCGCCGTTTCCAAGTGCTATCCCTACGGATTGAGCTTTCTGGTTTTCTATAGGGTTTATTGAAATAATCGGGCTACATTCTGTGATTCCATATCCTTCCAAAATAAGTCATCCAGGAATTATTTTTTTGAATTTCTCAAAAATCTGTTCATTACATTTTTCTCCTCCAGTAATCACATAACGAAGAGAAGAAAGTTGATCTGGTTTTGCAATATTGAGGAGATTTCTGAGAAATGTTGGAGTTGTTGCAAGCAGAGTTGGTTTTGTGTGTTTAATGAGTTTTGCTGCGGTAAGGGAGTCGTTAGGATCTGGAGTACTGATGTTTCTTAAGCCCACAACAAGTGGGAGAATAGTATTCACAGTAAATCCAAAGCTATGGAAAGGTGGCAGGTAGCAGAAAAATCTTTCATCATGCTTGATATTCATAATTTGTAGTGCTCCTTTAAGATTACAGATCAGATTTTTATGAGTGAGAGGTACTGCTTTTGGTAATGCTTCGCTTCCTGAGGTATAAAGTACTACTGCTGTGCTATCAAGAGCTTTTGGGAGAGGAAAGCTTCGACTTTTTATTAATGCTTTTAGTTTACGGTGGAGAGGGATGTGTTTTAGTAAGTCCTCTAAGAAAATAAAATCATAGTTATTGAGTCGTGTTATATTAAGTTTATTAAAGAATGCTTTTGAAGTCAGAATTTTTTTTGTTTTTGAATACTTTACACAGTGATCAAAAGCACTCTCTGGGTTGGTTCGATTCATCATGACCGGAATCTTCTCTGCAAGATAACTCGCAAGGATCAAGGTTCCTACACTTCCAATTGCTGGAAGCATAATCCCGATCTGTTTTCCAGGAATTTCTTTGAGGTAATCACTAATGAGAAGTGCTTTCAGTGCAATATCATGTCTTGTTTGTAAGCCGAAGATACTGTCGTAACTTTGGGTTGCGTGTTTATTTGCTTTCCATTGTTTTTTGAAATGTTCTAAGATGTTACTTTCTTCATCTAAATCTCGTTTTTCTTCCTGAATTTCTGGAATATTTCGTTCACAAGGGAGAAAGTCTGAGTCTTCACTTTTAGTTAATCATGAAGCCATAGCTACGAGATCAGCAACTGTTTTTAGCTCAAGAATCGGAGTATTTGAAGCTTCTGGAAAACGATTTAAAATAAGGTTTTTGATTTCAGCCATATCGAGAGAATCTAAATAGAGGTCAAGAATCAGATTTGATTTTAGTGAAATTTTTTCTTCTAGGGATAGATCTTTAATTCTTCTGAGTTCTTGGATGATTTCTTTAACAGTATTTTCTGAAAATCTTGTAGTATCGTATTGCTGAGTTTGTTTGAGCTCTTGTATTGAATGTCTGATATGAAGCGGTAATTTTTTATTTTTTACATCGTTATAGTAGAAGTAATGAGGAATGTAGTTGATTGTTTCTTCGCCTTTTTCATTATAAAAGTCTTCTAAAACCTGATTGAAAACTTCTAATGATTCTGTACTAGCAAGTTTGATTTCTTCTGTTTTATCTACAAATTCAATTTGAATCTTTCTTTTTGGGAGGAAGAAAAAAAGATTAGCAATCATTCGTCGTAGTCCTTTTAGAAGTCATCAAGCAAGGCTTGGTGCACCTCCTGTTCGTGCATTAGACCATACACTTCCTCGAAGTCCGCTTGTTCTGACAAGAAGGATCTTTGTTTGTCCAGTGAGGGATTTTGTTGCAAGATAGGCTGATTTTTTTCCTCCTAGATACTCTAGTCCTTGTCCAGCGAGTTGACCAGAAGGATAGAGGAGAACTGAATCTCAATGATGAAGTGCAAGGATTAAATCATCAAAAGCTTGTTCTATTTTTTTACTACTTTGATCTAGATTTTTTTTTTCTTTTGAAATTTCTTCTATGGTAATTGTTCCTAATTCTCTAAAAATTCGTCTTAAAAAAATATTTTCGGAAAATCTGGAAGTCGCAACAGCTCTAAGTTTTTTTTGAGGGGCAAAAAGACACCAGATAAAAACAGGATCAATATAGGCAATATGATTTGGGAGGATCAGATAATTTGATTGTGGATCAAGTTTTGGAAGATTTTTAATTTCTAGAGTATAACGAGATTTTGCTATCCAGAGAAAGAGTTTCGCTAATCGTTTCATGTTTTTTATTTCCTAAACTAAAAGGATATTTTGAATATATACAAAGAGTTAAATTTCTCAAGTGTTTTCTTTGTGTCTTTTGAAATTTGATTAGAGTATTTCAAGAGATGTTAGATTTTTCAAAAACTCTATCTTATATTCTTTTTTGATAATGAAGATATCATTAAATTTTAAATGTCAAGTTATGGATTTTCTTTTTGCTTGCATTCAGACCTAGGATTTCTAATATGATGGTGAAAATGAGTCAGATTTTTTTATTTTTTCAAACTTTCTTCATGGACGAAAAAGAACTTCTTCAGCCAAGTAATGAAAAGCTGATTACTCATCCAATAGAAAAAGAAATCACCCAATCCTACATTGACTATGCGATGTCAGTGATTGTTTCTCGTGCTTTACCAGATACGAGAGATGGATTCAAGCCAGTGCTTAGGAGAATCCTCTTTGGAATGTACCAAATGAACAACTTCTACAACCAGAAGCACAAAAAATCTGCGAGAATTGTCGGAGATGTGATGTGAAAATACCATCCTCACGGTGATTCGTCTATTTATGAGGCAATGGTTCGTATGGCGCAGCCATGGTCGCTCAGATATCCGCTCGTTGATGGGCAGGGAAACTTCGGTTCTATTGATGGTGATTGAGCAGCTGCGATGAGGTATACTGAAGCGAGATTGACCAAGATTGCAGAGGAAATGCTTGCAGATTTGGAGCAGGATACGGTAGACTGGAGAGATAACTTTGATGGATCGCTCAAAGAGCCCGTGATGCTTGCGACCAAATTCCCAAATCATCTCTGTAATGGAACGATGGGAATTGCTGTAGGTATGGCGACCAATATGGCTCCGCATAACCTTAATGAAGTGCTGGATGCGTCTTTGCTTCTCCTTCAAAAGGAGGGAAAAGAGGAGATCGTGACTGATGAAAACGGTGCTGAGATCAAAAGACCGATTTCGGTTTCCGTAGAAGAGATTATGGAAATCATTAAAGGACCCGACTTTCCAACCGGAGGAATGATCTTTGATAGCAATAATATCACTGAAGTCTATAAAAAAGGAAAAGGCTGAATCGTTGTTCGTGGGAAGACTCACGATGAAGTCTATGATGGAGCTCATGTGATTGTTGTAGATGAGATTCCTTACCTCGTAAATAAAGCCAATCTCGTTTCCAAGATCGGAGAACTCGTGGTAGACAAGAAGATTGAGGGGATTAACGATATCCGTGATGAATCCAATAAAAATAAGATCAGAATTGCGATTTATCTCAAAAAAGGGGTAGATCCAGATGCGATTTTGATGCAGCTTTTCAAATTCACCGAGCTTCAGACCAATTTCAATCTCAATAATGTGTCCCTGATTGATCAAGGAACTCAGCCTAGACTGCTTAATATCAAGGATCTTTTGATGGAGTTTGTGACTTTCCGTAGGGGGGTCGTGTATCGTAGATCGGTTTTTCAGCTTAATAAGGCTAAAGACAGACTGCATATTTTGGAAGGATTGAGAAAAGCGATTGATATTATTGATGAAGTGATTGATACGATCAAAAAGTCAGAATCCAAAGCTGATGCGAGAACTAACTTAATGGAAAAATTCTGATTCTCTGAGAAACAGGCGGAATACATTCTTTTGATGAGATTGCAATCCCTCGTTGGACTTGAGATTCAGAAGATTAGTGATGAAATTGAGGAAAAGATCAGACTTATTGAGGAATTGGAACGCATTATTTCTGATCCAGAGAAACTTGATGAAGTCGTAACTAAGGAATTCCTCTATATGAAGGAAAAATATGGAGATGAGAGAAGAACTGAACTTTCTAACGATCTCAGTGTCTATAATATCAGCGGAAGCCTCAAAGAATTCCAAAAAGCAGCAGATAGAATCAAGGAAGATGTGATTTGCTGGATTGGAAATGACTTTTCACTCAGAGTGCTGTATCAGACCAGAATTCAGAATATCCCTGAAGAAACCCTTGATCTCATCTATACTCACAATCAGGACAAACTCATCGTGATTACGGATATTGGAGAGCTTGTTGTGCAGAGGCTCAAAGATTTTGGGGCAGGAAATATGGCAAAGCCTGCGATCAATCTCAAAGAACAATTCTGACTCAAAGGAAAGATCGTTTTTGCCAAGACCTTGCATTTCCAATATGACTACCTTGTATTCCTTACCAATCAAAATAGTATCAAAAAGACCAAAAAAGAACTCGTTTTGAGCTTCAAAAAATTCCCTACCACGATTATGGGACTTCAGTCAGGAGAAAAAATCTGTAGAGTTTTACCAGTCAATGACTGAGATAATATTGGAGTGCTTACTCAGCAGGGACGAATGCTCCTTTTCAAGTCCGATGATATCAGACCGATGGGAAAGACCGCTGGAGGGGTGAAAGCGATTGAGCTTCAGGAAGGAGATCAGGTTGCCAATATGTTCTTGCATAATGATGAGCCGTTTATCTTGATCTACTCTGATAAAAATGGAAAACTTCTTTCATTAGAAGATCTCAAAATCCGAAAGAGAGCGAGAAAAGGACAAGTCGTAATGACCGGAAATGAAAAGCTTGAAGGCGGAATCTCAATCATTGAAGGTGCGGTCAGAATTCGTTTTGCTGATGGTAGCCTCAAGACCTTACATTCCAACGATATTTCGCTTGATGAACCAGAAACGCCACTTTACAAGATGGTAGATCAGAAGATTGATGTCGTGTATCGTCCTTGGGAAGAGAAGTCTGAAAATATGAAGTATAAAGAGGAAAAGAAAAAGGCTGAAAAAGCTGAATGAGGACTCTTTGATCTTCCTGCTAGTGAAGAAAAAGAAACTGTTAAAAATTCTGGAACTTCAGAAATCGTTGAAAATCCTGAAAATTCACAAGACTAAAATAATCTGAAAACTACTCTTATATCATAGAAAAGTTAAGGAGTAGTTTTCTTTTTACTTACAAAAGTGAAAGTCAGATTTTTATACTTTTTGTCTGGAGTTGTTTTTTTGAGGTGGTAGTTTTATTTTTGAGTAAGAGTAATGGATTTAAGTGTTCTAGAAAAACTAGCATTACCAAAAGGGGAGTGGTGTTTAGTATCAGGAAAATGTTTAGAGTTGAGAGGATTGAGAAAAAGTGAAGATTGGGATATCTTGGTTTCTCGTTCCTTTTTTGAGAATTTAATACAAAAATTTCCAAATCATCTTAAAACTTCATATTATAAAACTCCGATTTTAGTTTTTGATAACGAAAAAATTGAGATATTCAAAGATTTACCTTTTTTTGAAGGTCAGGAGGAAGAAATCATTAATCAGGCAGAATTAATAGACTGACTCCCTTGTATGGAGATATCCACTCTTATTCGTTTTAAGACTTTGATGGGGAGGCAAAAGGATTTTAGAGATATTGAACTTTTGCAAAAAATAAGGAATAATGCGTAGCTAAAACCAATAAATTGAATAAATTTGTTATATAAAAATCAGATTTTGTATTTTCTTTAAAAATCCATTTGAAAAATCTTTATAAAACCTTACACTGGAGTTTGATTTTTTATTTGTTATGTTGCTTGTGATGAAGATTAGTCTAGAACTTCCAAAGGTACTTGGGTTATTGGATATTGCTTCAAGATTTGTTTCCAAAAATTCAACTTTGCCTATTTTGCAGAATATTTATCTCAAGGCTTCTATTGATAGTTTGCTTATTAGAGCAACAGATATGGAAAAATACATAGAAATTGAGCTTCCTTGTGCTGTTCAGCTTGAAGGCTCTATTACTGTAAATGCAAAAATGTTCCTCGATATTCTAAAAACAATAGAGAGTAAAACGGTTGAATTTTCAGTAAATCAGCAAACTTCTATTATGACGATTAAGACGACTAAGGATACTTTTGATATTAATGGTATTTCAGCCTCAGAATATGTCGCTTTACCAGAAGTTCCACAAGAGAATAGTTTTATGCTTGATACGACAATTTTCTCAAAGGGAACGGAAAAGGTTGAATATGCAATTACTGAAAAGAGTTTTTCACCGATTCTTACAGGAATGCTTATGAAGTCAAAGACGGAATGAGATCAGCATAAGATTATTTTTGTTGGAACTGATAGTTTTAGGCTTTCAGAATATAAAACACTGAATACCAATACTAATGATTTTTCTCTTGTGATTCCAAAGGTTGCGATTACAGATGTTAAGTATCTTGTAAATTATGCTATAGATAAAGAGGTTCCAGAAATGTTGATTAAATATTCCGATAACTTAGTGGCTTTTGAGCTTAATGTTGAAGGCGTTAAAATAGTCGCAACTTCGCTTTTGATTCAGGGAAATTTTCCAGAATATGAAAGAGAGGAAGTGATGCCAACTCAGTTTGTTACGAAGATTATGCTGGATAAAAAAGATTGTGAAAATGCAATCAAAAAAATCTGAATTTTGACGAGAGATACGAATAATTTTATTCAGATTGAAACTCAAGGTACGAAAGTTATTCTTTCTTCTGGTAAAACTGACAAAGGAGCTGGTATAACTGAACTTCCCGCCATTATTGATGGGGAGGCTTTAACGTTTGGAATAAATGGAAGGTATGTGACGGATTTTATTAGAATGATGTCTTCGGATACGTTAATTTTTAATCTTGTTAATGGTCAAAAACCTCTAGTTTTGATGGATAAAGATGATGATGCAAATAGATATGTAGTTAGACCTTTGACTTTAGGAACAGCTTCTTAGTTTTTTATTCATAGAGTTTTCTATATGTACAAGCTAAAATGCAGAGCATATACGCTTATTGAGATGATAATTGTGGTACTTACGCTTTGAATTCTTATATGATTAGGAATTCGTGGATTGACGACTTTGGATGCAAATAAATATTATTCAGAAAGCTGTGTAAATCTTTTATATGGTCCCCTTAATGAATGGGTGTATTATGCGGCTATGAGTAAACAACTTTCAGGAGATATTACTCCAGATATGTATTTAATCCAAAAAGAAGCCTGAAATTCTGGGTTTACTTTAAGGTATGAGAAAGATTGAAAGGAAGAAATCTATCATACAGGGTTTCTTTCTCAGCTTCCGTATTGTGCTAAAGGTGAAAAGTATCAAATCTCTTTTTCTATGGATTTTGATAGAATTAAAATGGTTCCTTCTCTTCATTCTTATGGAGATAAAAGTGGATTTGAAATTTTGAAAAATGATGGGACGAGTTTGGCAACTGGAGCCTTACATTTAAAATTTTGTTCTCCTTCTTCAGAAAATATTTGTCATGATTTTTGAGAAATTATTTTTGATGCGAGGACGGCTATGATTAAGAAGAGATTTTGTAAAATATATTATCCAAAAGATGTATCAGACCCCAATAAAGAAAAAAAATGTAGGGAATGGACAACAGGGGAGTAGGGATCATTTTTTCCATTTTTATGAGATGATGAATTATCCAATTCCTCGTTTGAGAATTTTTTTTGCTTACAAATGATTTTTATTAGATAAAAATAACTTAAAAACTGAAATTTGATCAGAGTTTTCTCGGAATAGTAAGTCGGCTTTATTTTCTGAATTTCTTGCTTTTATTCAAAAGTGGAACTGGATTTATTCTCAATTCCCTTTTATAAAGCAAATTTTTCTTGCAAATAGTATTACTTTTAATGCACTCAAGTCAAGTTCGGATATTGATCTTTTTGTTGTTACTCAGAAAGGAAGAATTTGGACAGCTAGATTTTTTATGAGTATAATGATGTTTTTTTTTCAGATAAAAAGGAACTCAAAAATTGAATTTAAGAGGTTTTGTTTGAGCTTCTTTGTTGACGAGGAACATATAGATTTAGAACCACTTCTTCTATCTGAAAAGGATGTGTATTTGCCATATTGGATTGCCCATTTGGTTCCTTTATATCAGGAACAGAGGAGCGAAATAGTATTTCAGAAGAATGTTTGGATCTCTCATTTTCTTCCTTATTTTCCTAAAAGACAAGCTATTTTCTTGTGAAATTCTGTAATACTAGGGAAATGACTCTTTAAAAAGCTTGTTGAACGATGTTTTAGGGGAATGGTTTGAGAAATTTTGGAGAGATGGATAAAAAAAATCTGGCTTACTCGTATGAAAAGATTACAGAAAGACAAACCAGAACTTCATCAGGGGGTTATTATCTCTGATTGAATTTTAAAATTTCACTATGATCAGAGGGAAAAGTATTCTGATTTATTTTTTTCTTAAACTTTTTAAGTGTATTATTATGTTAGTAACTAACTGTTTTTTTTGTATGATAACTAATAGTTATATATCTATGTTAGTAGTGATAACTTTTATATAGCAGAATATAGAGAAATGCTATTGTCTTTTTCTTTGATATTCCTAAAGTGGGGGTTGTAAATGATTTTTATTTTATATCTTCCGAGTAGAAATGAGAGACATTAAAGCGGTATTTGATATAGGAAACGATACCATCAAAGCGGTTGTTTTCGGAAAGGATAATGACAAAGATATTATCCTCGCTAAACAAATGGAGCCTGCTCTTGGACTCAAGAAATGAAAAATCCTTGATGCTGAGGCTTTTACTACAACGATCAATAAGATTATTGAAAATTTTATTAAGAAACTCGGAGGAGATTTTATTGAAGAGGTAGTGGTAGGGGTTTCTCATCCTGAGATGCTTGCTCATAGAATTATTGAAGGAAAAAGAATCATGCAAGACGAGGTTGGAAGTGATGATATTGATCATCTTTCAAGGATCGTTGCTGAGATTTCTACAAAAAACAACTATGAAACTATCAAAATTGTCCCTGTTTGTTGGATTATTGATGAGGATAAAAGAGAAAAAGATCCGATCGGTTTGAAATGTAAGAAGTTGGAATTGATGGCTGATGTCTTTATGTTGCCAAAGAACTTCTATACTGGGTTGATTGATGCCTTTGATAAGGTTGGATTATCAATATCTGATATGATCCCAAATGTTATTGCTGCTACAGAGATTGCAATTGATTATGATCATAAAGATCTAGGAACGGTACTTGTAGATATTGGAAAGAATCAGACTTCTTATGTTATTTATGAAGATGGATATCCACTTGGATATGGAACAATTCCAATGGGGGGAGAGGATGTGACTAAGGATATTTCTATCGGAATGCAGGTAGATATCAAAGAAGCCGAAGAAATCAAGAAAACGCATGGAATGGCGATGCTTGCTGAGGGGATTAAATCTGATAGTCAGCTGGACCTTGCTTTCCTTACTGAGATTATCAATGCGAGATATGAAGAAATCTTCCTTAAGGTTAATCAGCATTTAGAAAGAATAGAAAAAGACTGAAGATTACCAGGGGGTATCCTCTTGATTGGAGGTGGAAGTAAAATACAGAATGTTGATTATTTGGCAAAAAATGTTTTCAAGCTCGCGACTTTTTATGGAAAAGATTTGATGGTAAATGTAGGAGATCTTTCTCAAAATATTCAGTTTATTAATTTGCTTGGAATTTACTATCGATCAAACAAATATATGGATATTGCTTCTAGGAAAATGTCTTTTAGAGGCGCAGGAAAAGTCTTCGGAAAACTTGGAGATTTGATTAAAAACCTTTTCTAGTCAATAAAAAAACTTAAATACTAATTCAGATTTTTCTTTATATTCTTATCTATCTAACGAATGGTTATCAATGAAATTATGCCTGAATTTATCCCAGGAGCAAAGATTAAAGTCTTTGGAGTTGGGGGATGTGGAAATAAAGCCCTCAATAGAATGATCCAAGAAGGATTGACAGGAGTAGAATTTGTTGCAGTAAATACTGATGCACAGGATCTTGCAACGAATCTCGCACAGCAAAAAGTAAATATCGGACTTAATATCACAAAGGGACTCGGAGCTGGAGCGAATCCTGAAATCGGAAGAAAATCAGCAGAGGAGGATGAAATGAATCTTAAATCAGTAATGCAAGATACTGATATGGTTTTCATCACTGCTGGAATGGGAGGAGGAACCGGAACCGGAGCTGCACCTGTGGTAGCGAGTATTGCCAAGAGTATGGGAATCCTTACCGTTGGTATTGTGACCAAGCCTTTTAGCTTTGAAGGAAAGAAAAGGTCTCTTAATGCTGAAGAAGGACTTAAGAAGATGAAAGAAGTCGTAGATACCTTGATCGTGATCCCAAATGATAAAATTTATACTTTGGTAGACAAGAAGACTACTTTCAAGCAAGCCTTTACCATGATTGATAAGGTGCTTTATCTTGGGGTTCAGGGTATTTCTGATTTGATTACCAAGCCTGGAGATATCAACATTGACTTTGCAGATATCAGAGAAGTGATGCTTAATTCTGGAAACGCTTTGCTCGGAATCGGATATGGAGCTGGAGAAAAGAGGGCAGTGGATGCAGCGAGAAAAGCTATTGAAAACCCACTTCTTGAAACTAATCTTGATGGAGCGAAGAAAGTGATTTTCGCAGTATCTGGAGGAATGGATTTGACACCGATTGAGGTGCAGGAAGCTGCTGCGATTGTTGAGGAAATCCTTGATGATGATGTGAATATGATTTGGGGAATGAGCTTTGATGAATCTTTTGAAGATGAGGTAAAGGTTACGATTATTGCGACTGGATTTGAAGAGCAGAGTAAGGAGCCTATTTTGAAGCCGGTTCAGAGAAATTTCCTTGGGCAGAAGATTGAAATGCCAAAAAGAGAATCTGAAAATTATATCACGAGAGGACTCAGAAATACTGAAACGATTGCTGAACCTGAAGTAAAAGAACCTGAGGAAGATACTGAAGTTCCAGCATTCTTGAGAAGACAAATGAAACAGCAAGGGTAGTACTTAAGTAGAAGTTGTCATCGCGAGGCGAAGCCGTGGCGATCCAGGAGAAAGTAGGTCTGGATTGCTTCGTTAACACTCGCAATGACATAATCACTCACAAAGAAGATCAGATTTTTTACTTCTTCAATTTAGCGATGAAAACAGAATTATTTGAAGTTGTAAATAAAGATAATACAGTAATTAGAGGTATTGTTTCTTTGCCGAATAATTGAAACTGCAAAGCTTGAGTGCTTTGTCTTCATTGATTTGAAAGATGTTCTTCTACAGAAAAAAAGTTTAAAACGCTTACCCAAGATTTGACTGAAAAAATGTTTGCAGTTTTGAGATTTGACTTCTCTTGATGCGGACTTTCTGATGGGGATTTTAGGAGTACGACAATAGCAAAGCAATCTGAAGAATTTATTTCAGTTTTTGAAGCTTTTAAGAAGAAATATGATCTTAATAAAGTGAATGTTATAGCTCATAGTCTTGGAGCTTGTGTTCTTGCGGAATGACAGCAAAATGTTGAACTTGATAAAATTGTTTTGCTAGCTCCAGCTTTGAATCAAAAAGACTTATTAAGATATCGGTTTGTTGTAAGTCAGATGAAAAAAAAGAATCCAGAACTTGAGATAACATGGGAGAATTATTCTGAATATTTGGACGAATCTGATTTTCAAGAAGATTGTAAAAGGCAAGATAAGATGACAAAAGTAAATATGATTAATTCGGATTATTTCTTAGAAGCAGAAAAAAGAGACTTTTCAAAATGTTTTGAAGGAAAAGAAAATGATATTCTTCATATTCATTGATCAAAAGATTTGGCAGTCCCTCCTGAGAGTTTGAATATCTCGTTCAAAAATACACTTATTGTTGAAAATGGAGATCATGATATGGAAAAACCTGATCATCTCGAGCAATGGAAAGATAAGGTACTAACATTCCTTGCTGGACAACTCTAATCTTGTTCAAAAAAGATCAGATTTTTTGCTTTTTTAGTACTAAACGACTATACTTAGGGTAGTTTAGCTCCTAATACGAGAACTATGCAACTTACGATCGCTACGACACAAAATGCAACCGTTTATGAAGGAAGGATAGATCAGGTGAGTTTGCCGACGGAGAATGGGACTTTGATGATTTATCAGAATCATATTCCCTCGGTGGTAAAACTTGTTCCTTGAGTGATTCAGATTTCTTCTGATGGGAAAATAAGTAAAAATCTGAGTATTTCCAAAGGGATCGCTCTCGTTGATGCGAAATCAGTGAGAATTACGGTTTCTATTGCAACGACGCAACCTTTAGCGAAACTGGTGGAACTTCGTGGGAGTCAGCAACTCCTTGAACTGAAATTGCAGAAAGTGAAAAGCTTTGGGAGTGTGGAAGAGATTAGTCAGCTGATTTGTGAATTAGAGAAAGTAAAAGCTGATATTAAACTCGCAGAACTTTATCATTAAAAAAAGAAAGTCTGATCTAAAGGGTCAGGTTTTTTTGAGCTTGAAATACCCTTAAGGATAGCTATGCTTTGATTGGTTTTATTTTTTATTTGTGCAATAATGAAAAGAATTTTACCTTTGTTATTGGTAGTGTTTTTACTTGCTGGATGTTCATGAAAACCAACAGAACTTGTTTGTCCTCCACGCCAGCCAGAAAAGGTTTATAGCTATGAGGAAAAATTAAAAGGAACTTGATTTCCTTTGGGATTTAAGTCATGCAATCTTAAAGAGCTTTGCAAATACAAGGATTGCACAGTGATGGAGAATCCAAAAGGGGTCTGTGATAACGGAAGAGAGTTTTGACACCATAATGTTGATGAATTGAAAAATGATAATCTGCGTTTAGATTATGGTGAAGGATTGAGTTTTGATCTTTCGTATTTGGAAATCTATTCTGGAGTAAAAGTAAAAATTACTGTTTTAACAGGAATGGTAGAAGTAAATACTGAAGCTCATTATCGCACAAAAACTAAATCTTCATGTACTAGCGATAGCATCGCACCATTAAATGATAAACTATATTCGGGAATCGTTTTTGATAATAAAAATGAGTATCCTCCAATTTGAATCATGTATCCGCCACTTACAAATCAAAAAATTATTCAAGCAGGGGAGTCAGCTATAATATCTGAAGAAGATGTGGTGGTATTTTCAAATCTAAATGATTCAGAAGCTCAATATTGGGGATTTGATATGAAAATTAGTCCACTAGCCAAAGAAAATCGTATTGCTTATGAAATTATCATTCCAAAAGACTAAATAAAATCAAAAAAAGAAAGTCTGATTGCAAATTCAGGCTTTTTCTTTATACTGCAAATCGTTTTTCTTCTCTTTCAGTCTACTCAAGAAGATAAAAATCTGATCAGGGAAATAGGTCTTCCTGAATGAAGCGAAGTGAAATGAAGGATATAAATGCAAACAGCTATTAGATTCTTCGTTCCATTGCATTCCACTCAGAATGACAAGCTTTGATAGTGTTTTTGAGGGGTTAATATTTTAATTTATCTGTTTTTGCTATGTATTTCGCGATTCTCTGAAAAAATAAAGAGCTCAGCTTGAAAGAGCTTGAATACGCTCAACCAACCAAGCTCCATTCCTCAACTACTCAGCAGATTGTGCTTTTTGAGAGTTGTGATGAGGAGAAACTTGCACAGCTTGCAGGGATTATCAAACGATGAAAACTGATCTCTAGCGAGCTTTCAGATTTTTTTTCTTCTTGTGAAAAGAGAATCCTCGGAGTAGCAGATAAAAATCAAGGAGTCAATCTCAAAAAGCAATATGGGCTCAAGAGATTTAAGCAAGTAGATCTCTTCCATACCGATCTAGAGGTCAAAAAAAAGGGGGTCGAACTCATAAAAATCTGATCGCAGCGAGGGCAGGTGCTTGGCTATCAGCAGATTAGACTTTATGAGGTGGTGGATTTTGAAAAGCCAGGGCGTAGTATGCAAATGGGGATGATGCCTGCGAAATTAACGCATACTTTGATGAATATCGGACTTTCCCTTTTAAAATCACAGGAGAAACCGCTGATTTATGATCCTTTTGCTGGAAGTGGAACGACAGGGTTTTTGGCGAATTATTTTGCTTATGATTTCTTAGGTTCAGATTTGAAGCTTACCTTTGCGAATCAGAATAAACCTTGGTGGCTCGGTTCTAAATGGGCAAAACCTGATCAGATTTTTGATTTTTTCTTGCACGACGCTACAAAAAGTTTTGAACATCCTGAGTTTTTTGCTGGGAAAATTCCACTTATCATCACGGAAGGTTGGCTTGGACCAGTGATTAAGGCGACCACTACGGCGGAGGAAGTGAAAGAATATCAGAGGCGAGTGAAAAATGTATATTTGCCGTGGATTGAGCAAATGGCGACTGCTTTTGCTGAGAAACCGGTCATGGTTTTTACCATTCCTTGGTATCTTGGGCATGAGAATTTGCTAGAAAAGGCGATTATTGAGCTTGCAGAAAAAGTCGGCTTTCGTTTCTCTTCCTTGCAAGAATTGTACAAAAGAGATCAGCATAAAGTCGGAAGAAAGGTCGTTATGTTACAATAAAAAAAGACTGACTTTGAAGATGAGGTCAGTTTTTTATAAGGTTTAGTAGAGGACTCTATGTACTTCTTTCAAATCGGTAATTCCTTCAACTACTTTCAAAATTCCATCCTCTTGCATACTGATAAAGCCAAAGGATTTTGCGAAAAGAAGTAAGTTTTCTCCTTGTTTTTCATTCATGAGCTTTTCTCTGATTTGATCATTAATTTCTAGGATTTCAATTATTGCAATTCTTCCTTTATAGCCAGAATGATTGCAATGTTCACAGCCTTTCCCTTTGAAGATTTTTCCTTGGTATTTTTTTCATACTTCTGGATTGATTTTTTGAAGCTCAGTCAGTTTTTTTTTGATTTCTGTATCTTCTTCAGGTGTTGCATTTTGTCGTTCTCAGCAGTGAGGACAAACTTTACGAACCAGTCTTTGACCGATGATGAGCTGAAGTGCTGGGGTGAGTAAATAAGGCTCGATCCCCATATTCATTAGCCTAGAAAGTGAATCCAAAACTGAATTGGTATGGAGGGTTGTGAAGACCAAATGTCAGGTTAAGGAAGCATTGATTGCAATTTGTGCAGTTTCTTTCGTCCTAGTTTCTCCTACGAGAATAATATCAGGATCTTGCCTGAGAATCGCTTTGAGTCCTGTTTCATAATCATAGCCTTTATCATAATTGATCTGTGACTGTTGAAGTCCTGCAATTTTGTATTCTATTGGGTCTTCAAGAGTGATGATTTTTTTTGTTCCATCATTAAGTTTTTTAAGGATTGCATAAAGGGTAGTTGTTTTACCAGATCCTGTTGGTCAGGTGATAATAATAATTCCATTCGTTTTTTGGAGCTGATGTTCTAATATCTTCAGTGAAGTTTCAGAAAAGCCGATCTGCTCAAAATCATCAATACTTTCACTTGCATCAAGAAACCTGATTACAATACTTTCGGTAATAACACCAGGCATAAAGCTGATTCTGGCATCAATTTTTTTTAGCTTCCCGTCTCTATCAAAAGCTTCAAAACTAAATCTTCAGTCCTGAGGAAGATAATCAATATTCATCTTTACTCCAGACATAAACTTAATTTTCTGTAGATATTTCCAAAACTCTTCATGAGAAAACTCTACAACTGTCTGTAAAACCCCATCAATTCTTAATCTCAAGACAATACCTTGTTCTTCTGGCTGAAAATGAAGGTCAGAAGCTCCAGCTTGGAAGCTTAATCTAATGATGGTGTTGATAAAATGTGCTGGATCTTGGCTTTCTCTTTGCTCAAACTCTTCTTTCATTAAACTGATAGCTGATTTTCCTTCAGCTTTAGCAGACTGTTGGCGAAGTTTAGCTTTTTCTTTTTCTTGTTGTTCTAAAAGATCGTATCGCTCTAAAGCGAGAGAAAATCCCTCATTTGTTGTGTAAAAAAGCTGATATAGGTAACCTTTTTGTTCAATTTGATGGAGGAGTTTTTTGACTTCATCAGGGTGATTATTCGTGGTGAGAAGTTTGAGTTCTTTTCCTTTCTCTTTTCCAAAAATAATGGTCTGTGCTTTTTGAGCGAGTTCTTTTGAAATTATGGTTAAAAGAGAAAAATCTGGCTTTAAGGCTTGGATTTCCTCTTCTTCAAGAATGCTTTTGATGAGTCCGGTCATACTTGTTATTCTGAAAGTAAAGTCTTTACCTTAAGTATAGTCAGATTTTTTTATTTTGCAAAATAAAGCAGGATATAATTTACTTATTAGGTTTTTTTATCTTGACTTTGCTTATATATATAGTTATATTAATTTTGTAGAGTAAAAATTAATGTTAAACAATAAAAAAAATGAAATTATTATGAAACAGTATTTGAACTTATTGCAAGCCATTTTAGAGAATGGCTGCAAAACTAGTGACCGCACGGGAACTGGAACTATGACATTGCCAGGCTATCATTATCAAGTGAAGCTCTCACAAGATGAAGACGGTGTGATTCACGGATTCCCGCTTCTCACCACTAAGAAGATCAGCTTAAAATCGGTTTTTGAGGAGTTGATCTGGAAGCTTAGAGGCGACACCAACATTCGCTTCTTGGTGAAGAACAAGAACCACATTTGGACGGAGTGGCCCTACAAACGGTGGTTACAGGAAACTGGACAACAAGCGATAATTGATCGTATGTGGAAAGACGAGGAAAAGTCTGACTACAGCGATGAATGGAAAGCCAAGAAAGCTGAGTTTGAAGCTAAAATTATCTCTAATGATTCTTTTGCAAAGAAGTGGGGAGCTTTAGGTAGAACCTATGGGCATCAATTCCGACGCTTTGGAGAACTCAGATTTAATGATTTTGATGGAGAAACAAGGGAAGATTTGTTTCTTGCATTTGATGATATTTCTGGTCCTTGGATTAAAGGAAAAGATCAATTGATCGATGCAATTCATTTGATCAACAACAATCCAGAAAATCGCCGGATTATCATCAATCTATGGAATCCTATGGATGTGGAGAAAACTTTGTTACCTCCATGTCCGTGTTTCTATCAATTCTTCGCGAATCAGGAAGGCTACTTACACTTGAACATGTATCAGAGGAGCTGTGACAGCTTCCTTGGAGTGCCGTATAATACGGCTCAAGATGCTCTCTTTCTATGTCTGATGGCACAGGTAACTGGTCGAAAACCTGGAGTATTCAATCACTTCTTTGGAGATGCTCATATTTACTTGAATCATCTTGATCAGGTAAGAGAGCAACTTCAGAGAATTCCAGGAGAATTGCCATCAATCCGCCTCAATCCTGAAGTTAAGGACATTTTGGACTTTGAGTGGAAAGATATCGAGCTTCTCAACTATGCCCCGCAATCGCACATCAAAGGGGCTATAAGTATCTAATAAATAAAAGTACGGAATCTGAATCAGATTTCCGTGTTTTTTGTTTTAGTACATTACATAGCCATATCTTTTGATCAGGTTTTTGATCTTTTCTGAAAGCTCGCTATCAATTGCTCATGCAAGTTGTGCGAGTTTGTTAATACTGCTATTATGTTTGCTTTCTTTGAGCAGCGTTTCTAGTACTTGGAAATTGAAATTTTTCTTATTTTTTTTAATCCACTTTTTGATGAGCTCTTCTCCATAGGCTTTTTGAAGAGGGGAAGTGTTATAAAGTGTTTCTAAGATCGCAAGTTCTGGTTTTGCAATATTGAACTTATATTTTTCAATACTTATTTGTTGGGTGTATTTAAAAAAAATGGAAAACAGATTTTTACTCTTGTTTTGATAAGTTTTCAAGAGGGCTTTTTTTTCAAAAAGGATGGTTTCAGTTCCTTGTTTTTTGGTGTTTACCAGCAGGATTTCATCAGGAATGCTGTAATTTAATGAAATCAATTCAAGAGCCTTAAGTCATCCGATATATCGCTTGCCTTCTATGAAATCTTTACAATGCTTATTCAGAATTGTCCAGTAGAGTTTGTTCGCTAGGGTTTCTTCGTCTGGCTCATCTGCTGGATTTTTAACGAAAAAAAGATTTTTCTTGAGGTTTACAAGGTGACCTCTGATTTTTAGGTAATAGATTATCTTGTACATTTTAGATTCTGTGTATTCTTTATCTAAGATGTTCTGAAGTTTGTCTTTTATTTTTTCATTATCAATGCTTTTTCCCTGAAATTTTGACAGATAATTCACAATAATGTCAAATGGTGTATTTTTCATAATAGGCTTTATATCTATAAAATGACAAAATAAAATATACTGATTTTTCTAAAAAAATCAAATCGTTTTTTCCATAAAAATTCTTTCGGTTTTTCTCTTGTATTTTCTGTGAGGAATCATACGATCAGGGTCGTTACATGATGTGAGATTTTATTTCTTAGATAATTAAAGTTATGCAAAGGATTGAGGTTCCACTTCTTACGGCTTCAGAGATGAATCAGAAAACGGTTTATTTAGAAGGGATAAGAGCTGTGGTAACCCAAAATTCAGCATCAGATTTTGAAGTTTTACTGGAGATTAATTCAAATAAAATTTTGATTGCTTTACAGGGGGCTTATGATGCGATTGAGCAGTTTGAGATTTTAGCAGTAAAGGGTTTTGTAGAACTTAGTGTTTCCTTTATTAAAACTATAAAAAAACTGGTTGGTCATCTTTTGTGTAGATTGGATTAGTGAATGATGATAAAGAATACGCTCTTAGCTTGAAAGGAAAGGTAATTTTCTTTATCATTGCTAGGAGCTTTTTTATTTTAGATATCTATAAAAAATATGTCAGAAACGGAAATCCTAGTAAAAGAATATTCAAAAAATCCGCTTTGTAATTATGAAATGCAAGATGCTGATGTAAGTAGACATGAAGGAAACTTTATCTGTTGAGATGATGTCACCGTTTACCTTAAGATTCAAGATGATAAGGTTGTAGAATTTAGCTATGATGGAAATCCAAGTACCGTAAGTCTTGCTGCTGCAAGTTTTCTTTCAGAGTTTATTGTTTGAGTTCCATTAGATGAAATTCTGACTTGGAATTATGAAACCTTTGTAGAGAAGGGGTTTGAAGTTTCTCCGAGAAGGAAAAGAGCGGCAATTATAGCCTTACTTGGGGCAAGAAATGCGATCCATAAATATCGTAATGATGGAATAGAAGAGGATTTTGATGAGCTTTTAGATTAAAAATTTTACACATGGAAAAGAATATTCGAAAACATCAGACAGAGTTGAGTGCAAAAATGTATAATCATATTATCACTTGAGATGTTTGGTGGGCTAAGCGATTTAATGATTTTTTTTGGTGAGTAGATGAACGCTTTTTGACTCAGGAGCTTTTTGAGCATATTCCAAAAGATAAATCACTTAAAATATTGGAACTTCCTATTTGAACCGGAATTTTAACTCTTGACCATTATAAATTATATTCAAAGTCTGATATTATAGGATGCGATTACTCTCCTATGATGCTTTCTTTAGCTAAAAAGAAGGCTGAATCTTTAGGTATTGATCAGATTTCTTTTCTTGAAGGAAATGTTGAATCTTTGCCTTTTGAAGATTGAGCTTTTGATGTAGTATTGTCTATGAATGGGCTTCATGTGTTCAAAAATAAAGAAAAAGCTCTACAAGAGCTTATAAGAGTAGTTAAACCTAGTGGACTCTTTTTATGATGTTCCTATCTTGAATGATGAAATAATAGGACAGATTGGTTAGTAAAGAATGTTTATCTAAAAAAAGGCTTTTTTTCACTACCTTTTTATTGTAAGTCGCAATTTGAAAACATTCTTAGGAAATATTGTTCTGAAGTGATGGTAAAATCATATAAAGCTCAATGACTTTTTATCTGCAAAAAGTAGTTTCCTATTAAATTCTCTTGAAAAACATTGACAGTTGTGTAAATTAAAGTAGACACTTGTCTTTTATTTTGTTAAGACAGATGCGAAAGTTTATTAAAGATATTGTGCTTTCTATACTGATTAATGCAGGAATTCTTTATTGACTGAGTTTCTATAATTTTGGAATTCTCATTGAAACGCAAGGGAGTGTTATTAAGTCTTATTTGATTCTTGGTTTTTTGTTTTGGATTGTTAACTTTTGACTTAAGAAGATTCTGCATATTGTGAGTTTTCCATTGAAACTTCTGACTTTTGGGCTTTTTTCTATTGTAATTAATGTGGGAGTAATTTATTTCTTTGCCAATTTAATCAATACCTATTATGGAGAAATTGCAACGATTACTTTGCCTTCAGAATGGATCAAAGTGCTGTTTCTTTCTATTATTATTTCGTTTGCTTATGCTTTACTTAGTAAGATTTTAAAATAATGAAAACCTGAGTCTTGCGATATGGGATAGGCTTTCTCTTCTTTTCCATTCTTGTAGTCATTCTTGTGATTCAAAATCTTTGATGAAATGCGACTTATTCATTTCTGTGGATGAATGTTGAACTTATAAATCTTCTCTTGGTAGTTTCTTTCTTTTGAGTCTTACAAGGAATTTTACTTGTCCTTCTGATAAAATATTTTTTTACAGGTATGCAAAGGCCAGAACTAACGAAATTTGATCTTGATAAACCTTTATAGATTTGAGTCTTTAAGAGTCTAAAAATCTGAATTTATCTTTCTTAAGATTAGCCAATGAAAAATTATTCTATTACTAGAGAAAAGGCTGCAATTGAGCTTGGGGTGTCTACGAGAACTGTTGATAGATATGTCAAAAGTGGGAAACTTTCGTATAAAAAGATTGCAAATAAAGTCCTTCTTGCAAAAGATGAAATTGAGGCACTTAAGTCTGAATTCTCAACTTTACATAATGAGGTGACGAGTGAGTTAATTCATGAGGTTCCTTCTGTACAATCTGCTCAACCTGTAGCTGTTAGGGCTGATATTGATCAAGCAATTGATGAAAAAATTGATAAGTTTTTTCTTATTTTCAAGGAGAAGGATAAGATGATTGAGGAAAAAAATAAGATTATCTTTATGCTTCAGCAAAGGATTGGTGAACTCGAAACAAAAATTCAGACGATGATTGCTCTTCCTGACTACAATAGAGAAAAACAAGAGGCGATTATTGAAAAGCAAAAACTTGAGGAGAGAATTTCTAAGCTCAAAGAAGCTGTGAGAACGGAAAAAGTAAAGAATTTTATTATTATGGTGTTTTCTTTCGTATTTATTGGAATTGCTATTTTCTTGCTAATGAAGTATAAAATTATTTCATAAAAGTAAGTAATAAAAATTAAAAAAGGAATTTGGTCTTATAATTCCTTTTTTTTTGTTAGGAGTCTAATTTTTAATTACTTTCCTATTTTTGATTTTAGATTTTATATTTTAGATTAGGCCAAAATATCGCCAATCTTTTCCTGCAAAAATTTCTGCAAACTTGGTAATCCTTCCAAATTGGGATATCTCTTCAAAAGCCAGATTGCTCCAGCCTGCACCTTTTCCAAAAACTTCAAATCAGACAGGATTTCAATCGGAATATCACTGATTCAGGACTGCATCGTTCCCAGGATTTCTCCAGAACCACGATTTTGCAGATCTAGTTCAGCGAGTTTGAATCCATCGGTGGTTTCTTCCATGGCTCTGAGTCTTTCGTAGCTATCTCCAGATTTTTTTGGAGTTTCTAGGAAGCAATAGGATTGGAGGTCAGATCTTCAGATTCTCCCTCTCAGCTGATGGAGCTGGGCGAGTCCGAATCTTTCCGAATTTCTGATGATCATAACGGTCGCCTCTGGGACATCGACACCGACCTCAATAACTGTAGTTGAGACCAGCATTACGAGCTTCCCTTTTTTGAAGTCTTGCATGACGGCTTCTTTGTCTTTGGCTTTCATTTTTCCGTGGAGGAGTCAGATTTTCCCTTGAAGTTCAGGGTAGAGGAGTTGCATTTGTTCAAATTCGTTCAAAACAGACTGCACTTCATCAAGGGTTTCGCTTTCTTCAATCAGAGGTGTAACGATGAAAACTTTCTGATTTTTATTGATTTTATCTAAAAGTCGTGGCTTGAGTTTTTGAGCTTCAGCACTGGAAATAATCTTCGTCTTAATCGGAAGTCTACCTTTCGGCAACTCATCAATGATACTTACATCAAATTCGCCGAAAAATGCGATCGCCATTGACCTTGGGATCGGAGTCGCGCTCATCTGCAGAATATGTGGAGACCCAAACTGCTTGAAGAAAGCCCTTTGCTTGACTCCAAACTTGTGCTGCTCATCAATGATCACATATTGCAAATTCTGAAAACTGATTCCTTCCTGCAGTAAGGCGTGGGTTCCGATGATCACATCAATTTTTCCTTGTTGGAGGTCAGCTTTTATCTTGTCTTTCTGTCCTTTACTGAGCGAACCGGTCAAAAGTTCCACTCTTAAGCCAAGTGGCAAGAGGAGTTTCGCAATACTCTGATAATGCTGCTGAGCAAGCACTTCTAGCGGTGCAAGGAAAACGGTCTGCCCCTGCTGAGTTTGCTTGAGATAATAGGCAGCGAGCGTCGCAACGATCGTTTTTCCGCTTCCCACATCTCCTTGCAAGAGTCTGAGCATTGGTTTCCCAGCATGAAAGTCATCAATAATCTGCTTTACGACTTTTTTTTGTGCGGTCGTTAGTTCAAAAGGCAGGTGAGTAAGCATCGTTTTCAGCACCTCTCGCTGTTGGCTTTCGTTCGTAGTTTTGCTGTTGGACTGGTAGTTAAGCCTATTCATCAGAGAAAAAAGCTGAATTCTGAGCAGACGGTCAAAAAAGACCCTGTGGATTGCCTGTGATTTGAGCGATTCGCTTTCAGGATAGTGGATATTGAGGATTGTTTTTTGCACCTCCAGAAGCTGAAATTCTTTCAAAAATTCCTCAGGTAAGTATTCGGAAAAATAGTTTGGAATCTGACTGCGAAGTTCTCGGATTTTCTTTGCGAATCGTCAGGGTTTGATCCCATTCATCTCCGAGTAAACTGGGAAAATCCTCCCAGAATTGTAATTTTCCTGTAACTCTCCAGAATCCGAGCTGGGAACGATATCAGGATGAGAAAAAATGATTTTCCCATATTTGAAAGCTGGTTTCCCAACGATGATATATCGGCTTCCCTCCTGGAGTTTACTCGCAAGGTAGCCAGAATTGAAAATAGAGATCGTTCCTTGAATCCCGAGTTCATCTTCAAAACTGATATCATAGATCATTTTCCCTCCTCTGCGAAAAACTTTTTTGCTCAGAATTTTTCCTTTGGTTGCGGTAATGCCTTTTTCATTGAAAATGAGCTGATTAAGTGGCTTGATATTTGCTCTATCTTCGTAGGCTCTCGGAAAATAATTGAAAAAATCCCTCATCGTATTAATACCGTTTTGAGCGAGGAGTTTGATATAGAGTGGAGTCGTTTTGAGGAGGGTTTTCATATATGAGTAAGAGAAAAATAATTTCTTGTTTTTCTGAGGTGTTGCCGAAGTATCTCATGTATATGCTTCGTTTCACTTTGTTCATCACATCCTCCATTGGGGGGTGCTCTTCTGGATTGCTTCGCTTCCGTTGTTCGCTCGCAATGACCTGTCTTCGTGAGGTAAAGCCATGACGATATAGAAGATTAAGATGATTTTCTTTATAATGCAAAAATCCGATCTAAAAGCAAGATCAGATTTCTTCTGGTAAATTATATTAGCGAAATCGGTATTATCAACACATAATCATTTGTTGTTTAATCTTTTCAAAGACTTCTTCAGGGTTCGCATCAAAAGGAGGAAAATCTGGTCGCAAATCCAAATGATTATCAGGAAAACGAGGAATAAGATGAAAGTGTAGATGAGGAACCGATTGTTGAGTATCTTTTTCATTCGCATTGAAGAGATTGATTCCTGTCGCCTTTGTAAAACTTATTCACAAGCGTTTTCTAAAATAGAAAAAGTATGTGTATCGCAATTTATTTCTGCTCTACATCCCAAAGGTAAAACAAAAACAGGATCTGTATGACCAAAGTCCATATTAGTAATAATAGGCAGCTCTTTTAATCACAATTCCCCAACAATAACTTTTTTTAGAACTCAATCATAGGATATTTGCTCATTGGTATTATAATCCATTTGTGATCTTCAGACTAAGATTCCAGACATATTATGTAAAATTCACTGAGATCCTAAGTTTCTAATAATTCTTTCAAAACAGGTTTCAGTCATTTTTTCTTCAGAGGGCTCAATACAGAGAATTTTATTGTTCCAATCTTCCTTTGGGGGTCGGATTGATGTTCATAACATAAAAGGAAAAACATCAATACATCATCATAACAGATTCCCACTGTGATTTCATTTTCACTGGATCCATCTTCGTCCACTAGATGGTAGTAATTTTCTTTTTATCTTCTGATTTTCTGGATTATCCCGAGGTAAAAATTCACTTGTCCAACCATTAGTATTTGGGGTGATTTCTCAAATAATAGTATTTTTGAAGAGTGTTTTTTTAACAGAATCGACCATAAAATCAAATAAACCTCAGTTTTCTCAAAATCCAGCCATAATTGCAGGTCCATAAAAAGAAACCAATCATGCTTTTTTGCAGATAAAATGGCTTATTGTCGTATCAGAAAAACCCATAAAAATTTTTGGATTATTTTTTATGATTTCAAAATCAATATAAGGCAATATTCTAATGCTTTCTTCTCATCCGACCGTAGAAAAAATTGCTTTTACCTTGGGGTCTTTGAAGGCATTCATTAAATCCTCAGCCCTAGCTTCTGGATGTTGATAAAGCCACTCAGGATCTGCACAAGTATATTTTCACTCAATAACTTTTACTCAGAATTTATCTTCTAATTGTTTTTTTCAAATTGAATATCTTTCAGGACAGATTCCAGGTCATCATCGAGACAAAGAAAGTGCCATAATAACATCTCATTCTTTTAAATGTTGTGGTTTTATAGACATGATTATTAAGAATAAAGAAGATAAAATATTATAATAAATATGACAAGAAAACTTCATTTTCTGCTATATATGAAAAAACTTTTTTTATTGTTTTTATTCTGTTTAAATAACTAGGATGTAAATTTTTCTTAAAGATCACATTCTCTGATAAATTTTCTCCTCAGAAGAAATATTTAAATATTTCAAGTTCTTCATCGTCTATTGTCATTTTATCAATATTTCGAGATAATATATTATTAATCTTATCATTGTATCTTCATAATAGGGTTTCTAATGGCTGATCACAGATGTTTCCCAAATAGTAATCATCACTTCAAAATAAAGCTGGCGTGAGATATAATTTTCAATTAGAACCTGCCATCATTGGCTCACTTATTCAGGATCATGAGTGTATTAATTTTGCTCATAGGAGGATACGAAGAAAAACACTATAAAATAAAGAAATATTTTTAAAAAGATATGTTTTCTTAGGATTCTTCTTCAAAAATGAGAATATCTCATCAAATAAGATACCTTCGTCTGCGGATTGGTAAAAAAAACTACTATCTCTTCATCTTCCAAAAGAATTTAAAAAATTTATTCATAATGCTCATAATTCATCAAAAAGTTTAATTCTATCTGTAATCAAATTCTGATTTCCTTTATAAAGAAATGAGTTTATAAAAAATGGAATTGACATATTTTTACACTTTTTGATCGAAGCAATTGTCTTAGAAAAAGATCACGATCATCTAAAAAGATCATGTTCAAAAGCTTTGGATCAGTCTAATGAGAAAATTAAATTAATCTTTTGTTTCTTGATGATACTCAACATATGATCAGATAATAATGTTCAATTGGTGGTAATATTATATTCTACATTATCATGAGAATGAATCTTATTCAAAAGAGAAAAAATATCCTTTCTTAAAAATGGTTCTCATCAGGTTATGCCTATTTTATAAATATTATTATCTCCGGACTCTAATCTTTTTTTCAAAAATCTTTCTATATTATCTATTATATTACACATACTCTCAGAATCTTCTTTATCTATATGATTATTAGAATCAGCAATACAAAAAGGACAATTTAGATTGCATCTATTAGTAAAAGATAAGTAAAGTAAAGTTTTTTTCCTAAATAATCCATTACCATTTAATGGAATATAATTTTTATCATTTCTTATTCAAAATGCTGAAATACATTGAAATTTTACTAATCTTTTTAGAACGATCATTTCTATTTCAGATAAGTCTTTTTTACAATATTTTATTTTTTTTCTAAAAAAAAGTTCCCATTTTTCATGTCATTTGCCTACAATGAACCAATATAATCAAGGAAAAATATATGTAAAAGATCCATTTTTATTTTTGAAAGAAAACCATTTTTCTATAGTAACAACTCAAAATTCTTCTCATTCATATTGAAATTCGTCATCCTCTTTAGTTGTGATCTTAAGGTCTTCTTGGATAGGAATAGAATACTGCAACGATTCAAAAAAATCAGACTTCGTCCCTATTATAATATTATTTGGTCAATCATGTAGAATCTTGGATATCATTTTTTAAAATTTATTAAATAAGTTTATATTTCTTACATCTTGTTCTCATATTAGGAATTTGACAAGAGATTCTATTCACATTCATACTCATACAGCAGGAGGAGTTCAGAATTTTTGTATCTCAGTAATGATATTTTTCCCCATTATATTAGGCTTTTCTATTGATTGAGCCTGTATTTCCAGTCATCTAATAAGGGCCTCTATCTCTGTTTCTAATTGCAATAAGTTTCAGATACAGTACCCATTACAAAAAAGCAAATATTCTTGAGAAAGTTCTTCTTTTCAGTGTTTTCATAAGGGACTTCTTTCAAGAGGATAATCATAAATAACATAAAGTCATTCTTGAGGAGGTTGATGATTTCTTTCTTGATACTGTTGATATGGCATATAATTAACTTTCCCCTCTTTTAGAGTTTCTATATTTGTCGTATTTAACAATGAGATATACTTTTTAGGAATATTATCTACTATTTTTTTTAGGAAATTTATATGTTCAATAAGAGCATTTTCCAATGTTTCTCCAACTTGTATTTTTTCTAATACATAAAATTCATTAAGTGCTGTTGAGGTCTTAGATAAATTTCTAAAAGATTTCCCAATATGGTATATCTTACCAAATCCTCCACTTAATAACATCCTTAAATCAAATTCTGAGGTTAATTTCAAATATTTTTCTTCAACTTTGTAAGCTCCATCTAGTCCTCATCATTGAAAGTATTCTTGTAAAAAATTCAAATATACACGGAAAAATCATCTTTCATAAAAATAATGATCTACATCATGCACTATAAAATTAAATAATTCAAATTTTTCTCTATAGTTCATATTTAATAGCTGAATAATTGCTTCTGGATATCTTAATACCAACTCCTTCTTTGAAACTCAACTTAATTTTTTTAAAATATCTTTTATGTTAATTCAACATCTTTGAATCAATTTTATATCTGATGCCACAATCGTATTATCAGATATCTCACCAGAAATTTCTATAATATCAAACCATTTTAATGTATTAATCAAATCCTCATTCTGTTTTGTTTTTATAAGATATAATTTTGATTGTATATTTTTAGAATAAAGTTGAACATTTTCTCCATCTAATAAGTCTCCATAATAGCATCATAATTTACTATATCTCATTCCCGGATCCTCAGGAATAACCCTTCAATAATCTTTAATTCTCATTATTTCTTCTTATGTAAATAAAGAAATTTGATCTAATGAGTCTTTTTTTCTAAAAATAAGCAATGTAGCTCCTAAGTATTTATGGTTTTCTGTAAATAGTGACATGATCCAATATAATTTATATTCAATTAATAGTTTTTCAGAAACACTCATATTTTCCATAAGATTAGACATTTTTCTTGAATATCATAATAATTTTTCTTGTGTAACTTGAGTATAAGCACCTTCGTATTCATATACCAATTTTAATCATTGATTTTCGTATAAATTAATCCAAAAATTTTTGTCCCGTTTTTGAATATTAATATTCATCAAAGTATTCATTTCCTTTATGAGATAATCTGGAGGTGTTTGTCTGTAATACATTACAATATCTGCCACAAATCCTCCATTCCTTGTTACTCTTACCATTTCTTGTATAGCTTTTTTCTTATCTGGAACAAATGCAATACCTCAGGCACTAAAAACTAAGTCAAATTCTTGTTCCTGAAATGATAAATTTTGGGCATCCATCACTTGGTGTGTTACTTTTTTATTTTCTCTTATAGAAAAATCATTGGCAACTGTAACCATATTTTTATTAATATCAATTCATATTCCTTTTGCTTTTGTTAAATCTGAGATTAATCTAGTACTTGAACCAGTATTACATGCAATATGTAAAAAAGAGGAATCAGATGAAAGAAAGGAGTTCTTTGCTAATTCTAATAGCATCATTTCTCCTCAAGGAGCTCTATTTGTTTCTTTGATAAATGCCATAAAATCTACATAAGGCATAGTTAGAATTTTCTCTAAATTCATTGTATTAAGGATTAGGAATTAAATGTGTCCTTGGAAATATGGTCGCCTCATAGATATAAGGTTGATCAAGTAACCAGTGAGTCAATCTTTGCCATCACATTCAAAATCAACTTGAGATTTCATAATCAGAAAAGTTCCTACTTTCTAAATATGGCATATAATCTTCTTTAGGAAGATTAAAGACATCAGCTTTTTTTAGTAAGACTTCTTTATCTTTTATTCTTTCTCATGCACCAATCGTTTCTCTATATCCATGAAGGATAAAATCGGCATTTTTAGCCAGAGGTACTCATTCAAATTCTTCTTGTGCAACAGCATGATAAAATGGAATTTGGAGCATCGGATATTTCTCAACAATGACATTTGCATCTAATATTTCGGTTAACTTGATTTCTTCCCAAGTTCCAAAATGTTTAAGAGTAAATTCTCTATAGCGTCCCTCTTTTGTTGCATTATACAATAAATCCAAGGCTTGTTTGAAAGAAACCCTTTGAGGTCATTTTTTTACAATCTCAACTTTCCTTTTTAATGTTTCTTCGGATAAAAAAAATAAAAGATCTTTTTCATTATTTTTTAGTAGATAATCAAAAATATGCTCATATAGTCATAAAAAAACTTTCATATTACCTTCTAAATCTGTTTTTCATTCATATTCAATATGCTGAAACTCTGATAGATGAGTGGCATCTGATTTTTCTTTTCTGAAGGAGTTGTATATACTAAAAACTTGATCTATTCATTGTCATAGTAATAATAATTCTAAATAAAATTGTGAGCTTTCAGCCAAAAACACTCTTCTTTTTTCTCCAAACCAACTAGGTATTTCTATAGGTAATGTGTCTGTTGTATAGTCCAAGGTTTGTCCCGCATATACTTCTCATGGAGAAGAGATCATCAATGTTGTAAGTGGTAAATTTGCCCATTTTGCACCTATCAAAGAAAAATACTCAACGGTTGATTTGAATATTCCATCATCAATATTGGATATATGATAAAACTGTTTTTCATGCTTTACCCTATCAACTCTACTTGTTAATAAGTTTAAATCAATCTGTCTATAATCTAATATTCACGAGGCATGAAGATTATTACCTAGATAATAAACAGATCATTTTTCTCAGGTCAAATATGTCATCCTATTTTTTCTGTGAAATATAAATTACATCCAATACTCCTGATTACACTGAAATGTGTATAATAGAATATTTTAAAAAGTCAAATGATTTTTTATAAAGAATCCCTTACGCATAAGCAAATTCAAAGCTCTCTTTCATTTGCTCCTCCAATGAAGCGAGAGTTTTGTCTTCTTGAAGATCTGATTTTTCTTTTTGTGCTTCATATTTTCTTTGAAAGTCAGGAGAGAAGCTTGAAAGTTGCTGATCATCGGTAATCTTCTTTTCAGGCTTTTCTAGATAATCCACAAAATGACTAAAATCTGAGAGATTCAAAACATAGTTGGGATCATCGGTATTGCTCGCCTCAGATCAGATGCTTTGCTTCGTAAAAAGATCAAAAAACTGAAGTAAGGCTTCATTTCGTGCGGGGAAGTCAGATTTTTTGATTTTTGCAGCAGAGCAGTTCTCTAGGCAGGAACGAAGTACTGGGTCTTGAATGTTCTGAATTCTCTCAGGACTTTGAAGCAAGGTATCTCGTTTCTTGAGAGCACTTCTAAAAGATTGGAGCTCAGAACTCGTGCTTGATTCTGTTGTGCGATCAAGAAGTTTGAAAAGCCTCTTGGTATCCTGGTTTTCGTTAAGCTTTTTTCAACTTGTGAGCTGCTCCATAATCTCATTAGGGATGAGCGAGGAATTTAAGGTCTGAATGGTCAGATTTTTTTCTGTATGTCTAGCAAGACGGGATTTGATCAGCTTTTCATCAGCGAAGCTTTTTTCTATCGTTCAGCTAATGAGCTGGGAAAGTTGCTGCTGATATTCGGCTGGAGTAGAGGAGTTCTTGAGTATTTTCTGAAACTGCTCTGGAGAACAGGCATTACTAAGGTTGGAAGCTAATTGCTCGGTTGTCGGCATTTGAATATTAAGCTTAGTTCTCGCTCCTGTGCTTTTTCCGAGGGTGAACGATTTCGAAACCGGATCCTGATAGAGGCAATCATCGCATTCTAGGCTTGCATTGGGATTGCTTAAGTTATAGTAGAAAGTAAGCGGATTTCCATCAATTTTCCCTTGAAAATGTAGGACTTGGTCCTTCCCCTCTTGATGAATCTCGGCAAAAGATCAGCTTTTTGGTTTTTCTAAAAGATCAGTTAAAGTCTGTCCTCCAAGACTTTCTGAATCAAGATATTTGAGTATCGCAGTGATCGGAGCGTTCGTCGCACCTGCTTTTATAAAGTTTTTAGCCTTGCTTTCTATCTGGTATTTAAGCTGATCAACTTGTTTTTGGTAATTTTTAAGCGCTTGTTTCTCTACTTCTGATAAGAGATTTTGCTCCTTTGTGAAAAGGGGAGTAATCGCCTGAAAAAACTCTTTGAGAGCTGGAGAAGCAAATGATTGGATCAGTTTTTTTTCCTCTTCTAATGGCATGTTTTCTGGAAAATAGTTGAGTTTTTCAAAAGCAGAAAAATCCTGACTTTCATTCGCATATTTGGAGAGATCAGGATTCTGAACGAAGGTTTCATTCTGAGGTTCAAAGCTCCTAAAAAATCCTCCTCTAGAGCTTTCTGGAATTCAGAGGCTGTGTTCTAGATTTTTCAAGCTTTTGAGAAAGGTTTCATTTTCGGGAGTAGAAGTATCGTTTCCGATTTTTTCTCTTGAAAGGAGGAATGAAGCATAGTCTTCAAGTTTAATATTAGCATTTTCAAGTTTGGATTTGATTTGGGGAGAGAGGGTGCTTGTTTTTGCTTGGAGTTCGCTTTCAGTATGCTTGGTGTATCTAGGATTTAATGATTTTTGTGCAGCTTGGGTTTGTTCTTCTAGGATTTTGATCTGCTCTTGTTGAGTGTCAATTTTAGCTTGTTGAATCTTGGTTTTTAGTGAGTCTTCCTTGTCTTCATTTATAGTAGATTGAGTTTCTTGAGTAGTAGATTGAGTTTCTTGAGTAGTAGATTGAGTTTCTTGAGTAGTAGATTGAGTTTCTTGAGTAGTAGATTGAGTTTCTTGAGTGGTAGATTGAGTTTCTTGAGTGGTAGATTGAGTTTCTTGTGAAATATTTAAAAAAGCTAAAATGTTTGATTGTTTTGAAATATCTTTTCTTTCCTCAATTTCTTTGATCTCGTTTTTAGTTTTTTGAACTTCTTGTTCTACTAATTTTTCTATTAACACAAAAACTTCAGTTTCTGTTTTATTTTGAAGTGTGGTAGCTAAATTTCTTATAAAAAGTTTTTCATTTTTTATCGCATTTTGGTGCTGAGAAATAAACTGTATTGCTTTATTTTTGAGTTCAGGAGAAAACCTTGCAAGTTGATTGGAAATTTTATTTTTAAAACTTGGATTATTTTTTTGAATTCCTTCTATTATTTCGGTGTTAGAAGGATTGATGAAGTCTTTTTCTCCTTCTCAAGTCATCTTTTTTTGTGGTTAAAATTTTTTATTTTTTCTTCTGTTTTTCTGGCAGTTGATTGATGAGTTCTTGTGCTTTTTTCGTGGGAGTTCTCCCATTTTCTTTACAGATTTTTTCATAAGATCTTACCATCTCTTGAACCTGAGCTACAGTTTTTACGCTCTGGGGATCTATTTCTTCCATTACTCTTTCTGTTCTTTGTCTCTAGCATTTTCTTCTTTAGCTCTAGCATTTTCTTCTTTAGCTCTAGCATTTTCTTCTTTAGCTCTAGCATTTTCTTCTTTAGCTCTAGCATTTTCTTTTAAAAAGTGATTTTTCATTGCGTCTAAGGTTTCTGTTGCGACAACTTGTCTCATATCAAGATCAAATTCATCTAGCCTTTCTTTTCTCTTGGTAAATTCAGTCGCTGGATATCCTAGTTCACAGAACATAAATACTGCAGTCCATCTGTCTTTTTCATCAGTAAAATCTTCTGCATATTTGTTAAATTGTTCTTCCAGCTTAAGATTAGCAATTTTTGTAATTTCCGGTCAAGCATTTTTAATCACTTCAAAAATTTTCTGAAAATAAGCTTCTTCTTCAGGATAGTATTGTTTGAGTTTAGCGGGAGCTTGAGTAATATAGTCAGAGGTCTCTAGTTTTTCAACTTGTTCAGTCTGAATTGGTTTCTTTTCGGTTGCTTGAGCTTGAGCTGGATTTGGGTTCCCAGTGAGTAAAGCAGCAGTCAGAGTGACACTAGCTCCTAATTTTTTTAGGTCATTCTTGAAGTTTGAGACTTTTCCTGAGGATTTCTCAGGAGAAGTGCTTACAGAATTTAGAGGAGTCATGATGTAGATGAAAAATATAAAAATATACTAGAAATTATAGTAATTTTTGTAACTTTGTCAAGTTTTAAGGGAGGCTTCTTGTTGTCATGGTATCAATTAGCTTTACGGATTAAAAAAAACAAAAAGACAGAATCAAGCACAGAGCTCCTTCTAAAATGACAAAAACATATATCTTTGAGATAATTTTTTACTTCACCATAACTTTTGCAGTTTTTGATTCTCCTTTTACCGTTCTCCAGTTTACAAGATATAAGCCTTGAGAAAGGTGAAAATTTTCCACTCACTCAGGTTTAGATTTCTGAGCAATGAGTTGCCCTTTTAGATCATTAATTTGAATAGATTGAAGTGGCGTATCTTGCGTATCTATAATCAGCGTTCCATTTTCTGAACTTATACGTGGTTTTTTGACTTCTGTTCATTCTATTCCTAAAGTTGAAGAGGATTTTATTTCTATCTTATTATTTTCTTTTACTTCAAAATTTATAGTAAATGCCCCTTCTTCTGTTGGAGTATATTCTTCTCCATTAACT
>QWCO01000067.1_pt1 | contig 62898 bp, 74 predicted proteins | sample 1972611 | NCBI WGS metagenome assembly QWCO01 (sample SAMN09866706, study PRJNA288562) | Human oral metagenome isolate term1_saliva, whole genome shotgun sequencing... | reverse complement strand
ACTACTTCTACTACTTCTACTACGTCTACTACTTCTACTACTATTAAAGTTTATGTTATTATAGATTAGTATTATACCAAATACCACTTTTATTTTTGAAATGTTGGAGTTTCGGTCACCGAAACTCTGAATCTCTTAAAAAAAATTTTTTGCGAATTTAATAATATAAATATGTAAATCATTCTATACAATTATTCATTAAAACCTAACGAGTATTCGAGGAGTTCAAGTTGGGATTATTTCAAAAGTTATTCGGTTTAAAAGAGCCGACCGATTTCGCAAAAGCGGGTACTGATAAGCCCGAGGATAAAGAGCTTAACGAAGATTTTACCGGTTCGTTAGGCGGAAGTACGCCAGGTTTTGGTTACGATTCTACCGTAGGTTTTCAAGGTAATCCAAGTTTTGGGTTGGGTGGAGCTATCGGTGGCGAAGGCAACTTTATCGGGGATAGTTTCTGGGATGTTGGTGGCGTCTTTACTCGCGCTTACGGCAATCCAGGTTTGCAAGAGGTCGAAAAATCTTACATTATGCACCAACGCGCTATTTCGTTATACCCGGAAGTAGCGATTGGTATTGAAGAGATCATGCGCGATCTTTTCCTTAAAGATGATCCATTAGTATTAGAAACTGAAGGTGAAGATGATAAGCAATTTGAAGTGGTAAACGAAATCTTCAATGAGTTCAAAAAGAAACCTTTCGTAGTGATCAACGGTATCAAAACTCCGGATGCTTTGATTACTTTCAACTTCTTAAAACAAGCGTATATCGACGGACGTATGTGTGTTTTAAGCTTAGCAATAGACGCTAGCAAATTTGTAGATAAAGAAAAGGCCAATGCTAAAAATATGCATGGGATGTCCGGTACCTTGTTGAACGAATCTATGGTCCATTGGAAATCAAAAACTGCGTTTATCAACCCAGATCGTATCACCGAGAAAGACGTAGAATATTTGATCGAATCTGCAAACGATTTCTACGAACCACTTTCGGTTACCAAAGACGGCGCCAAAACTCGATTCGATAAAAAGACTGGCAAAGCCATCCGAGATCCAAAAGGCTTAAGTGATGAGGAATCATCTGTAAACCAAGATAACTCAAACAAAATCCGGGTATTCATCCCAATCGATCCTTTGAAAGTAGTTGAGCAGGATGGCGTCACCTACTATCAAGCAGGTCGTTCAAACAAAATGGAACTTAAACCAGAACAAGTCATCCAAAGTGACTTTGGTCTTTTTGATGTTACTGGGGCGCGCCACGGTTTCTTATTGTATGCATTCAAATACGCAAACCAATTGCAAGCCTTGCAAGATATGTTGATCCCGATGCGTTTTAGACGTTCTGTAGCTCGACGAGTATTCAATGTGGATATTTCAAACTTACCGCAAAATCGCGCGCTAGCGTATATGCAAGATCTTCAAACGAAGTTTAAGTATAAGAAACGTTATGATGCGACTAGCGGTAAGATCGTAAGCACAAATAACGAACCTACCGGAATCGTAGAAGATTATTGGTTTGCTAATCGTTCTGGAAGTAAAGGTACTACAGTTGAGACTATTGATGAGGCAGGTAACTTCCAAGACAGCTTGGATGATATCATGTACTTTAATAAGAAACTCTATCAAAGCATGTTTATCCCGTTGCGTCGAATTTTCGAAAGCGAAGCGAGCTACGATTACACCGCAAACTCAATCGAAGTGGATGAACTGAGATTCGTTAACTTCTTGGATCGCGTAAGATTCGTTTATTCGAATGTTTTCACGGAGATGTTCCGTCAAATTCTACGAGATAAACAGGTTCCGGAAGAGTACATCTTGGATACTTACATCTCGTTGAACTACGAAGCTTGGTATGAGAAAGCTAAAGTCAAAGAAGACTTTGAGAAAGCATTAGATCTTTACGAAACCGCAAAACCCCTAATAGGTAAATTGTTTAGTGCCGAAACCGTAATTGATCGCGTATTCGATATGTCAGCTAGTGATGTTCAAGATGAGTTTGATAAGATCAAGCGGGAAATCGATGAAGGTAATACTTACTATCCGATTTATCAAGCTAACAAAGAACAAGATGATGAATATTAACATTAATTAAAGTTATAATATAAAACAATCTCCGATTTATCGCTAACGTCACCTACGGTGTACATCGCGAAATTTTGGAGATTTTTTTTTATTTTGAACCTTCAAAGTTTTGGTTACCGAAACTCAACAACTTCAAAAAAAAATCTCGAAATAATCGAATTCTACACTTTAGTGTAATGATCGAAGTTTTCGATTTTTCAATTAAAGGATTTTATTATAATAAACTAAACATCATTCATCAATTCATCCGCAATCGCGGAAAATTTTGAAAATGAACCTTCAAAGTTTCGGTCACCGAAACTCAACAACTCCAAAATAAAAAAAAAAATCTCCACGATTGTGAATCTAGTGGAGATCTTTTATTATATTAAAACTATATTAACGTCTTAAATCTTCGCGTTGCATTACCGTTGCAATACTTTCGAAACCGGTGTTGGTTACGCGTAAGCGAATGTACTCAGCAACCCCAGTAGGAAGAATGTAAACATCTACGATCAATTCGTTATTCGCCATAGTTTCTGGTGAGTTGTTGCGATCACTACAATCTACATAGAAATCTTGCAAGCCACCTTCTGCTTTGAACGAATTCAACATTGGAGAAAGCGAACTTACTACACCTTGCATTACGTAATGATTGATGTTTTCCATCACGAATTGGCGTAAAACGCTTGAAGCATTTTGGACAATCGCGTTGGTCATTGAGCGGACGTGCCAGCTAATAAACGGATCTTCCATTTCTGCTAAAGTGCGGTTACCCCAAACTACGTTTCCTACCCCATTCATAGCAACAATCGGATTGATATTGTGACTGTATAAGATATCGCGATGGGCCTGTGAAGGATTGAAGATTAGGCGAACGCCCGGTTTCAATACCCCACGACGAACACCCGCAGAAGCTTTATGAGCTCCGTGTTTATCGTTGGTTTCACAACGAACACCTGCAAGGTCACCAGCCACGTTAATCAAACGATGTTTATTGTTGTAAGTATCATAAGTAGCAAGATAGTTACCACCAATAACCGCGTTATCATATTTCAATACCATAGCATTTACAGTTTGCGCAGAATTACCACAACAAGCTGAACCATCTACGATATGCATACTTTCACGCCAATCGACCATCGCATCGATCATATGAATTGGATTTTTGCTAGCAAATAAGTTGTAAGGAGCCCCGACAATTGCAGTTACCGTTCCGCGAGCTCTTGCAAGATTTACAGCGCTTAAACCTTCATCCATTTCGTTAGCGATGATCACATCAAATTTGTAAGTATCTTGATCTTCGAAAACTTTATAAGCGTTCTCAATATCGGTCACTGAAACTTCGGCATCCAAACCACCTAAAAGTTGTAGTGGACGATTGATATCTCTTGCACTAAACGCAGTAGACCATAAGGTACCAATACCACGACGAGCAAAGATGTAATTCGATTTTAAGTTAATTTCATCAACGATGAAGTTACCTTTACCGGTGCGATTTTCGGTACCTACGAATTGTTCAACAACTTGGCCATCTAAAGCAACTAAAACCCCTACGTTTCCAGCGGTAACTGGCTGACGGAAAGCTTGGTCTACGACCACCCCATCAAACGCCAATTTTGCTGAAGTTAAATCCGCGGCAGAGTAATTCACTTTGAAATCTTCCGGTTTTACGATAGCGATTTGAACGCTGTTGCCCCAAGAACCTGGAGATCTTGCCCAGAAGCTCATTGGAGAGTTCACATCATTCCAAGCATATGAATCACTGTAAAGATCGAAAGCATCCGGAGATTCGATGAATGCTTCATTAGCTACAGTACCTACTGGATCTGAAGTTGGAGTGGAATTGAATTTTGATAGGGTTGGCATTTCTACTGATGCATTAGTGGCACCAGATAAACGCATTAATTGATCATCTTTGAAAACGTCAAATTTTAATTTTGGAACGAATACGAAGTTGTCTACGTCTAATACGGTGTAGATAGCTCCGTTATTCGCATTGTCACCAGAAATGGTAAAGCGATCAAATTTTTTGAAAACTTTCTTGATGCGATCGATGTCACCTTTCTTGAACCCGAAAGGATTTTTACCAGCTAGTTCAAACGAAGTAATAGAAACATCGACAGTTACGTCAACATCCACACCAACGTCAGCGCAAGCATCGAAAGTATGATCTAAGTTCGCGGCGCGAGAAACGAAGATACCTGGATGATATTCTAAGAATCGAGCAACTTGGAAGAAATCGTTATAGTTGAGATCGTTCGGGGTACCGAAATGGGTCTCAAGTTCACGAATGTCAGTGATCGGTAAAGCATAACCTACCGGACCTTTGCTAAATTTACCAGCGAATGCGGCGCGGATAGCAGAAGGGTTACGTCTTGCAAAACGTAACGCTCTTTCTTCCCCGTAAACGCCTGGAGATTTATATGCCATTGTTTAACCTCTTTTTGTACGTACTTAAGTTAATATGTAAAGTTATTAATATTTATAAGTAACGTTAATAAAAGAGGTTTGAAAATCTCCGCTAACTTCGGAGACCCTTCATAAACTCCGCAGTAGCGCGATCGGCTTTGAGCTGATAGATTCGCTCTAAAATAATATCATGCGTCATCACTTTCGGTAACCGATCTTTCTCAATCATCGAAAGCAATCCGGATTTTTGAAGAAGTTCAAATTCTTTTTGATAGTCTTCCGGTGTTATAGTTTTATCTACCGCGTTAAATTCTTCTTCGGTTACCCGACCATTCATCATCGCGATTTCCAATCGAGTTTTACCTCGTTTAGCCAAAGCTTGTTGTTTGCGTTGTTCTTTAGCCTCTTCTTTTTGGATGATCTTTTGTTGTTTCTTCATTTCGCGCTCCTTGAGTTTTTCTTGTTGTTTGCGTTCACGCAAGATCGCTCGTTTTACTCGAGTAAAAATAATCTTATCTTCAAATAAACATAAAGAACTTAGCAATCTTAGCTCACCAGAAATTTCACAACGGTAATACATCGCCATTCTTAAGCGCATTACGCGATTGCGTAGTTCTTTGTAAGCATTCGGGAATTGTTCCGGATCGGTATGCTCTAATTGTTGTACTACATCAAAATAGTATAATACCGTTTCACGGTCGCATACTAAAATTGGAACCGCTTGCCCATCAATGTGTAAGAAATCTGGTGTTATATTAAAATTCATATCTTTACCTCATTATGCCCAGGTCACCACATCACCGTTTACGGTAAGACCGTAAGCTTCTAATTCTTCGCGAATAAAGATTCCATTAGGGATGAAGATGGAGAATTCTCCGCGGTTCGCGGCTTGTTCTATAGCCTCGAGAGCATGTTGAACTTTAGCTTTAGTAGCTTTTTGCTTCATTCGATCTTTGAAAGAGGCATCCGGTTCAGCGGTTGTCTGCATTTGTTTTACCAATTCAAGCAATTTAGATTTCGCTTCTTTTTGATCTTCTGGTTTCGTATTTTGGATAGTGCGGGCGTTATTATTGATGCGCACCGGCATCATTTCGCACATAAACACCTCATCTTCGTGGATAAGCACCTCATAAACGCGGCGGTCCACTGCACACCAAGCAAATTCGAAATTATCTTCGTAGAAGCAACTTCCTACAATAATGCGGTCTGTTACTCGTTTGATCAATTTTACCTTACAAGAAGCGTCACCGTAGGTGCAGTTTTCTAAAACTTTAAATTGATTGCCATCCTGGTCTTCTCAGACATCCCCTTCGAAGTAACGGACTTCTTTGAATTGTTTAACAGCTTGCGGGTCGAAAAGAGCTAGATCATCCGTGGTAAGCACATCGCTGAAATCTTCACCGAATCTACGCGCGTTCTTCTGCATAGCTTCATCGGTATAAACCCATTGCGTATCCCCAACATGCGCAAAACCAAAGTAACCTTCATAAGCAGAAGGCGTAGTTTTAGTAACCTCTGCAATTGCGCGTTTAACTGCTTTTAAGCGATATGGCATCTCACACGGGTTCGAATCCACATCTTGCACTTCATACACATTACCTTGTAAATCTTGTACGTAATCGCCTTGTTTGAATTTTGTCATAATTTGAATCTCCTGATGATTGGATGAATTATCTTTATGGGAAGTATTATAATACATCTAAAAATAGAAATCAACTGCTATAAAAACTTTTTTTTAGAGTTGTTGAGTTTTGGTGACCGAAACTTTAAAGTTGCGATTTCAAAAAAAATCTCGAAAACTGCACCGACTGCACCGACTGCACCGACTGCACCGACTGCCCCGACTGCCCCGACTGCCCTTTGGTGTGAATCTTCGAGATTAGATGGTATTGGAATCTAATTAGCCCTATTAACCGACTAGGGTTAATTTATCAGCAGTTAGATAATCCGGACCAGTAGTGATAAGCGAATCTTCAGACGCATAGATCCATTTTTTATCGCCCGCTTTCTTAAAGTCACCGTCTTTGCCGTTGTTGTCAGTATGGGTAACTTTTTTGCTAACGCGTTTAACTGCTTCTAAAAGGTATGGGATTGAGGGAGTAGCATCGTTTACTACTTTGTAAGTGTTGCCATTGTTGTCCATTACTAAATCGCCAATTTTGAATTCTGTCATTTTAAATCTCCTGGGTTTTTTAATTTTACACCGTAGGTGTCTTATCTCTTATGGGATGTATTATAATAGAAACTTAATTAAAACACAATACCTAAACTAAAGATTTTACCTATTGATGCAATTAGTCTTACCTATAAAAAAATCTCCGCGATTGCGGAGATCTTTTAAATTTTAAGCTTGCTTTAACCTACTAGCACCGGAGCTGGGTCTACCCATTTTTCTTGGAGTTCTTCCATCAATCTTTCGATATCAGCTTGAGCTTCGCTAATTAAACGATCATAGTTGATAGTAGCTCCACCTACTAAACTTTGAGAATACTTACCAACAATTTGACCCCAAAGCAATTGACTTTTCGCTTTAGCGAAATCTTTCACCCAACTTTCATTAAAGATCAAATCAAATTCTTCGTCTACGCGATATCTTGCTTGACCTTTAATAATGAGAATAGATTGATTAATATCCCCTAGAATTTTACAAGTTCGTTTAATCGAATCCCATTTGAAAGGAATGCAAGTTTTACCATTCTGGTAAGTCACTTGCGTAACCTCATCCCAATCGATAAAACGAAAACTGTAAGTTTCCGGGTGTCTTAAATCTACTTCAACCAACTCGGCAGTCTCAAAGAAACCGTAAACCACATCCGTGTAGGTTTTTACGGTGTCTCTAATAATTTGATGAATATGCTCGTCAGTAAGTTCAACTTGGATTACTGGTTCCCCCAACATCAAACGAATGTATTTGACCAACTGATTAGCGTTAGAAATTTCTCCGTAGAGGTTAGGGCTTAGAAATGGACTTTGATTCAACATTTTAATACTCCGTTATCCCAATACTCCCAAACACGACCGCTAAAATATATGAATCTCGGTCTAAGTTCGAAGGTATCGAAATTTTCATAAAGGTTATAGTTGAGAGACTTTCTTATATCTTCGATTTCATTAAATTTAATAAACTCGTCAAAACCATCTAATTTTTCGAGATTTTCGATGTTTGAAAGCCCGATGCTACATTTGATTATCTCTATTACTACTTCGCGAAATTTATAAATCTCATAATCAGTAAATGATATCAATTTTATATCACTATCTAAGAAAGATTTAAGTTTGTTGTTATGGTAATCCGCTGGCTTAGGGAGATCATACGGATGAAAATCCGTACTGTGAAATGCAAGTCCGTTAACTTCAATACCTAGCCTTAAGCTGGGAATCCAAAAATCTAACTCATGCAGTGAACCGCTCTCGCGTCTTACACCATGCGCTTTCTTAGCGTTATGAATATATTCAATTTCAAAACCATCAAGAATTTCCGAAATCATTTCCTCGGGTAAAAACTGACGTTCATCGTGAAGATTGAATTTTCTAAAGAATTCTAGTTGTTTAGTTGAGCCGAAATTTTCCCGCATAAACAGCTTAAGATAGGTTTTGTAAGATTCATCATTTTTAGCGAGCTCTGCAAGTTTAAACATTTCCGCAAATCGAGTATCGTTAGCACGTTTGTTGTCGCGCGATTTCTTGGCAATTTCCGGATTCTGCATGGGATTCTCAACACCAAGATTTGCCAAGTTAGTATTTTTAACTTGTTCACGGAACCACGGTGCTTCGAAAATATTTGCGTACCCTATCCGCTTTAAATTGGTTTGTTTTACTTTATCCTTATGTTCCTGAAGCTTCATTGGGTGATCAACCCCGATCTTATCCATCCAATACAGACGCATCTGCTCCTGGTGTTCAGGCGATTGAGCCATGTATCTAACACCATGATTTGCAAACATCGAAGCTTCCGCCTTCTTATCGACTTCTGGATTTTGAAGGGCGCATTTGCAACCATAAAATGCCAAATTAGTTTCTTCGCGCTTTGCGTTCGTCCGGTCACCGTAAAGATCTAAGCTTTCGTGCTTGGTTAACGATTTCATCCCATTTTTCTTAAACGCTTGTTGTATAATACCAACTGTGCCTAAATTAAAGCAATGGATGAAATCCGGCATGTAAAGTTTACCGGCAAGGTATAAATCGTTAACCGCTTTAAGTAGATCTAAGTTATATGGTAAGTGGTTGCGCTTGGGTTTAACTTTGGTATAGTCGCCAGTTTTGAGGGAAAGATAGTAGCCGTTATCCCTTATAAACTCGAGGAGCTCGAGCGTAAGCCCTAACCCCTCGTTGATTATATTACCCGCCTCGCGTAACATTAGAAATCCCACTTATTGGCGAGGATATTGGCATCGATCTTCGGCTTTAGGTCGTAGAATACTATTGTTTTGATAATAATATTCGGTTCTATTTCATGCTTTTTAGCAATAGCTTTTAGGCATTTCTCAAAGTCTGTGCACTTCAAACTTTCTTTGAGTAAGAGATCTTTGCACTCTTCCAACTCACCTAAAATGCTACTATCGACTAGAGACCCTAAAACGCCTTCCGGAACTTCGTCGCTAGAAACCTCTTTGTTATGCTGGTGATACTCACCATAGATAATGTTTTTCACAACGCTCGTAAGATATGCGAAAGAGTTAACCCGGTTACCGGAAATCTCTGAACGCTTCAACGGATCGAAGTTTTCGCGATAGCGAACCCATCGCTCAAACGCTAAAGATCCTAATTCATCTTCACTTAAGTGACTATTACGACCAAAAGTGCGTAAGCATCTACGACATAATAACAAGATTAATTCATAAGCTCTAGCCACTTCATGTTGTGTCGGTTCGACATAAGGTGAAACTTCTAATGCTTTCTTAAAGTTTTCTTGAACTAAAGGATTAGATTTATTTCCTTTAAATTCTATCATATACTTCTTATAGTTACTACAAGCTTCATCGAAGATTTCGCGGGCTTCGGTGGTGCACTCCCGTGCCGGTTCTCCGAAATTGCGACAATTTCGACCAATTGAAAGCATTAGGGCGAGTTCATGTTCATTGATGTATTCGCTCGCCATTTGATTAACCCTCAATCGCTCTTGTTAATGTTGCTTTAGCAGGGCGACCGCGACGCGGCTTCTCTTTGGACGCTTCCGCTTGATCAATCAAAGCCTGGTCTTTTAAAGAAACTTCGATTTGCTTAAGCTCGTGAGAATGATTATCACAGTCCGGTTGGACTTCAAATTTCTCCGAGCATTCTAATTTTTGCTCGATGCAATCTACTGGTTTGCAAGCCGGTTCTTCCGGTTTAGGTTCTTCATACCAAACTTCAATGAAACCACGACGAATAAGACCTTGCATCTTACCTTGGAACTCGCGATTAATATCTCGCTCTTCTAAAAAGTCCCCTTCAAAAACATTTTGACCATTTAAAACAAAATCCTTACGGATACGAATTTTCTTATGGATAGGTTTTGCACATTTTGACATCTATTTTACCTCTGCTCCTCAAGATCGGTTGACTACCAATCTAATAAAGATCCTAATTGTTGTTCACTAATATATTTATTAGAAATCAAATCCGGTAAATTCATGCCCTGTAATTTTAACCCTTCCACCAACTTGGTAGCTGGATCTTGCACATTCTTAGAATCATCCAAGTACTCCGAAATTATCCGCCCGCGCAGAGCCATCGGAATCCCTTCTTCTAACACAAGCTGTCTATTGCGGTAATAGTTTTTGCGATAGCAAGGATCTAAATCTAGGAAATTTTCTAAACTACCCACTTCCGCAATTCGCTTCTTCAGAGTAGCCAACCCAAATTTTTCCCGTTCAAAGACCCCACCAAAAGCTTCAAAATCATCATAGTTGAAGTAACCAGCACTAAAACTCCAAGCATCTTCACTTTCATCTAAAAGCGCAGATTCAATCAAATATTCGCGAACTCCCGGTTTGAACTCTTTGAAGTCGACGATTCTTGGAATGTTATCCGCTTGGTCACCCAAACACACATGTTCTAATAACCACTCTTGCATCCCATTTTCTACGCCTCCGGTTTTATCGTCTACGCGAAGAATTTTGTTGGTCATCCAACTATATTGCTTAATTAAAGGATTGTCCTGCAATTGAATAAAGTCCTTATCCGGAGATAAGATCATTACTGGTTCCCCTTTATTCGCCGCATCTCTAGCAAGCACCAAAATCAAATCATCCGCCTCACAATGATCCACATCTACCACTTTGAATAGGGTTTTAGCTTGGGAAGATTTCAAAGCCTTTACAAAATTGTCAAATAAGATGTACGCATCTTTGTAATCAAATTTGGTAAAGCTTTGGCGGAATTGTTGTCTGGCGTATTTGTACATCGGGAAGATTTTCTTTCTCCAGTTACCTCTACCGGAAGTTTCATCCAAGCAAATTACAATCTCTGTCGCGTATTCGCGAAACATGTTGATGTGCGTACACAAAACGTTCAACATTGAAAGATTGAACTCTTTTTGATAAAGTTTCAAATCTACGAAATCTGCTTTGGTTTCTTTAAGAATCCCGGAAGCTAAACCGTGCGTACATTTATGAAACGCTGAACTTAAATCGATTAAAATCATTGAATTTTTACCTCAAAATAAACGTAATTTGTTTGATTGGTTTATATTATAACGTTAAACCATGTAAATTACTATCAATTTTTTCTGGTCTTTGATCGATTGGCGTTACCGAAACTGGCTTTAAGTTTGGTTTAACCGTAGGTTTCGATTTCGGGATGTTATGCATAAAGTTATCCACCAGGTCAAAAGAACTATCAATTTTTTCCGGTGCTTGTGGTGCTCGTAAAGTTTCGGTCACCGAAATATCCGAAGTCTGGGGAGTCTCGGAAACTACGGGGGTGGTACGCGTAGGCGTATTATCCGGATCTCGCGGAGCTGAGAATCTCAACTTATACAAATTCTCTACCCTTTGCATAGCTTCGGAAGCGATCTTTTGAATCGCCTCGCTAGCATACATTAAATCATCTTCATATTTCATAATTAACTCCTACCAATCATCCAAACTTCCAAATACTGGAACATCTCGAATATCATAATTCATACTTTCCACCATTCGCTCTAATGGCTGCTCGAATTGTTTCTGGAAGTTGGTTTGATAATCGAAAATCCCATCTTCCTCGATAATTTTCGCAATTTTTGAGTCACCAAAACTGATGATCTCAGTTCCAAATCTATTCGGGGTTAACAAATAACAACGCTTGTATTTCTCTCCAGGTTGTAAAAGTTCGATCGAATCTTCCAAACCTTGTTGTTTCACCCAGTTGTTATGGGCAATCGCCGCCTTAGAACCTTGAGGGATCCCCTTGTCATTGATATTGTAATCCAATGAACTTACGCCTTGAACCGCACAAATATCTTCTAACGGTTGATCTTGATATTGAAGTTTGGTTTCATCGCGCCATTTACGAACGCCGTACTGATCATTGTCCAAAATTACAGTAATAGATTCTTGTAATTTTTTCTTAACCCAAGCTGGGGTACTAGATCTTGCGATTTCTAACCCCATCGTTTTGATATAAGGATCATCTAAACTGAATCGTACGCCTTCGGAGTCCAATACGCGGGCCGCGTAACGTTTCTTGGCTACGAAGAACGCTCGATCACTAATAATTTCTCGCTCTACCCCAATTTGGGATGGATCATCAATGTTTAGGATTTCTGCGTATTCTGCGATAGAATCTTGGATAATTCGTTGAATGACTTTCTTTTCAAAAGAATCTACCCAATCGATAATTCCTGGAGTCGACGCATCCGCGTTTTCTCCAAATTTATGGGAGACTATGGGTTGTAGGGTGTAGTAAAAACTATCAGTATCCCCATAGCAGATATACGGTTTCTCCGAGGGCAACAAAGCTTGCAGTTCACGTTCCACGTTGCTTGCCACCAATTGTATAAAGAAGCGACCGCTCGAGGTAATGGCGGCGGCCATATCCGGATTAGCCAAGAGGAAGAAGGAATTTGCGAGTGCGCCGTATAACGAGTTGATCAAAATCTTCAAAGTCATCTGGGTGATGTGATCACTAGCTACTGCAGACTCTAACGTTTCGATAAAACCTTCTAATTCTTCGATAGAGCAAGTATCAAACCAACTCAAATCTTTTGATAATAATTCTTCTACTGTTAATTTCATCTAATCTCCTACTGCTTATAATGTTATGTTAAGTATTATAATAAACAATCCAATAAAATTCAATTAATTTTAGAGTTGCGGAGTTTCGGTAACCGAAACTTTCAAAGTTCAAAATAAAAAATCTCCGCGATTGCGGAGATCTTTAAGATTTTGAAATTTTATGGTGTTCCAATTACTGGAGAGTTTAAGAAGATAGTAAATTTCTCTACTTCCCCTTCTGCTACCTTAGGATTCTTAGCTTTAACCATCTGGGTTACCGTAATGGTGTTACTCGCTTGGTTGTTAGTAGATCCAACTACTAAGTAAGTGGCCGCAGTACCTTTAGCACTGAACGCATTTACAAAATATGAACCGGTATAGAATGGATACGGTAGTGAAATTATCGCAGATTTCTCCGCTTCTACGCTTCCGTAAACCACCCCAGCTTTGGTTAGGGAGTTAAAGGCGAGTTTTGCATTACCAGTAAGATTGAATGTTTTAATAGTATTATCAAAAGATTTTGCATCTCCTGGGGGGCCTGGGGGGCCTTGATCACCTTTAGGACCTGGATCCCCCTTCGGGCCTTGCGGGCCTGGATCTCCACGATCTCCTTTAGGGCCGGGAACTCCTTGTTCGCCTTGAGGACCGGCTGGGCCTTGTAAACCGCGTTCACCCGGAATACCTTGAATTCCTCGTTGACCTTCTGGGCCTGCAGGGCCTTGAAGACCTTGTAATCCTTGAGGACCGACGTCACCGCGATCCCCTTTAGGACCTGGATCCCCTTTCGGGCCTACTGGGCCTACTGCCCCTGGAAATCCTCTTGGGCCTTCTGGGCCGATTGGGCCTACTGGGCCAGTGTCGCCTTTTTCGCCTTTACCGCCAGAAATACCGGAAAGCCCTCTAGGACCTACGTCTCCGCGTTCCCCTTTAAGACCTTGAGCTCCGCGTTCTCCACGTTCACCTCGTTCACCCTTATCCCCTTTAGGGCCACGTTCGCCTTGTGGGCCTTGTAAACCTACTGGGCCTTGGGCTCCGCGTTCGCCTTGATCCCCTTTGAATCCGCGCTCACCTTTAGGACCGGCTGGGCCTTGGGCTCCACGATCCCCTTTAGGACCAGTATCCCCTTTAGGGCCTTGCGGACCAGGTTCTCCGGGATAACCTCTTGGGCCTCTAGGACTCTGTTCGCCGGTTTCGCCTTTCGAATTCGAACCTTCAGAGTTTCGGTGACCGAAACTTTCACCGTTAGAATTTGAATTTTTACAAATTGAAGGGTCGGTTAACGCCGAATGTATTTGAGTCATCATATTCAAAGCAATTGGATCTTCGTGGCATTCGTAGTTGTGCAACATCGAAAGATCCGGATGTTCCAACAAACTCTCTTTCTTGCCAGACCCGCAAGCAAAGGTGATCTTTTCCGGATCTGCGGAGTTGATGCACTCCACATTTCGATAGGTGAAAGAATCTTTGTATTGTTTATCTTTCATTTATAATACCTTTAACCTTATTCCGAGTCCTTTTTAATCTCTTTAACCTTCTCTTTGAACTTAGCGTTTACTTCGCCTTTCTCTTTCGATACTGGTTTATAGTTAACATTAACTTCGATGGCTTTATCGATGGCTTGATTGGCCTTACTTACCGCGTTGTTCTTATCAACCAGGGCTGGGTCGTTTTTCTTACCTTCAACTGATGCTTTAGCGGCTTTCTCTATGTTAACGCCTTCCAGGTCATCTTTAGCATCTTTTAAGCTTTCTTTAGCGCGTTCTTGCTCAATAGCTTTACGTTCAGCTTTCTCCGCTTTTTCTTCGGCTTTTTCTGCTTTCTTCTCTTCCTTTTCTTCCGCGCGTTCTTTATCTTCCTCCTCGCGGCGTTTTAGTTCGTATTTGCGATCTTCTTTCTCTTTCTTACGCTCACGACCTTTATCAGTAATTCCCATCAAGTCACCTACTTTCTCAAGCCCAGCACCGATTAAGCTTCCTGCGCCTTTAACCGCATCAATGCCTTTGTCTAAGAAGGTTAAAAGATCTTCGTCTGTAGCTTCTGACATTAAAAGTTCTTCAAACTCCGCGCGAGCCGAATCTGAAAGTTGTCCGTTTTCATTCAAGAATGGGAAGCTCTCCCCATATTTTGAAAGACGATCTACAATACGAAGTTCACTTTGGTTATTAGAGCCTAAACGGTGACGTCGATCGAACGTGCTATTTGGTAGATCGACTTGACCTTGTGGCAATAGATCCCCACGAGCGGTAAAACGTTGATCGATTGGATCTAGGATATTATCATACACCGCATTGAAATTTACTTCGAATGGCTCATTGGCGATAGACCAGAAGTTACCCATATCCGGAAGCTCCGGAGTCACTTCTTTATCGGTATGTTCAACGTATTGTGTTGCATAATCAAAATCTTCCAAAGACTTAACCCGGAAGCTTTGGTAAGCGTTACGATCTTGCACTAATACATCTACATCTTGCATTTCAGCAAAGTTTAGAAGTTCCTCCAATTTAGATTTGAATTCAATCAAAGCTTCCGGTTCTTTTGGAACTACCGCTAATGGGAATGCTTTGAATAGACTAAAGAATAAATCATCTACGTTATTGTATGGTTCAACCAAAGTTAGGAAGAACGTTTGCTCTTCCGAAACTTGATGTTTTAAATCTGTGATGTTTGCGCCGTTCATTTTGTGCTCCTACTATTATCTTTCGATACTTACATTGATTGGGAAATCTTGGCTATAGATCTTACCCATATTGATTTCACTAATGCTCGCATCATACAATTTAATTCGAATACTACCATTACTGGTCATTACGAACGCTGATGTGGAATAGATGATCGATTTGAAATCTGGGTCTTTCTCTGCGATCTTCTCTACTTCTTCTTTAACACGTCTTGGACGTAAGAAAGCATTCTTCTCAATGAATTCTTCCCCCATCGCATCCACCGCAGGTAGAATATCGGAAACTTCGAAAACGTGCTCTTTGATATACTCTTCCGCTTTCTCTCTTCTGGAAGTACTAGATTCAAAAGAGATACCGTCTTTTTCTTGGTAACCAGCTTCTTCGTTAGTTACGCCGTGGTTAGTACGAACGCACAACCAATCGGTAACTTCTTCTACTGTAGTAACGAAATCTTCTTCTTTCGCCGCAGTACGTAAAGTATTTTCTGCCCCTTCTTTGGTTTTCTTAGCTTTAAGCTCTTTCTTAACATCCGCTGGAAGCGAAGATTCAATTAAGAAACATTTGTCACCATCTGAAACGAAAGTACAGCCATCGAATTTCATTTCTTGGAAAGATTTCAAAGCTTCTTTCAAAGACATCTCGCGGCTTGCGCGACGCGCAGTTAATCCGTGATCCGCTTTCTTGCCGTTTTTCTTAACGGTTTTAGATTTTGAAGTACCATCTTTCTTATCCATTGAGTTGTTCAATGCAGAGTTAACGAACATCAGTTCGGTATCTCCGGATGCGTTGTTTACTCGGATACATTCGGTCCAATCCGAATCTTCATCCACCAAGAACAAAGTAGTAGATTTGTCGGTTTGTAATGTTTTGAATTGGTACACTGGATCGTATGCGCGATCGCGAATTTTGAATAACGTCCATTGTGAGTCTTTGGTTGGTTTACCAGTCTCACGATCTCTTGGTAATTTAATTGCTACGGTAACGCACATTTTATTATCCTTTAATTTTTTGTTTAATGTATAATTTAATAGAATCCACAAATTCATTTAAGTAGGGATCATTCCCTCTAGGGAAGTAATCTACGTCGATTTGGGATTCGATGTGTTTAAGTAATTCCGGGTTATAAATCTCAAAGTAACGGAATCTTTCGAATTTTGGGTTTGATGACATTTAACAACCCTCAAAGTTTCGGTCACCGAGATATTGACCTACTAAATTCAATTTTATATCATTAGCCGCTTTCGGGATTTCGAAAATCCAGTAAGATTTTTCGCGGTATGCGATTTGCTTACTAGATTTGAAATCAAACATACTAGCAAGATTTTGGATACCCAAATCACATCCACCAAATTCACTTACTAAGATTTCATATAGATGTTCATTCAAAAACTTATCATTATTAATGAAAGCTCTCAAAGTCCATAACGAATTATCCGTAGGATTCTTTTTGAAATTTTCCGCTAATTGGATGGAATGACTAAAGTCAAAACTTGGATCTACCGAACCGGAAATGAATAAAGCAAGGTATTTCGCTGGAAGCGATAATGGGTAGGTTAAAATCCATTGTTCTAGTTTTTGAACAAACTGAGAATTCTCGTAGACGAGATAATCCTTATCTTCTACTGAGATTTTAACACCACCAGGGATTTTGACACCTCGAAGTTTCGAGACGTTTGAAGGGCTAGGATCTACACCAAGCGATACTAACAACGCTCTAGCGTGATCTCTAAATTCTTTGTGGATTGACTGGATTGAATCATCCAAACAAACTTTATAGTTGTTAGTGTACAAAATAGGTCACCTAATTCTCTAAAATATAATTGTTATACTTACAAATATATTTATAGATTTTCAGTGACCTATTACGAAACGACCTATTACGAAACGACCTTATGCTGCGTGGCTTAATTGATTAGCATTTTGAAATCATCAAAAGCTTGGTTACCTAGTTTTTTAACTTCTGCTACCAAATTTTTGAAAACTTCCATATCTTTAGAATCATCCAAAGTCCATTCGAAACCTTGGATCATCTCCAGGATAACTTGTCTGTTCGTTTCTCTCTCCGGATCCTGGATTTCTGGATCGGCTGCAAATAAATCCTCTTCTTTGACTTTGTTGAACTGATCGGAAGATTTAAGATCCTTCGCAGCTCTTTCGACCTTACCCGCCTGAATATGATCAAAGAATTTACGCTTGTAAAAGTTTTTGAATTGTTCAAAAACCCGAGCATTATAATCCTGGAAGAATCGATACGGTGTCATGTTCTTAACCGAACAATCCCCGTTGAAACAGTTAACATTGATAACATCTCCTTTTTGATAAAGATGTAAGCGTTTTAAATTCTTGCGTGTTCTCGAGTCTCCACAGACTGGACATCTACAGACAATGTCTAAATCCTGTTTGTGGATATCCGAATCTTGGCATCCTAACTGTTTTACGCAATCCAAGAAGAATGGTGCTATTTCTCTAAATTCTAATTGATTGGTGATTGTTTGCATTTGATTTAACTGGTTTTGGTTGGTCTATAAACTAATTCTAAATCGCTAGCGTGTTCCCATTGTCTAATACCTGAAACTGGATAATAGATTAGAAACTCGTTATCTAATTCATCTTTAGTAATTATAACCCCATCCTCCTTAAAACTCAAGCATCGAACCATATCGAATTTCTCAAATTCTGCCGGTCTCGTACAAATACGTTTAATGCAATTTTTGATGTTATCGAATAATGAACGAAGTGATAGTGTATTCTTTGTATTATAATCTAATACATTATCTTCGTTAAGCACAATCGAATATTGCTTTTCAAAGTAAGGAACTTGTATCTCACCAGTCTCGGCGTCAAAAGTATATTCAGTAAAACCATCATTCGGGAGATAGTCCGGTCTTGCAAATTTCAATAATCCTGCGGTTAGCAGAGATTTTGAAAATTTTTGCAGATCTGGGTTAGTGTTATCCACTGTTTTCTTATCTACCCAACGAACAAGCCAGTAATTGCCTTTGTTATCTTGGTATGCGCAATTTTGTTTAAAATGCATTTAATTTGCTCCTTAATTGTTTTCGGTGGGGTAAGAGGCTCGATAATAGTAATTTTATCTTTATCAAATATGCGGTATTCTATCCCGTTAGTAGCCTTGACTTTATCATCAAAGATGTCATAAACCACCCAAGTGAATAGATTGTACTCATATTCCACCTTATCGAACTTCTGCACTGTTCTTCCAATTCTCGCGTATCGCGAAATTTTGTAATAATGGTATTTGCTGTTTGGGTCAATAACTAAATGATTGTCGCCATCCGAACCGGTATAATTGAAACAAACTCTTTTACCCCATCTAGTTTCGACGGCGCGGAGGCTTATCCCAACGAATCCTACTACACAGGGGATGACTTCACCGGTAATGAGATCCCAAGCTTCGAAAACATCGTATTGGGCCCAATCTAACGATCTTGTCATATTCTTATCCGGATCATACCATTCCGGAACTTTAAACTGTAAATTCATATTTGATAGGCTCCCAATGCATATACTCCAATACTCTTACGTCCCGTAAAGGATCCGGATGTTTTAAAATATCCTCCATCGTAAGCCCTTTAGATTTTGATCCTTCAAATATTCCTTCAATTTTTGCCGGATTGAAAGGTTGGCGTTGGACTTGGATTTTAGCTTGTTCAATTTGATTTTCATAAATGTGACAATTCGCAATATTCATAGTGACGTCGCCTACGCGAAGACCCGTGAGTTTTGCGGTAATGTTCAATAAAAACCAAGCCTGCACCATGTTGAATGCGCCACCTAAGCACACGTCTTGTGATCTTTGCGTGCTCGTCAAATACAACGTATCATTAACAACATTGAAATGATGCAAGAACATACAAGGTCTTAAACATCCAAGTTTGAAATATTCTGGGTTCCAGAAGCTCCAAATATGTCCGCGATCGTAAGGATTTTGTTTGATTTGTTCAACTAAATCTTGGTAACTTAAACCAACTTGTTCGCTAGAAGCCCCATAGATAATACCGGCAAAGTCTTTATCCGGGTTGTACGGAGAATCCCAATTTTCGATGTTGGCGTCCCAAGTTTTTACCCCAAGATCATTGAATTGTTGTTTTCGGGTATACCCGCGCATATAGCAAATCATCTCCAAGATCGCTTGCTTCCAATAGCTTTTACGAGTCGTCACTAACGGAAATACATTACCATCGAATTTGATTTGATAGTTAAGTAATGTTAAACACTTACTGTTAGTTCTTGGGTTATCCACCATTACCCCATTCTCCAAAATATTACGCATCAGCGTAAGATATTGGTGTTCGGGATGTTTATAATTAAATGAATCAATCATTAAAAAACCCTCGCTTATTTTGGTAACCAATCATGCTCAACCATCCAACGATCTCTTAGAAGTTGATGCTCTAACTCTTGCAGGGTTTGGAGAACTCCATCATCTTTGGTATCATTACAAGCCCATACCAGTTCGCGGTAATCTTCATAATCTAACGCAGTAGGATGATAAGCAATAATATTACCAAAGCCTACGGTTAATTCTTCCGGAAGATCATAAACATCCAAGACTTCCGCACTGCGGATTTTTACCGTATGTTGAAACGTTTCTTGCACATCCCAAACCGAATCTTTTAGAAGCACTTGCATACAACCAAATTTTACCGGTTGATGGTAAGTTACGCGAGCTACCAATTCCACATCATCCGAAGTTGGAAGATCTTCGATGTCAATGAAATCATCCGTGCGGATAGGATACAAAACAAAACGAGATTTGCCGGAGCGCAAAGTACGTAGAATCAGATAGTTTTGACCATCTGCACCTAACCAAATTTCTCCGTGATTGTACTTAAACTCAATTTTGTGTTTGATCAAATCTTCTTTGTATTCCGCTTGAGCGAGGAAACAAGATTCATTGACTAATTGATGAACTTGGCGATTGAAATCTGGCAAAGTGGTACTAGCAATAATTCCTCCAACTTCAAACACCACATAATCTACCTCGAGCGGGCTATTACCTTCAATTACATCCACCACGGTAAGCAGAACACCTTGACGGGTCTTATATTGTTGACCTTCTCTTACTAATTGTAAACGCATTATTTCTCTTCCCCAACATAAGATTCGCATTTTTCAAAAGACGCGTCCGCGCGACAACCTAATAGCGCCGTAATTTCGTTGCCTTGAGCATCGAAGAACGTATTAGAATATCGAACAAACGGTCGGAAGCCGCGAGAGCTTAGTAATTCTTCCGGGGTTACCCAATTATCATGTTCATCTTTACACATGATAGAATCCGACCATTCTTGGTAGCCACCATAACAATAGATACCAACCAACGGGCCTTCGATTTCCTGATATTTTTGGATGAAAGATTTGGAACCTTTGATTACTCCACCTTGAACTTCCAACATATGACTTCCAGTCAATAATGGATGGCGTTCAAAAATGAAGCCTTGCTCATTTTTAGTAACTCCTTTCATTACTTTGATAGTTTTCGCGTCAGCGGTAGAAGTGGCGATGATAGAGGCGACCGCAAGAGCTGCCATTAGCGTTTTGGTGGGTTTAGCGATTTTACGTGATTTCATATTATGCTCCTTAATCACTATAATTAATTAACTTAACATGTATATTATAGTCACCTTCAACCAAGAAGGCAACTACTATTTTCAACTTTTTGAAAACATTTTAGATTTCGATGCCCGCGGATCTCATCTGGTCGATGAAACCTTGCATCTTCGAAGAGATTTTAGAAGTGTACTTAGGAAATGGTTTAAGATCGCCATTACGCTTATAAGCGAAGTCTTGCGATTTGTACCATTTCAAAATTTTGTTGTATTGAGCTTTACCCAATTTTTCCGCTCGTTTCTCTTTAGGATGTAAGATTGGATCTTTTGCATAATGCGGATTCTTGTAGTATTCCAATAAATTGGAAAGCCACTCGATGCGAGACTCTACCGGATTGGATTTATCCGATTTCCCGAATCTATGCAAATTATTCCAGATCTTACCTTCTAAAGCATTACAATCTCTACAAAGAACTCCACGAATCAGACCATTTCCACAATATCCAAGTTCGTCGGATTTATACAAGTGTTGATGGTCTACGTGTTGATTGTTAGTTTGCTCACCGGACAAATCCTTGCCACAGATGGCACATTTGTAGTCTTGCAGTTTTAGAAGATCTTGGCGAATTGAGTTTAGGTCACCAGAACTTACATGCTTATAATTCATAAAATCTACACAATCACTTAATCCTTAAAATTATTAATAATCTAAAACCCAGAAATCATTGCAACGAAGACCATCCAAAGAACATTCAGATTTGCTCTCCGCGCACCAAACTTTAACCCCGTCGAGTTCAACCATATAACGGAATTGCTTATCATTAAAATCGATTTGTTCAATACGAGCTTCGAAAACTTCACCTTTGTTGTTTTCTACGACAATTCGTTCACCACATTTATGTAATCGTTCGATTGGAATTTGAACCGCTTCAATCTTTTCAATTTCATATTCGAAAACTGCTACGGGGCATGGGTGTTTGATAGTAAATGGAACGCATTTACTGCAGTGGTTGTTTTCTACTACTAAACCTTTGCCAACGAATCTACCGTAGGTAGGGTGTTGGTAGGTCGAAAGGGCTAAAACTTCTTGCAATAATACTGAATGGCCGTATTTGGATTTTACTACCATACCAACTTGCACATGATCTCCTTTCATGTAATAAGCGTTGTGCTCTTCCATAATGGAAATTGGAGTTTCTGAAGTTTTGACCTTGCGGTCAGTATTCAGAGAAAGTCCATCTTTGTAGATAGCTCCGAAAGCTTTGATTGGTTCTTCACATTGCATAATATTTCTCCTAATTCAGATATCTATTACGTTATATTATAATACATTTAAAATAAAAAACCTACGAAATTTTTCAAAATCGTAGGTTTTAAATTTCGGTAACCGAAACTTTCGCGTAAGCGAAATATTCGAAATTTTCGAAATTAATAATCCGGAAAGAAAGCTAGCAAGTCCACGATATATCGGGTATTCGCTTTAAGATTTAGCCCTTGAATCACCCTAGCGTTAGCGGTCATAAAAAGCGAACCACCATCGTGAGTTTGAACTTCCACCAAATCGTTAGGACTCGGGCACCCAGCCGGTAAAGAGAAGATACTAGTAATCCCGTTGATATCCTTCTTCGGCATGAAATCCAGGTGGAACTTACCAATACCATCTACAATTTGAATATAACGACGACTTGGGTTTTCGTAGTCTTTCGGGTGATGGTTAGCTACTATGTCTTTGCTGATCGCCCAGTTTAGGGTAAACTTGGAAGATTTGCGCTTAGAGCAAACTTTCCCTTTCTTAATTTCGAAGTGATCCTCGTTAAGATCACTTGGTTGTAAAAATGTAATTGCCATACAATTCTCCTAAAATCGCAATTCGCACCATTTGCATAATTCGATAATTATTTAAGCGCCTTGAGAATCGGCTGGTTTTTTAGGTTTAGGCGCCTTCTTCTTAACTTTGGTGTATCTTTCGCGAAAATCTTCAATTTCATCCTTGTCTATTTCAAATTTTCTAGAAATCCACCAGTCCAAGAGTTTCGGTGCTAGTAGTATAACATCCTCTAGTACTACTATACTCACTGAAGATACCGCTAAGCTTAAAATCCCCGCGAGAAAGGGAGACAATTGAGCACTATAATGCCCAGCTACTGCGATACCACAGAAGATACCAATAAGAACGTTTAAGAGTTTGCTGTCTTTAACGTTCGCTCTGCCCGCCGATGCTTTCAAAGATCCACCTACAGCTCCAAAGAATATAAGAATATGAACGAGATAATCGCTAATATTCTTAAGAAGCGCAGGTTCGATGGCCATTCATAACTCCCTTAAAGTAAATTGCGGCTCCGAAGAACCATAGAGCTGTAGCGGCCGGTACAAAAGAGCTAGGTTCACTACTGTGAAGATAGAATTGTACTGCTACCCAGATTTGTACGAAACTTCCTAAGAGTAAGCTCAGGTAACGTAAACGGTTTTCTTGCACATGCAAACCGACTAAACCTAAGACTACTGTAGAAATACCAACTACCCAAAAGACAATCTCTTCTACTTCGTGGAAGATGACTTCCTCACCAATAATACGCGAGTAAATCTCGCGTACTAAGGTAATGGAGGTCCAAAAGATTAACATGGATAGAGCGCTTCTAATTCCGCCACAGTAAAGGAGTCTACTGAGTTTGTCAAAGCTTGAATTGCTAAATTCGGTTGAGATAAAATCGCCCACGGAATTTGCTATGCGTTGGTTATTCATTCTAACCTCCATACAGGATTATTTACCCGCTTTTGCTTTGATTGCTTTAACGATATCTTTAGCTTGTTTGGCTACATCAACTACTTGTTCGATGTCTTTAGCCGCTTTTTCAATTTTAGCAGTAGCTTCGCGAGCTTCTGCTTCTTTAGCGCCTAAAATTGCGTCTGCAGTTTTGGTTACGTCATTTTCATCAGTACTGAAAACTGTATGAACTTGTTTGATTGCGCGCAAACCGATCGTTAATAGACCCATTGCGGTAACCGCTAATGGTTTGTATTTCTCAGGGATGAAAGAGAATAAACCAGTAGACATGTCTAAAACTGGAGTTACTGCAACTGCAGAAGCTGCCCAAACACTCCAAGATTTTGCTAAGTCTTTTACTTTATAGAAGTTCATTTGTTGTCCTTTGTTATTGTTTTTAGTGATGTTTATTATATTATAAACCCGCATTAGCAGAAGGTACGTTTACTCCAGTAACCCCAGGAGCTACTTCGATTACTCCAACCAAATCTTCGAGGATACCATCTCTAGCATCTGCCGGTAAACCAGATATATCTGGTGTCGCTGGATTCACCGGTTTAGCCGGATCCGCTGGATTCGGAGTTTCCGGGTTCGGTGTAGGTTTTGGTGCTTCGCCACTACCGTTAGAGCCTTCACCACCTTTGCCACCCTCAACGACCAAGTATTCAATCTTATCATCTTTGCCAAGACAAGACAATTTTGAATCTTTTTGTTTGATGATAGCTACACGACCTTGCATTTTAGCCAGAATCTTTTCGGCAATCTTAGCAATCACCGCATCTTGGATTTCCGGAGCTTGTTTAAGTTCCACTTTAGGGGCATCCAATTTGAGTTCTTTGATAATCTTCTCAATTTTAGAGCAATCCGGCTCGGAGCCCGCTGGTCTAAACAAAGAGAATACTTCATTGATTACGTCTTGCGCGGTTTTGATCTCGTCTTCCTTAACGATGAGCTTTTCTACACTAACCGGCATAGCACAAGATTCTTCAAACACCATCAAAGGCGCAATCGCGGTGTATACGTTAGAACCGCAACCGCATGCCGCTAATGCTTCTTCAACCTCTTTAACGATTGGATTCTCCGGATTACATCCACATACGTGCAATTTTTCCGGTTTTTTGAATTTAATGTCTAAAGGTTGAAGAGGCTCAAAGTTTTCAATTTTTTCGACTTTATCAGTCATTTGAGCCTCCCGATTAATTAAGCGTGGGCGTTTGTAGCGTCAGCTTTAGGTGCTTTATGAGCATCCAAGTATTCTTGGATCGCTGCGTTAACAGATTTTGTGGTTACCACAGTTGTTGGGATTGCGGTAGGGCAACGTTTGAATGATTCGTGTAAGTTACGAACTTCATCTAACATCGCTTTGATTTTAACTTCTGCTACTTCCACTTCCGCTTTTTTAGCTTTGATTTCAAGTAACATAGCTTGGATTTCCGCTTTTTGAGCCACTACATCTGCTTGATGTTGAGCTACTTGAGCTTCGCTTTGTGAAACTTTCAATTGAGCTTCGGTTACCGCCACGGCGATTTTACCAGATTCAATGGCTGAATCGTTTGCCGCTTCGGCAGATTTAGCCGCCGCTTGAGCGCTCGCTGCTGCCGCAGACGCATTTGAAGTTACAGTACGTTCTAATACTGCGATTGCTTCTTGCGATGCTTTAGCTTCTTCTGCTTTTGCTTTAGCTTCTTCTGCTTTAGTTTCTGCTAAAGTCGCTTGAGCTTTAACACTACCTAAAGTTGCAGTAGCTTCATTAGATTTAGCTTCCGCTTTAGTAGCTTCTAATTCCGCTTTAGTAGCTTGAGTTTTAGCGGCTTCCGCTTGCTCTTTAGCTTTACCAGCTTCTAATTCTGCTTGGTTAGCAAAATCTTTTGAGTCTACCGCAGATAATGCAGATTCTTTAGCTTTAGCTAATGATTCGGTTGCAGACGCTTGTGATTCTTTAGCCGCTACTAATGCATCTTCTTTAGCTTTCTTCGCTTCATCCGCTTGTTTAGTAGCTTCATCTTTAGCCGCTACCGCTTTGTCTTCGTTAGCTTCTGCGTTAGTTTGAGCTTGGTGAGCTTCATCACGAGCTTTACCAGCATTTAACGCTGCTTCGATAGCTTTTTCACTTGCTAAAGAAGCTTTAGTTTCTAATGTGGTTACGTTAGCTTCTGATTTTTCTACGGCTTGTTGAGATTTTTCAGCTAATACTTTAGCCGCTTCACTCGCTAAGCGAGAAACTTCGGATTGCGCAGAAGCTTTTTCACTTGCAGTGCGAGCGTCTTCCGCACCGTGACGAGCTTCATCTGCTTTATCGCGAGATACTTGAGCTTGGTCGCGTGAAGTGTCTGCCGCGTTACGGGAAGTTACCGCTTTTTCCGATTCGGTCGCTGCAATTCGTGCACTCGCCGCCGCCGCTTCATCTGATTTGTTAGCTGCTGTGGCAGAGTTTTGAGCATCTAGTGCTGCTTGTTCTGGAGTCATTATTATTTTCCTTATAATCGATTAAAAGAAGTTTTTATTAGGTCGTAAGTTCGGCTAAAATCGGTCACCGAAAGTGTACGACCTCTAAAATATTTAATTATTCTGCAGAAACTTCGCGAATGATTTTCTTAACGGCGTTAGTAAATTCAACAGATGAATAATCCGCATCTTTACCTTTAGCACCGGTATCCCCTTTTGCTCCTTTAGGGCCTTGTGGACCTTCGATGCCTTGTGGACCTTGTGGACCTTGAGCGCCTTGTGCGCCACGATCGCCTTTAGGACCTTCAGCTCCGCGAGGGCCTGCTTCGCCTTGAACGCCTTGTGGGCCGCGAGGGCCTTGTGGGCCGCGATAAGATTCGTCGATTTTAGCTTTTACTAATTCCACGATTTTCTCAACTAAAAGAGCTTCGCGAGTTTTAATACCAGATTTTTCACCGGTAGATAATTCAGCTAATAAACGTTCAACGATGTCTAATGATAAAAGATTAACATCAGATGATAATACGTTGCAATCCGTTACTGCTGGTTTTGCAGAGTTACAACCAGAATTGCAGTTACCGTTTAATTTCCAAGTAGACATTATTCTATTCCTTTTTATTATTCACAACTTACCAAATTTTCCAAATCTGGGAAGTATAATGTGCTTACACCTAAACTTTGTAGTTCAACATCCAAATCCAACAACTTCTTAAGTCTTGCAAGTTCATAAGTTTCTTGCTCTTCTAAGATAGCTTGGCGCTTTCTAGTAATTTGCATCAATTCTAAAAATGCCAAGCCTTCTTCAGGTGACTGAAAGTCTTGTTGGTTAGATTCGAAGCTAATGGAAGATTTAGGACCTTTTGATTCTTCGCTGATGTCTAAACAACTTTCTTTGTTCATTTAGACCACCTTATAGGTGTTCCTCTTTGTTCTCAGTGCTAATCGCACCAGTAGTAGCCGGAGTGTCATCTAAATGATCTTCCGCTGTGTTTGGTGTGCCCGCTTCAACTACCGGAGTTGCCGGAGCCGCTGGAGCTGCTGGTTGAACTGGAGCTACTGGCTCAATCACTTTATCGATAGCTTCAGCCGCTTTGTCCGCTTTGCCTAACGCATTACCTAAAGTACCAGGTTCGCAGTTACCTTCTGGGCAAGGTTCTGGTTTTGGTTGCGGCTCAGGTTGTGGTTGTGGCTCAGGTTGTGGTTGTGGCTCAGGTTGTGGTTGAGGTTCTGGTTGAGGTTCTGGTTCTTCTTTCTTCTCTTCTTTCTTCTCAGTGAAGATTTCAGTTTTTAAGTAACCAGCATCGTGTTCAAATTCAACACGTGATTTTTCACCGTATTTGCGTGAACCTTCGCGAGATTGGATCTCTTCACCATCTTGGCGTAAGCCACGAACTGTACGTTCTACCCCTTGTTTTTCCACTTCCGGTTTCCATAATGCTGAACGAGAATATTCACCATCGCGTGCAAAGCGACCTTCCGCATTTTCTTTCACTGCGCGTAACGCGATATTGATCTCGGTACGAGAAGCTTCGCTGTCTTGCATTACGTGAAGTTTGTTGTTGTCAACTTTGCCACCAAACTGCACGTTTGCGAAGTGTTGTGGGTTGTCTTGGTTTGGATAAGTAGCTGGATCGTGGCCAAAAACGCGATAGATTTCTTCATTCGCCTTTTCGTCTTTCTCTTCAGCTTTACCTTCAGCCCAGATGTCTGCTTTCATATATGGTAAGTCGTGAGCGAACTCGTAACGAGAACCATAGAACTCAGGAGCTACTGAGCGGGCGCTTTCTAAGCGTTCTTTACTTTCTTTCATTTTGTTTACCTTTTTGTTAACGTTAACTAAAATTCTGTATGGTTTGTTTATATTTAAACAAAATAAAAATCTCCACTTTCCACAATTAACCACTCTAGCTCTCTGGTGGATTTAGTGGATCGTGGAGATCTTTTAAATTTAAACTTCTAAGTTTCGGTAACCGAAACTCTATTAGTTAGCTTTTACTAATGTGTTTAAAACTTCAGATTGTTTATCAACAGTAGCAACCACTTTCGCGAAAGATTCAGCGATAGAGTTAACGTTAGCTGTTAATTCATCCACTTTAGTTTTAACTTCACATTTGAATTTCTCAAACGCAACTTGTTGATCAGTTTCGTGAGTGGCGATGTTGGCTACTAAAGTTTTGAATAGATCTGCTAATTTATTCACTTGTTCTTCGTTAGCCGTAACACGTTTGCTGACCGCGTCGTGTTCTTGGTTAACTAAATCGAACATAGTGTTGATAGCATCTAATTTTGATTTTAAAACGAAGTCGATTAAACCCATAGGGATGTTTAATACGCGACCATCTTCATAAGTTAATTTGAAGTAGTCTTTGAATTCGTCAGCTGATTTGATAGTTGCAGTTTTGAACAACATAGCTGGGTTAGCTAATTTTTCCGCGATAGCGTTAGTAGTTACCACGAATTCTTGGTATTGTTCTTGCATGCGTTTAGACATCTCGATAGTTTCTTCGAGTTGTTTTTCAAGGATGTCGCGTTCGCGAATTTTGAACTCTTTCTCAGCTTCTTGTAAAGCTTGGAAGCGAGCTTGTTCTTTAGCATCGTTGATAGCGATAGTACGACGAATCGCTTCTAAACGTTCTACTTGTTCTTTGCGAGCTTGTTCATCGCGTTTTGCTTTAGCAATAGCTTCTAAACGAGCTTCGCGAGTTGATGCGAATAATGATGATGTTTCGCAAGATTTGCAATCTGCCATTGTATTTTCCTTTCTATAGTTAGGTTAACGATTTGCGATTAAAGTTTGCATATTTAATTCGTTATAGTATTTATATTTTTACTGAACTTAAAGGTTTCTCAATCCAACGATTTGGGCCTTTATTGGTACCGGAACTATCTAAAACTGTTTCATCAATTCCCTGAATAGGTGAACCATTCTCAACTACCTTGTCACAATATGATCTTGTATAAGTCCAATAATCGTAGACCACTCCGATATTTAGGCTAGCACCTAATTCCGCGGATGGATCAAGTGCTATTTCCCCAATACTGGAGATTCTACAATTTTTGAAATCTACTCTAAACAAAATCTCTTTGTTCGAATTGAGAATTTGTACCCATAAGTCGAAAGTTGGAGTACTAAAGGTATCCTGTTCGAAGTTAACTTCTTGCATCGCAAGATCTAACAGTTCGAAATAGGTTTGGAACCCAGAATCTAACATAATATCCAAGCTGAGATCATTAAAGTCGATGCTATCAGCCCCAGCATGAAGAGCTACCCCTGATCTAGTCATCAGACTAGGATGGGCAAAAGCTATAGAAGGAATGGTAAAATTCTTAATAAAGAATGGCGTTAACTTTAACGTATCACTTCCTACTAAAAACTGACTGACATCAGCTAAATTGACGCTAGCAGTGGATGCAGACATTAGATTCTCCTTAACGAATTAATTTTCCGAACCCTGAAAGTTTCGGTGACCGAAATCATCAAGGCTCGGAAATTTTTAAGATTATGCCGCGGTTACGTCGCTAGCAGAAACTAAGTAACCTAAAGACACTTCGCCTAAAGATTTAACTTCGATACCAGTAGCTTTCTTGTTTTCTAAAGCTTGAACTTTACCTTCTAAAGTAGTAACTTTAGGTTCTAGGTCATTTACTTTACCTTCTAAAGCAGTAACTTTAGGCTCTAATGCACCTTTAGCTGTTTCTAAAGCTTGGATTTTAGCGTCTTGTTCTTGGTCTTTAGTAGCTTGAGCCGCTTTAGCTGCATCTACTAACTCACCAGCTTTAGTCGCTGCTGCGTCTTTGATTTCGGTTACTAAAGTTGAAAGATCAACTTCAACATTAGCGCCTTCGCTATCCACTAAAGTGATTTTGTTACCAGCGTATGAACCGGAAACGATTTTAGTATCGGTATCCACTGATAAGAAATCTGCAATGCTTTGTTCGATTTCGGTACCATCACTTAAAGTGAATTTCATTTTCTTCTCAGCTTTGTCTACTGACACGCCAGATAATTTCACATCAACTGGGATGTTTAACGCAGCAGTATCAACAACAACCTTCTGAGCTTCTACTTTTAAACCTGTACCTAGGTCAGCAGGAGTAATAACTGTAATTGCCATTTTGTTTTCCTTTTTGTTAAATTTAACGTTTGCACTTTAGTGCGAGTTATTTGAGACTCTCAAAATTTCGGTGACCGAAATATGAAAGCTCTAAATATTGATTTTTCTTTATTAGAAATCTTCGAATGCCAGGTCTCCGATTTCGAAGAACGCCCCAGAATCTAAAACCTCATCGGATTTTAAAGCATCTAAGAATTTTCCGAAGTCGCTAAAATTATCCATATTGGTCATCGGAGCAATGGAAATGGCTAACGCCATAACCAAATCGTCATGACCAGACGAGGCTTGATACTTATCATTGACCAATTCAAAACGTTGGAATTCGCTGATGGTTTCCTTATCGCAGATTTCCAACTTGCCGGAGTTAATAAGTATTTGTAACATTCTAATAATAGAATCTCTAGTTGATTTAGTAGTTCTAAATCCTGGATACTTGTATTTGTTATCTTGGTAATAGATGTTAGGGTACTCAAAGTGGTTAACTAGCATATCCGCAATGGATTGTCCGGCGCCTTCGTTATTCTCAATGATCATATGCGCGGTATTAAATCTGGCGCCCCATTCATACAAGAAATCCGGCATAGTAAGATAATCTACTTGTAAATTCGCTGCCGCGACTTGTTTGAAAGGCATCTCGGTTACATCGATTACTTGAATGGCGAAATAGTCTTTACCTTCTTTAGCGGCATCTACGCTCATAATATAAGTATGATTTTGCTGAGGTTCATAATATAATCTAAGCATATCATCCCATACCGCGATAGGATTTTTATGTTGCAATTCTGCGAGAACTTCCGGAGCAATCAAAGTTTCGGAAGATCCGACGAATGAGTTACCGTAGTTTTGCTCGAAGTATACTCGCCCGTAGCGCTTGATGATTTGACGTTTGAATTCTTCCGGCTCCATCAGGTTACCTTTAGAATCATATCTCGGTACTTCATCCCAGTGAACTTCGATAAACGCGGTTTTTGAATTGGGTTGCATATCTTCTAATTTTGCGCGTTGCACAATATCGTAGAAGTGATTAAGGCCTTTAGCAGTAGAAATGATGATATTCTTCTTCCAAGCTAACGCAGATTGGGATGGGAAGATCGAATCCGCAAATTCTTCCCAGACTGAGGTCTTGACGAATGCTGCTTCATCACAAACGAGACAATTGTGATGAACAAACCCGTCACTGATGTAGGTATGATCACCTTGCACTTCTACCGGATCGAAGAATTCCCCTTCAGGGATGATTTCGATAGATTGTATAATTCTACCATCAACTTCATCGCCAACTTTGAGATCTTTAGCTAAAACAAATTCATTGTTTTCGCGCAAGCGAAGAATTTGATGATTGTTAGTACATTTAATATAAGAACCATCATCAAACATTATATCCAATCCGGATGCTACTGTTCGTTTAAGGCCTAAGAATGGTTGGAAACCACTATCCGTAAGAATTTCAAAATTTTTATTAGAGGTGAAGTTTTGGTCACCGAAACACGAACTTTCGGGTTTTTCATTTTTCAAAATTTCAAACAATTCACCGAAGGTGATATTTTTGATGTTTTGAAGTTCATCTCTAATTTTAAGTACATGGGATTTTTCTAAGCAATTAACAGTGTATCCCCTAAATGAGTCCGATCCAGGGACGTCGGTTAAAATCCGGGAACCTATCTCATTCGCGATATCGCGCTTATTCCAAATTGTGGTACCTTGCATCAACCAGATCGGTAAACGGGAAATGATATCTTTGACGTTTTGTAAGAACTCTCGCGCTTGAGCGCCACGGTTTGCCACAATTCCAATATTCAGGTTCTTATGAAAATTGTATAACCAGCTAAGGTAGCAAGCTACGGTGATAGACTTACCAGAGTTATGAGATAATACACCTCCGGTGTAGTACCAGAAATTTTCAAATTCGGATTGATCTAATGTAATATCGTAGAGCTCTTGCTCTCCGGCATCCAGGATTTCCAGGATTTTAGACTTACCGTCGACGGTATCGAAGTGATCTCCAACGCACATTTCATTTGCTTGAAATTCTTCCTCGTCGATGATAAAAGTATGAAATTCAGCTACGGTGAGTTCTCCACGTTCGTGGATAAACTTCAAAGACTTCAAAATTTTGGTTTTGTGAATTTCTTCGATTCTTTGGTAACCAAACGGAGTTTTGACTCTTCGATTGTAATCAAGTATGTACTTTGATTCAACAAACACTAAACAGAATTCCTCTTATTGATCTTATTACTCTACGTATTTTGGGCAAAATTATAGTATAGAGTATTTATTATAGAAATCATCAATAAATCATTTCGTCTACGAAAATTTTTGAAAATGGTGTTGAAGGGTTTCGGTCACCGAAACTTGAAAGATTCAAAATAAAAAAAATCTCCAAAACTTACCCTTTCGGGTAGATCTTGGAGATCTTGGGGATCTTGGGATATGAAATAAATTAAGAATCCGGAAACTCTTTCAAAAGAATTGGAGTTCTTCCGGCTACATCAACACAGAGATTTATTCGCTTAACTCCATCACCATAATCTTTGAACTCTTTATGGGTGTGACCACAACATAGAGTAAGATTCTTCTTCTGGCAAATATCCACCGCTAACGGAACATCCGGATAATGACAAAAGCAGAATTCATCGATAGTCAAAATATCGTGAACACTTTCGAATCCCATCTGAATGTATTCTTCGTTAGTGAAATGATCGTGGTTACCTCTAACGAGGATTTTACGACCTTTCAATTTCGCGATAATTTTAGCGATCCACTCTCTTCCTTGCTTGCTAGCTTGAATATCTCCACCGAATACGACCAAGTCGCCATCCTGGACTACTTCATTATGAGCAAGAATCATAGCCTTAGCATCTTCTAAGGCTGATAGATTAGCATTTGAGATCTCGTGAGTTTTTCGATCACAATACTTGATAATGTTTTGGTGACCGAAATGGTGATCACTTAAAGCAAATAATTTCATTGGGTTTATTGGATATTAATACTACTCAAACTTATATAGTGTATCTTTAGGAAGCGATGTTCCGCTCAGCAAACTAGTAAGATTTAAAACATCATCGAGATCATCCCTTAATCGTTCACTATCAAGCAATGCGATTGCATCCTTATCAAAATCGTGGATATTAAATCGAATATCGTTAGAAAGTTTCAAGAAGTATTGACGATCTGCTTGTTTTTCCACACCGTTTAATGCTTGTTCTAGTAAACCATTAAACTTATCAAACTCGCGGAACTTAGAGAACACCGCGATAAGAGCCTTCAACTTAGAAATCACATCGCGTTTATTGATGCGAAGAGTGGTAACTTTCTCCACTACGAATAGTTTCTTAATATCCGCCAACCCTTCATTTAAAGATCTCGATTTCGCCACTTCACGCACTGACTCAAACTGGCTTTCCGCTAATTTTTGAAGTTGGGATTGGCTTTCAGTTTGTTGAGCTAATTGAATGTACGAGGCTTCTAAAAGATGAGATTCGTTCATCTTAGATAACAATTTTTCCAATTCAGTGCGGATAATCGCATAATTAGTAGCTTTAAGGCATTTCTCAAGCAAGTAGTTGGTAATGCGACGATCTTTCATCTTAGTCTTTTCTGCCACATCAATCACATACTCGATGAAATCTTCGCGGACATCCTTATCTTTGATTCCGGCGCCTTTCATACGTTCGCATAATGCGGTAAATGCGCGTTCGCTTACGTTTTTATTTTTATCGTCAATCAACATATACAAAATGTCATCTTCGGTGAACATCTTGTCTGTTAAGGCCAATTTTGCGTAATACGCAGTAGAATCTTTGCGCTTAGCTACTTCCAAACGGACCTTCTTGGAAAGATCCATATTGTCCACTAAGGTTTCCAATTCTTTCTCATCATCAGATTTCTTAGCAATCTCTAACGCTTCTTTTTCTTTCATTTTCATACAAATTCTTAGTTTCTGTAACCTTCATAGTAGGTTTGTAAAATTTGTTCAAAGTTTGACGGGTCTTTGATACCGGTCAATTTCTTGAATAAGTTCCAACCACCAGATTTAACCGCAAGGTCAAGTTCTGGGTCGCCGCGTTCAAGCTCCTGAGCTCGTTGGGGCTTATCCGCCCAAAGTAAAGCAAAATAGCGTTCCGCTACATCTTTCTGTTGTTGTTTGCTCAAATACTTGTTACAAAGTTCCACTACCCCGCGGAATGTCCAAAGTTTATCCACATCTTTAGAATCTTCATTGTTGAATACTAATTTAAAGATTTCTACTAATGTTTTCTTATAATCACTAGAAGCTACCGGAATTTCCTTGTATACGGTTTTACCGTTATCTTTGACTTCGTTACCGTCTTGGCCAACCAAAGGAGCATACGCTACGCGAACGCCGTGGTCCACCGAGAATTTTAACATACGAGCGACATCGCCTTTCTTACTAGCCGAAGTAAGTTTGTAGTTGTCATAAGTGGACTTACTGGTGACAATAACGATATCAGGGCGAATACTTACCCCACCGACTAATGCGCGAATTAAGTATTTGTGATGAACCGCTTTTACACCATCTTTCGCATCATCAAAAGAGCTTGAGTGGCTAAAACGAGCCCATTCTGTTGGATTGCCATCTTCTTCGAATGGTAGGAATTCGAAGTCTACTTGTACCAAGTATTCTACCGGATCTAAGAAACGGAAGATACAGTTGATTTGGGTACCTAAGCTTGAGCTTGAGGTTCTATTCATACCTACAAATTCCACGTTACGGGTAACTTGTCGACCTTGAAGTTTGCTTAACAATTCGAACAAAGTTTCAGCGCGTTCCGATGGGATGGCGATATCAATATCACCCATTGTTGGCTTGAATTTTAAAATTTCTTGGTCACTGAACTTTTCACTTAAAATGAAAGAACTTGAACCATTGAATACTAGCGCATCTTTGAGAACTTTGTCGCTCTTCCAAAGAGGTACGCTATATTTTGCCTCATGTAAAGTGTTCAACGAACTGAAAAGATTTTGCGCTAATTTAATAACGTTTGATCTTCCTACTGTTCGCAGATCCACTTTAACCGCGGCAACATCAACTCCGTTGACGTCTTTAACTACTACATTTCCACCCATTATGAAATCCTTTAAAGTATTCTAAACAATTTACATATTTAATGGTTTGATGGGCTCGATAGAATCCATCACCTCTTGGAAATCCGGATCTTGCAATAACTGGCGATATTCGCCGATCATTTGCAAGTTCATCCAAAAATCTCCGGTTGTGTTGAACAACTTTCCGAGTCTTGCTGCTAAGTTTAAGTTGATAGGCTCCTCGCCATTTAAGATTTTATTAGCCAAGTTTACGGTAATTCGAATTCGGCTAGCAAATTCCTCTACGGAAAGATTGTAAGGTTCTAGATATTCTTCTTTTAAAATTTCACCTACTGGGTTGAACTGATTCTGTTGGTTCATATTTTTGCTCCTATGATTGCTAATTAATTTAATATTTGTATTATAATATATCTACCAATAAAACGCAACTAGAACTCGTACTCTAAACAAAAGAAAAGCCTATTGATGTAATAGGCTTAACTTATCAAACTTAGAGTTGCTTAACCCCGTAGAGATAGAACCCAATAGCATTATAGAACTCGGATTTGTTCTTAACCACTTTGAAGAACGGATCTGTCGTTTTGAGGATGCTAGCCCCACCGCCCAACAAGCAAACAAAGTCACATTTGTCGATGATGTTACCGTAACGATCTTCAATCAACGTCAAAATTTCTTTGGTGTAATCATCACAAACTTTGGTAATCACTTCCTGCATATCGAATCTTTGCCCACGAAGTTTGTAGAACCCAGAATCTAAAATCTCTTTCGCTTCGCGTAACGTGATATCTTTAGAATATTGTTCCTTGATTACAGATTGAAGATTTTGAGCGATTTTAACTACGCCAGCATTCTCCACGCCTTCAAATAAGTTCGGGGAGGTTTTACCATCTGTAACGTAGAACATATCGAGCGTATTAAATCCCACATCACATCCTACATATGTGGAAACCATGTTCGCAGTTCTTGGTTGTGGATAATGATCGCCAAACATATCAAACGCTAGCTTACTACCAGCGCCTTGCGGCAATAAGAAGATATTGTTGAACTTATATTCTTTGCCGCTAACAGTAAACTGTTTGATTCGCTCTTTGAAGTAGCCAGACATACCCAATTGGGCAACGCTTAAACCGCAGACCATCACATCAATTTCATCTGCGGAAATCTCAGCGGTCTCCAAAGCTTTAGCAATAAACGCTGGCGCGTAAGCTTCTAACATTTGGTAATCGCTGATATCCACGATCATATTGCTCGGCAAACTCAAAGCATCTAAGCCAACATAAACTTGATCGATATCTCCGGATGGCAAAGTAATTTCAACAATTCGCGGGTCGCGAATGCTTGAAACTTTTTGTGCTCTGGCAATAGCACTGGAATATTTGAAGATGTGTGAAATTTGGTTACCATCCCCAATTACTACTTTCACATCTCCGTAGCCAATATCTAAACCTAATGACTTCATTAAATTTTCTCCTAAACGAAATAATTGAGTAATATTATACAATACCACCCAATTTTATTCTACATTTTAATCATCAGAATCTGCCGGTTTCGCAAACGCATCATACAAGAAACTTCGAGCTTTGGCTCTAGCTAACGCATAAAGAACCGTATGCTCGTAGATCTCCGAAAGGGCCACCTTATATCCTTTGCGTTCGGTTACCGGAATTTCGCGCGCTTCGCATAACTCAGCTTTAGCATTCTCTACACTAATCGCAAATTGATAAATGCTGTAGTCTACGGTGTCCGGTTGAATTTCCTTAAACGCTTGAACGTTTTGGCATCCTAGCAGATGAACTTTCTTATTATGAGCACGAGCATAATCCATCATAGTCTTCAAAAGTTCCGTGTTCTTATGCCATTCGCGGGTTTGCGCCAAGCCCCCGATACTCAATCTTGGATATCTTGGATCTTCACATAATTTCATCCAATAATCCACCCCTTGATGAAGTTTAAAGACTGGCGTCGGGTAATAACCAAGAATATCGAAAACTTCTTGTCTTAGGAAATTTTCCGGTGACGTCAAATCTTCGTTGTGAAGAAAGTAATCATTATCCAGCTCAAAACATTCTTTGGGTTTTAAAATCTCGCAAAGTTTTAAAAATTTCTTTTTGAATTTTTCACAGCGTTTAACAAAGATTTCGCTATCGGCTCCGTGCTTAAACTGCTCTTTGAATAAGGTAAAACCACCGCTGTCCAAGTAAGTGCGATTTTGAATGTTTAAGTCGCGGATGAATTCTGCTCGCTTAAAGGTTAAATCCGTGGTGCTCACCAAAAAGTCGTTGGTAAAACATTCAAACATCTTACGCAAACGATCTTCACTACGGAGACTACACATCAAGGCATCTCCTAAACCAAAAACTAAACGATGCGCCGGATGCTCTTTATTTGCGGTATTCTCCATTACTTCAACTCCGGAACGTCTAACTCTTTTTCGAGTTTTTTCTTGGTGGCCTTGACATTAAGGATTCCGAAATCCGCCAACATTTGCATATCCATTTCGCCGTCCCCGAGCATGCGATCTAACGCGGACATATTCCATTTTGAATACTCCGCTACGCGGTTATCCGCAATAACAAATCCCCGTTTTTGTTCGTTGGTTAATCCACAAACTTGTAATACGTCAATTTCATCTTCCTTACTTAAACCAAGCAATTGGATAGCTTTGAATCGGGTATTACCCGCTAAGATTACGAATTCGTCGTCGACGACAATTGGGTTTATGTAACCAAAACTTTCAATTGACTTTGCTACCTGCTTTGCCGATTCATTATTATGGCGGGGATTCCCGCCGAATGGTTTAAGTTCGCCAATCTTTACTCTGACGATTTTCTTATCTAAATTAAACATACTTTGATAGCTCCCTATGATAACATCTGTTTAAATTCTTGAACGTTATTATCTAACAATTCTTTAAACTCGTTCGTAGGCTCAAAGGTATCGAAGATGTCGTAAATCAATGTTTTCGGTTTATCCGGATGGTTGAAAACTCGATTTTGTTCGATACTTGAAATCACCGGATAGCTAGTATCGATAGAATCAATTAAATGTCGAACTCTGCGAATTTGGGTCACCTCAAACGGAGATTTTAATCCTAAAAAGTGAATCTTTTGATTCCAGGTGATCAAATTCGCCAGCTCTTCCAAAATTTCGCTTCTTGGGGTAGTATTGCAACACATATCTCCGAATGGAACTGCAATTACATCCTCTTCTCGAAGAATTTTGGTATACTCCACAAAACAATCTTTGAAGTTTTGCTTATTGTGTCCGTGCACTACGGCAACCAAAGTAAATTGCGGAAACTCCGCAAGATATTCGTGAACCTTACGGATACATCTTGCGCTATCCTCAAAGTAGTCCGGAACTATCACTTTCAAAAGTTTCTTACGATCTTCCGGGATTTGTTCATCGAATTTTCGAAGTAAGTTTTTGTAACCTTCTTCATCCAATTCAATGTTACGAATTTTGCGTTCATACAGACTGTTGTCTAAGATCACTTCGCGACCTTGCATAATGGAATCCAGGAAGAAATCAAAGACTTCCGGGTGATCGTCCCAGAAAATATCCAGGAAATATTCATAATCATTGAACGAACGACTATAACCTAAAAGACTCTTTGATGTTTCAAAACTAAATTTCATTTGATTGCTCCCCAAACTCCTTAACTTTCATGGAAATGAAAATGGCGCGATCCCCGCGATCTTTTGGGGTAACCACTAACGGAGTGATGTTCATTTTGACGAAGAATTCTTTAATATAACTATCAATCGTTTGTTGAAACTCTACGTTAGTAGATCTTAACTCTTTGCCGGTAATTTCAAACACAATCGGGAAATATACAAACATCGTATCCCCGCGAAGAACCGCTTGTTTCGCCGCTTCTTCGATGATCGAAAGTTGCTCGAGATATTCCGGGAATCCATCTCTCAGATACTGGTATTTTGTGTATGCCCAAATATCTGCATACGAACGACTGGAGATAACTTTATCCCCCATCGTCTTACCCGCCCAAGTATCCAATTGATATTGCGTAAACGCAGATTGTTTTTCCTTCAACACGTCCGGATTTTTGAAATCCTCTTTACTAAAGAATTTTTCACTTAAGCTATCCGCAATTTGAAAGCCTTCGAAAATATTTGGAAAATTTTCGACACAATCATACAATGAAGTAGATTTACCGGTGCCGTGAGCCCCGCTAAATAATACAAATTTTTGCATCCTGGCTCCTTATTGGTATGGGATTGGATCTTGCAAACCAGCTTCCTCGAACGCTTTTAAGCGATCCAAACAAGTAGCGCATTTTCCACAAGCTTTACCTTCGTGCGGATTGTAACAACTTGACGTATGGGAATACATGTCAGATGATAAACCTAATTTTTCTAACGCTTCTAAGCCAGCTTTCAATACTTGCGCTTTTGTTACGTCTACGAAAGGCGCTTTGTAATCAATTCGCTCACTACCATAGTTTGAGATTCTGTAAAGTTCTTTTGCCATGTTAACGCTTTCCGGTCTGCAGTCCAAATATGTAGAATTATCGTTTCCATGAACGCCCATCAAAATATCCACATCCGCGTCGAACTTCTTACTTAAAGCTAACGCTTTACCATAGATGATCGCAGAGAAGATTACATTGCGGTTTTCCACTACGGTAACTTTCAAGTTTTCTTGATTGTACTCGTTTTCCGGAACTTCTTCCGCTTTGTTGGCCCCGATAGCCGATTGGGAATCGCTGAATACATCGCGAACGTTGATAAGTTGATAATTCACGTCGAAACCCGCACTATTAAGTGCTTGCACTAATTCTTGCGATTTTTCGATTTCGATTGAATGGCGCTGACCATAATCGAAGCTATAACAGAATACCTTGTCATAACCTTCGGTTAAGATTTGAAAGAGAAGAGAAGAAGAATCCATTCCACCTGAGAATGAAAGAACGGCAATCTTTTGCGGTTTCTGCATATTTTACTCCTAAACAATAATAAAATTAATGATTGTATCTATTATAATACAATCACTATAAAATTCAACTTAAAGTTATTTCAAAGGTCCAAACAAACCCAGAAAGTTAGCCTTACGCTTTAGCGTATCCGCTAGCTCGTAAACCATTGCGGCGACCGCAAGAGCCACCGGAGCCCAAACGGTGGCGTTTACCACACCGGTAAAGACGCTAGTTTTCTCACCAATAAAATAACCGTGTAGTATCATCATAATAAAGATAAGAATGGCTAGAATCTCTAATAAAACCCCAGCCAATCCGTATACTAATTTCATCTTATGCTCCTTTTGCTTCTATATTTTTAAAACTAATCATCCTCAGACATCACATCAATCAACCAAAGATAACCCGATATAATCAATAGCGCGATTACCGAAGTCGCTAGATGTCCAAATTTCTCCCAAACTTTCGCCACCGCGACGGCTCCGAGAACCGGAAGAATTACTAATGCTATCATTAAGGTGATAGTATCCCTGAAATCTTTGCAAGCCTTGTTGCATTTATCATGTTTATACATTTTTAACCTACCCGAATTTATTATACTTGTTATAGTATATCTAAGTTTGTAGCGGGTTTTGTAGGTTTTCCGCCTTAGCGGATCTCTTATGGGATGTATTATAGTAAATCTAAACCGAGATGGCAACCGGGATTTGTAAATTTTTCAAAACTTTTTTTTTTTTGAAATGTAAGAGTTTCGGTCACCGAAACTTTCAAAGTTTCAAAATAAAAAAAATCTCTCAAATTTACGCGAAAGCGTCTAAATGAGAGATTGTTTGATGTTTTATTATATTACAACTTATACACTAAATTTCCACTACCGTAGTAGGCAAAGATACCACGTTGTCTTAAAAACTCAACCGAGTTAATTTCTTTGTAACCTGGTTCATCCCGTTTCGGGAAGCCTTCGAAGTATCGATGCAGGTAAATCTTCATCATTCGATTACGGATTACTCGGGTAAATCCTACCGGAGAATACTTATCCGGAATGATATACCATAAATCTCCTGGAGTCTCTTCAATCAGTTCTCCGACTAAAGCGTAAGAATTGCCATCTGAAATATTCATATCACAGTAAGTATGCAGTTCCACTGCCGGATGCTGAGTTTTGAAGTGTTTGAAGATCTTTTGGGTTCCACCTTGAACTAAACAATACTTCTTACTGCAAGCTCGGATAACTTCCCAAACCCCTTGCCCCTCACCGGTATGATTATATCGATGTTTGGCAAACGTAATAATTTGTACTAATTCTCCATCGAACTCTAACCCATAATAAACTTGGGCATTGGCATGACCATTCAAGTGATTCGCTTCTGCGAATTCTCTAGCTTGCTTGGCGGTGATCTCCACAATTTTGCCCTTGCGCGCCGGAATTTTGTTCTTGGTAAGACCTAAATGATGCTCGATCATACTAATAACTAGGTCTGTTTTATTATAAACATCATCAATACCAAATCTCAATAATTTGATCTTTTTCTCTGAAAGAGATTTATTCATTCTTTTGAAGTATTGGTTGTCTACTAAGTTATCAGTAAACTCCGGAATGTTGGTGACCTCAATGACTAGATTGCGTTCTGGGATGTAGTAATCAAATTCGAATTCACCTACGGTGAGGCTTTCGTATGAGATATCATGTTGCTCGAGAATGATAGGGACTAGGTTCTCCACAAACACTACAAAATCAAATATTCTTAAAATCGCCTCTTTGGAAACATCAATACCGGTATCTTCACAGGTAAATTTGCGTACATGTCGAACTGCTTCGCCTAGATGAACGCTTACCGCATCATCCCCGTGATGTTGATAACAGCTCATAAAATCAACGGCAGTCTCGTCATCGAATCTAAAGTGGCTGGTGACGTAATCTAATGCTTCTAGATGTCCGGCGTAGGCGATTTTTAATGCCTTTGTAAGATAAATGTTAACAAGTTTAAATTTATCCAATAACTTGCCACTTTCGGTAACTGAAGCTTTCAAACTCTTCAAAGTCGGATTTATAGTTTTTGTTTGAAACTTCCTAATTGGTTTTAGTTCTTTTGCCGGTTTTGGGGCTTTCGGAACTTTAATCTTCGGTTGTTTTAGCTCTTTTGCTTGTTTGACTGATCCGATCTTCGGAACTTTCACTTTACGCGGTTTTCGGGTACCCTCTTCGATCTTCCGATCGATAGTCTCCGCGGTACACTGTTTGATTTGATCCCCGTAAAGATTTTGAACTTCTTTGCGGGTTAACATCTTCAATTTGTTCTTTTTGAAGACGTGGGCTAGGTCATCCAATTTCGTAATACCGAACATTTCGATAAAATCTGCGAGATATAGGTTACCGGCATAGTAGAGATGGTGAACCGCAGATAATAAATCTAAGTTATACTTTTGGCCTCTGGTTGTTGGTATAGGTTCTTTTTGATAGGCTCCAGTCTTCAAAGAAATCTTGTAATTATTCGCTTTAGCGAAAGATAACAATTCCTTTGTTATTGGAATGTTCTCCGTTAGGAGATTTCCAGATTCTTTTAGAAATTCCTGCATTATTTTGCTCCTTTAATTTAAGTAAATGTATTATAATGTATTGTTTGATATTAATCAACAACTTCAACTAAAAAAAAAAATCTCCGCTTCCGCGGAGATCTTTTAGTTCTTGTACTTTCTCTAACTCGAAATCTTCAATTAGATACCTGTTACTGCGAATGTACTTGCGTATAACGCTGCACGGTCGGTAGCTGTTGGAGTTTCGAATCCAGGGATTGTTGTTAAAGCGTAGCGCGTTTTGGCAATTATCCCATTCATACCAGTTTGTGAGTTAATCACTTTAGTGAAGGTTAATGGAATGTATGGGCAGAAGTAACCTAATGCGTCTCGACGGTCTTCACCTTTATACAACAGAGTCGCATACTCGAAATCTGTGTAAGGATCTACGACTACGCGTAAACGACCATCTAAAGTACCAACGAAACCAGTTAATACGCCAGTTTTAACGATGTCTGAACCGATGTGACCGTGTTCGAATGAATCTAATGAAGCTAATAAGTTAGCTACGCGAGATGAACATAATAACACGTTTGCTTGGCCGCGGTTTGTGCGACGCGCAATTGCTGAAGCTTCGTGAGCAATTTTGAATGCTAATTCGCGAGCGATGTCGATTGTACGTAAGATACCGCTAGAAGCTTGAACTGCTGTAGCATCCCAGTCTGGTAATTGGGTAGCGTGTGTATTAACGAAGTTAACTACGTCTGCGTCGATGTCAGTTTGGATTTCTGACGCCATCAAACGCATCATCTCGTCGTCCGCTAATAAACCATGTTGTGATTTAAGGTCTTGGTACATCTCTAAGCTGTACTCGCCGTGTAACGCACGAACGATAGCTTCTACTGGTTTTTTCACAATACGGAAACCAACGTAGTTGATATCTGGGCGTTGTTCGTCAGCTAAGTTAGCTAAAGAGAAGTTACGGATAATTTTTGGATATGAAGCAACGTTTGTATAAACTGCTTCGATTTGGTAAGCACCTAAAGTATCACCAACTTTTTTACGGCCACCTTTCATAGTAACTACTACGTAGTTGCCTTCTTTGTGAACGATAGTTTCGCCAGCTAATACATCATCTTTAGCTTCAGCCGCTTCGCGGTTTAATTTGTAAAGGATAACTTGTACGCGTTCATCTTTTGGTTTAGCGCGATATTCGTTAACCATTGCATAGATGTATGCAGTTGGGGTAGCCATTGGTTGAACACCTAATAACTCGTTAGCGATTAAACGTGGATAAACGTAACGGATTAAAGGTAATAAAATTGGAGTGAATGTAGCGATATCTTGTGAAACGGTAGATTCGTTTAATTCTTGATCTTGCGCGTTAGTCGCATTTTCAAGTAATTTACCAAGTACCATCTTTTCAGATTCGTTTAATGCTGGATAACGTTCTGATTCAAGTAATGCACCTACATCTTGACTGAATGTATTCATTCGGAAATTTCCTCTTTTTGTTTACGTAATAAAAATTCGTTTATTATTTATTGAGTTGTATTATTTATTAAATTTGATACAACCCAATTGCTTAATTATTTATTGCTTACCGGGATTAAAGCAAGTGACTAGATCATATGACTAGGAACTGAAGTTTTGTATTTTGGTAAACCAGTAACTTCGTTAAGTTCAACCGCCTCGGTAGATTCGTTCAAAAGCTCTTTATCATCACTAGCCCAATCTGCTTGGAAGTATACATCTTTTGTACCTTTGGTGAAGCGAATATAGCCTTCTTGATCATCGATCTCTACCTCATCCACGTTCAGTTTTTCAACGACTGGGCCGGTAGAGAACATTTCAACTTCACCTAATTTAAGCTGTTTTGTTCCTTGTTCTTTGCGGATTTTATTTATTGCTTTCTTTAGACCTTTTTGCGAGATCTCGAAGAACGCACCTGCGCCATTCCAAGTATCATCACTTTCTTTATACGCGATTCCTAAGAATTTTGCAAAGGTTTGCGCAAATTTAAGCGCCTCGCTTTTAGATGGCATACCTTCGTTCATCGCAGCGCTTGGAGTATACTCCGGAATGTCGTCGTATGATTCATTCATACCTTGTAACTTGAAGAAGATATCATCTTCGCTACGATATACGTTAAATCTAATTGAGTTGACTTTACTCCAAACCTCAACGAAATTAACGCCTAGTTTCTTTTCGATGTTTTTGGTTTGGTTAATAATCTTAATGATCTTATCATAAGAACTCTTATCAATTCCCGCAGATGAAGCGAAAAAGCCGAAAGATCCAACGGTTTCATCGATCTCTACACCAAAGAACTTAGCGATAGCACGGGCTTTCTTACGCATTCTATCTTCTGAAGCCTCGTTAAGAGTATTAGTCGCTTCGTTCGCTGCGCTTGATGCGCTTGATTCGCTCATTCCACCAACGTAGAATAGAATACTATCTTCTTCGTCTTCAAAATCGATCAATACCGACATTTCTGGATTATCAAAAGTCATTTCATAGAAACCGAATGCCGCCGGATCACTTTGAGATCGTTTAAAGGCGTTAACGATTTTGATAAAATCTTTTTCAGTAATCTCAAAAGAAGCACCCATTAAAGCTTTGTAAGAGCTTGGAGTTTCTTTGAATTTAATACCTAACGATTTAGCCGCAGTTTGAGCCAACTTAAGAAGCTCAGATTTTGATGATTCGTTCATTTTGTTTGCTGCACGAGTATTGAGTGCTTTGGTTGCCTCAGCTTCGTTCATTTCCATATCCGCTTCCGTGGACAGGTATAAGGCAAATCCACCAGGAAGCATGAAACAGATATAACCTTCTTCAAAATCCCACTCGATATCGTCGATACCGTGGGCTTCAGGGTCTTTAAGGGCTTTCGCTTTGCGAACTACTGAACGAAGTTCTTTTTCTTTGATTTGGAAAACCGGAGATTTTGGGTCACTGAAAGTATAGTTATCCATTGTTGGGATTACCCCCAACAATTTTCCGATTCGAGCGGCTTCCGCTTTGAATTCATTTTTGTTCATTTTAGCCCCTTATTAGATCATATAAGAAGGAACTTTTAAGAAACGGTTAACTTTAGGAGCTTCGGGAGCCTCAGATTCGTTCATTTCAGTATCCGCTTCTTCAGATTCGTTGATAGCAGCACCAATTACTGGAACTTGAACGCCACGTTCGCCTTCGCGACCAGTTTGAGCTTTGGCTGGAGTATCTTTAACTTCGCCCGCCATACCAGGATTGTCGTTAGTTTGAACGTCTGCATCTAACACAGAACCGACGAAATCATCGCGACCGTTGTTAGCTAATAAGTCGATGATGCGCGGAGACTCTGTTTCACCAGAAGCGTAGTAACCAGATGGATCGTTGTCTACTACAGTTGAGCTAACGTCTTGGTGACGATGACCGCCGATATCTTCGTAACCACGCAATACATCACGTAACGTGTACTCTGCGCGTTCTTCTGCGTAACGATCATATTCATCATCTTCTGGACGGAAGCCACGAGCGCCGTCGTTACCGTATGGAGCATCCGTGTGACCTACACCAAGTTCAAATTGACGAATGGTATCGCGTAAAATTTCAATTTCTTCGTTAAGATCTTGGATTTCTACATTTTTAGAACGAAGAATTCCTACAAGATTCTCCATTAGTGCTTTATCAGCCATTTCATTATCCTCTAAGTTTTCAGTTGTATGAATTGCTTCGTCTTCCTCGCTTTCAAAAACTCCACTCATGGTGGCAGATTGATCGCTTGGATTGGTTACAATGTCAAAAGTGATTAAGTTGAATTCTTTTACTACTCTATCTGGGCCTACGTTTCCGCTAGCGCGAGAACTTACGGAGATTTTAACGCCGTGGCGGATCATAGATTTGATAGTTTCTGCTTGTGGTGTATCAAAGATTACCGCTTCGCCCATTACGTAGTCGCCCTCAATCCACAATTTAGTGATCTTAGCGACAGCGTTTTTAGGATCTACCGTTAAGCGACCTTTTGGATGCTCCCACTCCATCAAAGTGTTGATGGTACCATTCTCAATTTGGGTTTGATATTTCGCGACTTCGCGTTCCCAAAGAGCTCTTGGATAGATACGTTTGTTGTTATTTATCTGTTCGATGGTAGCGAATTTGCCGCGAATATAGAAGAACTTTTCTTCGTCTTGGATTCCTTCCACAAGTTGGAATTCATGCAATTCGCTTTCACATAAAGCATTTAATGCATTTTGATCTTCGTTAATGATTTCCGGATTCATTAGTTGACCTTGTGTTACTATATTTTATGATTGTTATTTATATTTAATTCTTACGATTTTTGCGTTTAGGCGCTTCAACTAAAGTAAGTTCGTCGCCTTTAATTGCTTGTTTAAACTCTTCAATATTTAATTGATAGAGGTTTTTGGGTAACCCGGATTTTAAGTAAACCCGATAACAACTTCTTGGAAAATTCTTCTCTCTTAATCGATTAAAGAATTTGGTTCTTTTAACATTAGAGTCTAGCAATTTTGTTTCGTCCAAGTCCAAAAACTTGTTCAACAACTTGAGCAACTTCTTCTTCCCAATCTTATCCAACCAGTTGATGTTGAAGCAAAGATATCGAGATTTCGAACTTCTTAAAACTAACGCCGTTGGCGTCTTATCCCAACGTTTTGCGGTTTGTGCTTGATATCCATCAATCTTACAAATCATCCCAGTAGCCATTTTGGTGACTTTCTTCAATTGCTTTGCTCCGTTAGTTCTTCGTCTCAGTCCGCATATTATGCATTAAAGCATCAAACAAATCTTTAGCATCCAATTTGTAAATTCTTGGCTTCGCCAAAGCTTTACGATGATAAAGTCGATAAGCTTTCTTAGTAAATCTAAATCTTCTGATGGCTCGAATAATCGGGATCATCTCCAATCTGGATTTGTTTTGAATATCTTTACTTATAAGAAAGTTCATCAATTTTGTCTTTTCAAATCGACTCAACCAGTTTACGTTTATACCAAACACGTGATGTTTATTCGCTCGAATAATAATCACTACCGGGTTAATATCGTAAGTTTTTGGAGTCAACGCCACATACTTGGTATAGATGAAATTTCCTGGAAGGAACGCGGTGGTGGCGGTAACCGCTTTCTTTGTTCGTCTCCAACCTCTTACTAATTCGTTAGCTTGGGATTTGCTCGGGTTGAACATCGGTACCAAAGTATCTGCTAACGACATTAACCGAAACTCCCAAACACATCATCGATTTTAGCCTTGGAAGTTTTCTCTTTTAGAGGATTTTCCGATACTACCAATTGATCTTCTTCAGGGAAATTTTTAATATCTTCAGCGTGCGAGTTTTGGTGACCGAAAAATTGATCAATGCCTTCCAAAGTTTTAATGGTAGGAGCTTCAATCCTAGAATCATTTTGATGAACTAAATCTACCGCGGAGCGGTCAAACGAGTAAGATTTTAAACTTAATTGATAACAAGCAGGAGTATTAGAATAAACAAATTTATTATTAACTCCAGGAACATGCAATTGACAATCCGTAATCTCCATCAATTTTCCGTTAGGGAAGACCAACAAATTCGAAATGATTTCTTTCGGATGGATGTTACCGTTTTGATCTTTTAGTGGTTCCAAAGATTTCAAACTGACGAAAACTTGCAAGGTATCGTCATTGATTAAGCCATAGTTATTGAACGCAAATTGCAATCCGTTTGGATATTCTTCGTTTTCTGCAAGTAATACGTAGAATTCCAAAGCATCGCGATAAAGATCAGTTTTGAGAGTTTTAAAATCACCAAAAACGCGATTCGCTAGCAAACTAGCTTCAGCGATTTCGTGAGCATTCGACTCCCAAGAATCCATCAGTTTCTCAGTTACTAGGAATCGCACTGGAGTTCCGTATAAACGAATAAGCTCGTCAATCATTCCAGTGTTTAGACTATAGTCTGGTTTTTGGTGAAAATTAAAATTCATATGATCTATTAGCTCAATTAGCTTACTTTGATGTTACGAATAATCGGTTTGCGTTTATGGCAAGGATTAACAATAATAATGGATCTATTATAAACCCAATAGCTAAGATCGCCAGTTTCAGAATCAATCGCTTTTTGGACTTCGTCCGCATATTCGAAAATGCTGAGACCTGCGCGAGACATAGCGGCGTCCCCGGTAGGGAATACGTAGATTCGATCTAGGCGATCATCACACATATAATGTAAGCGACCCATCTGAGCTTTTAAACGCATCATTGGATAAGCGATATCATAAGGACCAACTACACTAAAGTGTGCATTTCCTAATTGATAATCCTTCTCGATTTCTGCGATTACACGCATTACTTGGTCTTGGATGAATTCGTAAACGTCTTCCTGCGTGGTATTCACTACATTTGGGATAGTCGCGTTTTCAGGTACCCCAGAAACTTCCGCAGATTGCAATACTTTTACAAGCTCATCGCGTTGTTGTGAGTTCTTTTGGAATAATACCCAACCATGTAATGTTGCACTAAACGCTTCCGGCGTATACATGCGAACTAAATCTTCTACTGCGTTAGAAGTGAATCTCATATTCTTACGAGTATTGCTAACATCATACATGTCTACCGGGCTGGATAAAAATTCAATTTTACCAGTAGGATTGTAAGTATCAAAATATGGTTCCACCCATTGGCTAGTAGGACCTTTAGTCTTCACTACCGGCATAACTTCCGCAACGGCGGATTTTGGCAAAGTTTTGATGGCGCTAGCAATCAGGTTATCTGTGGTTTCGCCATCTAATTGACTTAATACGGCATTTGCGCCGTTTTGGTAAGTTTCCATTTTATTTCCTTTATACTAAAAATTCGGTTAACGCGATTGGCGGGTTACTTCACCGCAAGCTTTAGCGTTCCGGAGCGCTAAATTGATGCATCTGAGAGCTTTCTTTCCACTCTTTCCAATCCCCGTAGAATTGGCGGGCACCTTGATCGTAAATCTCCACGTCGTTAGCCACGAAGGCTACCGTAAACTCGACGATTTGATTCTCTGTTGCATTTGAAAAACTCAGTTGACTGACGTTTTCAATACTACATCTTTTCAAAGACATCAAAGGCTTGGATCTCCAGGAATCTCGTTCTAATCCGGTAGTATCGTTATGATATCGGTCACCGTAATCGCTGTCTTTCGAAATAAACACGTTGAACGTGTAGTCATCGAAATAGCGATAAGCTTGTTCGCGGAATTGAGCAGTGAACATTTTAAAAAATTCAAGTTGTCCGCTATCGTAAAATGTCATACTAAACTTGTACTGATCCGGTAAACCGTAGTTATGAGCCCATCGGTTACCCACCCAAGAAGAAAGTTGTTGCGCGCCAATTTGTGGCAATTGAAGATCTTTAAGGTGTAAACTCAAGCGCTCGTTATCTTTAGGCGACCAAGCTAGGATGTTACCGGTACCCTTCGCCTCATTATCATAATACAAGGTATCCGCGGGAGCGTTTGGGTTGTTGAGCATTTTATAGTTCCAAGCAAAATAAACCTCGAAACTATTAGCTCTATCCCAGGGAATTTGATAGGCAACCTGTAGCGCATCAGTAAATTTCATTCAGATGAATTCTCCTTATAATATACAAATATTTAATAAATTTATCTAAACACTCGAACTTTAGGATCTAACGTTTTATCAGTTAATGGTAAGAATTCACTGTAAGTGAAAGTAACCGGATATGTTACCAGTTCGTTTTGCTTGTCATCCCCATAATCTACCGCGCCGATATCACTGACGAAAGCATTTTGCATGACGTAACCCATAACCTTGTTACCGGTTTGATCTAATTGGTAAACGCGAATATCCGTTTGATAGTTTGGTAAACTTGGATTATATTCCGGTCTTAACAATGCGGTTTGGATATCATCGAAAACATTTCCAAGATTGAAAGGCGCGCGATCCTCGCGTTCGAATAGATCCGTTTGCAAAGTTAGTAATCGAGCTTGTGGGTTACCCATATCTTTGTAAACGTTCAATGCCGTGTGCTGTAAACGGCTATCATCAATTTCTCGGAACCATCTGTCCAAATTTTTACGAAGTAACAGCGCACTATCATCTTCGAAGGTTAAAGTCCAAGTGTCGTTAAAGTTGGTTTCTCCACGAAGATTGTATTTTCGACCAAATCTCCACATGCTAGCCGTATACATGCTACGCTGTGGAAAACTGGTCGCTTTACAAAGGATGTTCCATTTCCAAGGATGCTCCCCACCGTGCAAAGGGATAGTAAACTCTAATAAGAATTTGTTTGTGCGAACGCCAGCCCCTCGGTTTAGTTGCTCTCGCAAATCTCTCCAAGTAGTGTGGATAGCTTCTGGGTTAACCATCGTCTCTTCATCCCCGTTAGCTTCCGGAGAAATAATAGGATGCTTATCATATACGGATCTTCCCGTATACGGGGTCATTCCAAGCTGTTCGCGAGGACCGCGATACGTTGGATAATCGTAAGATACTGGCTTACCCGGAGGAACTTTGCCAGTGTTTGGATCTACTTTTGGGTCAACCCAAAATTCTCCAAGAGCCCCAGTTCCTTTGTATAAGCTGGAAGCTTTGCTGAAAGCATCTACTCCATTAACCTTAGTTAGTTTGTTTGAGTAAAAATTACGATCAACTTTTACGCGTTGGAACTCGTGACCTTCCGGAGTTTGCCAACCTTCTGGGTGTTGCGGAGTTACGTTAAGATGATTCTCGTACGTTTCGTTATGCAAATCGATTGGAGAACCTGTCGATTTTTCGCCAGTAGCGAGATTTGTCTTTCTTTCCATTGATTCTATATTCTGTACAAAATATTAGTTAAGTGTTATTAATATAGATTAATTTTATAGAAAAAAATTTTTTTTAAGAGTTGTTGAGTTTTGGTGACCGAAACTTTACAAGTATGAAAAAAAAAAAAATCTCCAAGAAATCGCTTTCGCGAAATTTTGGAGATTGTTTATTATATTAAAACTCACTTTACTTGTTATAAGCTTGCTGATATTTGGTGTACAAACTATGCACTGCTTTTGGAGTATTTTGTTTGAAGAAAGCGTAATCTTCTAAGTTTTGAATTACTTTAGTCGCTGAGATATCCGCATCGGATCGCTCAAGCTCTTGTACATCAATTCCTGGAGCTTTCAATAATTGACGCTCATACTCTTCTTTACGATCACTTCCAGCATACAGGTGATTGATGTTGATCTCTGCTTTCTTCAACGCAGTAAAGATGTTACCGGAAACTAATTCGATGATTTTGATATTTGGAAATGCTTTCTTCAACGCTTCTAAACGCAAATCTTTGGTGTCTTTCGTATCTGCAGAAGTGACCAAACCGATTACAATTTCATCACATTCTTTACGCGCTTTGTCAATCATTTTGACGTGACCGTTGGTCAAGATTCTAAACTTACCAAAGACCAAACCACCGTTATTACCTTTCAACGCTTTCAAGTAGAACATCTTCGCGTTAGTTTGGATGTCGTCCATTACCGTAGCTTGATTTTTCTTCGAATGAACCCCTTCAAAGTTAAGTTGCTTAATGCGTTTCGCAATTTCGTTCAACCCTTCTTTGATGTCCTGAGTTTTAGTATCGTTGGCAATTTGGCGAGCTACTTCCAATACATCGTCCCAATAAGCTTGCTCGGCTTTCGGATCATCTTCCATCCAGCGTAGTTTCTTCGCGGAACGAGCTTCTCTATCTAATTGGTAGGTTTGTTGGGCTTTGTACATAGCATTACCTTGATGTAGCACAATGCCTTCTTCCTTACCACCAAATTCACTTTCTACGTTAACAAAAGCTTCAACCAAAGTATTGAAATAGGTTAAAGGATCAGTTTCCAAAGATTTCAAAGTCATTCTACGAGATTTGAGTTCGCTAGCCAATACCTTGTTTTTAATCCCATTCAACATAGTATCCGCAGGGAATAGAACGCCCTCAAACAGAACTGGCGGAGTAATCAACTTCAACGCGTCAGCGTACATTTTGACATTTGCGGTTTCAAAAGATTCAGAGTTTGTTTTTAGCTTACCAAATCGAAACTCTGGTTTAGCTTTACCATATCCAAGAACAATGATAGTTCCGGTTTTGGTATATTCCGACATTACCGTATTTTTGGTTACCAAGAACTCACAGAAGATTTCCGTATTGTTTGGGATTTTGTTATAATCGCTAGCTTTTAGTTTTTCTAAATGATCAAAAACTTTATCAAATTGAGAGTTGCCAATACTTACTTGATCCGCTAACGCGGTATCTTTGATGTACTCGAATTCTCCGCGATAGAAGATTTGACCTTTGTAAGCTACGATCCAGTCATCCAAAGTACCGGAATCATTGATTTTCACCAGCGTAAGTTTAACCCCGTCCGTTTTAGCTTCAATGCGCGTTTTGGTTTGCATAAAGCTTAAGATTTGATCTGCGGTTTTGAATTTGCTGGTAACTTGAGGAATGGAGATGTCTAACATTTAGGTTACCTTAATAAGAAATTGGGTTTATTAATATTTAAAATCTCCGCAATTGCGGAGATCTTTTGAACTTAACGACCCAATGAATCATCTACTAAAGTGAAGCGATGATGATGTTCATTGTAATCATATGGAATATTATATTCTTCGTGCGTTTGATAAACTAATAAAATCGGGAAGTTTTTGGTAGTCTTAACATCCTCTTTGAGGTAAGTAAGAACTTCGATTTCATCGAAATCTGCGTGATCGTTGAAAACTTCTAACGCAGTTAGAAATTCATCGAGTTCCTCGCGATTTTCGATATATCGATTTTTGCAGTATTTGGATTCAAGTTCCAGGTAGCGTTCTTTCTTTCGCTCCTCTTCGGTTTTGAATTCGCTTAGAAGGATGGTTTCATCATGATATCGAAGCCATACTTTTCCAGTATTTTCGTCAACGAAAATTAATGCATCAAATTCCAAATCTCCAAGTTCTTGGATGGATTGGCGTTTATTATCATTAAGTTTGGAGAATACTAGCTTTTTGAAGTATTCCGGTTCTTCGTGGTGCCAGCGAAATTTTGAAATGATATATTCGAACGCTGTTACGTCGTCCTCTTCGCGAGTAACATAATCCCACGCACTGAAAAGATCGTAAGTTTTATAAGCTACGATTAATTTTAACATTTTGAATCTCCTGTAAGTGTTTCGGTCACCGAAAGTTGAAATTTTTATTTTAAAAAGTTTACTTGTCCCCAATCGATGAATAGGATTACTAAGTAAAGCATAACAAGTGCGCAAGGCGCAACTAGCAAAGGTCCGCCAAATTGATGAACTGCACTAAGCCCGATTAAACCAACATACGGAAACATTACAAATACCATCATTAAAAAGATAAAGTTTCTCATTTTCTAATCTCCCAAGTTTTGTATTATCTTTATGTGGTGTATTATAATAGAAATTAGAAAATGAATCAATACCCGAAACAAAGAAAATGCCTATCGGTGCAATAGGCATTTCCTGCATTGATTATTAATAATTGATTTTAACGTTCGTCTTTTCTAAGTATGCACGATACTTCGGTTTGTATCCATCTGGAAGTTTATCGTAGGCAAGTTGAATATCCAATTCGCAAAGCTCGTTAGTTATTTCCACTCCGCTGATATGTTGCTTGGAGATCTCACCCGTCTCTAAATTCATACAAATTCGATCATAACCATTTAAGTGCTTATAGTATTGGTATACCCCATCATTTGCATATCTGATCGGTACGATCAAATTTGAAGAATCCGGGATATCCTGCGGTTTTCGCAATGGCATCTTAAGCCAATTGAACATCTTCAATACTCCAACTTACTCAGCTGTCCACTATTTCGCGGTCGTGTGATATTCGAAAATTTCCGGGTCTAGCATTTTATCTTCATACCAAACTACGCCGTTGCCTTTAATACCTTGCATACCGAAAGTAATTTTACAGAATTCGCATTCCATCATATTTTGGTAACCGATTTCCTCGAGTTCCTCGTCTTGCTCTTCCGGGTCAGCCAACCACCAAAGTTCCGGAGTTTCGAAAATTCGAAGCTCGCTGTTACAGAAGCCACCGAGATATTCGGAATTCAGATAGATTTTAACTTTTGGGCCTTTTGTTGGTTTGAAAATAGCATAGCAAGCTTCTACCGCGATGAATTTACCAATATTTTTAACGGCGTTGGTGCTTACGCCTTCCCCAGCTAATCGAGCTACTACCACCCCACCAATTACAGAACCTTCACCTAATTGCGGAGCAATAGATTTGAAAGCTTCAGATTCTTGGAATGAGTTAACAATAGCTTGAATTCGAGGTTCTAACCACTCGCGGATTTTCTCCGATTTTGGAAATTTGAAATTGCCAGCGCCTTGAACTTTGTAACTGTCCGTTGAGATGAATTCCACGTGACGGCCATTAACTAACGGTTTACCGAAAAACATATATTTTTGCTCCTTTATAATGCTGGTTTGAAACGCTCTGCAAATTCTAGCGCGGCTAGATACGCAAGCGCTTCAATTTCCGTTTCAAAACATAATCCAAAACTTACGCGTAAGCGTTCATATTTAGAGTCGTTGTATGTCACTTTGATTGCTTTGGTAAGATCTTCGCTAGCGCGGAAGTAATCTTCACCAAATTTCGGCTCGAAAGATTTTGGAAGTTTGATGTCTCCGAGCGAATTACCGTAGGTAATAGGTTCTTCGCTTACGCGATTCTTCGCTACAAATTCCAAAGTTTTGTTAGACTTTTCGATGATGAAGCTGTCGAGCTCCTCACCTAAAATACGAACTGGTAAGTGACCATCTAAGTAATAGAATTTCATTTTGTGCTCCTGCGTTTAACTAATGATGGTATTATAATACACCCAAATCAAGAAATCAACTAGATTTGGGCTAATTTCTCGATTTGGGGTGGCCATTAATCTACCAATTCATACACATAATCTGCTACCGGTTCTTTGCGTACTGGTATCTGAATGGAAAGATTAAGTGCGGCATTATTAAGGTTAACAATCAAATCTTCCTTAGTTTTTGGGAAGTTGTTAACTTTGCGAAAATATTTGCCAAATAGCTTATCGTTGGTTTTGGCGTTTGCTTTACCTTTAGCGAGATACATTCCCCATTTTGCTAATGCCTGATTGAATGTACCAGTCCAATCCACATGATCTAACGTGGCGGTTTTGGTGTTGTTGTGTCTACGCACGGTAATAATTTCATTTGCTGGTGTGGCCGTATAATTTCATCCTTATTTTAAAAGCTCTTGTAAATTAAATCTAGTATTGCAAGACTTTGGAACGTCTTTCAAATCGATCTGGTAGTTGATTAGTTTGCCGGTTACCGAATGTGGAACCTTGCTGTTTGGGAATTTCCACGCAAGTGGTTCTCTTCCCTCGATAGCAATCACTTTCCAGAAGCCATCCGGGATTGCAATATTGTTGAACCATTTTGGGGTATAACAGCTCTCAAAATAAGTCCCGGAGATCACTAAAACTTTCTGATGGTGACCTCTTAATTTTGCGTAACCCTCTAAAGTCTTCCAAAGCCCACGATTCAATTCCGCAGATTGCGGAGCGATGTTAGGATAAATTGCGCATCGCGCACATATTCCAGTTTGAAATCCGTTGGTTCTAAAGTTTCTACTACGACTTCCGGTACCCGGAAACGCTTGTTGAAGTATGAAGTATACTGGGAATTACACAATTTTTGAATGGTGTTAGTATACTCAAATTGAATTGGGTAGGTTTCGCATTGCGCGGTAGTTGTGATTTGCGCGGTAGGCGCCGAGGTTTGATACTTCGGAGCGGTCAAAGCAATTGAGCTCGCTGCAATCAATGCAGTACCCGCAAATAATGCGGTTTTCTTTAATTTGTTAAAAATTTTCATTCTGATGTTTGATAGTGTTTTGTTTTTATGAATAATTGTATGTATATTATATTACTTTTAATCATTTTTCAACCTCAAAGTTCTTCGCATTTTACACCGTAGGTGATGATCGCGAAAATTTTTGAAAAATGAAGTTGGCGAGTTTCGGTGACCGAAACTTTGAATTTATGAAATAAAAAAAAATCCCCGCGTAGAGCGGAGATCTTTGATATTTTAGTCTTCTACAATAACTTGCAAAAATTCGCTATTGATGGAATCTGTAGAAGTTGCATCAGCGGCAACTGTTACTCGATTTTCCGTAATAGTGAGTTTGCCGGACGTAATTGGAGCAAAAATCCTATTACTCGATTTGACTAGATTTAAACTGGCTGCCTGACCAGATTTAACCGTTACTATCATTTTAGAGGTTACCAACGCATTGTTTGGCGCTACTCTGTGGGAAAAAGCCTTACCTTTCTTAATATCATATGTCACACTAGGCGGTACCACGTTAAGTTGAACTAATCTACCGAACGCTCCACTACCATTATAATAATTCTCATATTTTATTTTCGCGTTTACCACATCAGTAGCAGTAAATTTGGATTGTTTAGCATTAGCGGAACCTACTATTGAGAAAGCTTGCCATTTACAGTTTTTTCCAGCAGGGCGGCATAGAATAATCGCAAACGACGCGCTCTCAGTAATTTCAATAACGCCATCCTGGAACACATAACCGCCGGTTGGTTTTTGAATACTATCAAATTCAACAAATACATTCGAATTTGTTGCGCCCGCGAACGCTAGCTTGCCGTTAGATAACTCCACTACACTCGAATCGTGACCGCCACTATTACTCACGTATGCGATTACTGTACTCGCCCCATCCAATCGAATACGGAGACCTTTGAGGTCTTCCCGCTCGGCGAAAATATTCCAGTTGTTAGAGTTGCATGTATAGTTGTAAATGGCTCCGTTTGAATCGGGCTCCATCATGGCTAAAACCGTATTACTATCCAACTCCGTTGCCGTAATACGAGGACAATCCACGCTTGGAACATAAGTGGTATCGATTTTGGTATTTGCTTTTAAAATAATGGTATCGGTATTATTTTTAGCGTTTTGGTCTAATGCGCTGTTAGGATTTACCGTAGCAGAGAATTGATAAGTTCCTACGTCATTCGCTTTTACGCTAAAGCGTAGAATGAATGTACCACCTTTTGCTAGTCCTTTCAAATTGTAGTTTAGTTGATCTAAAGTTTCAACTTCATCCACTGCTTGTTTAGAAGTACGAACATCCAAGATTTCGTAGTTACCTAAAAGAGGTTTTTGAACAGTAAGATTCGTCAATTCATTTTTAGATTCACCAGTATTGGTCACCGTAACAGTAACATTGTAAGTTTCGCCGGTAAACGCAGAAGTCTTATCGGCAGCGATACCTACGCCGATTTCCTGGAAAATCGAATCTAACGCGGTTAATTGGATGCACTCCCCATCTTGCTTAGCTAAAAGAGTAGTGCCTTTCTTCCAGGGTTTTGAAGGTAATGCGCTTAGCGCAGCACAATCAAAGCCACTTTGAACTTCCCATTGTTTAGTTTCTGGATTAAACGTAATCCCTTTACCTAGGTTGTCCGGAGTAATCACCTTTTGAGTTTTGCTTGCCATTTAATTTTCCTTTTGATTAGCTAATAAAAAAGAGACATTTGTAGTCTCTTTATTTAATGAAATATGATGAATAACATTAAAGTTATATTAAACAATCGCTCTTACAAAATAACGAACCTTCAAATCTACCGCTTCGCTGTATGTTGAAGTCGCGTAAATGGTAAATCCTTGAGCGCTTACATCACCATTATGCGCATTCTCGTGGATTGAACCCGCTGGTGTATCTTCTGCGGTCGCTTGTACGTTTAAGATTTTGGTAAAGCCGTAAGAACTTAGGTCGACGCGTTTTGAACCTTCAGTTCCAGTTCCTTTTACAACCGGAGTGGTTTGGATAGTTAAAACACCACCAACCTCTACTAAATTACCTTGTCTGATAACGTAAGAATCGTCTGAAGTTTGAATTTGTTCGCGTTCCGCGAAAATTTCCGGGATTTCGATTGGGGTATTGAATCCGTTAATGTTGGCATTAATATACATTTTGTATTCCTTTAAGATAAGGGCTCTTAGAGCCCTTCAGTTAATCTTCGATGATTACGTCTAAGTATTGGGATCTTACGCTGTCCGCAGAAGTTGCGTTAGCAGAAACCGTAACCCCATTATCGGTAATAGTTACTAAACCGGAAGTTTTTAATATATCCAAACCATTCCAGTTGATATTCGCACTAGCTGCGGTACCCGCTTTAACTTTAAACACTGAAACTAAAGTTTCTGTTGGGTTACTTAAGAATGATGCGCTTGGAGTTTCCGGGACGGTTTGATACTTACCTTTATCCGCAAGGATGATACTAGTATAGTGTGAAGTTCTTTCAACTACGCGGGATACTTTGGATACTACGCCGCCTTGAACGTCTGTCAATTCGATAGATTTTGGCACCGAAGCTTTTGAGAAGTTTAATACCCAGCCCTGCAATGCGCAGTTTTTTCCGCGAGGTTTCACGAGTAAAATAATCCCGGAGTACTCGGCGTTTACGGTAATGTCCTGCGCGTTCTCACCCACCGTCATATCCAAACTCTTAACATTTTCATCACTAATCTTAAAAATAGCATCATGTTCCAATGAAGTTTGATCCGCACTTTTGTTAGAGTCGATGATAAAGTTAGAGATAGAGGTAATGAATCCGGATTTAGTAAACACATACTCGGGGTAAGTGCCTTTACCTTCTGGAACTCCGTAAGCAATGATTGTTGCTGGTTGTGATAATCTCAATTGGAGCCCTTGGCTATCGCGATCCACATAGAATATAGAACCCGGTCCCGCTAATTTACCCCAACGAGTTGCGATGCGACGACCTGTTCTAACGGAACTACCATCCGCGCCCGTTCTAGCATCCACATCAGTATGCGCTTGACCTAATACCGTACCGGTAGCTACGTCAGTTAATTCAACAATTGGACATTCTTGTGAAATTTCTAAGTTTGCGTCTGCCTTAGTCTGCGCATTTAACACGATAGTAGAAGTATTGTTACCAAGATCTTTATCCAACGCAGAGTTCGGGTTTACCATCGCGGTAAATTGATAATTACCCAAAGCTTTTGGAACTACCGTAAAGCGGATGATCGCAGTTCCGCCTTTTTTGGTGTTTTTGATATTATAAGTAAAATCATCAACCCGTTCGATCTCGTCAACTTGAACTTTTGAAGTTTCCAAATCTTTGATGTCGTAGGCTACGCCTAAACCTTCCGGTTTTGAAATATTCAAGTTAGTCAATTCGTTAGTGCCTTCACCAGTATTAGTTACGGTTACTACTACGCGATATTCTTCACCAGTAAAACCGTTAGTGCGGCTTGCGGTAATACCAACCCCAATTTCTTGGAAGAAGGTATCAAAAGAAGATAAACGCACGCATTGGCCATCTTGTTTAGCTAATAAGGTTGTCCCTTTCTTCCAAGGGCGTTCTGGTAATTGATCGATTGAACTACAATCAAAACCAGATTTTGCTTCCCATTGATTGGTAGTAGGGTTGAATTCGATCCCTTTACCTAGGTTAGCAGGAGTAATTACTTTAATACTAGTACTAGTTGTCATTAAGTTATATCCTTTTATTATAATAAAAAGAGAGGGAAGATTTTAAGATCGACCCTCTCGAATCTTCGCATCGATCTTTAGATATTTAATTTTCTAATGATCTTCGAAGAACTACGCCCGAGGCGTATATTCCACAGTTAAGCGGTGAATTCAAAGAATTCTATTAATCGACTTATGCTTTCTTGATTAAGTAACCTAATGAAACTTCACCAGTACCGTCAGTTAATTCAACTAAGTTGTCAGTGTCTAACACTAAACCGTCAGTAGTTGCTTTTAATGGAGAGCCAGTACCAACTTTGATTTTAACTGGGTTAGCCGCAGTACCATTACCTTCTAAACCGTTACCTACAGTAACAGGAACCAAGTCACCAACGTTTACGCGAGAAACAGTTTGACCTTCTTCAGTATCTTTAGCACCAACAGTGAATACTAATTCGTTAGTAGTAGCTTCAAAACTTACTGCTTTTAAGAAATGGTCAGCTTTAGCTGCTGGGATTAATGATGCTAAGTCCACTTTAACTTCAGTGTCATCACCTTTAGTTAATTTTAACTCAGTACCTACTAACTCAGCGTTTTTAAGACCAGCGCCTTTTAATTCGTTGATGATAGAATCAGTTAAACCAATACCAGTAGGTTTGTTTTCTAAATGAGCCGCGTGGAGTTTAACGTCCCATTTGTTAGCTTCTAATGCACCTAACTCGATAGTTTTACCAAGGTTGCTAGGAGTAATTACTTTAATAATAGACATTATATTTTCCTTATGAGGTTTTGTTTTTTACGTAATTTATTTAAAAATATTTCAAATAACCTCCAAATCTACGCAGCTAGCACTTGCATGCGGTCGCGTAAACTCGGAAGTTATCGAATATTACATTGCTTCGGTAGTGTGGGCGTAAGATAATGTTACTGCGCCAGTACCATCAACAAGAACTTCACTTGCGTGATGAGCTTTCTTGAGGTAGTCAACTTCCGCTTTTAAGGTTTCTAATTCACCTAAGATGCGTTTGAGTAATTCTGGATCTACGTCTTTACCATCAGCACCTTTAGGACCTACTGGACCTTGTGGGCCAACCGGACCTGTCTCACCTTTAGGGCCTTGAGCACCTACTGGACCTTGATCCCCTTTAGGGCCTTGACGACCTTCATCCCCTTTGTCACCCTTGTCACCTTTAGCGCCTGGGCAACCTTTCTCACCTTTAGGGCCTTGAGCACCAGCTTCACCGCGTTCGCCACGTGGGCCCATATCACCGCGTTCGCCTTGAGCGCCTGGGATACCTTGAATACCTTGTGCACCTTGTTCACCACGTTCACCACGAGGGCCTACTTCACCGCGTTCGCCACGTTCACCACGTTCACCGCGAATACCTTGAGCACCTTGATCGCCTTGAGGACCGCGTTCACCGCGTTCACCCTTGTCACCTTTTTCGCCCTTTTCACCTTGTTCGCCGCGGATACCTTGTTCACCACGATCGCCTTTTTCGCCTTTATCACCACGAGGGCCTTGAGGACCAGCAACACCTTGAAGACCTTGATCCCCTTTGTCACCTTTCTCACCTTTGTCCCCTGGTTCGCCTTTAGGACCTTGTGGGCCTGGGCAACCTTGTGGGCCGCGAGGGCCTTGCATAAAGTCGAATTGCGCTGATGCGCCAGCTACACATTCTTCCACTGCCGGTTTAGTTTCTGGGCAAGAGCAAATAGTAACTTTTTTGTTTTGTTTTTCTTGAAGTTTAGCTGCTAATTCGTCAGCTGCGCTGCAAGTTTTGTCTAATACGAATGACATTGATTATTCCTTCTGATTAACGGTTACCTTGAGAAGTCGCACCTAAATGCTCCGGATGTCCCGGATGAACTAAACCTTTGATGGCGTCTTCTAATTTTTCGATACGAGCTTGAAGTTTTTGAACTTGAGCTTCATACACCGGATTTTGAACGTAAGCATTGAAGAAGTCTTCGATGGATCCGTTATGACCTTGAGCTTGCCAAAGTTCGAAAGCGGATTTACCGTTTTCACCATCTTGACCCGGTTCACCTTGTAAACCACGTTCGCCTTGAGGGCCAGCTTCCCCGTCACGACCTTTATCGCCTTTTGGACCTTGATCACCACGTTCGCCTTGTTCGCCTTTTGGACCTACTGGGCCTTGATCCCCTTTAGGGCCACGCTCACCAGTATCGCCTTTTTCACCTTTTTGACCTTCTGGGCCTACGCTACCTTGTTCACCCGCTGGACCTGGAACGCCTTGTGGGCCGATTGGACCTGGAACGCCTTGTTCACCTTGAGGGCCTTGAGGACCAGGATCGCCTTTAGGACCTTGCGGGCCTTCTGGACCGACTAGATGTTTCACTTTTAACGCATCTTCAGATTTTTTAATTGCTTCAGCAACACTAGCCAACGGAGCATAACCTTCAATACGGAAACAAGATGATCTAGTAGCGCTAGCGGATTCAGTAGCAGGTTCTACATTGATTTCTGACATTTAGAATTCCTTATTTACTATTGTTATATTTAAAGTTTATCTTCCGGGTTAACACTGTGAGGTCCTTCTTCAGTAGTAGCTGTCGAAGTTTCAGTTGTCTCAGCTGGAGCTGGAGTTGCTGGAACTGGAGTTACGTCACTTGAAGTTTCCGCGGTAGCGGTATTTTCAGTTGTCTCAGCTGGAGCTG